>WNGB01003848.1_pt1 | contig 34541 bp, 37 predicted proteins | sample 5400681 | NCBI WGS metagenome assembly WNGB01 (sample SAMN13153367, study PRJNA577476) | soil metagenome | isolation source: 115 cm soil or saprolite under grassland replicate 2 | place: USA:California | collected 2016-06-15
GGCGTCGTGCTGACCGGCCGCGAGCACGACTCTGAGACCGGCCGCCGGGTCGCCTCGGGAGCCGGCTTCGGGTTGATCGCCGCCGCCACGTTCGGCGGATCGCTGATCACGCTCGACCAGGCCGCCAACAGCGACCCCTACTGGGCGACGCTGGTGATCCGCGCGGCCTCGACGTTCGTGGTCGCCGGCGCCTTGCTCGTCACGCGCAGCCCTGTTCGGGCCCCGCGTTCGGTGTGGCCCACGCTGACGGTGATCGCCGTCCTGGACGTGGGCGGCACCGTCTTCTTCGCGGTCTCGACGACGAAGGGCCTGATCAGCGTCGTCTCCGTGCTCGTCTCGCTGGTGCCGGTGTTCGTCGCCTTCCTCGCGCGGTTCGTGCTGCACGAGCGCCTGGAGCGGGTGCAGCTCGCCGGGGCCGCCTCAGCGGTCGCCGGCGTGGCCCTCATCTCGGCGGGCTGAACCGGATGTTCAGGACGTCGCCGTCCTCGACGACGTACTCCTTACCTTCGAGCCGCTGCAACCCGCGCTTCACGGCTGCCGCCCGCGAGCCGCACTCGACGAAGTCGCTCCAGCGGATCACCTCGCAGCGGATGAAGCCCCGGGCGATGTCCGAATGGATGGTCGCGGCCGCGTCGAGAGCCGTCTGACCCTGCCGGAGCGTCCAGGCCCGCGCCTCGGTGTCGCCCGCGGTGAAGAACGTGACGAGGCCGAGCGCCTCCTTCAGCCGCACCGCGACCTCGTCGAGCGCCGAGCGCCCCCCGTCCCGGTACGCCGCAGCCTCGTCCTCGTCGAGCTCGGAGAGCTCCGCCTCGAGCTCGAGGTCGATTCCAGCCGGCCCGTTCTCGACCACGACTACCGACTTCGTCGTCAGGGTCTCGAGGTCGGCGGGCAGAGCTCCCTCGAAGTCAGCGACCGTGCCGCCCGCCTCGACGTGTGCCAGCAGGTGCTCGAGCTCGACGACTTCCTTGCGCAGCTGCGGGTCGCCGGACTTCGCCTGTGTCCGCACACGCTCGAGCCGACGTTCGATCAGATCGCGGTCGGCGACGAGCAACTCGAGCCGTAGCTCCTCCAGCTGGCCGGGATCGCGCACGACCAGGAGCAGCGCGTCCACCTGGCGGAGGTTGCCGAGCAACTGAGGGCCGGTGCCCGGCACGTCCACTACGCGGATCGCCGCCGGCGTCACCTTCCGGGAGCTCTCGATCGCCGCGACACGGGGCAGCCGCTCGTCTGCGATCGGCGCCATCCCGACGTGTTCCTTCTGGTCATGTGCCTGCGCACCCGCACGGGTGAGCGCGTTGAACAGCAACGTCGTGCCCGCGCCGGGCAGGCCGACGATCCCCACCTCCAAAGCCATTGACGGAAGCTAGCCGGTCGCGATGTGCTTCTGCAGCGAAGCGAGAGCGCGGTGCTGGAGCGACTTGACCGCGCCTTCGGTCTTGTCGAGCACGGTCGCCGCCTCGGCGTTGGAGAAGTCGAAGACGAACTTCAGGATCAACACGTGCCGCTGCTCGCTGGAGAGCTCGTCGATCAGGTCGAACATGCTCTGACTCGACAGCGCCCGGATCGCCTGTTCCTCCGCCGACGACTCGACGGCCCCGACCGGCTCGGGCACCTCCTCCTCGGGCTGCCAGCGCCGCCGCGACCGAAAGTGGTCCATCGCGAGGTTGTGCGCGATCCGGAACAGCCAGGCGGAGAACGGAGCGCTCCCCCACTGGAAGCGGCTGATCGACTCGAGCATACGCAGGAACGTCTTGGTGGTCAGGTCCTCGGCGTCATGCCGGTTGCCGACGGTCATGTGCAGGTAGCTGTAGATACGGTCGAAGTGGTCGAGGTACAGCTCCTCCAGCGCGTCACGATCGCCCTCCTGCGCCCGGGCGACGAGCTGTTCCACACCGTTTCGTTCAACCACCATCACTCCCACCCCCGAAGGATGCCCGTCGACGCTGAAGATCTAACCGGAGCCCGAGCCTATGCCCCGAAACCGACGCGGCCTTCGCGGGCGAATCGCTTCACGTAGAGGATCCGCCGCAGCGTGACCGTGTAACGGCCGTCCTCGACGTCAAGCGCCATCGCACCTTCCTCCCCCGAGGCGAGCGCCTGCTCGAGCCGCTCGACCACTTTGGCCTCGACCAGCGCGCCCATGATCTGCCCGCCGTCGAAGCCGATCTCGATCCGGACGCTGTCAGACACGCGCGACCAGCTCGGACAGGACGCCGTGGGCGGCGTCGGGGTGAACGAACGCGACCTGCATGCCGAAGAGCCCCGGCCGTGGTGCGCTGTCGATCAGCTGCACGCCCTCCCCCTCGAGACGCGAGAGCTCACCGGACAGATCGTCGACCTCATAGGCGACGTGGTGCATACCCGGCCCGCGCCTGGCGAGAAACCTGCCGACCGGTGTGTCCGGTCCGAGCGCGGCGAGCAGCTCGACGTGTCCGCCGCCGACTCGCATCGACACTGCCTCCACTCCTTGCTCGTCCTGCGTCTCCCTGCCTTCGAGCTCGGCGCCGAACAGCCGCTCGTAGCTCGAGATCGCCTCGTCGAGGTCCGAAACCGCGACCCCGAGGTGGTGAATACCCTTCACGAGGGCGATGCTATCGGCCTGTTACGGCAGCGCGCGGACGGTGCCGATCGTCTCGGCTGCGTGCGACTCGGGTTCGATGTCGGCGAGGAGCTTGTCGAGCTCCTCCTTGTTCAGCGTCTCCTGCTGGAGGAGCGTCTCCGACAGCCGGTCGAGGTGCACGCGGTGCTTCGTGAGCAGGCGGATCGCCTCCTGGAAGGCGTCGTCGGTCAACCGCGCCTGCTCGGCATCGCGCAGGCGCTTGGTCTCCTCGGAGAGCGCGTAGTTGTCCGCGCGCATGGTGCGCGACGAGACGGCATCGCCCATCCCGTACTCGAAGACCATCGCCCGGGCGAGCCCCGTCGCCTTCTCGAGATCGTTTGCCGCACCGTTCGTGACGCGGCCGAAGACAACCTGCTCTGCGGCCCGGCCGGCCAGGTAGACCGTCATCATGTCGATCAGCTCCTCTTTCGTATGGAGGTAGCGATCCTCCATCGGAAGGTTGAGCGTGTAGCCGAGTGCCTGGCCGCGAGAGACGATCGTCACCTTGTGGACGGGCAGCGCCTCGCCCATCAGGTACGACATGAGCGCATGCCCCGCCTCGTGGTAGGCGAGGATCCGCTTCTCCTTCTCGCTGACGACGCGCTTCTGCTGGAGACCGGCGACGACGCGCTCCATCGCCGCCTCGAACTCGGCCTGCCCGATTGCCTCGAGGTTCCGCCGTCCGGCGAAGATCGCCGCCTCGTTGCAGATGTTGGCGAGATCGGCTCCGGCCAGACCGGCGGTCTGCCGTGCGACGGCATGCAGGTCGATGTCGGCGGACAGCGGCTTGCCGCGCGTGTGCACCTGGAGGATCTCCTCGCGGCCGGCGAGATCAGGAGGCGCGACGAGCAGTTGGCGGTCGAAGCGGCCCGGGCGCAGGAGCGCGGGGTCGAGGTCCTGGATGCGGTTGGACGCGGCCATGACGACGACCTGGGCTTCGGTGGCGAAGCCGTCGAGCTCGACGAGCAGCTGGTTCAGCGTCTGATCCTGCTCGCGGTTGAAGCCGCCACCCGTGCGTGCAGCACCGACGGCATCGAGCTCGTCGATGAAGATGATCGAAGGCGCGTTCTTGCGCGCGGTCTGGAAGAGCTTGCGGATGCGCGAGGCGCCGAGGCCCGCGAACATCTCCACGAACGCGGACGCGCTTTGCGAGTAGAAGCTGGCGCCCGACTCGTGGGCGACCGCCTTCGCGAGCAGCGTCTTGCCCGTGCCGGGCGGGCCGTAGAGGAGGAGTCCCTTGGGGACGCGCGCACCGAGCTTGGCGAACCGCTTCGGGTCGCGTAGGAAGTCGACGACCTCCTGGAGCTCGGCCTTCGCATCCTCGACGCCTGCGACGTCTGTGAACCTGACCGAGGTCTTCGAGTTCGGCTCGACCGCATTCGGCTTCGTGCGCGGCATCAGCTGGATCGTCCGCCAAAGGATGACGATGATCAGGCCGAAGAAGAAGATCGGCAGCCAGGTCAGCGCACCCTGACTGACCTCGTGCGTCAGCGAGGCGAGAGGCATCGGGCAATGCATCGGCAGCCGGCCGAGCTTCCATTAGTACGCTGACCCTGTGGAGCTGCCTCTCCCACCGCACTGGGATCCCGGCCGGGTCGAGGAGGTCTGGCGTGTCCCGTACGAGGCGCGCGCGGCGGAGGCGGCGTCGTGGGCGCAGGAGCACGGGATCGGGCCCTCCAGAGACGACGCGCGCCGGATCTGCCTCCTCGTCGTGGACGTCCAGAACACGTTCTGCACGCCGGGGTTCGAGCTGTTCGTGCCGGGCGCGCCCGACGACAACCGCCGCCTTTGCGAGTTCGTCTACCGGAACCTCGGAGGGATCACGCAAGTCGTGCCGACGCTCGACACGCACCGGGCCGAGCAGATCTTCCACGCGGCCTGGCTCGTCGACGGGGACGGCCGCCACCCGCCGCCGTACACGGTCGTCTCGGCCGACGACGTCGAGCGAGGCGTCTGGCGGGCGGCGGACCCCGCGCACCAGGAGCACCTGCTCCGCTACGTCCGGGCGCTGGAAGCCGGCGGCCGCTACCGCCTGACGGTATGGCCGTACCACGCGATGCTGGGCGGAATCGGCCACGCGCTCGTCTCGGCGGTCGAGGAGGCCGTCTTCTTCCACGAGATCGCCCGCGAGAGCCAGACCGCCTTCCAGATCAAGGGCGACGACCCACTGACCGAGCACTACTCGGTGTTCGGGCCGGAGGTCGGCGGCGAGCGCAATACGGCGCTGCTGGAGCTGCTCGCGGGCTTCGACGCGGTTGTGATCGCCGGTCAGGCGAAGAGCCATTGCGTTGCCTGGACGATCGACGACCTACTCGGCGACGCGCGCGTGCTCGCCGAGCGTGTCTATCTGCTCGAGGACTGCACCTCGCCGGTGGTAGTGCCGGGCGTCGTCGACTACACGGAGGAGGCGAACGCCTCGTTTGCCCGCTTCGCGGGCGCCGGGATGCACGTGGTGCTTTCCACCGACCCGCTGGAAAGCTGGCCGGGCCTCAGCTGACCAGCTCGAGGCGCTCGTTCGAGCGGTAACGGCGCCCGACCTTCGCCGTCGCGCGGCCGTCGGTGAGGACGATGTCGCCCGTGAAGTCGTTCTCGCCGCGGATCAGCGACGAGCCGACCCCGTAGGCGTCGACCGGCACGCCCGCCTGCTCGAAGGCGTGGATCCGGTCGACCGTGAAGCCGCCGGAGGCGACGATCTTCACCCGCTCGAACCCGTCGCGGTCGAGCGCGTCGCGCACCTTGCGCACGAGCCGCTCGTTGACGCCGCGCGGGTCGAAGTCGCCCAGCTCGTTCCACAGCGACCGGTCGACGAGCTGGCTCGAGGTGTCGAGCCGAACGCCCCACAGCTTGTCCTTGAGCGCCCGCGCGACCTCGAGCGCGGTCCGCACCGAGTCGTTCTCGAAGTCGACGAGCACGACGATGTTGTAGTCGTCCCGCGCCCACTCGGCGAACTTGGTCGCGGCGAGCACCGTGTTCCCGCCATAGGAGGCGATCAGCGAGTGCGGCACCGTCCCGATGCCGCGGCCTCCCCACCACGAGGACTGGGCATCGGTGGTGACCCCGATCTCAGCGCCGACGAGCGCGCCGGCGACGTGCGCGGCGTACCCGTCGCCGGTCTGGACACGGTGGTGGTCGTGCCGGGCCGGCATGAAGATGATCGGCTTGCCGCCGGTGGCGTCGAGCACTTTCGTTACGTTCGTCGAGAGCAGCGTGCGGCGCGCGAGGACGCCGAGGTAGACCGTCTCGAGGTGCGCAAAGAGCGTGTAGTCGCCCTCGATCGTCATCACCGTCTCCCACGGCTGGACCCGGTCGCCGTCGTAGAGCGCGTGCACGGTGAGCGCCTCCCAGTCGTGCGAGCAGAGCTTGAGGATCGCGATCGCCTCGTCCATCCCGCCCAGCACCGATTGGTGCTTCTGGAAGATCTGCATCACGACCCGCGGGCGCCGCCCGTCGGCCAGCAGCGCGGACCGCGTGTGGTTGAAGTACGCGTCCGTGTAGTAGCCCTCCCGCATCTTCTCGACGGGGAGGTCGAAGATCTCCGGCGGGAGTCGCCTACCCTCGGTGCGGGTGTTGAGCGCCACAGGTGTTAGCCAACATTGCGCTCGAGCTCGAGGCACGCGCGGAGCGCAGCATCGGCGACCTCGAGCTGGGCGGAGTCGGGGTCCGCGGTGGCGAGCCGGTGCTGGAGCTCGTGCCCCGGACGGGCGAGCGCTCGGGCGACCGGGTGCTCCGGGTTGCGCACCATCCACGAAAAGAGCTCCGTCGCTGCGGCGAGCGCACCGACTGCGGCACCAACCCGCGCGACTCCCCGCAGAGGCTCCGGCGCGCGAGCGGCCAGCGCTCCTCCCAATGCCGAGGTGAGCAGCAGCGGGCCGATCAGATGGGAGCCGCAGCGCTCGTGCTCCTTGCCCCGGGGCTCGCCGTGCTCATAGCTTCCGATCGAGATGTGCTCGGCGCCGTGGTAGGCCGCGAGGCTGGAGCCGCGCAGCGCCAGCGTCGCCGGAACGAGCGACAGCGCGCCGCCGAGCAGCTCCTTCGCCGCCGGGCCGATCCTCGGAGAGGTGCGCAGCCGCCGGACCGCCAGCGCGCTGACGGCCATCGAGCCCAGCACCAACGGGCGCTCGAAAGGTAGGCGTGCTTCCGGGACCGCGCGGCGGATCCGCGGCAGCAGCAGAAAGGCGTCGAGCAGGCGGGCCGGCCCGCGCAACAGCGGATTCGTCACCCCGGCGCCGCGTACGCGCTTGCGACCCGAGGCGACCTTCAGCTCCCCGTCCGGGGTGCGCACCGCGAGCGCCCAGGACGTAGGCCCGTGGACGAGCACGCCGTTCTGGAGCGCCATCCCGCCGAGGCGGATCTTCTCGTCGCTCACGCAGAGAGCGTAGCGGCGGCGACCGAGCGCAGGAACTGCACGCCGAGCTCCAGGTCGTCGACCGGGATGCGCTCGTCGGCCGAGTGGATCAGGCGGGCGGCCAGCTCGGCGCTCATCGCCTTCAGCGGGAAGAAGCCGTAGGCGACGGTGCCAAACGTCTCGCGCAGCCAGTGCGAGTCGGTGAAGCCCGCCACGCAAATCGGCGCCAGGCGTGCGCCCGGCTCGAGCTCGCCGACGAACTCCTCGATCGCCGCCCACAGCGGCGTCCCCAGCTCGGAACGGGTCCCGCCCTGGCCGCCGCGCCACTCGAGCTCGTAGTCGCCCTCGCCGAGCCACTCGAGCAGGACGCCCTCGGCCTCCGCCTCGGTCTGACCGGGGAGCAGACGGCAGTCCACCGTCACCTCGCAGCGCCCCGGGATCACGTTGCGCTTCTGTGACGCCTCGATCATCGTCGGCGCGGCCGTCAGCCCGAGCAGCGGCTCGACCATCTCGGCCGCGATCGGGTCGACCGCGCGGGCGACGGCCAGCGCCTCGGACGGATCCGGCACGCGATCGCCGAGCGCCGCCAGGAACCCTTCCGTCTCCGGCGTCAGCCGTGGCTCGGGCGCGAACTCGCCCAGCCGCTGGATGTAGCGGGCGGCCTTGACGAGCGCGTTGTCGGCGATCCCCGGCATCGACCCGTGACCGCTCCGGCCCCGCACGTGGAGCACGAACGGCGAGCTGCGCTTCTCGGCCGACGAGCAGAGGTAGAGCACACGACCGCCGATCTCCACCCGGTCGCCGGCGCCCTCGTTGACCGCGTAGTCGCAGCGAACCGCCTCGGGGTGCTCGCGGCAGAGCCACGAGAGGCCGTGGTCGATCCCCTCCCCGAGCTCCTCGTCGGCGGTCGCGGCGAAGATCAGGTCGCCGACGGGCCGGAAGCCCTCGCGGGCGAGCGAGGCGATGGCGACCGCGTTCGCCGCCACCTGGTGCTTCATGTCGAGCGCGCCGCGCCCCCAGATGTGGCCTTCGCGCAGCTCGCCCGACCACGGGTCGACCGACCACTCGGCCGGATCGGCGAGCACCGTGTCCGTGTGAGAGAGGAGGAGCAGGATCGGCCCGTCGCCGCGCCCGCGGATCCGCGCGACGAGGTTCGCGCGCTCTGGCTCCCGGGCGTACAACTCGCACTCGACTCCGAAGGGCTCGAGGTAGTCGCGGAGGAGCCGCGCTGCCGCGGTCTCGTTGCCGGGCGGGTTGACCGTGTTCAGGCGGATCAGCTGCTGGAGGAGGTCGACGGCCTCGTCGCGCAGCGAGACGACCGCCACCTACGCCACCTAGCCCTCGGAGATGGCGCGGTTCGTCAGCTCCGTGCGAACCTTCCACAGCTCGGGGTAGAGCTTGCGCTCGACCAGCTTGCCCAGGAGCTCGACGGGCGTGCCCTGCGTGCCGACGACCTCGCCGCCGATGATCCGCTCGACGACCATGAAGTGGCGCACGCGCCAGGTCGTCGCCCACTCATCGAGGTCGGTGAGTGCCTCTGCGAGCTGGTAGAGGTCCTCGCGCTCGCGGCCCCGGGTGTAGACCTCGAGCAGGGACAATCCCTCCCGCCGGCGCAGCTCGTGAAACGCCTGCCCGAGCTCCGGGGCCGCGCGGCGAACGCGGTTCCAGCCGGGCGAGTCGAACCCGCTGCCGTGACCGAGCACCGGCCGCACCTCGGCCGTGTACTCCCACGGCGACATCAACTCGAGCATGTCCAGCGCCGCCGTGACGAGCTTGAAGCAGAGCACGGAGCGGCGCAGCAGCCTCAGCGCCGGCGCGAGGTCCCCGCGCTCAACATGCCCCGTCGCCACCTCCATCTCCTCTGCGGCGAGCTTGAGCCACAGCTCCGATGACTGGTGCGTGGCCTGGAAAAGGAGCTCATCGTGGTGCGCGCGCGTCTCCGGAGTCTTCTGAAGCGCGAGCAGCTCGTCGGTGCGCAAGTAGCGCTCGTAGTCGCTGGCCCCCTGCCCCGGAAGAACGGGCGCGAACTCGTCAGCGAGCCCGGTCTGCTCGTGCCTCGACACCTGCTGAGCATACTTCGCACGATGAGCGACCTGTTCGCCGACGCCGCCGCGCAGCGTGCGCCCGAGAACGCCCCGCTCGCGATCCGCCTCCGCCCCGCGACGCTGGACGAGTTCGTCGGCCAGGAGCACGTGCTGGGCGAGGGCTCGGCGTTGCGGGTCGCGATCGGCGAGGACCGGGTCCGCTCCGCGATCTTCTTCGGGCCGCCCGGGAGCGGCAAGACGACGCTCGCCCGCATCGTCGCGGCAACGACAGGCGCCGCGTTCGAGGAGCTGTCGGCGGTGTCGGCCTCCGTGGCCGACGTGCGGGCGGTGCTGGCCCGCGCGCGCGAGCGGCTCGGTGCGCAGGGCGAACGCACGATCCTCTTCCTCGACGAGATCCACCGCTTCAACAAGGCCCAGCAGGATGCGCTGCTGCCGGCGGTCGAGGAGGGGCTCGTGACGCTGATCGGCGCGACGACCGAGAACCCGTACTTCGAGGTCAACTCGGCGCTGCTCAGCCGGGTGCAGCTGTACGAGCTCCACGCGCTCGAGCTACCCGACCTCGCGCGGGTGATCGAGCGGGGCGAGGCCGCCCTGGACGTCCGGCTGCCGGACGAGCTGCGCGAGTTGATCGCGCGCCGCGCGGGCGGCGACGCACGCAACGCGCTGACCATTCTCGAGGTGGCCGCCCAGACGGCCCAGGGAGGAGCGATCACGGAGGCGCACATCGAGGACGCCGCGCGCAAGCGGCCGCTGCTCTACGACAAGGGCGGCGACGCCCACTACGACTTCGCCTCCGCGTTCATCAAGTCGATGCGCGGCTCGGATCCGGACGCGGCCGTCTACTACCTGGTCGCAATGCTCGAAGGCGGCGAGGACGCGCGGTTCGTCGCGCGCCGCATGGTCATCCTGGCCTCGGAGGACATCGGCAACGCCGACCCGCGGGCACTGCTCGTCGCCGTCGCCGCCGCCCAGGCGGTCGAGCACGTGGGCCTGCCGGAGGCCCGGCTGAACCTGGCGCAGGCGGCCATCTACCTCGCCCGGGCGCCGAAGTCGAACGCGACAACCGTCGCCCTGAAGGAAGCGGCCGCCGACGTACGCGAGCGCGGGAACCTCCACCCGCCCGACGCGCTGCGCGACGCCCATTACGCGGGCGCGAAGAAGCTCGGCCGCGGGACCGGCTACGTCTACCCGCACGATGACCCCGCAGGCTTCGACGTCGATCACCTGCCGGACGAGCTGAAGGGCACGACGTATTACCGCCCTTCGGGCGCCGGCGAGGAGGCCGAGGACTGACGCTCCACGTCCATGAATGGGGCGACCCCGGCTCGCCGCCGGTCGTCTGCCTGCACGGCGTCACGTCCTACGGCGGGCGCTTCCGGCCGCTGGCCGAGGGGCTTGCAGACCGCTACCACGTCGTCGCCCCGGACCTGCGCGGCCACGGGCACTCCGACTGGGAGCCCCCGTGGGACTTGGACACCCACCTCTCCGACGTCCTGGACGCGGCTCCGGCCGGGCCGGCCGTGTGGCTCGGCCACAGCTTCGGCGGCCGGCTCGCCGCCGAGATCGCGATCCGAGAGCCTCATCGCACCGCTCGGGTCGTCCTCCTCGACCCTGCCCTCCAGGTCCTGCCCCACGTCGCCTACGACCTGGCCGAGCTCGAACGCGCCGACGTCACCTACGCGAGCGTCGAGCACGCGGTGCAGGCCCGGTACGACTCGGGCCGGGTGTTGCTCGCGCCAAAGGGGCGGGTGCGCGCGTCCGAGGTCGAGCATCTCGAACCCGGGCCAGATGGGCGCCTGCGCTACCGCTATTGCAAGAGCGCAGTGATCGCGGCCTGGAGCATCATGGCCACCCCGCCGCCTTCCCCGGCCGAGGTGCCGACCCTGATGGTGCTGGGCGCAGATTCGTGGCTGACGCTCGAAGAGCACCCCGACATCTACCGTGCAGCCCTCGGCGACGAGTTCAGCCTCGTCACCGTCCCCGGCGGCCACACGGTTTACTGGGACGCGCTGGACGAGACGAACGAGGCGCTCGCCACGTTCCTGGGCTAGAGGATCTTGGCGCCGAGCGCGCTCGCGACCAGCTCGACGGCCAGCTGGGCGGTCTCGTTCTTGCGGTCGAGGATCGGGTTCACCTCGACGACCTCCAGCGAGTCGACGATCCCTGCGTCCGCAGCGAGCTCCATCGCCAGGTGCGCCTCCCGGTAGGAGAGACCGCCACGGACGGGAGTGCCCACGCCCGGCGCAACGTCGGGGTCCAGAGAGTCCATGTCCAGGCTGACGTGGACGAAGCATCCCATGCCGGTCGATGTCGCTCATCGTGAAGACCGTCGCCTTCAGCTCGCGCAGCAGCGCTCGCTCGCCGTCGTCGAGGGAGCGGACGCCGACGAGCGCGACCCGGCTCGGATCGACCGAGGGAACGGGCCAGCCGGCGTCGGCGAACCCGGGGCCACCGAGCCCCATCGCCGCCGCGAGCACCATCCCGTGCACGTTCCCGGTCGGGCTCGTGTCCGGGCGGTTGAGGTCGCCGTGCGCGTCGATCCAGAGGACGCCGCCGGGACCGTGCGCGCGGGCGAGCCCACCGAGCGTGCCCAGCGCGACCGAGTGGTCGCCGCCGAGCACCAGCGGCAGCCGGCCCTGGGCGCGCGCCTCGGAGACGAGGTCGGCGACCCGGCCGCAGGTCTGGAGGATCTCCTTCAGGAAGCGCACGCGCTCGTCGCCGACGGGCGTCGCCTCGGCAACCGCGGTCTGCACGTTGCCGACGTCGACGCAACTCCGCCCCAGCTGCTCGATTCGTTCCGCGAGCCCCGCGTAGCGGATCGCCGACGGGCCCATGTCGACGCCACGGCGACCGGCCCCGAGGTCGAGGGCGGCGCCGATGACGGCGACGGGTTTCCGGGTTTCCTCGTCCTTCACTATGGGGAAGCTACCGGGGTAGGTGAGCGGAAAGTGGCTGCTGCGGAGAATCCGAGCACGATTCGCGTCCTCCTCGCCGACGACGACGAGAGTTATGTTGCATCGCTGCAGCATCTGATCGAGCAGCAGCCTGAGCTGACCGTCGTCGGCGTCGCGCACGACGGTGAGGCGGCGATCCGGCTGACCGGCTCGCTCGCTCCGGACGCCGTCGTCGTCGATCTGCACATGCCGCGGCTCGACGGCGTCACCGCCGTCCGGCACCTGCGGCAGGACTACCCGGCGCTGTGCCTGATTGCCCTGACCGGCGACCACAACCTGGGCCTGCACCAGGCTGCGGCCGAGGCAGGCGCCGACGCCGTCCTGGTCAAGGGGGAGATGATCGACGCACTCTTCGATCGGCTGACCGCGGGGCGTAGCTGAATGGCGAGGGCCGGAATCGAACCGGCGACACCACGGTTTTCAGCCGTGTGCTCTACCGACTGAGCTACCTCGCCGAGCCGGGGAAGTCTAGCCAAGCTCCCCCGAAAACCCGCCGCCGCGACCGACATGGGCGGGGCGCGGCCGACGAACGCTCTCGACAGACGGCACAGCCGAACCGCACCACCATGTGCCGGCTCCGCCTCCCTGGGCTCCGCGCCCCCACCCGCAAGGAGGGGGCTCGTGGGGGAACCAGGGGTTCCCCCACGCGATAAAGGACGTCCGGGCCGGTGCTACCGTGCCGCGAACGTCCTGTAGGCGGGAGACTACCGCGTCGAGTCGGGCGGTCAAGCGGAGTACGAAACAAAAAGCCCGCAACGTGCGAGCTACGGAACCAGAATCGTGAGCGCCTGGCCCGGCCGGATCGAAAACATCTCGGCCGCGTTGCCGTCCGTGATCGCGACGGCGATGTTCTCGTAGGCGTCCTCGTAGAGGATGATGTCGCCCGCGCGGGCGTCGGCGAACGCGCGCGCAGCGGTGGCGTAGTAGCGGTCGACGCCGAGGTCGAGTTCCAGCCGCGCGCCCGGCACGATCCCCGCCCGCTCGACGTCCCCACGCGAGAGATTCAGCTGCACGTTGCCGAAGCGGTCGATGTACAGGACAGTCGCCCGGATGCGCGCCTCGCCGACCTCCGGCTTCGGCAACTCGAGCCTGACCAGCGACGGCGGCTCGACCGGGGGCCCGAGCTCTTCGGGAGCGACGCCGGTCGACAGGTGAGCCGCAGCCGGGGCGAACACGTCGCGGCCGTGGAACGTAGGCGAGACGGGCTCGAGCATGTAGGCCGGGTTGGTCAGCTCCCAGACCTGCGCTATGCCGCCGAGCTTCTCCGCCGCCGGGACGAGCAGCCCGTTGTCGGGACCGACGTAGATTCGGCCGCCGGCGTCTCGCAGCGCGAGGCAGCGGCGGCCGCTGCCGACGCCGGGGTCGACGACCGCCAGGTGCACGCCGGCGGGCATGTAGGGCAGCGTGCTCGCGAGCACCAGCGCGCCCTGGAGCACGGCCTGCGGCTCGATCCCGTGCGTGATGTCGATGATCTGCGCCTCGGGCGCAATCCGCTTGATCACGCCGTGGCACGTGCCGACGAAGTCGTCCTGGAGACCGAAGTCGGAGAGGAAGGAGATGAACACGGCCTGAAGCTACCCGGCCTCGGCCACTGCGGAAACGAGGCCTTCGAGGTCATGCGTGCCCGCTTCCGCAACGACGCGCAGACCGGCCTCCACCGCTGCCGTGGTCGTATGCGGCCCAATCGACACGACCGGAATGTCCAAGCGCAGCTTGGCAAAGGCACGCGCTGCAGAAGGCGACGCCAAGACAGCCAGGTCGCCGTCCGGGGGAGAGCCCGGTTCGAGCTCCATCGTTCGATAGACGGCGATAAATCCCGCGTCGAGTTCGTCGACGAGCAGCCGGCGAGCACCTTCAGCCGCCACCAGTACGACCCGCACCCCGCGTGGAAGCTCGGCGAGCAAGCCTTCCTGGGTCGACACACGTGGGACCAGCGCGGGCTCGATTCCGCGTTCGCGAAGTGATTCCGCGGTGCCGGGCCCAATGGCCGCCACCGCGGGAAGCTCGCCGCGCGCGCGCCGCGCCAGCTCTGCCGCGCCGTTAGAGCTCGTCACCACAACCCAGTCGTAGCCGGAGAGATCGAGAGGCTCATCGCTGAGTGCCTCGGAACGGATGAGTGGACACAGCACAACCTCGTGGCCAAGCTCCTGCAGCCGGTGGGCCAGCGGCGCGGCCTGATCAGCCGGGCGCGTCACGATGATCTTCATCGGGATGCAGCTATCGTCGCGAGCTCCTCCCCGAGCGCTGCAGGATCGTCGCCCGAGCGACGCTCGAGCCAGCGGCCGTCCGGGTCGGCGATGAGCCCGACGAGCACCGTGCCGTCGTGATGGGCCGCGACCGGTGCCAGGCACCCCCCGCCGACCGCAGCCACGCACAAGCGCTCCGCTTCGACCCGGCGCCGCGTCTCCGCGTCGTCGGCCATAGCCACGAGCCCCTCCTCACCCGCGCGAACCTGCACCGCGAGTGCTCCCTGGCCTGCCTCAGGGAGCAGCTCGTCCGGATCGAAACGGTGCCCGATCTCGTGCTCGAGGCCGAGCCGGTCGAGCCCGCAGGCCGCCAACACAACGGCGTCGAGACCGCGCTCGCCCCGCTTGCGCAGGCGAGTGTCGATGTTCCCGCGTAACGGCTCGATCGACAGCTCCGGCTCGAGCACGAGCAGTTGCGCCCGTCGACGGACCGACGCCGTCCCGATTCGCATCCCGGGCGCCAGGACCTCCGCGCCGCAGAGCGCGTCGCGCGCGTCCTCCCGCGGCAGGTAGGCACCAACGGCGAGCCCGCCGCTGTCGGTCGAGGTCATGTCCTTCGCCGAGTGGACCGCCGCGTCGATGCGGCCCTCGAGCAGCGCCTCCTCGATCTCTTTGACGAACACGCCGCGCTCGCCGATCTGGCCGAACGGGCTGCGCCGGTCGCGATCGCCGGCGGTCGTGATCGGGACGAGCGCGATCTCGCGGCCGGGCACGCGCAGCTGCTCCGCGGCGAGCGAGGCCTGCGTCAGCGCGAGCCGGCTACCGCGCGAGCCGAGGCGGAGCAGGGCCACCTAGCGCTTGTCGTCGTCGCCGAGACCGAAGAGGTGCCGCACGGCCTGCGCATACCCGCCGCCCTCCGCGCCCGCCGCGGCCTCCTTCAGCCGCACGGTCGGCAGGTGGAGCAGCTTGTTGACGATCTGGGCGGTGACCGACTCGACCGCCGCATGCTGTGACTCGGAGAGCCCCAGCCGACCGCGGGCCCGGGCGAGCTCGGCCGCCCGGATCTCCTCCGCCCAGGCGCGGAGCGACGCAATCGCAGGCACCACTTCGCGCGATGCCTGCCAGTCGCGGAAGCGGTCGGCCTCCTCGGCGACGATCGCCTCCGCGCGGCCCGCCTCCCGGCGGCGGCCCGCAAGGCTCGCCGCGACAACCGACTCGAGGTCGTCGATGTCGTAGAGGAAGCATCCGTCAAGCTCATGGATCGCCGGGTCGAGGTCGCGTGGAACGGCGAGATCGATCAGGAACAGCGGCCGGCCCTTGCGACCGCGGAGAGCGCCTTCGACCTCTGCTCGCCCGAAGGCGCGACCGGGTGCGCCGGTCGAGGCGACGAGCACGTCGATCTCGGCCAGACGCTGCGCGGCGCCTTCCAGCGGCACTCCCGTCCCCCCGAAGCGGGCGGCGAGCGCCTCAGCGCGCTCGGGCGAACGGTTCGCGACGAAGGCGATCTGCGCACCGCGGGCGGCGAGGCTGCGCGCGGCCAGCTCGGCCACGTGCCCGGCGCCGACGAGCATCACCCGGCAGCCTTCCAGCTGCCCGAACACCTGCTGGGCGAGCGCGGCGGCGGCGGACGAGACGGAGGCCGGGCTCTCGGCGATCGCGGTCTCGGCCCGCACCTTCTTGCCGCCGTGCAGCGCCTGCCGAAAGAGGCGGTCGAGCACCGGACCGGTCGAGCCGGCCTCGAAGGCGCTCCGCACCTGGCCGAGGATCTCGCCCTCGCCCGGCACCATCGAGTCGAGACCGGCGGCTACCCGGAACAGGTGCAGCGCGGCTGCTTCGTCGGTCAGCCGGTAGACGACCGCGCGAAGCTCGTCCTCGGGCAGCCCGCTGATCGCGGCCAGCGCGTCGAGAGCACGGCGCTCGGACTCGTCGCCGACGAGGTAGAGCTCGGTGCGGTTGCAGGTCGACAGGCAGACGGCCTCGCCCTCGGCGGCGAGCTCGGCAGCGAGCTCCGCGGCCTGTGGGAGGGGGACGAAGGCCCGCTCGCGCACCGCGATCGGCGTGGCCTGGTGCGAGAGTCCGACGAGGGTGAGGTTCATGAGAAATGAGTGAGTTGGAGGCCGACACGGGCGACGATCACGAGGGCGAAGCCGACGAGCGCGAGGTAGGCGGTGCGCCGCCCGCCCCAGCCGGCCTCGTACCGGAGCACGAGGTACGCGGCGTAGACGAGCCACGCGCCGAATGTGACAGCCATCAGCGCGTCGACACCGCCGCCCTCACGGCGGAGACGCAGGAGTCCGGCGGCGATCCCCACCGTCAGCGCGGGAACGGCAACGGCGATCGTCCGCGCCGACAGCGTCTCGAGCGTGAGCAGTGATGGGGCGCGGCCGAGCAGGCCGCCCGGGCGCCGCCCCTTCAACCGACTCTCCTGCCAGAGGTACAGCCCCGAGAGCGCCGCCGCCAGCGTAAACGCGGCGAACGCGAGCGAGAGCAGGCCGACGTGCAGCACCAGGAACACCGTCGAGTAGTCGCTGTTCCCGGCGTCGCCCGTCCCGCCGCCGAGCCGCGCCAGCACGAGCAGCACGGCCACGAGCGGCATCACCGCGAGGCCGAGCAACCGGTACCGCGTCCGGCAGCCCCACACCAGGTAGACGCTGACGACGAGCCAGACGAAGAGGTTCAGAGAGCCGGCCCAGGTCGCCCACGGAAAGCCGTCGGCACGGGCGGCCTGCACGATCAGCAGGGCGGTCTGGAGCAGCCAGCCGAGGCGGACACCCCAGATGGCGAGCCTACCCGCCGCGCCGGGGCGGCGAGCGTCGCCTGCGTAGGCAACGGCCGCTTCCCCGTAGGCGACCAATGCCGGCCAGAAGAGCAGCTCAACCATGGCGTTGCTTCCGGGCGAGGTCGGCGAGCTCGCCGACCTCCCGCTCGAGGCGCGACACCTTCAGCGCCATGATCACGAAGTAGAGGAGTACGACGCCGAAGACGACGAGATATGCGGCCGCGACGTACTTCTCTTCGCTGCTCATGTCAGGAGCTCCCGGAGCTCGCGCAGGCGCGCGTCGAGGCGCTTGCCGGCCAGCTCGAAGTTGTACAGGGCCGCGAACAGCGCGAGCATCGCGGCCAGGCAGACGCAGAAGGTGAAGAACTGCGACCCGGCCATCTGCGGGCCGTTCCGGTTGAACGCGATCGGGTGGATGTACTGGTTCGCGAGGCGGATCGCGAGGAAGCTGACCGGGATCAGGACGACGCCGAAGATCGCGTACACAGAGCTCAGATTCGCTCGCTGCGGCCCGGGCTCGACCGAGAAGCGGAGCATGAAGTACGCGGAGTAGAAGAGGAAGAGCACAAGGAAGAGCACGAGCTGCTTCTCGCTCCACAGCCACCAGTGTCCCCAGGAGACTTTGGCCCAGATCGAGCCGGTGATCAGGGTCATCGCCCCGAAGATCACGCCGAGGTGGATGGCGACGTAGCTCTCCAGGTCGGCGCCGGGCTTCCCCTTCCACAGGTGGAGGAGACCTTTCCAGGCGCCCCAGCCGAAACAGGCGTAGGCGGTGAGCGCAATCGGGACGTGGAAGTAGAAGATCTTCTGGTTGAGGCCGTCCTCGTCCACCGGCGCGTAGAAGAAGGTCAGCGCGATCGCCGCGCAGAGCAGCGCAGCGGCGAGGCCCGCGAGCAGCGGAACCCTGTTATTCCGTAACGACGTACTCAAAGGAGGCCCAGGAGATGATCGCAAAGACGGCGTCGTAGAGCGCCAGAAACCCCAGGTAACGGGCAGGTTCGGCTGCCACGCTGGCGCCGACTCCCCCGATGACGATCGGGATTGCCAGCGGCAGGAAGAGGAGCGGCAGCAGGAGCTCTCGCGCCCGACCGGCCACCGCCATCGCGGCCAGCACGGTGCCGACGGCGCAGATGCCGAGGTCGGCGAGCGCCACGCCGGCGACGGTGGCGCCGTCGATCCCGGAGAAGAAGAGCGCGAACGCCGGCAGCGCGACGAGCTCCGCGACGACGAGGAACCCGAGCACGGAGAGGGACTTCGCCAGCCAGATCGCGCTGCGGTCGCACGGGGCGAGGAGCAGTCCGTCGATCAACCGCTGCTCGCGCTCGGCGACGAAGGCGCGGGTGAGACCAAGGAGGGCCGTGAAGACGATGGCCACCCAAAGCAGGCCCTTCGCGGCAAGGTCGGAGCTGCCCTCCGGGAGGGCGAAGTGAAAGACCACGAGCGCGGCGACGACGAAGAGGAGCATGGCGGGGACGGTGTTGCGGGCCCGGAGCTCGAGCCGGAGGTCCTTGCGGGCGAGCACGGCCACGTCGGAGAGGTAGCGGCTCATGTTCCGAAAGCGAGCCGGTCGGTGGCGAGAGGCATCAGGCGGTCGGGGTCGTGAGTGGCGACGAGGAAGGTCGCGTGCGGCCGCAGCTCGGCGAGCTCGCGATCAAGCAACGCCGCGCCCTCCTCGTCGAGCGCGCTGAAGGGCTCGTCGAGGACGAGCAGGTCGGGGTCGTGGAGCAGGCCGCGGCACAGAGAGAGCCGCTGCAGCATCCCGCGCGAGAACGAGTCTGCCCGCTGGTTGCGCGCGTCCCAGAGGCCGAAGCGCTCGAGCAGCATGCCGATCCGCTCGCGCCGCTCCGGCACCCGGTACAGCCGGCCGTACAGGTCGAGGTTCTCGAGTGCAGTCAACTCGCGGTAGACGAGCGGCTCGTGGCCGACGAAGCCGACCCGCTCGCGAGGGGTCTCGACGTGCAGCTCGCCCGCTGTGGGGACGAGGAGCCCGGCGACGAGCCGGAGCAGCGTCGTCTTGCCGGAGCCGTTCGGCCCGGTGACGAGCAGGAAGCCGCCGTGGGGGACGTCCAGGTCGAGGTCGTGAACGACCCGCTTCGCGCCGAACGCGCGACCGAGCCCGCGCGCCCGGATCACCGGGGAGCTCTTTCGCGCCCCGGCGGCCGAAACCGGATGTCTCTTCTGGTCATGTCCCTGGCCAGGTGTCCCCGGCCTCCTCCCCGATGCGATCGTATCGATGAAGTTCGTACGGGTCCGTGCCGCATGAGCGACGAGATCGTCACGTGACCAGCACGTCCGCGAGCACGAACGCGAAGAAGGCGAGGCTGATGGCGCCGTTCGTGGTGAAGAAGGCCGCATCGAGCCGCCGCAGGTCGGCGGGGCGCACGAGCAAGTGTTCGTACGCGAGCAGCGCCGCGACGACACCCACGCCCGTCCAGTAGAGCCCCCCCACCGGCAGGCCAAGCCCGGCGGTGACGAGCAGGCCGACGGTCGCCGCATGCAGCGCGCGGGCGCCGCGGAACACGCCGCCGACCCCCCAGCGGGTCGTCCACGAGTGGAGCCCCTGTTCGCGATCGACGTCCGCGTCGAACAGCGAGTAGAAGAGGTCAAACCCGGCCACCCACGCCGCGACGGCGCCGCCGAGGGCCCATGCCTGCCAGGGCAGGTCGCCGCGAATCGCCGCCCACGCCCCGAGCGGCGCCAGCCCGTCCACCGCCCCGAGCCACAGATGGGCCAGCCACGTGAACCGCTTCAGATACGGGTAGACCACGAAGCCCGCGACCGGGATCGGCCACAGCCAGCGGACGAGCGGGTCGAGCTGCCAGACCGCCGCAACGAAGAGCGCCAGGGAGACGAGGCAGAAGACGACCACCTGGGCCGGGGTCAGCTTTCCAGCAGGGAGCTCGCGCCCCGCCGTCCGCGGGTTGCGTGCGTCCAGCTGCGCGTCGATCAGGCGATTCAGAGCCATCGCGAGCGACCGCGCACCGATCATCGCCAGCGTGATCCAGACGAGGTCGTGCGCGCTCGGGACGTCGTTCACCGCGAGGAACGCCCCGACGTAGGCGAACGGCAGCGCGAAGACGGTGTGCTCGATCTTGACGAGCGAGGCGAAGCGGCGAGGAACCTCGATCGCGATCATGGGCCGTCCTGGGGACGATGATGGGGGAGGGGGCCGGGGGGAACCGGGAGGTTCCCCCATGAGGATCGGCCTCTAGAAGAAGGGGGCTCGTGGGGGAAAGCCGGCCGCGGCCAGCCGACCCGCGGCCGGTGCCCTCGCACGCGCGGCAATGCCGCGCAAGAGAAACATGATTTCCCCCACGGGAGTGAGCCGAAGGCGAGCGACATCATCACGTCTGCCGGTGCGCCGGCTCCGTCTCGCCGGCGAGCAGCTCGAGCGCGTGGTGCAGCGCCGGGCGCAGCACCTCGAAGCCGTCACGGCAGCCGCCGGGCGAGCCGGGCAGGTTGACCACCAGCGCCGTCCCCAGCACTCCCGCGACCCCCCGGGAGAGAAGCGCGTGTGGCGTCTTCGCGATCGAGTCGGCGCGGATCGCCTCCGCGATCCCCGGCGCGCCCCGCTCCAATACCTCCGTCGTCGCCTCGGGAGTGACGTCACGAGGCCCCAACCCGGTGCCGCCGGTGGTGAGGACGAGCCGCGTCTCGCCGGCCAGCTCGACGATCGCGTCGGCAATCGCCTCGCACTCGTCGGCCACGACCCGGCGGACGACCTCGAATCCTTCGCCCACCAGCAGCTCCTCGAGAACCTCGCCGCTCCGATCCTCACGCGTGCCCGCCGAGACACCGTCGGAGACGGTCAGCACCGCCGCCTTCACGGCACCCGCTCCGGCGAGCCTACTCGGTGCTCGCCTCCGTCAAGCCTACGGCTCATGGCTCCTTGGTCTTCTCGAGCAGGCGAACCTGTTCGACGACCATCTCCTTGTCGATCGCCTTCGCCATGTCGTAGACCGTCAGGGCGGCGACCGAGGCCGCGACCAGCGCCTCCATCTCGACGCCGGTCTGCGCCGTCGTCTCCGCGGTCGCGGTGATCTCGACCGAGCTCTCGCTGACCTCGAGCTCGACGGCGGCGTGGGACAGCGGCAGCTGGTGGCAAAGCGGAATCAGCTCCGCCGTTCGTTTAGCGGCCATGATCCCGGCGAGCTGTGCCGTCGCCAGCGCATTGCCCTTCGGCAGCTCACGCAGCCGGCGGGCGGTCTCCGGGGCCATCCGCACCGTCGCAGCCGCCACTGCACGCCGCCTGGAGCTCGGCTTGGCGCCGACGTCGACCATGCGGACGTCGCCCGTCTCATCAACATGTGAGAGGTCGCTCACGCTGAGCGATGGTAGCTGGGTGCAGGCGCCGAAACCCTGTCGAGATCGGCGAGCTGCTCAACCAGCCAGGCCGCGAGGTCGTGCTCTCGCACGTGCGTGCGAACGGCGTCGGCGCGTGCACGGCGTTCCTCCGGGCCGAGCTCGAGCGCCCGGTGGATGGCCTTGGCCTGACCGACGATGTCGAACGGGTTCACCGTCAGCGCCCACTCGCCGAGCTCCTCGTGCACGCCCGTGTTCTCCGACAGGACGAGCACGCCGTCCCGCTCGTTGACGAGCGGCGCCTCCTTGGCGACGAGGTTCAGCCCATCGAACACGGCGTTGACGAGGAGCACGTCGTACCGCTTGTAGGCGGCGACCGAGCGGGCGAAGTCGTCGCGGACCTCGAGCCTGATCGGCTCCCAGCCGCCGTCGGCGAAACGCGCGTTCACCTCGCGCGCGCCCGCTTCTATCTCGTCGAGGTACACCGCGTACTGCGGGATGTCCTGCCGCGAGGGGTCGAGCAGCGCGAGCATCCCCACTCGCCCGTGCGCCTCGGGGTGCCGCTCGAGGTACAGCCCGAACGCCCGGAACCCCCGCACGATGTTTTTCGACGGATCGGTGCGGTCGACCCGCAGGATCACGCGCTCGGCACAGTGCTGCTCGAGGTCGCGCGCCGCTTCGATCACCGCGGGAGTCGAGACCAGCTCGTCGAACTCGGCTGTGTCGACAGAGATCGGGTGCGCGGTCACAAGCGTCCTCCGGCCGTCGTGGTCGACAACGCCCTCGTTCACGTCGACGTCCGCCCCGAGCACGGCCTCGGCCGAGGCGAGGAAGCTCTCGCGCCAGCGGCGGGTGTGGAAGCCGACGATGTCGTTGGCAAGCAGGCCTTCGTGGACGGCGCGCCGCATGGCCTCCGGCAGCACCGTCCAGTAGTCGGGCGACGGCCACGGGATGTGCACGAAGTGGGCGAGCGTCGCGTCAGGACGTCCGCGCCGCACGAGCCGGGGCGCGAGGTAGAGGTGGTAGTCGTGGAACCAGACCGCAGCGGGCTCGTCGTCGAGCTCGTCGAGCACGGCGGCGGCGAACCCCTCGTTGACGGCCGCGTAGCCGGCCCACGCCTGGTGCAGCTCGGCGTCGAGGGTTGGCGCGCGCGCCAGGTCCCACAGGTAATGCTGCAGGAACCACAGCACGGGGTTAGCCAGGACGTTGTAGTACTGGTGGTAGTCGGCCGGATCGTGCTGCACGAGCCGCAACCGGTAGGGCCGCCCCTCCCGGCCGGTCTCGGCGAAGGCGGCGCCGCCCGCCTCGCCGGCGACAACGTGATCCTCCTCCGTCATCGCGCTGGCGATCCACATGACGTCGTGGTGGGAGACGAGCGGGCCGAGCGCGGTGACGAGACCGCCTCCGCCGCGACGGGCCGAGCGTGTGCCGTCCCCCTCGCGGCGGTAGCTGACCGGTCCACGGTTCGAGACAACGATCAGCTTGCGCCGTCGGACATCCACGCTCGAAGCGTAGCCCTCCTCGTTCAGGAGGCGGCCGGGTCGGCCGCGGCGCCGGCCTGGACGAGACCTGCGCCTGCTTCCTCGTCACCGAGCAGCAGGTTGAAGAGCGCGAGCCAGTCGCGAAGGAGACGCGGCATCAGGAACTGGCGCCGAACGTCCTCCTTGCCGGCCAGCGCGCGGAGCCGGGCCGCCGGCGGATCACGGAGGATCTCCTTGCAGGCGTCCGCGGCCTGCGACGAGCTGTCGACCAGCCAACCCGTCTCCCCGTCTCTGATCTGCGCGACGATCCCGCCGACCCGGCCGGCGACGGCCGGACGCGTCTTCCAGAGCGCCTCGGTCACGGTCAGGCCGAAGCCCTCGCGGATCGACTTCTGGAGCACGACGCGGGAGTGCACCTGGAACGCATTTACCTCGACCGCGCCGACGTTGTTCAGGTTCGAGAGCAGGTAGATGTCGGGGTCGCCGCCGGCGTACGCCACGGTTTGGTTGTAGTAGTCCCAGCCCTCCGGGTCGTCGTGCGCCATCGAGCCGACGAGAGCGAGCTGCACGTCCGGGAACTCCTCCTTGACCCCACGGTACGCGTCGATGACGCCGAGTGGGTCCTTCCACGGATCGAACCGGGAGACCTGCGTCAGCAGCGGCCGCTCGACGTCGATCCCGAACTGGTCGACGATGTAGGCCGCGTCCTCGGGTGAGAGCGCCATGTTCTTCGGCGTCAACGGGTCAATCGCCGGCGGCCAGATGAAGCAGCGCGGGAGCGTGGCGTCGGCCGGAACGTACTCGTGGCGGTGGAAGATCGCCGCGTCGTGGCGCGCGATCGACGGAAGCAGGAAGTCGAGCACGTCCCCGTTCGGCGTCGAGAGATCAATGTGGCAGCGCCAGATCCACTTGGCCTCCGAGCCCGGAAACTGCTCGATCATCGCCGCGGGCTGCGGGTCGTGGACGATCACGAAGTCGTAGTCGTCCTCGAACTCCCCCGCGTTCAGCTCGTTGTAGCGCCGGAACACCGCCTGGTCGGCCTCCGTCAAGCCGCGCGGGTTGCCCTGGAGCGCGTTGTGGATCGTCTTCGTGACCTGGAAGAACTCGTCCTCCCCGCGGATGATCCGCCACTCGGCGTCGAGCCCGGCGTCGGCCATCAGCGGGACGAGGGTGTAGTTGATCTCGGCGACCCCTCCTCCGAACGCCGTTGCCGAAAGATGCACGACCCGCTTGCCGGCAAGAGGCTCCGCCAGCCGGCGGATGTCGTCCATCAAGCCGCGGGTCGCGATCGTCCCGTAGTCGGCCAGGGACTTGTGCCCGATGTTGATGAGGTTGAGCACCCGGTCGGATCAGGAGAGCTTCTTGACGAACCGGAGCCGCGAGCCGCCGGCCGCGTCACGCTCACCGAGCTCGAACTCGTCGGAGAGCGAGCGGATGATGGCGAGCCCGAGCCCGCCCTCGGTCAGCTCGCGATCCTCACCTTCCGCCTCGATGTAGTCGAAGCCGGCGCCGTCGTCCAAGACCTCGATCACCAGGCGATCCGGCTGGAGGTCGTAGAGGATCTCGACGACGCCGTCCCTGCCGTCCCGGTACGCATGCCGAACGGAGTTCGAGCACGCCTCGGTGAGGGCGAGCTTGAGGTCGGCCAGGGTTTCGTCCGAGAGCTCGCGCAGCCTCGACAGGCCGGTCAAGGCAAGCCGGCCCAGCGTGATGTACTCCGCCCGGGCAGGGATGCTCAGGCGCACGTGCCCGAAGCCGTTGCCGCCGGGAGCAGGCTCGAGGGAAGGGGTCGGAACGGATGAGGTACCCATCAGCGGGGGAAGCTGCTCCTTTCTACCGAATCCGGCGGCCGGACGGCGTCCTCGTTATCGTCATATCCGGCTGCGCACAACGCGTAACTAACGGCCTCCGTTGGGATCCTGCGGCCGGTCGTCGAGAACGACCCGCACGGACCGGCGCTCACCGTCACGAAAGATCGTGAACGTGGAGGCCTGGCCCGGGCGGAGCCGCGACGTGACGATACGAACGACGTCGCTGGCGCTCCGCACCGGCCGGCCGTCCACAGCCACGAGCACGTCGCCTCCGTACGTGAAGGAGGCGCCGTTGAAGTCCCGTTCGCCGGAGCCACCGCGCAGCCCCGCGCGCGCGCCGGGACTGCCCGGCCGCACGGAGGTGATCACCGCGCCGTAACGCACCGGGTAGCCGAAGCGCCGGGCGATCCCGGGGGTGAGGTCCTCGGACGTGACCCCGACGTACGCATAGGCCACCCTGCCGGTGGCGAGGAGCTGCTCCATGGAGCGCCGCGCCGCGTTGATCGGGACGGCGAACCCCACGCCCTCGGCGTTCCCGCTGTCACTGCGGATCTGGGCGTTGATCCCGATCACGCGGCCCCGGGCATCGAACAGCGGCCCGCCGGAGTTGCCGTGGTTGATGGGCGCATCGACCTGGATCGCGTCCACGAGGTTGTACTGGGAGGTCAGGGACTCGATCGAGCGCTCGGTCGCCGAGACGACGCCGACCGCGAGCGAGTTCTCGTTCCCGAACGGGCTGCCGATTGCCGCGACCGGCTCGCCGACGACGACGCGGCTCGAGTCGCCGAGCGGGAGCGGCGCCACGACGTGCGCCTTGGGGTCGACCCGGATCACGCCGACGTCGTCGAAGACGTCCCAGCCGACGATCCGGGCGGCAACCCGGTCGCGGTCGCGGAACTCGACGTAGACGCTGTCGGCAGGGCGGGCTGTCGCGTCCCCCTCGCCGGCGGTGGTGATCACGTGCGAGTTGGTGAGGATGACGCCGTCGGGCGAGACGACGAAGCCGGAACCCTGTGACGCCGTGGTGCTTCCGCCCGACCCGAAGACGGAGAAGATCGTCACCACGCCCGCCGAGCGTTCGGCGTAGATCGCCGCAGGGTCGAAAGCACCGCCAAGCAGGGGGCGTACGCGCGGCGCCGACGCCGCGGCAGCAGGTGCCGTTTCCTGTAGGACGACGGTGCGCCGCTCGCCGTGCAGCCAGCCCGCCGCCCAGGCGACGAGCAGCACGGCAACCGCGCCCATGAGCGCGGAGCCGAACGCCACGGTTGCGAGCCCACGCGGACGCATCGCTCTCACTGTACTCATGCTGTCGCTCTCTGTCCGATCTGTTGTCTATATTGACTACATGCCAACCCGCGAAGAAGAGATCGCCTGGGCCGCAGGACTCTTCGAAGGCGAGGGAACCATCACGGTCACGAACGAGCGGCTCGTCGTCCGACTCGTCAATACCGACGAAGCAATCGTTCGCCGTTTTGCGGAGATCGTTCCGTTCGGAACGATCTACGGTCCCTACGACCGGCAGGAACGCGATGGTTTTCGCCGGAAGCCGATCTGGGTCTGGATTGCAGCTCGCGAAAGCGGGCTTGATGCCCTTGCACTGATGTGGCCATGGCTGAGCGACCGGCGACGAGAGCGAGCTCTCGAGCTCACCGGCATCTCTTTTCATGTGTTTTTTCGGGTGGCTAGGAGACTGCGGGCTCTGCCGTCGGCGTCTCGGCTTCCGCCGCCACCGGCAGCCGCAGCCTGAACACCGTCCGCCCCGGCTCCGACTCCACCTCCAGCGAGCCGCCCATCGCCCGCGCCAACTCTCGCGCGATCGCGAGGCCCAGCCCGCTGCCGGAGGCGAGTTGCCCGTCGATGCGGTAGAAGCGCTCGAAGACATGCTCCACGTGCTCGGCGGGGATCCCCGGTCCCTCGTCCTCGACGGCCAGCACGCCGTCTCCGGCCCGAATCCGGACACGCGTCCCCGGCGGCGTGTGCACCAGCGCGTTCTCGACCAGCACGCGGCCGATCTGGAGGACGCGCTGCTCGTCGCCGAGGACGCGCGGGCCGCCGTCTGCCTCGACCTCCAGCAGCCGCTCCTCCGCGCGTGCCGCCGGCGCGAACTCCTCGGCGACAGTCTCCGCTACCCGAGCGAGATCGAGCGGCGCCCGGGCAACGCGCAGCTGTCCCGCGTCGGCACGCGAGAGGTCGAGCAGCTCGGTCGCGAGCTTCGCCAGTCGGTCGACCTGCTCGCGCATGGTCGAGAGGAACTCGCGGCGGGTCGCCTCGTCCAGCTCCTCGTCGATGAGGAGCTCCAGGAAGCCGCCGAGCGAGAAGAGCGGCGTCCGCAGCTCGTGCGAGGCGTTCGCGATGAACTCGCGCCGTGCGTGGTCGAGCGCGGCCAGCCGCTCGCGCATGCGGTCGAAGGTGCGGGCGAGCTCACCGACCTCGTCGGCGCCCGTGTCGCGGATCGGCTCGTCGAAGCGACCGGCCGCGATCAGCTCGGCGGCGGTCTCCAGCCGGCGCAACCGGCGGGCAAACAGCCAGGCGCCCACGTACCCGACCGCGAGCGCGCCGACGAGGGCCAGCGCCCCGGCGAGCAGCAGCCGGTCGCGGACCAGGTCGACGCTGGCCAGGGTCTCCCGCAACGGCGCCTCGACCAGCAGCACCGACCGGGTGCCGGGAACCGGCGTCGCCGCCTCGGCGAACCGGTCGCCTTCACGCGTGACCGTGCCGGCGGCGGGCTCGAGCGTCTGCGCCGTCTTCAGGGCGAGCGGATCGTGCTCGACGTCGGTGGAGCTGCTTACGCGCGAGTCACCGACCACCACAAGTGCCGCCGGCGGCGTGACGTAGTCGTAGACGACCACGCGGGCGCCGGCGCTCTCCGACGCGCTCTCGAGGAAGTCGGGCCAACGGAAGCGGTCGCCGGGCAGCTCACGGGCAAGGCCGGGCGCTGCCCGTTCCAGCTGCGAGACCCGAGAGTTGACCAGCCTGCTCTCGAGCGACGGAACGACGATCATGTAGACGAGGGCGAGCGCGCCGGCCAAGACAACGAACAGCGCGAGCCCGAGACGGGCACCGACTCCGCTCAGCCGGCTCAGGCGACTCAACGCTCGCGGAAGCGGTAGCCGACGCCCCGCACCGTGAGGATGAACTGCGGCTCACGCGGATCGCGGTCGAGCTTCTCGCGCAGGTGCCGGACGTGAACGTCGATCGTCCGCGGCTCCCGGTAGTCGGAGCCGCCCCAGAGCCCTTCCAGCAGCGTCTGCCGGGAGAGAACCCGGCCCGGTCGCTGCGCCAGCGTCCGCAGCAGCTCGAACTCGACGTAGGTCAGCTGGATGGGCCTGCCCTCCACCTCCACCGAGCGCCGGGCGGGGTCGATCCGCAGCCCGTCGACCTCGATCACCTCGTCCTCGGGCGGCTCGGTACGCGGCGTCGACGCGCGGCGAAGAAGCGCGCGGACGCGGCTCCGGAACTCACGGATCGAGAACGGCTTGGTGATGTAGTCGTCCGCGCCGAGCTCGAGCCCGACCACCTTGTCGAGCTCGTCGTCGCGGGCCGTGAGCATCACGATCGGCACGGTGCTCCGGGCACGCAACCGCTTGCAGACCTCGAGCCCGTCCAGCTTCGGCAGCATCACGTCGAGCACGACGAGATCGACGCTCTCGGCGTCGAAGCGTGCGAGCGCCTCGTCGCCGTCGCGTGCGTGCACGACCCGGTAGCCGTCCCGCTCGAGTGGATACGTCAGGAGCTTCTGGACCGACTCCTCGTCGTCGACGAGCAGGATGGTGGCTGAATCCGGCATCAGGAGCCGACCGAGAGGCCGACGTACTATAGCCAGCAGATCGCCGTTCAACCGCCCAATCCACGCCGCCCCGGAGGGGCAGCCCAGCCCGGCCGACGCCGCCGGCGCCGGGGCACTCCCGAGCGCCCCGTCAACGGCCGCATGTACCGCGGAACGTGGCTGCTCGTGGCGTTGCCGCTCCTGATCGTGGCATTCAGCGTCGAGCGGCCGGGTGCCCTGCCGGTGCCGGCCCTGCCGCCGACCTTCGACGGCTCGTCCGCGCTCAGCCTCGCCCAGGAGCTGTCACGCCTGTACCCCGACCGCGCGCCCGGCACGTCGGGCGCCGAGGGAGCGAGACGCTGGCTGACCGACAAGATGAAGCTGTACGGCTTCAAGCCGGAGACCGACAGGTTCGAGGCGACCATTCCCGGGCGGAAACACGCCGTGCTGCAGAACGTCGCCTTCGTCGTCCCCGGCCGCTCGACGGAGACGATCGTCGTAATGGCGCACCGGGACGACTCGGGCCGTGGTACGGGCGCAAACGACAACGCATCGGGGACGGCGGCGCTGATGGAGCTCGCGCGCGCCTACTCGACCCCGGCGGGAGCGACCACTCCGACCGTCGGCCCGCAGCACACGTTGCTGTTCCTCTCCACGGACGGCGGCACGTTCGGCGGGCTCGGCGCGGAGCGCTTCGCACGGCAGTCGCCGTACCGGAGCCACGTCGTGGCCGTCCTCAACCTGGATTCGATCGCAGGCCACGGGCGCCCCAGGGTCGAGATCGGGGGCGACCAGGCCCGCTCGCCCGCGCCGACACTGGTCGAGACGATCGCCGCCAGGATCACCGAGGAAACCGGTTCCAGCCCAGGCCGGACGAGCGCGCTGGGCCAGCTGATCGACCTCGGCTTCCCCTTCAGCTTCTATGAGCAGGCTCCGCTCGTCGGCCGGGGGATCCCGGCCGTGACGCTGACGACGGGCGGCGACCGCCCGCCTGCTGCGTTCGGCGACACGCCGGAACGCCTCGACCGCAAGCGGCTCACGGAGATCGGCCGCGCGGCGCAGGGAGTCGTCGGCTCGCTCGACGAGGGGCTCGAGCTGGCCCGCGGGACACGCAGCTACGTCTACCTGGGCCCACGCATCGTCCGCGGCTGGGCGATCGAGTTCGCGCTGCTGGCGATGTTGTTGCCGTTCGCCGTGGCCGCAGTCGATCTCTTCGCGCGCTGCCGGCGGCGACGGATTCCGGTCGCGCCGGCGCTCCACGCGTACCGGAGCCGGCTCGGCGTCTGGCTCTGGACCGGGGCCATGTTCCTCTTCCTGGCGCTTGTCGGGGTCTGGCCCGGAGGAGCCGCGGGGCCGATCAACCCGGAAACGGAGCCGGCCGGAAACTGGCCCGTCCTCGGCCTGCTGCTCCTGTTCCTGCTCGCCCTGCCCGCCTGGCTCGTCTCGCGGGCGCGGCTGTCTCCGCGGCGCCCGCCGACCGCGGAGGAGGAGCTCGCCGGTCACACCGCCACGATGCTCGCGCTCGGCGTCGTCGCACTCCTCGTCGTCGCGACCAACCCGTTCGCGCTGCTGTTCCTGCTCCCGGCCCTCCACATCTGGCTCTGGCTGCCCCACGTTCGGGACCGTGGCACCCCCGCGCGGATCGGGCTCGTCGCGGCCGGGCTCGTGGGCCCCTTCATCCTGGTCGGCTCCTTCATGTTCCGCTTCGGGCTCGGCTTCGACGCCCCCTGGTACCTTGCGGAGCTCGTTGCGATCAACTACGTCTCGATTGTGGCCTTCATGCTCGTTCTGTGCTGCCTGGCGGGTGCGGCTCAGCTGACGGCGATCGCTGCGGGGCGGTACGCGCCCTATCCGAATGCCGCCGAGCGCCCGCCGCTGGGCCCGATCAGGAGCACCGTCCGCTACATCGTTCTGGGGATCCAGGCACGACGGCGCGCACCGCGGGACGAAAGCAAGGCGGCGGAGCTGTGAAGAGACGCGCCGCGCGGATCACCGGCACCGTGATGATCGTCGCGGGGCTGGGCTCGATCGGCTGGGTCCTGCTCGTCTGGCAGTGGCAGGACCCATTCACGGCGATCTACACGAAGTACCAGCAGCACAAGCTCGCCTCGAGCTTCGCGCACCGCTTCGAGGACTACCGCCCGCCTGCGGAGGCACGCCGGCCGGCCCCGGCGAAGCCCGGCTCGCCGACTTCCGTTGCGGCCGAGCAGGCGTGGGTCAAGGCGGCCGCCGCCGCCTACCACCGAGCGCTTCACAAAGGCGAACCCGTCGGGCGATTGACCGTCCCACGGCTCGGACTGAAGGTGATCGTCGTCAACGGAACGGCCCACGATGACCTGACAAAGGGTCCGGGCCGCGAGTTGCACACCTACATGCCGGGAGAGGGCGAGCTCGTCTACGTCGCCGGCCACCGCACCACCTACCTCGCGCCGTTCGCACACATCAACAACCTGCGCCCTGGCGACCGAGTTACCTTCGAGCTCCCGTACGCAAGCTTCGACTACGAGATCACCGGCCACCGGGTGGTGACCGCCGACAACCTTTCCGTACTGCGGTCGCACCACAAGGAGGTCCTCGCGCTGCAGGCCTGCCACCCGCGGTTCTTCGCGTCGCACCGGTACCTCGCGTACGCGAAGCTCGTCCGCGTCACGCCGCGCGACGGCGAGCCTTACTCGTTGGCCAACACCGGCGCCATCGCCTGACGCTCGTTCCGTCAGATCGAGAGGTAACGAACGATCGACCCAGCCTCGAGCTTGCCCTCGCCGCGCGGGACGAACACGAGCGCGTCGGCCTCGGCCGCACGGACGATCATGTGCGACTCCTGCCCCGTGACCGGCTCGAGCAGGACGCCCTCGTCCGTGACGGTGGTGCGCGCGCGAAGGAGGTCGTCCCGGCCCGGGTTCCGCGAGACTGGCGCCGCCAGGCGACCGGCCGTGAACCTCGGTCCGGGGTCGGCGGCGCCCTGAAGAGCCAGTAGCGCGGGCCGAACGAACAGCTCGCAGCCGACGAGCGTCGAGACCGGGTTGCCCGGCAGCCCGAAGACCAGCGTCGTTCCCCGCACTCCGAACGAGACCGGCTTGCCCGGCCGCACGGCGACGCGCCAGAAGATCTCCTCCACGCCCAGCTCCTGCTCGATCCGCCGGACCAGGTCGTGCGGGCCGACGGAGACGCCGCCTGAGGTGACGAGCACGTCCGACTCGAGCCCCTGCTCAAGCGCGCGCCGGTGGGCATCCTCGTCGTCCGCGACCGACTCGAGGCGACGGACCTCGGCACCGGCGGTCTCGAGCTGGGCCGCGAGCATCACGCCGTTCGCCTCGTAGACCTCGCCGGGGCCGAGTGACGAGCCCGGGGGCCGCAGCTCGGTGCCGGTCGTCAGGACGGCGGCCTGCGGCCGGCGGGCGCACACGACCTCTGCCACTCCCGCAGCGGCGAGCGCTCCGATCTGGGCGGGGCCCAGCCTCATGCCGGCCTCGACCACGAGCCCGCCGGCAGCCACGTCGCCCCCGACGCCGCGGACGTTGTCGCCAGTGGCAACACGGGTTGGGATATCGACCGAATTGTCCTGTTCGACAACACGCTCGTGGGGAATGACGGCGTCGGCTCCGTCGGGCACGACTCCGCCGGTGGCGATCGCCATCGCCTCGGCTGCCTCGAGCGGCCTGGGGGCTGGAAGCCCGGCGGCGATGCGGAAGACGACGGGCAGCGTTCCCGGCGTGTCCGCCGAGCGAACGGCGTAGCCGTCCATCGCCGAGCTCCGAAACGGAGGCAGGTCGACGAGGGCCCTCGCAGGCTCGGCAAGCACACGGCCCGCCGCCCGCTCGAGCTCCACCGGCTCAGGCGCCAGCGGCTGCACCCGTTCGAAGACGAGCGCCTGGGCTTCCTGGAGCGAGATGAGCTCGGCCACCGGGGTCATAAGCTACCCCCGTGGCGGACGAGGTCATCGCCGGCCGGTACCGGCTGGAGGAACGCCTCGGCGCAGGCGGCATGTCCGAGGTGTGGTCGGCGCTCGATCTCGACCTCGACCGCAGGGTGGCGGTCAAGCTGCTCGCGCCGAACGCGGACCGGGCCCGCTTCGAGCGCGAGGCCCACGCGGCGGCGGCGCTCGCCCATCCCAATATCTGCGCTCTCTACGGCTACGGCGAGACGGAGGGGCGACCGCTCATGGTGCTCGAGTACCTCCCCGGCGGATCGCTCGAGGAGCGCCTGACCCCCGGGCAACCGCTCCCCGACGACGAGACGCGGAGGGTCGCCGTCGACATCGCCGCCGGTCTGGCCCACGCCCACGAGCGCAATCTCGTCCACCGCGACCTGAAGCCGTCGAACGTGCTCTTCGACGCCGAAGGCCGGGCGAAGATCGCCGACTTCGGGATCGCGCGGCTCGGCGAACCGAGCGGGCTGACCGAGCTCGGCACGGTGCTCGGCACGGCGACGACGATCTCACCCGAGCAGGCGGCCGGGCTGCCGGCCACCCCCGCCAGCGACGTCTACGCGTTCGGCGTGATCCTCTACCGGCTGCTCACAGGGCGGCTGCCCTTCGAGGCGAAGGACGCACTGGCGCTGGCCGCGATGCACCGCGACGTGCCGCCGCCGCCGCTGGCCGGGCTCCGGCCCGACGCGCCCGCGACGCTCGAGAGCATCGCCATGGCCGCACTGGCAAAGAGCCCGGCCGACCGGCCCCGGGACGGCGACGCCCTGCTGACGGAGCTCGGGGAAGCCGCCCCGCCCGCGCGGGGCGACACGGCCGTAACGCAGGTGGTGCGGCCCGAGCCCAGCCCGCGGCGAAGCAGGACTACCGTCGTGGTCACCGCTGCGGCCCTGCTCGCGGCGGCAGGGGTAGCCCTGGCGATCGCCGTCACCTTCCGCGGCGGAACGACGACCCCGGCGCCGTCCACCTCGTTATCGGCGACGCGGCCGATCACGACGGAGCCGGTGCTACCCATCCCGGAGCCCAGCACCGAGGCGGCCACGACGGCGGCGACCGAGGCGACGACGAGCGAACCGGTCACGACCCTGGCACCGCCCACCGCGACGACCCAGACGACCGCGCCCACCTTCACCACCCTGCCGGTAACGACCGAACCGCCACCGCCTCCTCCCACGACGGCACCTCCGCCGGAGACCACCGACACCACCTTCACCGACACGCTTCCGACCGACGCGGCCGCGACGACGGCACCCGTCCCGCCGGGGTAGGCTCGCGCGCGTGATCTCCGTCGTCGTCCCGGTTCACAACGAGGAGCGGACCGTGGCCCTGCTCCTCGACGAGCTCGACTCGGCGCTCGAGCCGCTCGGCACGCCGTGGGAGGCCGTCTTCGTCGACGACGGCTCAACCGACGGCTCGTACGCGGCGCTGACCCGCCTCCACTCAGCCAGGGACAACGTGACGGTCGTCCGCCTCCGCCGCAACTTCGGCAAGGCCGCCGCCCTCGCCGCCGGCTTCGGGCAGGCGCGAGGCGACGTGATCGTGACCATCGACGGCGACCTCCAGGACGACCCGGCCGAGATCCCGCGCCTGCTCGTCAAGCTCGAGGAAGGTTACGACCTCGTCTCGGGCTGGAAGAGCCGGCGCCGGGACCCGCTCCGCCGGCGGGTGCTCTCGCGCCTCTTCAACGCCGTCGCGGGCTGGGTCTCGGGCGTGCCCCTGCACGACATCAACTGCGGGCTGAAGGCGTACCGAGCCGACGTCGTTCGCGGGTTGCGCCTCTACGGCGAACTGCACCGCTTCATCCCGGTGCTCGCGCACCACCGCGGCTACCGCATCGCCGAGCTGCCGGTCAACCACCGGCCGCGCGAGCACGGGCGCTCGCGGTACGGGCTCGAGCGCTACCTACGCGGCTTCCTCGACCTGCTCACCGTCTCGTTCATCGGCCGCTACCGCCACCGCCCGCTGCACCTGTTCGGCGGTCTCGGCCTGGCACTCTCGGCGGCGGGAACGGGGATCCTCGTCTATCTCACGATTGTTAAGGCACTCGGCCATGCGATCGGAGGGCGGCCATTGCTGATCCTCGGTGTGCTGCTCGTCGTCGTCGGCATCCAGGTCTTCTCGCTCGGACTGATCACGGAGCTGATCACGAGCCACCACGAGGAGCGGGTCTCGGAGAGCGAGCGGGCGGAGGCGCTCGTCGAGGAGATCCTGTCGTAGGTGCGCGTCCTCTACTTCGGGACGTACGAGCGGCACTACCCTCGTAACGCCCAGGTGATCTCCTGCCTGCGCCGCGCAGGCGTCGAGGTTGTCGAACGGCACATCGGAGTCTGGGAGGGGCGCGAGCACAA
>WNGB01001843.1_pt1 | contig 34534 bp, 31 predicted proteins | sample 5400681 | NCBI WGS metagenome assembly WNGB01 (sample SAMN13153367, study PRJNA577476) | soil metagenome | isolation source: 115 cm soil or saprolite under grassland replicate 2 | place: USA:California | collected 2016-06-15
ATCGCCGCTGCCGCTGCCGATCTTGAAGACCGTGCTATCATAGCGCCAGATGTTTCTACTATTGGATGCATGTGTCCAATAGTAGAAACATATATCTCGTAGTAGAAATACCCGATTCCGTATACTTCATGTTGGGCGGCTCCATCGAAGCACTCCCAGGTTTGTTGCTGTTTTCGCTCTCGATCTGCCCGCACTTCTAGAATACAAGCATGTGTTATACTTGCCCGGCTTGATTTCGTTATTCAGCGCTCAAGGCGGCCGATATGATCCGCGCGATCTTTTTCGATCTCGATGATACCTTGCTCGATCGGACCAGCACCATTGACGCCTTTCTTCAAACTCAGCATCACCGCTATGTTGGCGATCTCGTTCCTTATGCGCTCTATCGAGAGCGCTTCCACACGCTTGACCAGCACGGATATGCCAATAAAACCGAGGTCTTCACGACCTTGATTGCTCGGTTTGCCATCTCAGCCACTGCCCAAGCGCTGGTGACCGATTTCCGTGAACGTGCATGGCAGACCTGTCATCTGTTCCCTGATGCGCGAGCAGTGCTTAGAGAACTACGCACACGTGGATATCGGCTTGGGATTATCACGAATGGGTCAGTCGAGTCGCAACACGCCAAACTGCAAGCAACCGATCTAACGGCATTGGTCGATGTCGCGCTCATTTCCGCACATGAAGGAGTGAAGAAGCCTGATCCAACGATCTTTGAGCGTGCCGCAAGCCGCGTAGAACTAACCCCAAACGATTGTCTCTTCGTTGGCGACAATCCGTACACCGACATCAGTGGTGCGTACAACGCGGGATTCACACCGGTATGGTACAAGCGTGGGTTTATCTGGCCGAGTGATCTACCTTCAGTAGCTGCCTATACGATAGACCAGTTGAACGAATTACTGTCTCTGAAGCTCTAAACCGCGAGCCGCCCAACACGGGCATGTAGTCGACGCCGCTACGCGTCGACAAGATCGGATGCATTTTAGAAACCAGTTCGAGCTCGATACACATTCCGACTTATGGGTGCGGCGCGGCTAATGCCCAGCCCGTTCGGCGGCGGCCCGGCATGCGTCGGTGCAATTTCTACCCATTTTGACCCATATGCAAGACAGTGCCCGCGACATAACAACTGGTGCTATACTTAACTATAGGACAATAGCATACGGTTCCTTCCCGATTGGATTGAGGAGTGCCGAACAACGCGCATGAAAACGTTCAAACACCTCGCACTTGTCACCGCCATTGTGCTTGCATCGCTCGGCGGTCTTGTCGCCCTGCTGGTAGGTGGGACCCTCTGGCTCCAAACCCGGCAGTTCTCATTTACCATCCCAGACAACTATCAAGGGTTTCTCCTGATCAATTATGCCTGCCCCAATGGCCAAACAGTCATACAGCACTTCCGTACCTTTCCTGTCGAGTTTTCTGCTACCGGCGCGGCATGCCTCGCGAACCCCTACCAAGGTGGTCCGTACCAATATAGCAGCGTCCGTACAAAAAGCGGACGGGATGTACCTGTGGTCCTGTATGCAGAGACATCGACAGGCTATGCGCTGATTGATTGTGGGTTTCTGTTCCATCGAGAAACTGGTAAGCCAGAGCGCGCGTTTGCCATGTATTGGGTCGGGGATATGCAGCAGTTCACCGCAATCCAACGGAATGGGCGCTATCAAGAGGATCTGGCGATCTTCTTGGAACAGAACTTCAACATTCCGCGAAACCCGGCACAGTTGGGACGATAAAGAGACGTACGACTGCGATCAAAGCACCAGGAACGGCCGCCGCCGAACAACGGGTTGTAGCCGACCGCCTGCCGGCGTGCGAGATCGGGGCGATTCGCGGTTTAAAATCCAAGTGGCGCTCGCATGCTGGTGCCATCTATCAGGGCCGGCAGGCGGCGGCTAAACCCTGATCGTTCGGCGGCTACTTGCAACTAAAATGTGAGATCACGGGCGTGAACGCAGTCTCCATGGGTGTGAGCGCATATGCAACACATCCAGTACAATAGTCAAGAAAAATCGCGACTAGCGGAGGTTCACGATGGCAATGCAGATCATTTCCGTCGATCTCCAGAACGAATTCTGCACTGAAGGCGGAGCACTCTATCGTCCCCGTTCCTGCGTGCCGTTCATTACAGACATACTCCTTCCATTTGTGCGTGAATGTGGTCATCACATCGCCGAAATCATTTCGGACTATCGAGCAACCGAGCCAGGAAGCAGCGCTTCCAGTTGTGTACCGGGCGAGTGGGGATATCAATCAATCATTCCTTCCGAACTAAAACATCCGTCTGTGTGGGTCAAAGCCGAGCCTTCACCGGCCTGGACTCGCATGGGTGCTGGACAAGCAGACCAGCGGCCAGGGCAACCATATCCTGCTCCAGACGCTTTCAGTGCTTGGCTCACGACAACCATTGGAGCACCATCCGCAGATCAGGAAATTATTCTAGTCGGCTTGATGCTGGAAATCTGTGTCGTTAGCACACTCCAGGAATTGAAGTATCGAGGCTACCGTGTCAAGGTTTTGTCTGAAGGTGTAGATACCTATTCAGGTAGCGTGGAGCAGAAGCAGTTGCTGTTCGGGGCGCTGTTTCCATTCTGGGGGCAAGCGCTCTCGTGGGCGCAAATGCAAGCAGTCAGTGCATAACTCGACTACTAGCTCGTAACAGTGCAGCAGTTATGATAGGGCCAAACTTGCAGTGTAAGAATGCGGCGTCCGCCGCCGAACACGCGCATGCAGCCCGACCGCTTCGCGCGCGAGATCGTTGCTATTTTGGCGCATTCTAGTGCAGCGCGCTCGCGGCGGCTGATGCGCAATCCGTTGGACGGCGGCCCATCATACACTGTACCAAATTGGAGTGCTGATTCGGCGCTCCCGACTACATCTTATGCGAATGCATGGACTTGCGGACTGCTGCATCACGGGGTACACTACCGAACATGATTTCGCGAACGAGAGGTGTACTATGGGATCAACCGCAATTACACTGACGGAACAGCAGCAGTTATCCCTTCGTGCTATCGCCCAGCAAACCGGGAAAACGCCGGATGAACTGCTGCATGAAGCCGTCGCGCAGTTCCTGGCCCAATTTCAACAGACACGTCGTCGCGCCTTACTCCAGCAGGCCCGTGGCATGTGGCAGGATCGCACTGATCTGCCATCTCTGGCAACCCTACGACGCGAATTTGACCGCCTGGAGCCATAACGATGACGGCTCCCAGTGCGCCCTTGCTGTTCGACACGGATGTTCTGATCGATTATCTTCGCGGGCGTTTTTGAAGCGCGCATTCCTGATCTGGTGAATCATTCACGCCGGGTTGAGTGGCGCAGATCAGTTACAGCGTTCCCAAACCCAAGCTCGCGCACTGCCTCGCGGAAACGTTGCACGTTGCGTAGTTTCACCTGCTCATAGCCGCGGATCATGTCGGGCAACTCGGCCAGCTTGGCCGCGCGCTCATAGGAGTTGGGCGACAAATCAGTCAGCGCCTGCGCGATCAGTTCGCGGTACTCGCCGATCAGCGCGCGCTCCAGTTGCCGTACGGCTGCGTAGCCGAATGGGTCCAGGCGCGTGCCGCGCAGTACTCGCGCACGCATCAATACCCGATAGGCCAAAGCGAACCACTTGCCGAGTTTGATCTTCTTGTTCCAACCGAGCGCGCGCAGAAATGGCGGGTGCAGGTGATAGTGCATGCGCGCCGCTGGGCCAAACGTTTCGGCCAGCGTTCGATCGAGCCCGCTGGTCAGGTGCAAGCGCGCGACCTCGTACTCATCCTTGTAGGCCATGAGCTTGAACAGATAGCGCGCGACCGCCTCGCTCAAGCGCGTCTGTCCAGGCACGGCCGCGCGTTCGGCGGCGCGCACCTGCGCGACGAACCCGACGTATTGGCGCGCGTAGGCGACATTCTGGTATGCAACCAGTGAAGGGACGCGGATCTCCAGCAGGCGGCGCAGCTCGCCGTCGAGCGGACTATCGGCCCCAACTGAGTCGATCAGCTTATGCGCTGCCTTGGTTACCACTGGCGCCTCGCTCAAAGCGCCCGCGCGCCCCAGCGCATTCTCGCCTAGCCAACTCGGGGTCGCCACCACACGCCGCCCCACTCGAAACGCCTGTGTGTTCATCTCGGTCGCCACGCCGTTGATCGCGATCGCCTGCTCGATCGCGGCGGCGCCGACTGGGATCAGGCCGGATTGGTACGCGGCGCCCAGCACGATCATATTCGCGGCCATATGATCGCCAAAGCAGCTTTCCGCCAGCGCGATCGCGTCGAAAAACACATTCGTATCCGCGCGCGTGTGCCGGTTAATATTCGTGGCCAGCAGATCCTGGCTTGGAAAGCGCACCTCGGTCGAGGCGACCATCGCGCCGGTCGGCACCTGGCTGGTCGAGACCACGGCAATTGTCTGGCCCACGCGCGCGCGTGACAAATGCTGTGGCGAGCTCGCAGTCAGGATGTCGAAGCCGAGATAGCAGTCGGCGGTGCCGGCCGCGATCCGATTCGAGCCGACCAACGGTGCGTCGGCAATCTTCAAGTTCGACACAACCGGCCCACCCTTCTGACTGAGTCCGGTCTGGTCCATACCGTCGACATATTTACCGTCGAGCAGCGCCGCGGTGCCTAAGATCTGGTTCACTGTGACGACGCCGGTGCCGCCGATTCCGATCATATACACATTGCACACCGGCCCAACCTTCGCGATCGGCTCCGGGAACTGATCGTCGATCTGCATGTGTTTGCGTTGCCGCCGCGCCGGTGCTAGATCAGGCTCAACCGTAATAAACGCCGGGCAGTCGCCGAGCAGGCAGGAATAATCTTTGTTACACGACGACTGATGAATCTGGGTCTTGCGCCCGAACTCAGTCTCGACCGGCTGGACGCTCAGGCAGTTCGACTTCGCCCCGCAGTCGCCGCAGCCCTCACAGACCGCTTCGTTGATGAACACGCGTGGGGCTGGCTCGGGCGCTTTGCCGCGTTTGCGGCGGCGGCGTAGCTCGGCGGCGCAGATCTGATCGTGAATCAACGCCGTCACGCCGGGCGTCGCGCGCAACACGCGTTGGGCTTCGTCCAACCGATCACGATGCCAGATCCGCACGCCCGGCGCCCAGCCGGCGTGGCGCGGGTACTTTTCGGGCTGATCGCTGGTGACAATGATCTGTTTGACACCTTCGGCTTCGAGCATGCGCGTCAGCGCGGGCGCCGAGATCGCTCCGTCGACCTGCTGGCCGCCGGTCATGCCAACCGCGCCGTTGAACAAAATTTTGTAGGTGATGTTCGCGTCGGCGGCAATCGCCTGGCGGATCGCCAGCGAACCGGAGTGGAATAGCGTTCCGTCGCCGAGATTCTGGAACAGGTGTGAGGTTTCGGTAAACGGGGCAATGCCGACCCATTGCGCGCCTTCGCCGCCCATATGACCGAGGCCGATGGTATTCCGGTTCATTCCAAGCACCAGGCCATGGCAGCCAATTCCGCCGGCCGCCAGCGAGTCTTCCGGCACAACCGTGGAGCGGTTATGCGGGCAGCCCGAGCAGAAGTAGGCCTGGCGCGGCGCGGATGCGGCCAGCGGCACGATTGGCATTGCCGATTGCGCGCGCAGAAATGCCAAGCGTTGCTCAATCGTCTCATGCGGAACGCGCTGCGCCAGGCGCGCGGCCAGCAGCGGCGCGAGCCGGTCGGCGTCGAGTTCACCGCCAGCCGGGAGGAATTGGCGCCCCTGCTCGTCGTGCTTGCCGACGACGCGTGGGCGGTCGGCGCGATGGTATAGCGCGTCACGGACGAACAGCTCCAGGAAGGCGCGCTTTTCCTCGACGACGACGATCTCCTCGAGACCTTGCGCAAAGGTGTGGATGATCTGCGGCTCAAGCGGGAACACCATGCCAATTTGCAGCAAGCGCACGCCATAGCGCAGTAGGGCCGCGTCGTCCAATCCCAAATCAACGAGTGTCTGGCGCAGCTCGTAATAGGTCTTGCCGGCGGCGACAATGCCAATCCAGGCGTCGTCCGGGTTCACCGCCAGGCGATTCAGCCGGTTGGCCGCCGCGAAGACCTTGGCCGCCTCAAGCCGGCCCTCGTAAATCTCCTGCTCGAGCCCCAGACTGGTCGGCGCACCGAGCGTCGCGGCCTGGGTTGGCTGCCACGGCCGGCCGTTGATCGTGAGCTCCGGCCGGACAATCCTCTGACGGTTGGAGCCGACTTCGGCGGTACCAAACTGATCGGCAACGGCGGGCACAAATTTGAAGCCGACCCACAGCCCCGAATAGCGCGACAGCTCAAACCCGAGCCGCCCAAAATCGAGCACGTCTTGAACATTGCCAGGCGCCAGCACCGGCATGAGCGCGTCGTACAGCGCCGCCTCAGATTGCGACGGCAAGGTCGACGACTTGGAGAGCGGGTCGTCGCCGGCAACCACTAGCACGCCGCCATAGCGCCCCGCGCCCGCGAAGTTGCCGTGTTTGAAGGCATCGCCGCTACGGTCAACGCCCGGCGCCTTACCGTACCACATGCCGATCACGCCATCGTACTTCGGCTGCGGAAACAGGTTCGCGATCTGGCTGCCAAATACCATTGTCGCGCCCAGATCTTCGTTGACGCCCGGGATGAATACAATCTGGTGTTCTTGTAATAGTTGCTGGTTGTGCTGCAAGAGCATGTCGAAGCTGGCCAGCGGCGAGCCGCGATAGCCCGAGATCAGCCCGGCGGTATTGAGGCCACGCTCGCGGTCGGCGCGGTGTTGATCGAGCGGCAGCCGTACCAGCGCCTGCACGCCCGAAAGCAGAATCGTGCCATCCACTTTGGTATATTTGGCGTCGAGTGAAAACTGTTTCGGGCTGGCCATCGTCACTCTCCTTGGGCGGCGCGCAGCATCTTCAGCGCCGGAATTGCCGCGTATTGATCGGGCTGAACAGCGTCCCAGTCGATTCCGGTGGGTTGCGGGTAAGGGGTGCGGGTCTCGATCACCTCATCGGGCGTGACGATCCAGTCGAGCGCCGAGTCGTGGCGCTGCATCGGCAAGCGCTCATCGGCAACGATCTGGAGCGGATGCACGGTCGTCACGATCGGCGTGCTGGTCCGCAGCAGGTTCAGTTGCCGCAGCATCCCGAGCTCCAGGTCGGCGAAGCCGGCACCCTTGCCAGTGCGCCCGCCGCTACGCGTCACCGCGACGCAGCCTGTCACAACCAGGTCGATCGGCTGCATCTCCTCGAAGGCAACCAGCCGGCCGTGTTCCAGCGCGCCCTGCCAGCGCGACGCGCTAGCGAGATCGACCTCGCGCTGGCGCAGATCGCCGGCGATCAACTCAACGAAGCAGCGTGCGTCGATCAGGCGCGGCACCGCCATGTAGAGAATCTTGCCGGCCTGCAGCGCGCGCAGCCGGACCGGGGCCTGAGCCGCGTCGGGGTTGGCTTTGACGACCTGGGCTTGCTGCCAGATCGGCGTTCCAGCCAGCCGATCGGCAGCCTGGTTGGATCCAATGAAATCGGGGATATGCCCAAATGGGTCGTTGGGCGAGGCCGCATGCCGCGCGAGCGCCGACCAGACCTCATCGCGCAACGCGTCCTTACCTTGGTGCCGGCCCGCCCAATTTGCTTCAAGTTGTTTGGACATCTCCACATTTGCCTTTCGCTTTTCTCGGGTGCTTGTATGCACTTCCCGGTGAGACATTCGGTTCATTCTGCCTGGGTGTCCCCCAGGAAAAGACTTTGTGTTGCTCCTTTTTTTGCCAGCGAAGCTGGCAAAAAAAGGAGCAACACAAATACATTTGGCGAGTTAGCCAGCCGCGCGAGCGATGCGGTATACTATCCGCACGATCTACATACTCACGTGCTGAAAATTGGCCGTCGGCCTAGCCTTTCGTAAAGCGCTATCAATGAGGTGCTGGAATGAACGTTGCCGTCACCGGCGGAAATGGACACATTGGCCGAGCGATTGTCGATCAGCTGCTGAGCCAGGGTTTCCAGGTGGTCATTGGCGACCGCCAGGCGGCGGCGAGCCCGCCCGCGCCAGTGCGGCTGGTGGATCTGGAAGACTTGGGACAGGTTATGAGCTTGCTCGACGGCTGCGATGCGGTAGTTCACGCCGCCGCTATACCGCGCCCGGGTGGCTGGCCTGATCACATCCTGTTCCGCACCAATATGATGACGCTGTTCAATGTGCTGGAAGCCTGCCGGTTGCTCGGCATCAAGCGTTTCGTGTGGACGTCGAGCATGTCGGTGTTAGGTTACCCATTCAACTACCGTCGGATCATCCCGCATTATCTGCCATTTGACGAACAGCATCCTCAAGACCCTCAAGACCCATATGCTTTGTCCAAGACGTTCGGCGAGCAGCTCGTCGCAAGCTATGCCAGTCGCTGTAGTCTAGCGGCGGTCAGTTTACGGATCGTCTGGGCGCACACTCCGGCCACTTTCCAGCACGATCTGGTCCCATTCTGGCACAATCCCGCGTCGGGGGCCAGCAACCTCTGGAGCTATGTCGACACTCGCGACTGTGGCCGCGCGGCACAGCTCGCGCTGGAGTGCCGTGCCGAGGGGCATCAGGCCTGCTTCATCAGCGCGGCCGATACCTGCATGGCCATCCCAACCCGCCAGCTGATCGCCGAATATCTGCCCGGCGCGCCAGAGCCGTCCACCAGCTTGCCGGCCTATGGCGCGCTCTTCGATACCAGCCGCGCCCGCGAGCTACTTGGCTTCCAGCCGCAGTACGGCTGGGAAAGCTATGGCCTGGGAACGCGCGCGGAGCTGCTGGCGCGATGACCAAAATATCGCTCAGAGCGCCATTCGCCCACGACCGCTCTTATACCGTCGCCGTACCACGCAGCCCCTGCATCCCGCGCAAGCCTTCGATCGTGCCAAGATGGCGGCTGGCGTGAGAAAGGTGAACCAGCACAACATAGCCCACGCTGTTCACCCGCCCATAGATGTCGACGCCGCGCTCTTGCAATAGCTGGTCGTCGAGCGCGCCGATCGCGCGATCGGCAGCGGCGAATGCCTGGTGGGCATAGCCGCACAGCATGTCCTTTGGCGGCAGTTGGAGCTCGGCCGCCAGCTCGTCGCCCAGCTCCATCCCCGTCTGTCCATAGCCGAGATCGCCGGTCTGCCAGCCCCATTGGCGGGCTAGCGCGTTGGTTATCCAGATTTCGTCGCCAGGGCCAAGCCGCTGCCCGAGCGCCGCGGACATGGCTGGCAAGGTCGCCTGCACGCGATCGGCCCAGCGGGCCATGTGCCAGAGATGAAACGCGATTGGCGGCGCGTGGAGATCTGGCCGCCAGCCGAGCTGCTCGCCTGACAAATCGGCCACGATGTCAAGTAGCCGCAGATGCGTCTTCGACACGCGCTCGTAGATCAGTTGCGCTAGGAACTGGCTCATTAGCGTAGCCCATCGCGCACTTTGATCTCGGCGGCCTGCAGGCCGCCGAGCCGCGGGTTGAGATAGCCGCGATTCGCCGCCGCGATAATCACCGCGATCTCGTCAGGATGCGGCGCATCGGGTAAGTGCACCGTGATCGTGTCGTAGTGATCGCGCACGTACAGCGCATCCTTGTGCGCCAGTGGGATATCGATCATTCCGCCAAGCCCCGAGCGTTTGGTCGTCGACTGGATCCAGGCCAACCCGCCGCCGATCGCCTCGCGGATCGGGTTGGCGAACTCGCCGAGCAGACAGGCATTGCCATGAATAGCGTCGCCATTCAGGCCGATCAGCGCGCCTTTACCGAGGCTCTCGATCGGCTCGCCCATCGTATTCAGCAACTGCTCGGCCAGCGTCTGCCCCAGCGGAGGGTTGAACGCGATCAGCTCGCTCAGATCCTCCGAATAATGCCCGGCATAGGGGTTGTTGAAGATCGCCGCAACCGCGACTTTGCGTAGCGGCTTGTCGGCCGGCCGACCCATCTCGCTGATCACATGCTCGACGATCGTCACGAACTTGCGGATTTTAATCATAGCCCCTCCTTGTCTCAACTGTTCAGCCGTCGCCAGGCGATGGCCGTCAGTCCATCGCTAATCTGCTCAATATCCTCTTCATTGACCGCCTTCACAGTGGCGAATAGATCGGCTGGCACGGCGTCGATCCCGCGTAGCGCGCCGGAGAGCGAACCGGCCATAGCCGCAATCGTATCGCTATCGTTGCCGATGCTGGCCCCTGCCGACACCGTGTCAAGCGGGTCGCCGCCGGCTGCCACAAACACGCCAACCGCCGCCGGTGCAGACTCGACCATCATCACCGAGTTTCCGACGCTGGCTTCGATTCGCACAATCGCATCGTGCAGGTCAGTTGCCCGTAGCGCCTCCTCAACCGCCAGCTCGATCCGGCGCGCGATGCTCGGCCCCGGCACGCGCCGCCCCTCGCGCGCGCCAATCGCCTCGCCGAGGCGCGCGCCATTCAGGCAGGCCCGCACGATCGAAAAGACGTCCGCGCCAGGGACCAGCGCCTGCGCGACGCCGGCTGCGATCGCTCCGGCCCCCGCCGCCGCGATCTGAGTATCGTGGGTCGGGCGGCTGGTGAGCCAGGCCAGTCGTACGGCGCCCTCGATATCGCCAGGATGCACCAGGCCCGCCGGAGCGATCCGCATGGCGGCGCCGTTCGACGCGCCGAATGTCGTCAGCTTGCGCGCCGAGTTGCCGCGGCCGATTGCGCCGATGTCCTGCCCAGCGGCGATCGCCAGGAGCAGTGGGCGGGTTGTCGGCCCCATCTGGTGGGCATGTGGCGAGGTCTGGGCCCAGTGAAGCAGCGTTTTGAGCCAGATATCTTCGGTCAGTTCGCCGTCGGTCTCGATTAGCGCCTGTGCCATGGCAAACATCTGGCTGGTGTCGTCGGTGATCTGGCCGGCCACGTTGCCAAAGGAAAAAGTCTCTGGCGAAGGATCGCGCAGCTCGCGCAGCAGGCCGCCAAATTTCTCGACAATCTCTGGAATGGTGTGCTGCTCGGTCGCCGCGCCCACGGCGTCGCCGATCGCGGCGGTCGCGAGGCTGCCGAGGATGTGCTTGGACAATCGCTCGCGGGTTTGTGATGCTGACATAGCTGCTCCTAAACGCAAAGTTAGGCCATGGATTAAACATCAAATCGAGCTGCGGGATGGTGGCCGATCGCGTTGCCTAGGACAATGCGGCGGAGATTCGCGCCGAGCCCTTGGGTATCAAGTTAGCGCCAGCGCGGCCGGCGAATTGGCCAGTAGTTCTAGCAGTCGCTCGCGCGCCGGGATGCGCGTCCCCGCGCCGCGCTGCGTGGTTGTCAGCGCGCCCATCGCATTCGCTAGGATGGCGCAATCGCCCAGCGATCCGCCGCGCAGCCAGCCGGCGATGAACGCCGCTGCGAACGAGTCGCCGGCGCCGACCGTGTCGACCACCGGAACCTGGAACCCCGGATGGCTGATGATCTGGCGTGCTGTCGCCACGGTACATCCGGCGGCGCCGTGCTTCAGCACGATCGTGGTGGGGCCGCGCGCCAGCAGCGCCTGGGCGGCGGATTCGCGCTCGCGCTCGTCGCACAGTTGGGCCGCCTCTTCGTCGGTCAGCAACAGCACATCGGTTGCGGCGAGCACTTGGGCGCACAGTTCGGGCGAAATAAACACGATGCTTGGGCCAGGATCGAAAAATACTAGGATATCGGCCCGGCGCGCGGTATTGATGGCCGCGAGCAGATCCGCCGGGCGCAGCACATCGCGTACGGTGTAGCCGTCGACGAACAGCGCGCGCGTCTGTCGAATGATATCGTGCCAGGCGGCGGGAAATGGCCACTGACCTCGTTTGTCCTTTACGCCGAGGTACACATGCTGGCCGAGCGTGTCGGCCAGTACGATACAGAGCGTCGTCGTGCGCTCCGCGCAGATCACCACATGCTCGACGATCACCCCCTCGGCCGCTAGCATGGCGATCATCTCTGCCCCGTAGCGATCCGACCCGATCGCGCCGAGCGTCACCGTCGCCAAATTGAGCCGGCGCGCGGCGACGAGCACGTTACCGGCGCCACCCGGCTCGACGAAAATGCCCTCGGCCCAGCTGTGCTGGAGCGGCAAGATCGGCAGCCGCTCGACTGGGATAATCAGATCTGGCACCAAATCGCCAAGGATGATCAGATCGGAGCTCATATACGGACCTTTGCTTGGAGTATCTCATGCCCGATCAACCAATGTTGACATCGTTTGTTCGTGTTTAACCGGCGATATTGCGTGGCAGCCGCATTTTGATGCGCCGGCGAACGATCACGACCGCGCCCGCGACTAATGGGCTGATCGATAGCAGCACAAGCAAACTCAGTGGCATCGTGGTCGGGGTGCGCACCAGGTGTGAGCTGCCCGATAGCACCTCGCCCTGCGGCGAGAGCATGCGGATCTCGTAGCCGCTGCCCGGCTGGTCGATATGAATAGGATAGCCGATCAGATCGGGCGCGGCGCCAGGTCGCGCCGGGTCGGGAACGAACTGCTCGATCTGGTAGCCAAGGTCCGTCCCCGGTATCTGCTTGACGCGGTAAGGCGTCAGCGCGCGCCGCTCGGGTGCCTGCCCAGCGCCGATGATCTCCAGCTGCCCGGCCGTGATCGGCTCGCCAATCACCCAGGTCCAATCGGCGGTCTCGCCAACCTGCTGTTGCGGATTTTGCAGCAGGTGGTAGGCGCGGGCCGGGAATTCGCGCGCCGTATGCGGGATGAGATAGAGCTGGCTGTTGGCTTTGCCGACGATCACATCACTTAGGTCATCGACCTGCTCGGGAGTCGTCCAGCGAGTCGCGGGCACGACCATATAGCCGATCGCAGTGCGGCGCGCGGCAAAGACGACCAGTGCACGGTCGCTGTTGGGCACGACGGCGCCATCCCGGCCGCGCAGCCGAATCTGATACGATCCGGCGGGCAGCTTAACAGGCACACCTTGGTTTACGCCATTGCTGACGACGCCGATCGGCTCGGGCGCCTGTGGCTCCGGAGGAAGCGTAACCTTTTCGCCGGCCTGGCTGCGACGATTGGCGTCGTCGACCGCCGCCGTCCAGGCCAGCTGCGCCTTGTAGTACTCGCTCAGCGCTGCTTGATACGCTTTTTGCTGGGCGGCAAAGCGCGCTTGCGCCGCATCTGCCTCCGTGCCGATGAAGATCTGCGCGTCGGCTTCAGCGCCGCGGGGAGTATACTGAATCGTGTAGCTGGTCGCCTCGGTCTGCTGGATTACCTGGCCGTTCCGGCTAATCTCCAGACTGCCCGCAACCGGCTCGTTGAGCATCTCCCAGCTGGCCTTATACTCATTGGTGATCGGCCAGAAGTAGATCTCGGTCATCCTCGGCGAGATCACGCTCGTCTGATCGGCGAGCAGGTAGATTGTTTGAACCGAGGGTGGCGCAAAATTTCCAGTGTAGCTGTTCGCCACCGCGGCGTTGATACCATAGACGAACGCGCGCTGGCGATCGGTCTCTTGCGCCCAAGCCCTACTGCTAAGCCCAGCCAGTAGCAGACAGAGAACGAGGATGAACCACCGGAATGGCTTTCCAGGTCGTGCGGTAACAGGTTCCGGCTGCGTGTCGTTTGTCACTTGCTTCATGGCAGAACCCCGCGCCGTTGGCTGCCCCAAATCGCCAGCGCCGCCCAAATCAGGCAGCTGGCCGCTCCAACTACCAGGCGCTGAAGTAAATCACTCCAACTCCCGCGCATTGCCGCGTCGAGGCCGGCGCTCAGCAAAGCAAACGGCGAAACCCAGTTCAACAGGTCGCGCAGCATTCGCACAAGCTCGCGCAGAAACAGCATGGCGTCGTAGTAGCGGCTTGTCGGCGGAACGCTCAGCAGGGCGCTATAAGCAATCGGGATCGCCAGCACCACCAATAGGGTTGCGCCGAAAAAGAACATCGCACTGCGCGTGGAAGCGGCAATCGTCGAAATGAACAGGCCGACCGCGACGGCAACGGTCGCAAATACTGGCGAGACCAACAAACCAACCAGCAACAGCGCTGGGAATGGTAGATTCGTCAGCGCCCCAATCAGCCCAAGCAGCGGCGCTGCCATCAGCATCAGCAAGCCATACAGCGCGACGCCAGCCAACATGTGCCCGCCAACCAGCCCATAGGCATCAACTGGTGCGAAGAACAATACCCGTAGCGCGCCCTGATCGCGCGGGCGCGCGATCGCCAGCGTGGCCCAGGCCGCCAGATACACCGTCGCCAGTGTAGTAGTAACCAGCAGTGGTACATAGAATGGGCGGGTTAGAACTTGGAGGCCGCTCTCGGCTACAAAGTGCAGCGAGTTATACACGAATAAAGCGCTCAAGAGCAGGCCGATCGCCGCCGTCAAATACAACGACCAGCCGAACAGCGCATCACGCAGCTCTTGGCCGGCAATCTGTTTTGCCGCTCGCCACCGGAGCGACCAGACCGCTGGAGCCGATTGCGCCGTGGCGCGCTCGTTCCTGGCTGTCGTAGTACTTATCTGCATCAGCGTGTCCTTGATTGCTCGGCAAGCGCCATGACATCCTGGCTAGTGATTGTGACAAACGCCTCCTCCAAGCTCATCTCATCGCCCTGCATTTTGAGGATCACACCGCCAGCGTCGGTGATCAGGCGTGAGAGCCGCGAACGGACGTCTTCGTGGGTACGGAGCAGCAGATTCAGCTGGCCGCCCGCTTGCCGAACTTCGACAATGTAGGATTGATCCGCCAGCCGCTCGACCAACTCGGGCGCGACATGTTCGAGCTCGATCGTCATGCGCTGCTGCGTGGCCAGCCGCCGGCGTAGCCCCTCCATTGAGTCCTCGATCAGCAGGCGCCCCTCGTGCAGAATGCCAATCCGGCTGGCGGAACGCTCGACTTCGGACAAAATATGACTGGAGATGAAGACCGTCCCGCCGGCCAGCTGATATTCAGTGATGAGCTCGCGGACTTGCCGGATACCATGCGGGTCGAGGCCGCTAACCGGCTCGTCGAGAATTAGCAAACGTGGCTCATGAACCAAAGCTCGTATCAGGCTGAGCTTCTGACGCATGCCGCGCGAGTAGTCCCGCGCCATGCCGTGGCGCACCTCCCAGAGTTCGAGCGCACGGAACAATTCCTCCATACGACGCTCGGGCTTGTCGACGCCATACAGTACCGCGAAGTAGCGTACGAGCTCCCATCCACTCATCTTCGAGGACTCGACCGGTTCTTCCGCAACCACGCCGATCTGGCGCTTGAACGCAAAGTCATGCGCTTCGATCGCCTCGCCGAATATAAACAGCCGGCCGCTGGTCGGGCGGATTAAGCCCAGTAGCATATGGATCGTGGTTGTTTTCCCCGCGCCGTTGGGGCCCAGAAAGCCATAGATCTCGCCGGGGCGAACATCCAGGCACAGATCCGCGACTGCCAGGTGATTCTGGTATCGCTTGGTGAGATTCTCGGTCTTGAGCATGAGAATCCTGCCGCTCCAGAGTGAACTCGTCTACATGTAAATCGATTACGTCTCCGAGGTATCGATATTATAGCACACAAGCGCTCGGCCCTAATCGCAAGTCGCGCAGCTACAAATCGATGTACTCGTGCTTGACCAGGACAGGCTCGTCCACGCCAAAGTGGTGCAGTAAGTCGCCGATCAGATCAGCCTTCTCGGCGGCATCGCGGCGGCTCCAGGTGCGGCTCTTGATCTCGATATATGGTCCGGGGTCCGAGTGATTCAGCAATTCATCCACGTTAACTGCAAAATCTTTATCTTGGTAGAGGATCCGCCACCTCCGGCGGCGCTTCTCAATCGCGCTGATGCGATCCGGCTGGAAATACTCCCGGTAAAACCTCAGCGTCTGGTTAGCAATCCCGTCGTAGCGCGCCCGTGAGACCAAGATTGCATAGGGATATTCGCCATGCACTGCCGGCTCTGTCAGCGTGATCGTATACTTAGGATGCGGGCGTGCGCCTGGATCGACCCGGTGGTCTTCGCGCAGGCGGATCCGTCCGCGGCGCGGATCGGCAAAGCTGAAGTAGGTATCATATTGGGTTCGCTCGCTCACTTTTGTAATTGTAATTGACGGATCGACCAGTCGTGACAGCACCTGGTCGAGGTTGCTAATCCGCGCCTTGACTTGCACCTCAAAAATCTCAGTCGAGTGCACGCCGCTGATTGCTACGATCTTGCTGAGCAAGTTGTCCTCGCGCTGCGCCAGGAAGCCGTCGATCTGGTCGGCGATCACCCGCGCGCGCTCCAGCACACTCGCTGCGTCAATCGTCAAGAGCGCATGATCGCGCAGCAGGAACCGGCCATCTACCAGTGTGTGGCGCACATCGTTGTTATGTGCGCTGTATACCAGGTACGAGTAGATCACGTCGCTGGAGTACCGGTAGCGGGGCGCGGAGTGCAGCCGTTCCAGCTCGACCACCGCGACATCGGCACGTTTGCCTGGCTCCAACGACCCGATCAAATGCTCAAGGCCGATCGCTTGCGCGCCGCGGCTGGTTGCCAGCGCCAGCGCCTCACGGGCCGGCATCACCGTCGGGTCGCCGCTCAGCCCTTTGGGCAGGAGCGCGGCAAGATGGATCTCGGTCCACATGTCCTGGTCGTCGTTCGACGCCGGGCCATCGGTGCCCAGGCCGGTCTTCACGCCGGCCTCGATCAAGCGTTGATACGGCCCAACACCACTCGCGAGTTTGAGATTCGACGACGGGCAGGGCACCGCGCCAGCGCCATGACGCTGGAGCAGCAGAATATCTTCCTCAGTGGCATGAATGCAGTGCGCGCCAATACAGTGCACCTCAAACGCGCCGACCGAGTGCGCATACGCGATCGGCGTCATGCCGTGTTCCTGGCGACTCGCCACGACCTCACGGGCGGTCTCGGAAAGATGCGTCACCAGCGGCACACCATACTCGCGGCAGAGCGCCACCGCTTCCTGGTAGATCTCATCGGTACAGGTGTAGGGCGCGTGGGGCGCGATCGTTGGAATCACCCGGCCGTGATTGCGCCATTCTGCCACAAAGCGCCGCGCGCGGCTCAAGCCCTCTTCGTACGAGGCCGCATCGGGCGTCGGCATGCGCATCACCGTCTGGCTACAGATCGCGCGCATCCCAGACTCGTCGGCGGCACGGGCGACCTGATCCTCGAAATAGTACATGTCGACAAATGTCGTCGTGCCGCCGCGAATCATCTCAGCGCACGAAAGCAGGCTGCCAACATAGCTGAAATTGGGATCGACGAAGGTGCTTTCGACCGGAAACATATAGCCAAACAGCCAGACATCGAGTTGGATGTCGGCTATCAGGCCGCGCAGCAGACTCATGGGCACATGGGTGTGGGCGTTGATCAACCCTGGGAGAATCGCGCAGCCAGTGCAGTCGACGACTTCGCTGGCTTGATACTGATCAATCAGCAGCTCGGTTGGCCCGACGGCGATGATGTTGCTCCCGCGCATAGCTATGGCTCCACGATCGAACACTCGCCAGTCGGCGTCCATCGTGACAACAACACCATTGAGTAGTAGAAGATCGACCTGCTCAGGCATGATTTCGCTCCTCGTGCTGATGTAACTACCCCTAGTGTACCATCTTTTGGGAGTGCCAATGTCAGCAGGTGCGGCTATTGCGTTCTGGAAAAATTGGTCTATAATTTACGGAATATCATCTAGTGTAGTGAATACGGATGGATCAGCGGCAAAGCCTGTTTATCTTTGCGACCGCGGCAGGTTCGGCCCGCCGGGTGGGCGAATTGATCCGGGGTGCCGTCGAGGCCGGTTGGACGACCTATGTCATTGGCACACCGAATCTGGCGATGATTGCATCCGCCGAGACACTGCTCGATCAGCCAGGTGCGCGCTGGGTTCGAGATTATGAGCAGTCGCCGCTTGAGATATTTCCGTTCGGTACGATGCTGGTCGCGCCATGTACTTTTAACACGTTTAACAAGCTGGCGTGTGGGATTGCCGACAATCTGGCGACAGCAATGATCGCCGATGCGCTCGGCGCTGGGCTGCCTATTTTCATTGCTCCATCGATGAATCCGGGTCTCTGGAACCATCCGCAGACTCGCGCCTCGCGCCAGCAGCTGCGCGCTTGGGGATGTACGATTATCGATCCGCAGGTCAGTGCGAGTCAGGTAACCATGGCTATCACCGACACGATCCTCGCGGTGTTGCGTGAACACTTTCAGCACGGCCACCAATAGAACTCAGAATATAGACCATATGGGCTGCTAGAGCACTGACAGGCACAGGAGCTACTTAGTCATTATCATGTGTCGGACGTAATCGATTACGTAGGCGGGTAATCGATTACCTTATGAAGAAGGAACATATATGAGCGCGAATAGCTATCCTTTCGACCGGATTCTCGAACGTTATCCCGGCATGCTCGACGCTTTGGAGCGCCTCGTCACTGGCGAGGCGTACTTCGAGATCTTTCAGCAACTCTCCGACAATTACTCGCCGACGTTGACGGTGAGCCGGGTGCAGGGGCCACTGGTCGAACGAATTCTGGCGAATGGTGCGGGCAACCCGGAACGGATCGCGCTGGATCGAAACACACGCCGTTCTGGCAGTATCAGCGTGAAGCTCGGCGCGCGGCAGCCAGCGTTGTGGCTCTCGGCGCACGCCGACATTTGTAGCTATCTCACTGGTTTATGGGATGGAACGGGATACCCACTGACGCCGTTCTGCACGCACCGTGCCACGTCGGGAACGCGCCCCGCGATGGCCCTGGCCGCGCCATGCGGCGAGGGTCCGCTGGAGCGCCTGATCGAGGGGCAGATGATATCTCTGCCTACTGGCGCGGTGCGCTTCGAGTGCAATCGCGACGATCTGCCGCTGCAGACCAGAGTCGTGCATCACCTGAAGGCTGCGTGGGATCGCGCTAGCGGCCATGTCACCGGGTTTCTCGACAACGAGGCCGGCTCAGCCGCGCTACTGCTGGCAGCCCAAGTGCTATCGCACTTCGACGCCAACGTCTTGATGCTGCTGAACGATGAAGAGGAAGGCCCGGTGGATAAAGGCAACCAGGGCTTCTCGCGCGCCGCCAACCGGCTGCTCCACCGCACACCGCTCAGTGAGCACCCGAACTACGCCATTGTCATCGACGGTCACGGCCAGGAAGAGCAGCTCAAGCAGAATGCCGCCACCACATTCGGCAAGGGCGCTTCCTTCGCTGGGCTATCGAGCCACGCTCGCGGTGCTGTGACACCGCCGCAATTGCTGGCGTTCACCCGCGAGCTGGCCGACTGGCTGCGACTGCGGGGTATCAATATGGTGGAGCACCCGGCCTATGTCGGGCGCAGCGACGATATCTCGCTGCTACAGTTCACGCCGAACGTGTCGATCATTGGCTACCCAAGCGCCTACTCGCACTTCGAGAAAACGCCGGTGTCGTACATGAGCGATCTGGTAAATTTGACCAAGACTCTGGCGCTGCTGTCGTTGATCGCGCAGGATGATGATTGGCAGCGGGCCTATCTGTAGCCCCCATCTTTTGCGTACGCCCTATTCGTATCGCTCATGTTGTCGTTCCCGCAAGACAGTAGGGAAAATGTATGGATCGCTATGATGTGATCGTGGTGGGGAGTGGGGTGATGGGCTGCGCGACGGCATACCACCTGGCGAAGCGTGGACGCCGTGTGCTGCTGCTTGAGCAGTTCAGTATCGGGCATGAGCGTGGCAGCTCGCACGGGCACTCGCGAATATTCCGGTTGGTCTACGACGTGCCCGATTATGTGCAGCTTGCCCGGGCGGCGTACCCGCTCTGGCGCGAGCTGGAAAGCGAAGCTGGGGCGGAGTTGTTGCTCCAGACTGGCGGCTTTGATTTCGCGGACCCAGCGACGCAGTCGATTGAAGACACCCGCGCCACGCTTGTGGCTAGCGGCATTCCATTCGAGTCGCTCGATCACACTGCAATTACGCGGCGATTCCCGCAGTTCGCGGTCTCCGAGCGCGTTGTGGGGATCTATCAGGCCGACACTGGTATACTGAATGCGACCAAGTGTGTGCTCGCGCTTGCCGGCCAGGCGCGCCGGCACGGCGCCATCGTGCAGGAGCAGGAGTCGGCGCGGCAGATCCAGCCCGCCGGTGCTGGTGTCCAGGTGAGCGCCACCAGGAGGGTGTATGCCGCGGATCGGCTGGTCGTCACGGCCGGCTCGTGGGCGCGCCCATTGCTCAGCCAGGTGGGTCTCGATCTGCCGCTGACGGTGACCAAGGAGCAGTTTGCCTTTTTCAAGCCGCACGATCCGGCGCTGTTCGCACCGGGCCGCTGTCCAATCTTCATCCAACACATGCAGGTTGGCCCAGCGGTCTACGGTTTTCCGATCTACGGGCTGCCTGGCGTCAAGGCCGCGTTTCACAACGCCGGACCGCCGATCGCGCCCGAAAGCGAGGATCGTGACATCGATCCGGCTGGGCTTGCGGCGCTGCGGTCACATGTGGCGCGCTGGCTGCCGCAAGCCGCAGGGGAGGTCATGCTCGCGCAGACCTGCCGCTACACCAGTACACCCGATCACGAATTCATTGTCGACTGTCACCCTGAATATCCGCAGATTGTGATCGGCTCGCCCTGCTCAGGCCATGGGTTCAAATTTGGCGTCCTGATGGGTTCGATCCTGGCCGATCTGGCCGAGCGCGGCGCTACCGAACAGCCGATCGGGCGGTTTCGTGTGGGGCAGTTTGGAATGTGACGGGTTGGTCGAGGTGGCGCGCTCCGCTAAGTATGTTGGAGCCGATGCCGTGTCGTTGGGTAGCCCCGACGAAGAGATGACGCTCCAGATGATTCGCAATGTGAAGGGCGCGCTGCCGGATCTGCCGGTGATTCTGGCGGGCTACACTAACTACGCGAATGCCGCACGCCTGCTGGCCGAAGCCGACAGCGCGTTTGTTGGCTCTTGCCTCGAGCGCGATGGCTGGGGCGGCTCAATCGATATCGAGCGGGTGCGCGACTATATGGCGATTGTCGGTAGCTTATGCTGAGCGCCGCTGCTGACCTATGCCCAGGCGGGTCAGACCGGGACAGGTCTATCTCGATTGCGGAATCGGCTTATCCCTCGCCGATGTCCTCGTTCCAGATCTGAGGATTCGCTGCGATGTAGTCGGCCAGCAACTTGACGCAATCGGCTGATTCCAGATCGATCACCATAACCCCGTTCTCGCGCAGCCAGTCGATACCACCCTGGAAGTTGACGGATTCGCCGACGATGACAGTGCCGATATTGAACTGGCGCACTAACCCGCTGCAATACCAGCACGGCGCCAGCGTGGTGACCATGATCGTGTCGCGATAGCTGCGCTGGCGACCAGCCTTGCGGAAAGCATCGGTCTCACCATGCACCGACGGATCTTGTTCCTGCACACGCCGGTTATGGCCACGACCGAGCACGCTACCCTCTAGGTTGAACAGAGCTGCGCCGATCGGGATGCCACCCTCCGCCATACTCTGACGAGCCTCCGCGATGGCGACTTCCAGCATGGCGGAATAGTCAAGCGATGGGGACATTTGCACTCCTTTGCTTTACTCTCTATATGGCACATATTGCACCCTGCTCGCCGAAAATCGGGTCTATTTGCGCTATGTATGTTGCCGACTCTGAGGGGCTTGTTCGCTATAATATGGTTGGGGGAAGCGAACTATGTATTGCTGTGCGCCAGGACTATGGCTAGATTGCTATGAATAACATTGTGACAAAAATAACGAGAGCGCGTGCATCCGTTGACTCACGACTAATCATCACCGAAACAATTACGATCAAGAAATAATGCCGGAGGGTTGCAGTGCGGCCTTCCGGCTTTCTCTTGCCCAATTGTTGGTCATGTGCATACAGAGCAACACTTTGCTTTGCTGCTCCGCGCGGATAATTCTCAGAGCAAATAGGAGGGAGGCCACACATCAGCTCGCTGGTTGGCGAAGTTAATTTACATAATTACGCTGCGTGCTCTACCCTACTGCGTCGCTTAGATCAAAAAGTGAAGAAGCCGCTCGCAGGTGCAAGCGGCAGGTCCGAACGGTATGGTCCTCTAACAGTGTAGCAACGTTAGTGTACCACACCCATAGGCCTGCGGCAATCCCCTGCGCGCAATTCATGAGGATAACTCTCGTGTTACACACAACAATTGTGCGACCAAACGGTGAACAGGTTCAGCAACTCGCCAATGAGCTGATCGAGGACAGTCCGTATCAGGCGCGTCAATCGTTTAGCGCTGAGAATATTGAGGGATTGACGCAGGGGATGCGCGAAGCAGGTTTCCAGGGTGTACTGATCGTCCGACCGCATAGCGATCCAGCGAAGCGACGGCGCGGTATCGTCCAGCTGGTGTACGGCCATCGCCGCCGCATAGCCTGGCGACAGGTCTGTGCCGAGGGCGGGTCAGCATGCCTCGTGCCGGTGATCATACGTGAGGTTAATGATGTCCAGTTGCTCACGGTCGGCGCACAGGAGAATCTCCAACGAGAGGATCTCAGCCCGATCGAGGAGGCGCAGATTGTCGCATGGCACGAGCGGATGTTCTTTGATAAGAACCAGGCGAAAGACCAGGCCGTGCGAATCGGTCGGACCCGTTGAACGAACAGCTTAATCTCGACGCCTCTTCAGCTAATGACGCCACATTCAACACCGCCGATCTCACACTGCTCCAGGACGCTGCCGCCGCACTATCATCGATCGCATCGCGCGCGGAGGCGCTCCCAATAGTGTGGTCACTCAGCAGGCGATTCACCAGATAGAGCAGGCACTTGCCGTGGTCCGACGCGCACTCGCCAACCACAACTATCCCTAGAACCTTATCACCACGGCGGCCCTACGCGATGACATATAGTCGCCATTTGCCCAAGGGAAGAGAATAACTCGCATAACCTTTGCCACATTGCGATGGTGACTGCTCCCAAGACTAAAGCCGCTAGGCTTCAGGAGATTGCAGCCCCAATCTCAAAATGTTGACCGCCCCGTTGTGGTCTCGATCCATCTCAAGGCCACAACGCGGGCATACATGAACTCGATCGCTCAACTGTTTATGAACTAATTCGCCACAGTTCGAGCACATTTTGGATGTATTCCTGGGGTTGACCAGCACCACCGTTCGTCCAGCCTCTTCCGCTTTGGCGCATGTGTACTCAATCAACTGTCTCCAGGCCACATCCGCAATGCTTTTGCTCGACGGTGGGGCTTATCCGGTCGGGACGTCAGCCGACGCCTGCATCCGCCAGGCACTGATCAGCAGCCAGATGCTCCACACCAGGGTCGCGATAATGCCGATGAGCGTTGGCGCCGAATTCGTTGCCGAGAAGCCCTCGGAACCGATCACCCAGCCCTGCGCAAGGTAGGCCAGGCCCGACAGCCCCATCAGGACGCCGATCGCCCGTGAGGTTCGCGCCGTCCACACGATCACGATTGCGAACAGCACGAATGTGAGCCCGAGCATGAAGCTTTGATAGCTTCTGACGCCCCACTCCAGCCAGCGGATCGCTTCAGCGCTCGCAAAGCGCACCGATTTCTCAGCATCCGGCGCGCTCGCCCAGGCATCGACCGCCTGCTTGAGGGCCACGCCGTCCACAGCCTGCAGCACGCCGTACATCGCCAGCGTCACCGCTGCCACAAGCGCGCCCAGCCGAGCGATCCACGCCAGCGCTCCAGCGTGGACATTGAGCGCGAAGAACAGCGCCAGCAGTCCGGTAATGATCACCGCCATGCCGGCGAACTGGCCGAGATGGATAGCGGTCCAATGGATACTTGCGGCATATCCAGCGAACGCGGCATGGTGATCATTGGCGGGCGCCTGATCGGGATGAAAGAAGCCTGCCACCAACGAGATCAGCTCCCCGAGGAACAGGAGCGTTGCCGATAGGCGCAGCAACGTGCGGTCAGCCATGATCGACATCCGTGCTTCCCGACTTTGAATCCGTCCCATGGTTGCGGTTGAATTGGTTGACATGATGAGGCTCTCCTTTGGTCATTATGTTGGTGAAAACCGTCACCGGCGGTCCGTTGCTCCATTCCACACGCGGGCTGCGCGATTGGATTGGGTGGCGTAGGGTCGTCCTGTGTCCCATGCTCCGGCCCGTATTTGAACCGACCCCTCAGTACACTGCACGGCGGCGCCGCGCCACCGAGCTGCATCAGCATCATATATTCATCGCGTGTTCTCCCCGGTTGTACGTGGCACACCGATCGGCCGCTCAGTGACCAACGGAACGGGCAGTTCGGTTACGGCTTTGCGCGAGAGGTGGGCCGGCCCGTAGATCAGCACCACCAGCACGACGGCCAGGATGGTGATAGCATCCGGCAGCCAGGCGAATGGTCCAATCATGGCGCCCATCGGGAGAACGCGTGGCCAGACATTGCTCGCCGCGTGCATCAGATAGGCCAGCAGCAGGCTGCCGCCGGTGTTGTTAAAGACCCAGGTAAACAGGATTGCCGCGCCGCTCATGCGGACCAGGAAGGACAACGGCGGCGTGCTGGCAAACGAGTCGCCACGGGTGAAGAACAACGGCAGATGGAACAGCGCCCACAGCACACCCAGAATGAGGCTCGCGGTCAGGGCGCTGTGTCTGGCCAGCAGACGTGGCAGCGCAAAGCCGCGCCAGCCAATCTCCTCGCCATTCACGAGCCCGCCGACCAGGAACAGCAGCGGGGCGGTGAGCAGCATCTGCGCGGAGACGGCCGGCACTACCGGCGGGGTACCGCTCAGCAGAGCATACAGGACGACCGTAATGGCGGACAGGATAACCGCGCCGAAGAGTGCGACGACGTACCAGGGCCAGCCGACCCGCCAAATGAGCAACCGGCCGAGCAGCGTGCGGATCCCGGTCTTGCCCTCCAGTGCGCCGGTGACGATCAGCGCGGCGAAGGTCGGCCCGTAGCCCATGGGGATCCAGAGCGGCATGGGCAGCCGGAACGAAAGCAAGCCGTGCGAGCCGAGCGCGTCTAAAATCATGTACGGCCAGGAAAGCGCATAGGCGAGGCTGAAGAAGATCGTCAATGGGTAGCGGCGGATCAGTCGGTTGAGTTGTGACGCGACCATGGGTCTACTCGTCGTGAGCGTGGTTGCCATGCTGTACCTTCCCTGTGGTGATGGGCATTCAATGTTCGATACTGGCGGCTGGGCGTTCTGGACATCCGTTGGCACGCCCGGCCACCATCCTTCGTTCGAACTGGCTTTGATGCAACAATTGTTCGGCTGCGTGCGCTGCACCAGGCAATGGCATCACGCTCTCCAGCGCCATGCGCTCAGCGATGGGCCAGCGGCACGGATGGCACAGTTGGCGGTCGTGTCGCGCTGAGCTGCGCGTTCTGTTCCAGCTTGTACCCGAGCTGGCCGCGCGTGAAGACGAGCAGCAGTACTGCTGCGCCCCCAATGACAACGAGCAGATCGCCATTCCAGCCGCCATAGACCAATGGCGCAGCCCAGCCGTGGACGACCAAGTCGGCGGGGATCAGCAGGCCCACTACCGGCAGCGCGCCATTGGAACAGCCATGGGCGAGCGTCGCGAGCAGCACACTGCCGCGCGTGTGGTTGAACAGCCAGGTGTACAGCATGGTCAGCGCAATACCGGCGCCCACGAACCCCGCGAAGTGCGGCAGGCTGGACGGTCCGAGTTGCGCAGTAAAGAACAGAGGTAGGTGCCACAGGCTGTGCAGCGCGCCAAGGTTAATGGTGCCTGCGATCGGACCGTAGCGGCCCTGCAATCGCGGCAGCGCGAAGCCGCGCCAGCCGACTTCTTCCGCGAAATTCGCCTTCAGGATGCTGATTACGGTGATCGGGACAAACATAGTGAAGATGAGCGTCCATCGCGCCATGAACGCCTGGGGCAAGTTCACCGCATAGACGATGCTGAAGCCGACCAGAAAGATGACCAGAAAGCTGAACACGATGATCAGGTACCACTGAATGCCGACGCGCCACGCCACACAGCGACGCAGCAGTTGACCAACGCCGGCACGGCCGGAGCTCATTGCGGTCAGCGTGAGGGCGGCCACGGGCGGCCCAGCAAAGCCGCCGAGCACAAGACACAGCAGCATCGCGCCGTCGGAAAATGCGAACGGAAGCAGACCGAGGCCATGCTCCACGCGGGAGAGCGCGACTGGCAGCCAGAATGCCCAGGTTCCAATAAACGCAATGACAAAGTAGCTCATCAGAGGATGCGCGGTGACCAGGCGCTTGAACCGTGAGCGGGTCGCAGGACGTGCCATTATTGCGATATGAGCCATCGTCGGTTTCCTTTCTGCTGACCGGCGCTCCATCCACGATGGGGAACATTGAGCCGAATGAGCCTGCGGCGATGTCGATCGGACGAGTCGTGTCGAGCGATGCATTTAGCTCGCATCCGGGTAGAGAAATACCTCGATGCGCTGGTGCTCCCCATCCTCGCTGGCGCGCTCGACGATGAAGAACCCCCAGCTTGCCGACGTCCGCGCATCCTTCGGTTGCATCACCCGCGTCGATACGGTCACCCGGACCAATCGCGTACCGTCCCGCTGAAATGCTCGGTGCATCGCCGTAGTCAACGCCTGCCGCAGCCGTTCCAGGACCGACGATGGCACCTCGTGTGCCTGCACGGCCGTGGCGAGTTGTGCCGCCAGCACCTGGTCAACGCCGGTTTGGCTCTCCTGGATGGTTGTGAGCACGGCGCGCCATCCTTGTTCCGTCATACCGTTGTCATTCCATGGTGGCTGCTTCGATCGTTGGTTCCAGCGGTCAGGCGATTGAAACCGGATGGTGACTGTTGCCTGTGCCTTACACCCTCTCATGAAACACCGAACCGGAGGGTGGCTGGGGTTGTTGATCGATACACAACACGTACAAAAGGAGTACAATAGCCTGGTACACATAAACGAAATGAATATGTGGCGGATGGGAGGTATCCATGGAGACCGAAACATCCTTTGGGGCGTTGATCAGCCGCCGGCGCAAAGCGCTTGGTCTGCTCCAGAAGGAGTTGGCGCTCCAGGTGGGGTGCTCGGTGACCGCCGTGCAAAAGATCGAGCGCGATGAGCGTCGCCCGTCGCGCGCAATGGCTGAACGCCTGGCAGAAGCGCTGGATGTGCGCGCCGATGAGCGCGCCACCTTCGTGCTGGTCGCGCGCGGCGAGCGCCTGATTGAACGACTGCTGCCGGTCTCGGAGCCGATCATGCCGATCGCAGATCTGCGACCCGCTCGTGGACGCGTCGCGCTGCCCCTTTCGCCGACGACGCTATTCGGCCGTGATGTCGAATTGGCAGCGATCAGCCGCCTGCTGCATGATCCGCAGTGCCGCCTGGTGACCTTGATCGGACCCGGTGGCATCGGCAAGACCCATCTTGCCATCGAGGCGGTGACGCAGCAGCACGTGCGGTTCACGGACGGCGCCGCGTTCGTGTCCCTGGCGCCGGTGATCGGCCGCGAACAAATGGTCAGTACGATCGCCGATGCACTCGGACTCGTCCTCTATAGCGCCACCGATCGGGCTGATCAATTAATCGCCGCCCTGTGCGCAAAGGCGTTGCTGCTGGTGCTCGACAACTTCGAGCACCTCCTGCCCGAGACCGCCTGTGTCACTTTCATGAGCGATCTGATACGCGGCGCGCCGGGGGTGAAACTGCTCGCCACCTCGCGCGAGCCGTTACGATTGCAGGCCGAGTGGGTCTTCGAGGTGCAAGGCCTGCCAGTGCCGGAAAGCGCTGAACCGGATGCCCTGGAAGCGAGCAGCGCTGCCCGGCTGTTCCTGCAACGCGCGCGCCAGGCACAGGTCGGCTTTACCCTGGCCGCGGAAGAGTGTCAGGCGGTGTGGCGGATTTGTCAGCTCGTGGCCGGGCTGCCGCTGGGGATTGAACTGGCGGCGGCTTGGGTCGCCACACTTTCATGCCAGGAGATTGCGCACGAGATTCAGCGCACGATGGATTTTCTGGCCGCCACGGCACGCGATGTGACGGATCGCCATCGCTCGATTCGCGCGGCGTTCGATCACTCGTGGGCGTTGCTCTCAGCCGAGGAGCAGCGCGTCCTGCGGAACGTCGCCGTCTTTCGGGGTGGCTTTGGGCGTGAAGCGGCCGAGTACGTCGCCGGGGCAACGCTCCCGCTGCTCTCGGCGCTGGTGTCCAAGTCGTTGTTGCGCCGCGCCGCGGCCGGCCGCTACGACCTGCATGACCTGGTACGCCAGTACGCGCTTGACCAGTTGGACCAGGACGCGCAAGCAGCCGACCAGATCCGCACCCGGCACTGCCAATACTATGCGCTGCTGCTCGAGCGTCGCGGCGCCACATTCAAAGGGCCGGACCAGCCCGCGGTGGTTGCGGAGCTGATGGCCGATCTGGCCAATGTGCGCCTGGGATGGGAGTGGGCAGCCGCGCATGCGTTAGCTGATGAACTCAACCAGGCCGCGGATACGCTCTTCTGGCTGTATGAGTCACAGAGCAACTGCCGTGAGGGTGTACCGCTGTTTGGGCAGGCGGTCCACAGCCTGCAGGCAGCCAGCGGAGCGATCATGCCCCCCGCCGTCGATACCGGCTCGGAGCGCCGCCTGGCACTCGGCCAGGCGCTGAGCTACCAGGGGTTTTTCTGCTTCCGGCAAGGCCAGCACCCGCGCGGGCGTGACCTGCTCCAGCGCAGTCGCGCGCTGCTCCAACCGATGGCCGGCAGCTTGCCCGGGCGCGCGGCCCTGGCCAACGCCAGCGCGTTCCTCGGCATGATCACATATACGATGGGTGACTATCCTGCCGGCCACCGCCTGCTCGAAGAGGGCCTGGCGATGAAGCGCGTCCTGGACGATCGCTGGGGCGCGGCGGTCTGTTTGCGCCATCTCGGCCTGGCGGCCTACGACCAGGGTGCGTATGGCGAGGCGCGTCACCTGCTCGGCGAAAGTCTCACACTGAGCCGAGCGATGGGCAGCCCCTGGTCGATCGCCTTCTCGCTCAACTCTCTCGGGACGGCCGCGTGTGCCCAGGGCGCCTACGCCGAAGCGCGGCAGTTCCTCCACGAGGGATTGGCGCTCAGTCAGGCCCTGGCCGACCGATACAATACCGCCTCGGCCCAGAGTAGTCTCGGGATGGTTCATCAGGCGCTGGGGGATGGGCTGGAAGCCCGACGTTGCTTTGAGGAGAGTATCGCGATCTGGCGGGAGATCGGCGAGCAGGGCAGCCTGGCCCAAACGCTGAACCGGTATGGCCAGAGCTTGATCGCGCAAGCAGACTGGCCGATGGCGCAGCGCTGTTTCCTGGAGGCGCTGGCCGTGGCCAAGCACGCCCAGATCACACCGCTCGTGCTGGATGGGCTACTAGGTATGGCGGCCCTGCAAGCAGAGGAAGGCAACGTCGAATCGGCACTGGAGGTAGTGTTGCACATTCTTCAGGATCCAGCGCACACACAAGGCGTCCACAACCATACCGAGCAGCTGCGCACGGACCTTGAGGTCCACCTGACTGACCAACAGATCGACGTGATCCGCGCGCGGGTGCAGGACAAGGCATTGGATGTACTGGTGCAGAATCTGCTGGATGCGCTGTAGGCCAGCGCAGGCCGCCCATGTCAGCCGCTGTTGCTCGAAGGGACATCTTATAAGAGACGCGCCGCATGAACGCAGAAAAGTATCTTTACATGAACCGCGATACCTTATCTCGCACGGTGAGCGCAATTTCGGAAGATCTGCATAGACCTCCACTTGACACGCCTGTATCTTTATAGTATACTGCTAATGCGGATTAATAATCTGAATTAACACTCTTGATTACTTTTTAATCGCTTCAAGCAGCAGTGGTACCAGCACAGGTCATAGCTATGGCAGCACAATCCAAATCATCGAAGCACAAGCCCCCTTCCATGTATGATGTTGCGCGTGTGGCAGGTGTCTCGCAAACGACCGTCTCCTTCGTCATTAATAACGTACCCAATGCCAACATCCCGCAGGAAACGCGTGATCGTGTGTGGGCCGCTGTGGAAGAGCTTGGGTGGCGACCAAATGCGATAGCACGTGGTCTGAGCCTGCAGCGATCGCATACTATTGGACTGATCTCGGATGAGATCGCGATCTCGTCGCACGCCGGCAAGATTATCCAAGGCGCGCAGGATGCCGCGTGGGCGCAGAACAAGATGCTGCTGGTCATCAACACCGGCAGCAATCCCGACATCGAGCGTGTCGCGGTGGAGATGATGTTGGAGCGTCAGGTCGAGGCTCTGATCTACGCGACGATGTATCACCGGCCGGTGACGCTCCCCGCTGCGCTCAGGCAGGTGCCAACCGTGCTGCTGGATTGTTATGTGGAAGATCGCTCGCTGCCGTCGGTCGTGCCTGACGAGGTGCAGGGTGGCCGGACGGCGACCGAGGCGTTGCTGCAGAAAGGTCATCGGCGAATCGGATTCATTAATAATGTCGACCCAATTCCCGCGACCTCCGGGCGTCTGGAGGGATACAAGCAGGCGCTGGCAGCGTACGATGTACCGTTCGACGTAGGCCTGGTCTGTTCAGGAGCTATCGGCGGCGCGGAGGGATACCATTGTGCTCAGGAGCTGATGCGGCTGCCTGAACCGCCAACGGCTCTGTTCTGCTTCAACGACACAATGGCAATGGGAGCCTATGACGCAGTCAAGGAGCTCGGCCTCACAATCCCTGACGATGTGGCGATTATCGGTTTTGATAATCTTGAGGTGACCGCGGCGAATCTGCGCCCGCCGCTCACCACGATGGAACTGCCACACTATGCGATGGGACAGTGGGCAGTCCAATACCTTTTTGATCACACTGACGGCCCACATCACGATTCGATCCAACAGACGATCGCGTGCCCCTTGATCGAGCGAACCTCCGTCTAACCAGACCCACTAAACGCTCAAATATGTTGTAATAACTGTTTTGTATATAATAATCCGCATTACTACTTTGACAATCCGCATTACTCGAACGATTTAACGGCTATGGTGTGCCAGACTAGGTAACCTGTTAGCGTACACAAACCTAATGACAGCCGAGCTGATTAGCGGTACGCGCCGCACCGGCTCGGATAGCAAAGGCATATTTCACCCACGCTAGAACGAGCGGACACGAGGAAACACAATGAAGGGTGAGCGGAATCAACCACACCATGCCAGTTCGTCCAAAGATGATGTGTCCTGGCTGGTCAGGCTGTGCTTGTTAGGGAATTTTCGCCTCCTCGTAGCTGGGGATCTTATCCCGATCCATCCCGGAGGGAAAAGCGAAGCGCTCTTATCCCTGCTTGCGCTCCAATCTGGTCGACGGATGCCGCGCGAACGGCTCGTCCAAACGCTCTGGCCCTCGAGCGATCTCGCCCTCGGGTTACGCTCGCTCAACACACTGGTCTACAACCTGCATAAGCTGCTTGGCACCGCACTGAATGGCGCCGCACCGGTGCTCCATGAGGACGGCTATTACCGGCTCAACAGCGAGGCGGGGATTGGCGTCGATGTAACAAACTTCGATCGCTTCGTAGCAGACGGCGATCAGCTTAGGCAGGCAGGCGACACCGCAGCAACCTACGAGGCCTACAGCTGCGCGGTGGCCCTGTATCGTGGCGACCTCTGTTTCGCGGCGGATCCACACACCATCATGGAACGCGAGCGGCTGCGCGCGCGCTATTTGACACTCCTGGCGCTGCTGGGTGAGTACCACTATCAGGCGGGCGACATTAGCACCGCGCTGGCGTATCTTTGGCAGCTGTTGGTGCGCGATCCATGTCGCGAGGATGCGCATCGCCTAGTAATGCGCTGCTATGTGCAGCGTGGCGAACGCGCGGCAGCGCTCCATCACTACCAGGTCTGCGCAGATGTGCTGCGGACTGAATTCGACGCCGCGCCCGAGGCCGCGACAGTTGCCTTGTTCAACCAAATTCGTGTTGAGCCTGACCAGATGTGATGATGATTTCAGGGCAACTTGTATTCCATGTATGAGACTCAAATGAGGAGGGATTGCAGATCGTGCGCTACGATAGATATGTATAAATGGTTTATAGAATACGCGCCAAGCCTGTCGTGCCTCACCAGTATGGCAGCTGCTGGCGCTTCAGCGAAGCTTGTCTACGAGGCCATCGTATGCCATATACAGCAGAAAACAGCACTCTGGCAGATCGCCACTATGTCACCCTGATCTTGCGCTTGACACTCGATCAGTCGGGGCGGCTGATCCAGGGTGAGCTGGCCACGACGACCGACTCGCGCCAGGAGCACTTTACCGGCAATGTAGGCTTACACCAGGCTGTGGAAGCCTGGCTCCGGCACCAGGAACAGGCTGACGGAAATCAGGAGCCGTGACTCCGCGAGGGTCGCCTGGCGGGAAACGGGACGACCCCCCTATCGATGTGCAGTACGTGTCGCCAATGACGGCACTCCTTCGATGTACTGAAAGGAAGGCAACAGATGTCCAACGACAATGGTCAATTGGTCTCGCGGCGTGGCTTCCTGCGCATGGCGGCGCTTAGTGGCGGGGCTCTGGTGGTCAGCGCCTGTGGTGGGTCATCCGGGCCGGGGCCATCCGGAGCAGCAGGCACGGCGGCTCCCGGCGCAGCCGGCTCAGGCAATGGCACGCTCAAAATCGCGCTGATCGGCACCGAGGTGGGCGCGGGCGACAAGGCCACCACGGAGAGCTTCAAGGCCAAGCATCCTGGCGTGAACGTCGAGATTACGCCGATTCAAGGCACCGACTGGGAGGCGTTCTTCAGCAAGATCCTCACGAACATCGCCGCCGGCAACGTGCCCGACCTTACCTTCGTGGCCACCGAGGGTACCCAACTGTTCGCCGGCCAGGGCCTGGCCTTGCCGCTCGACGACTATGTCAAGAAGGATCAGGCGGCGATGGCCGAGTATTTCAAGGATGTTCACCCATCGTTGATTGAGGCCATGATGTACGAGGGCAGCCTCTACGAGCTCCCGCGCGACTTCAACGCTGCCAACATGTACCTGAACACCAAGGCGCTCAAGGACGCCGGTGTCGAGTATCCGGCTGCCGACTGGACCAAGGACGCCTTCTACTCCATGGCGCAGAAGCTCACCAAGAAAGATGGCGGCCAGACCTCGGTCTTTGGCTATGCGTGGGTCAACCGGCTTTGGGGCGGCTGGATGCCCTGGATCTTCGTCAACGGCAGCAATTTGCTGGCCGAAGAAGAGGCGCCGGGCGGCGATTGGCTGTGGAACATGTTCTACAAAGACGACCCCAGCGTCAAGGGCCGTGGCGGCGGCTGGCGCTGGCCGGCACCTAAGGCCAACGATCCGGCCAACGTCGAGGCGCTCGATTTCATGATCCAGCTGCAGAAGGAGGGACTCTCGCCGGTGGCGGATCTCGGCGGCGGCAGCTCGATCCAGGGCTTCTTCACCAGCAACAAGCTGGCCATGACCCCAGCCGGCGGCTTCTGGGCCGGCGGCCTGCACAATGCCGGCATGAAACCCGAGGATTTCGATGCCCAATTGTTCCCGAAGTGGAAGTCCCAACGGCATCAGTTCGGCACCGCCGGCTTCGTGATCATGAAGAAGGCCGCGAATCCGGATCTGGCCTGGGAGTACATGAAACACTCCATCCAGAAGGATGTCATGACACCCTTCTTCGAGGGCAATGGCACGACACCCACGCGCCGGTCCATGATGACGGCCGATCGCTATGCTTCAACCGGACCGAAGAACTGGCAGATCTTCTACGACACGCTGGACAAGCACCCCGACACCGCGCCGATCCCGGCGCCGCCCGAGTCCAACCCGATGACGACGATCTTCACCAAGTATACCGGCCTGGCGGTGAGCGGCGAGAAGACGGCCAAGGACGCCCTGGATGGGATGCAACAGGATCTCGAAGCGCTGTGGGCCAAGCGCAAGAAGTAGCGACAAGAGCAGGTTTTCAGGGGCAGGCTTTGAGCGCCCCTGAAAACCGCCCGCATACGTTTGTTGGATCCGAACCGTGCGAAATACCTGGGCCACACGGAGGTATGTATGGGATCAACTGCACACTTAGGCCGTCGCCCTGCCCGGCGGCCTGGTTTTATCAGCGGGCTCACCGAGCAGACCCTGGCCGGGATGGCCCGGCGCAAGGTGCTGCTGGCCTATCTCTTCCTGCTCCCGACCATCCTGGGAATCCTAGTCTTTACCGCTGGGCCGGTGATCGTGTCGCTGGGGCTGAGTTTTTTCACCTGGGACGTGATCAATCCCGCCGAGTTCGTCGGACTCGCCAACTATCAGCAGCTCGTCGCCGACCCACAAATCTGGACCAGCTTCGCGAATACCGCGAAGTTTGTCGTATTCGCGGTCAGCCTCCAGCTCACGCTCGCCTTCTTACTCGCGCTTGGGGTCCAACGGAAAGGGATGCCAACCGCCCTGCGCTACTTTTTTCGCAGCGCGTTCTTCCTGCCAGTACTGACCTCGGCGGCCTCGATCTCAATCGTGCTTGCCTACTTGTTCAATAAAGAGTTCGGTGTGATCAACTACTACCTCGGGCGCGTTGGCGTGCCGCCGGTCCCATGGTTGAACTCCTCTGGATGGGCGCTGATCACGGTGGCCCTGGCCTATGTCTGGCAGCAGGTCGGGTTCACCTTCATCGTGTTCGTCGGAGGATTGGGTAACCTGCCGAAGGAGGTCTTGGAGGCGGCGGAAGTCGATGGCGCGGCTGGCTGGCGGCGGCTGTGGAATGTGACCCTGCCGCTTATGAGCCCGACGATCTTGTTCGCGGCGGTCGTCGGCGTGATCAACGCCCTGCAGG
>WNGB01006616.1_pt1 | contig 34503 bp, 32 predicted proteins | sample 5400681 | NCBI WGS metagenome assembly WNGB01 (sample SAMN13153367, study PRJNA577476) | soil metagenome | isolation source: 115 cm soil or saprolite under grassland replicate 2 | place: USA:California | collected 2016-06-15
TGGCGGATGTCGATGGCGTCGGCTAGCGCGCTTGCTGCCGCACCCTGGTCGCGCTCGGTGGCGGGCGGCGTGCGCAGCACCCTAACGGTTGACGGCAGGCGTTCGAGCTGGCGGTGCGTTGCCTCGGCAGGCGTGCCGGCGATGACCAGCAGTGACCCCGAAGTGGCGTGTGGCAAACGGACCGTCGCTGGGCCAGCGAGGCGACGCGCGATGCCGGCGGAACCGACCAGCAGCCACTCGGGGTGGCTTGGCCACGCTGCCGCGAGCGTGTCTAGCTCGTCGGAGTTGTGCAGTGTGCTGCCCACGTCGGGCACTGCCTGCTGAGGGATGCCGTGCACGCGGAGACGGCCGCCGATCACGTCTCGGCCCTGCTCGGGGAAAGCTGGCGCCACCACGGCCATGCTGGCGCCAGTGCCTTCCAGGCCGCCCTCGGTCATGGCCCGGATCGGCCCGCGCAGGGTGGAGTCAATCTTCAGGAACACGCGCGCGTCGGGGCTGAGGCGCTGTGCGGCATGGCACATCGCGCGGCGGGCGTCGGCCTCCAGTAGCTCACGGGCGTCGAGATCGATCGATAGCACGTCGACGTTGGCGGGCCACGCGGACGGCAACGCCACAGCAACCTGGGTCGTGTGGCCGGCAAACGCGAAGGGCGCCGCGGCATCGCACGCGCCCGTGAAATCGTCGGCCAGGATCGCGAGCCGACCGGTCAGTCCCGTAGTAGACCTTGATCGTCGAATGACATCGGCCGCGGCGCGCCGGTGACTTCCACGTGCGCCGCGTCCGCTTCGGGCAGCAGATTGGCGCTGAACTGGACATACGACGCCAGGAGCGTGTTCTTGATGCGCGCGAGGCGGACCGTGGTCGGATCAGGCTTGCCGCACATGCGCATCGCAGTGGCAATCGCGGCGCGATCGGTCGGCAAGATGTTCGGGATGCGGTTGCGCAGCAAGCCGCCGGTGCCACTCGTGATGCCGTTCATGTACGTCGCGTACAGGTCGATCTTCGACACCATGCGCTCGCTGGTGAAATCCGCCAGACCGACGCCGCATGCGTTGCCGTGGCTTTCCTCGGTCAGGTCGAGCACGACTACGGCGGTAATACGCGGCCGGTCGCACTCGGCAACGCCTGGGACAAACATCCGGCCGAGGACATTGGTGTCCATGCCCGTACCCGAGATGTTCTTGCCCATCTCGTCCACGATCAGCACGTCGAGGTCGTCGAAGGGCAGCGCGCCCATCATGCGGCTGGCGCGCTCGAGCAGCGCGCGCTCGCCAGTACTGGCGATCTCGTGCGGCTCGACAAATTCCAGTGACGCGGTGCGGTCATACGCGTTTTCGAGAATCGCCAGGCCACCGAGGACGCGACCCGTCGTGTCGATGATCGAGCGCGCCGCGCGCGGCATCAGCTCCGCCAGGCCGCGCGTGCCGTAGCTGTGAATGGTCTGTGCGCCGCGCTGCTTGCCCAGGCCGATCGCACAGATCTTGGCCAGGCCACTTTCGAACTCGCCTCGAAAATCGGTGTGCGGCTTGACGCGATTGACGAGCAGGATGTGATCTGCCTCGAGCGCGGTGGTGCTCATGTAGACCGGCATCTCGTCGATGCTCGCGATCTGCTGGACGTCCATGCTCGAGACGATCGGCATGCCCAGCGTCTCGCGGGTCATGCCGTAGCCCGCCAGCACCTCGCGCTGACCCTCGGCAGTCGCTCCGCCATGGCTGCCCATGGCCGGCATGACGAACGGCTCGCCGCCAGCTTCACGCACGAACTCACCGCAGGCTCTGAGGATGGCGGGGATATTGGCAATGCCGCGGCTGCCGCCGGTAATCGCCACCCGGCCACCGCGCGTGATGCGGCCGATGAGCGGCTGTAATTCCTGCCGGATGACATGCTCGAGATCGGCCGGCGGTATTTCAGGCACCTCGTCGGGACGATAGACGCGCTGGCCCGAGTACATCGTCGGAAATTCGAGTCCGATCTCCGCGCCGAGATCGGGCGGCGACAGCACGGCCATGGCCTATATCGTAGTCCAGTGACCCGTCTCAAGGTTGGTGTCATCGGCTGCGGCGCGATCGCCCAGATCCAGCATCTGCCTCACCTGCGTGAGCTCGACGATGTCTTTGAGATCGGCGGCCTGGCCGACCTGTCGCCACGGCTGCTGGAGGTAATCGGCGACGAGTACCGCGTGCCACCGGAACGGCGCTTCCTCGACTACCACGACCTGGTGCGCTCCGACGTCGACGCCATCATCGTCTGCCCGTCGAGCTCACATGCGGCGCCGAGCATCGCCGCGGCCGAAGCGGGAAAACACATCCTGGTCGAAAAGCCGATGTGCACCACGGTGCGCGAGGCCGAAGCAATGGTCGCGGCCGCCGAGCGCACCGGCGTCCTGCTGATGGTGGCGTACATGAAGCGCTATGAACCTGCCTATTGCTTCGCGCAGGAGCGCGTGCAAGAGATGTCCGACGTGCGGTTTGTCCAGGTCAACCACTTGCATCCCGACAATTCGCTGCACACATCGGAGTTCAAAGTGCGGCGTTTCGACGACATCCCAGACCACGTCCGCGAACGTTCGCAGATCGAACAGCAGGCACTGTTGGCCGAGGCGCTTGGTAAGCAGAACCCCTCGAAGGCAGAACAGCGCGCGTACAACCTGATTCTGGGCAGCATGATCCACGACATCGGCAACCTGCACGGGTTGTTCGGCCCGCCGCGGCGCGTCCTCAGCGCCGAAATCTGGCTCGAGGGGAGCGCCGTGAATACTGTCCTCGACTTCGGCGATCAGCGTCGCGCAGTCGTATCGTGGGTCGACTTACCCGAGCTCTGGGACTTCAAAGAGACGCTGGAGGTGTACGGCTCGCGTGAACGCGTCCTGGTGTCTTTCCCGACTGGGTTCTCACGCGGCTTGCCGTCGTATGTGACGCTGCACGGCATGGACACCGACAGCATGCCATGGCGGCGCGAATATGCCTGGCATGACAATCCGTTCAAGCTCGAGCTACGCCACTTCGGCGAATGTATCCGGAGTGGGCAAGCACCACGCACACCAGGCCGCGAGGCCATCGAAGACATCCGCCTGGTCGGCGAGATCGTGAGGACAGCCAGTGCCGCTCGAAGTTTTTGACGCGCGAACGGACGTCCGCAACCTGTTCATCACGCCCGAGATCCGCGCGCGGATCATGCACTTTGAAGCCGGTCAGGTGAGTGCAGGCCATACCCACGATCTCGGCCACGAGATGTTCCTGGTGCTCGATGGCCAGGCGGAGTTCACCATCGCCGGCCAGTCGGCCATTCTCGGGCCAGGTCAGTTGTGCGTTGCTCGGGCTGGCGAGTGGCACGAGATTCGCACGCTGGCTGACGCACCAATGACCCTGTATCTGTCGGTGACGCCGCATGTGGAGCCAACGCACACGCAATGGGACCGTGAAGGTGGTACGCGACTGCCGTACCGCTACGGCCTGGCTGCGCCGTCCACGTCCCCAGAGTCAGTCGATGTGCTGCTGGAGCGGCATTTGGCAGCAACTGACGCATTGGCCGACGCTGCACGGCAGCTTGCCGGCATACAGCCACGTCAGGCGAGCGNNTTGACCTCGAGCAGATGACCGCGTCCTTCCAGGAACTATATGCGCGTTTTCAAGCCTTGGAGCGTGCCTGGAACGAGCTCGCCCCTGCAGCGGCGCGGCTACATGACCCCGCGTAGCTTCGGATCGAGGAAGTCGCGCATGGCGTCGCCAAACAGATTCGCCGCGAGCACTGTTACGGTCAGGAACACGCCGGGATAGACCACCAGCCACCACGGTGGCTTGAACGACTCGGCCAGGACGCCGCCGAGCATGTTGCCCCAGGTCGGCGTCGGCGGCGGGACGCCGATGCCCAGGAAGCTCAGCGCCGCCTCGGTCGTGATGGCAACCCCGATGTTGGCTGAGACGATGACCAGGAATGGCGCGATGCACTGCGGCAGGATGTGCAGCGCCATGATGCGCATGTTCGACGAGCCCAGCCCGCGCGCCGCCTCGACGAAGGCCAGGTTGCGCACCCCCAACACCACCGATCGGATGACGCGCGTGGCCAGCGGGATACGCGTCACCGCAATGGCGATGATCACGGTTTGCAGTCCAGCGCCCATACCGACCAGCAACAGCATCGCCAGGATCAGGCCAGGGAAGGACAGCAGGGTATCGAGCACGCGCTGGCTCACGAGGTCGAATCTGCCACCCAGGAACCCGCTGGCAATACCCCAGACGAGCCCGACGGAATCGCCGAGCAGCACGGACACCAGCGCGACAAAAAGCGAGACCCGTGCGCCATGGATGATCCGGCTCAGGGTGTCGCGACCCAGTTGGTCCGCCCCGAACAGATGCGCGGCGGTGGGCGGCGAGCGCGAAACGCTGTAGTCGGACACCAGGGGATCGAAGGGCGCGACCCGGTCGGCGAAGATCGCGATGACGATCAGCACCATCAGCCCTATGGCCGCGATCGTCCCGAGCGGCGACGAGCGAACGAAGCGCGCCAGCCCCTGGGCGCGAGGCGTCTTGGTATCGACTTTTTGTGGCCAGGTAGTGCGCTTATCAGCCGCTGCGATGGCCATGGGTTAGCTGTACCCGATGCGCGGGTCGAGCAGTGCGTAGGTCAGATCGATCAGCAGATTGATCATGGTGAAGACCACGCCGTAGAGCAGGACCAGGTTCTGGATGAGCATCCAATCGCGCTCGCCGAAGCCCATCACGAGCAGCTGCCCCAGCCCCGGGACGCCAAACGCCCGCTCGACCGCAACCGAGCCGCCGAGCAGACCGCCCAGTGCCAGGCCGGAGATGGTCACGACTGGCAACAGCGCATTACGCAGGACATGCCGGATGATGACCAGCTTCTCGCGCAGACCTTTGGCGCGCGCCGTTCGAACGTAGTCCTCGTGCAGGATCTCGAGTGTTGCCGAGCGGGTCATGCGGGCAGTGAGCGCCGCGACGCCCAAGCCGAGCACGATCGCCGGTCCGAGCGTCATCTGCAGGTTCCGCCCGGGATCTTCCCAGAAATAGATGATGGTCAGCGACGGGCGCCAGTTGAAAATCAACACTTCGGCCAGGACGATCAAGAGTCCCACCCAGAAGGCCGGCACCGCGACGAAGAAGATGACGAACACGCGCGAAACGTAGTCTGGCCAGGCGTTGCGTTTGATAGCGCTGAGAATTCCAATGGGCAGGCCGATGATCCACGAGAGCATGATCGCCATGAGTCCGATCTCGGCGGTGATGGGCGCCCGGCGCAGAATCTGGTCGCGAATCGGCTCCTGGCGCCAGAACGAGCGCCCGAGCTCACCTGAAAGGACGTCGCTTATCCAGCTCAGATATTGCTCGTGATACGGCCGGTCGAAGCCCAGGCTGTGCCGAACCGCATTGATTTCTTCAGCACTCAGTGCGTAGTTCATGCCCCCTTCGGAGGTGATCAGCGAGATTGGATCGCCTGGAATCACGCGCATGGCGATAAAGATGAGCACGGTCACGCCGAACAGCGTAGGCACGCTGGCCAGCACTCGGCGCAGCACGTACATGTGCATCTTCTTGGCAATCAGCTATCAGCCATCAGCTGTCAGCAACGCGAGTCCGAGGGGCCGCACGGTCCGTGGGCAGTCCGCGGTGCCTGCTGATTGCTGATTGCTGACAGCTGAAAACTCCGTTCCTACTTGTCGAGCCAGGCGGTTTCGTTTCGCCCCCACTCCACATGGACGCGCTTGTCCAGTGACAGACCCTTCACGTAGTTCCGCCACATCGGCGAGTGCGCGGTGAAGCCAGTCAGGTAGAACGGCGCATCTTCGTCGAGCATGTCCATACCCTTCTTGAACAACGCGTCCAGCTTGGACTCGTCGACCGTGTTGTTGATCTCGTCCAGCTGCTTGTCGAACTCCGGGTTGCTGTAGCGCGACCAGTTCTGCGAGGCGCCAGTCTTAAAGTACAGATTCCAGGCCGGCGTATAGTCCATCACCGGCGAGAAGAACTGCGTCTCGACCAGCAGATCGAACGTGCCGTTCTTGTATTCCTCGATCAGCAGGCCGCGCTCGATCAGACGAATTCTGGTCGTAATGTTGAGATTGCGCTTCAGCTCCTCGGCGAGCGCGGGCGCCATGATCTCGGCTGCCCAGGGCACGGTTGCCGAGACGAGCTCGAGTGGTCCGGCGCCGTCGGCGTAGCCTGCGTCGGCCATCAGCTTCTTGGCCTCGGCCAGATCCTGCGCCTTTTCCGCCCGGTAGCCGGGCAGCTTCGCGATCTCCTCGGGCGGCGGCGAGTGGGGCGAGACACCGTTCATCCAGCGGCCGAGGAAGAGCGGTTCGGTGTCCCGAAAGGCCGTGTAGATGTTCGGCCGACTGATCGCCAGGGTGATAGCCCGGCGCACCCGCTTGTCATCGAGCGGCTTCTTGGTGTTGTTCATGTGCATGGTGTGCGCGCCCGGGTTCGGGATGAGCGACACCGCAAGCTCGTTCTTGCGCGTTTCGCCCTCGCGCCACGTGTCGACCGAGGCATTCCACGTCATGTCGGCCTGGCCGGTGAGCACCGCGGTGCCGCGATCGGTGAGCTGCGGCGTGTGCAGCATTTCGATCCCATCGACGTACGGCAACTCGGGGTCCCAGTAGTTCGGGTTCTTGACGAACGTCCACTTCTCGCCGGCCTTATGGTCCTGGAACATGAACGCCCCGGTGCCCGGCGCAATTACTTTGCGCAGGTCACCGTTGTTCTCGTCGAGCGCCTTCTTGGGATAAACGATCATCGCGGTCGTGGTCAGGACTTCGAGAAAGTACCCAGTTGGTCGCGACAGCGTCATGCGGACGGTCTGCGGGTCGACCTTCTCGACCTTCTGGAGCATGTCGACCTGACTGCGCACGGTGATCGTGGTGCCCGCCGGCGGGGTGATGAAGCGCTGGAATGTGGCCACGACGTCGTCGGCGGTAAATGGACTGCCGTCGTGCCACTTGACGCCGTTGCGCAGATTGAAGGTGTAGGTCTTGCCGTCGCTCGAGACCTCCCAGCGTTCGGCCAGGTCGGGAATAAGCTGCTTGAAGCCGCTCGGGATGTCCTTGCGCACCAGGTTGTTGTAGATCTGCGTCAGCGGGTGCGCGGTCGCACCCTGGTGCAGGTCGAAATGGGCCGTGGTCACCGTGCCACCCGCGATTCTGAGGATGCCGCCGCGCTTCGGCGGGCCCTCGACCGGGCGCATGAAGCCGGGCCGTGCGGCAGTCGAAGCCGCGGTCGGCGCAGCAGCAGCAGCGGCGGCAGCTGTTGGCTTGGCGGCCGCCGGCGCGGCCGTGGCGGCAGCCGGAGCCGTCGTGGGCTTGGGCGCCGCTGGCGCCTGCTGCGCTGGGGCCGGCGTTGCCTCGAGCTTAGGTGCTGCCTGCGGGGCCGCCGTAGGTGTCGCAGGTGTGGCGGTGCATGCCTGAAGAAGCGCGCCGCCCATCGCCAGCATGCCTGGCATGAGCTTCAACAGGAAGCGGCGACTGACGGTTCGACTGGGCCTGGGATCTCGCATGGCTCATCCCCCTCGGTGCTCGGGTCCGGGCTCCGTGCGTGCGTACGGTAGCAGTCCTTCAACAGGACCGTAAACGTTGGCGTCGGTTGGGCGATGCCTGCGCTACGCGGCCAGCCAATCGAGCGTCACGGCGGCCGTCCACGACTGGTCGAGCGAGCCAAGCGGCTCAGCCGTGAAAGGATCGAAGTATTCGGCGAAGCGAGCTTCTGCGCGGCTCAGCAGCGCCAGGTTCGCCTCGCGCAGGGCGTGCGCGGCATCAGGGCGATTGTGGCGAACCAACGCGCGCCACAGGAGCCAGTTCATGATCGGCCAGCTTGGGCCACGCCAGTACGAGCGCTGCTGGAACCCTGGCGAACCGGGCGCAGTGCTCGGCACGACCGCGAACGCCATGCCAGGTGCGCCGGCAAATAGCCGGCCACACGCCAGCTCATACGTCGCCTGAACCTGGTTATCGGTGAGCTCGGGCAACAACAGCGGTGACAGGCCGGCGCAGGTGCAGACGTTGATTGGCTGACCAGTGCGGAGGTCCCGATCGAGGGCCAGCCCCGACGCGTTTCGGGCGGCGAGCACACCCATGGCCGCCCGATGACCCCACTGCGCCACCTCGTCAGATCCCGTCATGCGTGCCAGGGACTCCGAGGCGAGCGCGAAGATCGCCGTCATCAACATGTCCTTGATCAAGAACGGATGACTCTGATGCACCCGCGCGTCGTCGTACCCAGCGTCCTTGAGCAAATCGACCAGCCACAAGTAGCGGTCGTACTCCGCTTGTGTCGGACGCTCCGACGGATCGGCGACGTGCTTCAGATCGTGCCGCGTGTACGGCGAGGTCTCGCCCACCTCGAGCCGTGAGAATGGCTCGTCCCAGCGCGGCGAGTTATCCGTGCCGGATTCCCACGGGTGGTAGATGCTGAGCAGTCCAGAGCCGTCGGGATCGCGCTGCGTGGCCAGGTAGCGATGCCAGGCGATCGCTTTCGGGAGTAACTCAGAGACGCGGGCGCGAATGCTGGGCTTGGAGCTGGCATCCCAGATACGCTCCAATGCCAGCGCGTGCACCGGCGGCTGGATCAGGCCGCTGGTTTGTGGAGTCCGCGGAGCGCCGGCGTTCAGCTCAGCCGTAGCCCAGCGATCCGGACCAGGAAAGTAGTCGGCAGCCGCCGGATTGAACACGATGTGCGGAACGCGTCCATCGGACCACTGCGCGCGAAACAAGCTCTCCAGTTCGCGCAGCGCCCGGTCAGCATCGATACGCGCCAGGCCAATGGCAATGAATGCGCTGTCCCAGCTCCACTGGTGTGGATAGAGGCGTGGCGCGGGTTTGGTCCAGTCGCCGAGGTCGTTCTCGTGCAGCACCCGCAGCGCCGCCGCGCGTACTTCGTCAGGACTCAATAGAGGCTCCATCGCTGGCGCGCAGCCAGCGCAGCTTGTCGCTTTCTGGCAGGAGCCAGATGGCATCACCTGGCCGGGCCGGAAAATCCGTCCTCGTCACGACTTTCAAGACTTGGCCGTCGATAGTGGCGGTGATCAGCAGGTGTGAGCCGAGCGGCTCAACCACGACGGTTTCGGCTTGCAACGCCGCGCTGCCCGGCGGTGGAGCGGCGCTGGCGACGATGTTTTCGGCGCGGATGCCGACCAGCACGTTGTCGGTCTGGCCCACAGCGGGCGGCGCGGGCAACACTTGCGAGCCGATCGCCACGCGCGTGTGACCATTGTCCGAGTGCGCAACACCACGCAGGAAGTTCATCGGCGGACTGCCGATGAAACTGCCCACGAACTCCGTTGCTGGTCGATCGTAGACGACCATCGGTTCCGCGACCTGCACGACCTGACCTTCGCGCATCACGGCGATGCGGTCACCCAGGCTGAGCGCCTCGACCTGATCGTGGGTCACATACACCGTCGTCGTTTTGACTTCGCTGACCAGCTTCTTCAACTCGGCCCGGAACTGCAGCCGCAGCAACGCGTCCAGATTCGATAGCGGCTCGTCCATGAGCAGCACGGCCGGCTCCATAATGATCGCGCGCGCCACGGCCACGCGCTGACGCTGCCCTCCGGACAACTGGGCCGGATAGCGGCCGACGTATGGCTCGAGTTGGAGCAGACCGGCCGCGTTCTCGACGCGGCGCTTGACTTCTTCATTCGGCCGCTTCTGCATACGCAGTCCGAACGCGATATTTTCGAACACCGTCAAGTGTGGAAAGACCGCGTAACTTTGAAAAACCATGGCGATGCCGCGTTTGCGCGGTGGAAGGTCCGTTACCTCGCGGTCGCCGATCATGATCCGTCCGGAGTCGGGGTACTCGAGGCCGGCGAGCATGCGCAGCAGCGTTGTCTTGCCACAACCGCTTGGCCCGAGCAGGACCATGAATTCGCTATCGCCGACGGTCAGGCTGACGTCGCGCACCGCCGGCGCCTTACCGCCGGGGTAGGTCTTGGAAATATGCTCGATGCGGATTTCGCTCACCTGACGACCCTCCCCCACATGTTGAACAGGTAGCGGCGAATGAAGAAGATGAAAATGAGCGCGGGCAGGATCAGCGCGAAACCGCCCGCGAATCGATACGGCAACGGTGAGTCGCCCAGCGACGCCAGTACTTGCGCTGGCAGCGTGCGATTGCTCACTGTCAGGATGACCGAGGCGAACACCTCATTCCAGGAGAGCACGAACGTGAAGATGCTCGCCGCTGCCAGACCGGGCAACGCCAACGGCATCGCCACACGTGTAAACGCGCCCAATGGCGTGCACCCCAATGTTAATGCAGCCTCCTCCAGATCCACCGGAACCGAAATAAATATGCTGGCCGTGATCAGCACCGTCGTCGGCAATGCCAAGGCGGTGTGCACGATGGCGACCGCGGGCAGCGTGTCGTACAGCCCCCAGGTAATGAACGTGACCGTCAGGGGCACGGCCAGGATGGCGATCGGAAATGCGCGCGTCAGCAGAATGAGCAACTGGAAGGAATCGCGGCCCCGAAACGCGAAGCGCGCCAATGCGTAGCCCGCGGGAGTCCCCAGCACCAATGACATCACAAGCGTCATGGCGCCGACGATCAGGCTATTGATGACGGACTGGCCAACACCACGCGTGGCGAGAAATGCCTGCATGGTGTCGGTGGAAATCGTGATTGGTAGCAGCGGTTTCGGGAAGCCGTTGAGCACGGTGCGCGGCGTGAATGCCGCCACGGCGATGACGTAGATCGGCACCAGGATGAACAGACTCAGCACGATCGCGGCAGCATAGAGGTGCCAGCGCGACGGTCTCGTCCTGCGCTGCGTGACTGCGGCTGTGGCCATCTCAGCGCCCCAATTCCGCATCGCGCACGCGCAGCAAGCGCAGGTACACGATGGTAAACGCCAGCGACAGGAACATGATCAGCAGCGCGTACGCCGCGGCGGTATTCGGACTGCGGATCGTGTAGTAGAACTGGTACGCCTCCTCGGCCAGGACCGGCAACTGGCGACCAGCCAGCGCAATCACCACGGCGAAGACCTGGAACGCCAGGATGGTGCGCAGGATCAAGGCAACCTGCAGGCTAGGCCGCAGTAGAGGCAGCGTGATGTGTCGGAAGCGCTGCCAGGCAGTGGCTCCAAACACTTCAGCCGCCTCGCCATAGTCCTTGGGGATGACTTGCAGACCGGAGAGGATGATGACCATCACAATGGACGTCGCTCGCCACAACTCGGCGATTGCCGCGCACAAGAACAGGCTGACCGGATTCTCATAACTCAAGAACGGAATGCCCACGTCGCTCAGTCCGAGACTGACCAGGATCGAATTGATGTAGCCGCGATCGGTGAAGATGCTCAGCCACACCACGCCCGAGGCGAGGTCCGAGATGCCGAGCGGGATCGCCCAAAGATAGAGGAAGGCGCCGGCGCCGCGGAGATTGGCCATGAGCAGCAGCGCCATGGCCAGTGCCAGGATCGTCTGCAACGGAATCACGACCGCGGCGAACAGCAACGTGTTCTTGATCGCCTCGCCGAAGCGCAGGTCGTTGACCATTCGTTCGACGGGGGCCAGACTCCACGCCCCATTGCTGTCCTGCACCGCCAGGATCAGCGCCTGGACCATCGGCCAGGCAAAGAACACCAGCAAGAACAGCACCGACGGCGCGAGCAGCGCATAGGGCACGACCTGGCGGCGGCGCGTCCGCCCAATCGGCGGTGCCGCCAGCCCTTGCTCGCGTGCCGCCGGGGGAGCGGCGGCTATTTCACCTTGCATGGGCCATCACTCGGCGGATCGGGCGCCCAGCAGCCGGCCTTGCTCTCATCCATGATGCCCTGCAGTGTCTTGGCCTGCGCCTCGAGCACCGTCTGCACGTCTTCGTTCTTCACGATGACGCGCTGGAACGTATCGAGGAACACATTATTGAAGTCACCGCCCTTGGCACCCAGGCCAATCGGCAACAGCGACACCAGCGCGTCCTTGGATGCAGACTGCTTCTGGACCGCCTCGGCCTCCAGCTTGATGCCTGGATTCAGCTCCGATGGGATCGGCGCATTGGTGACCGGGAAGAAGGCCAGCTGCGCCGCGGTATTGGACTGCTGCTTGGGCTGGGTCAAATAATCGATAAGCTGCTCCGCGCCGGCGCGATTTGGCGCGCCCTTGGGAATGCCCAGTCCAGCCAGCACCGGCATGAAGCCCCGACCCTTGGCGCCCGCCGGCGCCGGGACCAGGACAAAGTCGTCGGGCTTGTCCCTGGCTACGTTGATCAACCGCGCGACATGGTCCCAGGCGATCCACACCTCCTCGGAGGCGAGCGGCTCCTGCATGAACTCGTAGTTCGTCGACTGCGGATTCACGTATTGCCACATATCCTTGAAGTCTTTCCACATCGCGACCGCCTCCGGCGACTTGAACGCCACCACACCGGACGACCCGGTGTACGACGGGTACAGGTAGCCCTGGAAAAAGCGATGCAGCAGTCCCTTCGGTCCAGCCGGGAAGCCGAGCATGCGCTTGTTGGTCGCCTTCTGGATCGCCGCCGACCAGTCCTTGAGCTGGGTGTACGTCAGCGCGTTCACATCGACGCCCTGTGGCAGGTACTGGAGTGCCTTCTTATTGATGGCGAGGACGTACGTCGCCTGCATCCACGGGATGTAGTACGTCTTGTCCTTGGTGCCCATGCGCGCAAGCTCCATGAACGGCGGCGCCAGGCCGCGATCGTTCAGCTTCTGCGCAAGTGGCGTCAGGTCCTCCAGGTAGTCCGCGCGCACAAACGGCTCCATGTCGCCGTGCAGCCCGCCGACCAGGCTGACCGTGACTTTGCCGGCCTTCTCCTCGGCGTTGAGCCGATCGTTGAACGGGCCTGGATCCTCGGGGATGTAGTCCGCCTTGACCGGCGCATCCTTGAGGATGATGTCCTGCATCTTGCCTTGCTCCTCGACCGGCTTGAACTGGTTCGAGAAGAACACCAGGTTGCCGCCAGCACCCGCCGCGGGCTGCGCCGCGGCTGGTGCCGCGGTTGCCTGCGGCTGACTGGCCGGCGGCTGGGCCGGCTGCGCGCAGGCGGCCAGAAACACCGAACCTACAACCAGTGCGCGGATGCCGAAATGAAAAGCGACGTGTCGCATCGCGGGCTCCCCTCTCAGTGGTGGTGCTAGCGCAAGCCTGAAACCATGGTTAACGGCCCGTCAGCGCGGGCAAGTGGTGCCGGGCCCTGGCCCGACGAACGCCGCACGATCAGGCGCGTGGACACCACCACGCGACCCAGCCGAGTGCGTCGACCGGCGATGCGCTCCAGCAGCAGCGTCGCTGCCGTCGCACCAATCTCGTGCCGCTGCTGCTCGACCGTGGTCAGCGGCACGCCAAAGTAGTCGGTGTATGCGACATTGTCGAAGGCGGCGATCGCCAGGTCATCCGGGATACGCAGGCCCAGCGATTCGGCGACCTGCACGACCTGGAATGCAACATAGTCGTTGCACACGAATACCGCCTGCGGCCGATTGGGCCGATCGAGGTACGCGCGCAACACCAAAGTGTTGTCGCGCTCCTTGTCCGGTTCGCGCGGCGGCCACGATTGCAGCCGCCGCACCCTGGTACAGACCAGGTCCGGTTCATACTGCAGTCCATACTGCTCCAGCGCCCAGCGATAGCCGGCCATGCGCTCCACAATGCTCGAGGTGCCGACGTTGTCGGTACCGATGTAGCCAATGCGTTGGTAGCCGAGGAGCGCCAGATGCTGCACCGCCTGAAAGCCGCCGCTGACGTTGTCCATGGTTACCGTGTCCACCGCCAAATCGGGGATGTAGCGATCGATCAGCACCAGCGGAAAGCCGCGGTCGACCAGGCGACGCAGCGTGGGCACGTCGAGCAAGCCGTCGACGGTGTAGACGATCAGCCCGCTGGCGCCCTGGCTGGCGATGCGCTCGATCTGTTCTGTCTCGAGCCAGCGCTCATCGCCCGAGATGCCGAGCACCAGCGAATGGCCCGCCTGGCGCACGGTCTCCTCGGCACCGCTGATCAACTCTGGGTTGCGCGCGCGAACGACCGACGGCAGGACCATGCCGATCAACCCGCCGGGTCGGCGGATGTTGCCTTCAGGGACATAGCTGCCGCGGCCGGAAAGCGTGTAGATGACGCCATCCTCGACGAGCACGCGCAGCGCGTGGCGGAGCGTGCCGCGACTGGCGTTCAGCTGGCGCGCCAGGACGACTTCGGACGGCAGGCGCTGGCCGGGCGGATAAACGCCACTCCGAATGTCGCGCCGCAAGCGCATGGCGATGCGCGCATGGAGCGGCGGTTCGGACTCGTCGTCGTTGCGGTACATACCGCGCAAGCGCGCCAACACTACTGCTGACTGAACCGCGTGTCAAGCCCGAGCGCCGGTGCGCTACGCTGCCGTCCGTACCCGCGCCATGTCGCCTGTCGTCGTTGCCCTACGTGCGCCGCGCCAGGTCGAGCTCATCGAGGCGCCGAGCCGCGAGCTCGGGCCGGATGAGGTCCGTCTGCGCACCCTGTACTCGGGGGTGAGCGCGGGCACTGAGATGGCCTTTTATCGCGGCACGAACCCGTACCTGCACAAGAGCTGGGATCCCGAGCAGCGACTGTTTGTGGGTGGGGAGCCGCAGAGCATCGCTTACCCATTGCTGACGTGGGGCTACGAAGAAGTCGGTGAGGTCGTGGAGGTCGGCGCGCATGTCGACGTGCCGCGCGGGACGCACGTCTTCGGCACATGGGGCCATCGTTCGGAGCACATCGCGCCGGCGTCCTACCTTGCACGACGAATCTTGCCCATCGACTCGGAGCCAGTGCTGGGCATCTTCTCGCATATTGGCGCCATCGCCCTGAATGGCGTCCTCGACACATCGGTGCGCCTGGGCGAAACAGTCGCGGTGTTCGGTCTGGGCGTGGTCGGACAGCTCATTGCGCAGCTCTTGCGTCTGGCCGGCGCGCGCGTGATCGGCGTCGACCTGCTCGCCGAGCGCCGCCACATGGCCGAAGAGTTGGGCATCCACGTGGTGCTCGACGCAGCTGACGGTGACGTCGGACAACAGATCAGAGCGCTGACGCACGGTCGCGGTACGGACGTATGCGTCGAGGCCTCGGGGTTTCCGCGAGCACTGCATGAGGCGATACGGTCGTGCGCGTACGCGTCGCGGGTGGTCGTGCTGGGCTTCTATCAAGGTGAGGCGCTGGGCGTTTTTCTCGGCGAGGAGTTCCACCACAATCGGATCAATCTGGTCAGCTCGCAGATCGGCGGCCTGGCGCCCGAGCTCCAGCATCGCTGGGATCGCGCACGGCTGGTGAGTACGTTCATGCAGCTGGCGACCAGTGGCGCGGTGCGCTGCACGGACCTGATCACCCATCGCGCACCCGCCGCCGACGCCGCGAACCTGTTCCGCCTGATCGACGAGCAGCCACGGTCGGTGCTGCAGGCGGTGCTCGACTTCCGCGATGCGCGCTGACATTCACGGCGGGCGCCTGAGACTCGGGGACGTGCTGATCGCCACTGGCGAAGCGCTCCTGTCAGATGGGCGCATCGCGTCGACCCGAGACCCCGACACGCCGCTGCACTGGCACATCGAGGGCGAGACGATTCGGCTTGTGTACCGCAACGCCACACGCAGTCCAGTCCGCATCGAACAACTGCGGCCACTTGTGGCACGCGAGACGAGCCTGCGCGATCTGCGCATCAGCAGCACGGGTTGGCAATCGTGGAGCCGCTCCAACCCGCCTATCCCATTCGCGCCCAACGCGCTGGCCGCTGGACCGCCGATTCGAGGTCCGTACTTGCCGCACCGTGCACCGGACAGCCAGTCCGAAGCGTGGATGACGATTCTCTGCGCGGCGGATCGGCCGCCGGTGCTGTTCGGCTTTACCAGCGCCGAGCACCAATTGGGCACCATCGAGCTCAGCCAGGCGGCGGACGGCACCTACAGGCTGATCGCGGCGACGGAATTGGAAGGCATCGCCATCGTCCCAGGCGCCGAACTCAGGTCCGAACCGCTCCTGGTCAGCAGCGGCGACGAGGTGAGACTCCAGGCCCGTTACGCCCAGGCGGTTGCCGATGCGATGCAGCCGCGCCGCCAAGACGAGGTATTGACCGGCTGGTGCTCGTGGTACCAGCTGTACACGACCGTCAGCGAAGCCGACGTGCAGCGCAATCTGACCGTGTTGAGCGAGCGGCGTGAGCAGCTTCCGCTGCGGCTGATTCAGCTCGACGACGGGTTTCAGCACGCCGTCGGCGACTGGCTCGAGTTGAACGAGAAGTTCCCGAGCGGTATGCCAGCGCTCGTCGCCGATATCCGCGCGAAGGGTTTCATGCCCGGCGTGTGGCTGGCGCCGTTTCTGGTGTCCGAACACTCGCACATCTTCGCCGCCCACCCCGATTGGGTTCTTCGAGACCAGGACGGCGCGCCCATGAACGCCTTACACAACTGGGGCGGCGCCAACTACGCACTCGATACCACCCATCCCGCCGCTATGGACTACGCGCTCCACGCGGTACATACCGCGGCACACGAGTGGGGGTACGACTACCTGAAGCTCGACTTCCTGTACGCCGCCGCGCTGCGCGGCGTTCGGCACCAGCCGAACGTGACGTCAGTCGAGGCCTATGGAGCCGCCATGCGTCAGATTCGCGAGGTCGTCGGCGAGCGGTTCATTCTGGCCTCCGGTGCACCGCTGCTGCCGTCGGCCGGCCTGGTTGACGCGATGCGTATCGGTTCGGATGTCGCCGCATACTGGGGCCGCGAGGGCAATTCGGATGGTCCGGCCCTGAGCAACGCGATGCGCGCGACACTCGCCCGAGGTTGGTTCCACGGTCGGTGGTGGACGAACGATCCTGACTGCGTCATCGTGCGCGACCACGACACCGAGCTCAGCCTGGCCGAGGTGCAAGCCTGGGCAACGGTCGTCGCGCTGAGTGGCGGGATGCTGTTCGTCGGCGACGACGTGGCCGAGGTGGAGCCGGAGCGACTCGAGATCCTCGCCCGACTGATCCCGCCGTCGGGCCTGGCGGCCGAGGTATCCGCGCCGATCGTGGACCGCATGCCCGAGCGGCTCCACTTACGCGTCCAGCGACCGTGGGCCGAGTGGTCTGTCGTGGGTATCGGAAACTGGTCCACGTCTTCGGTTGACGCGACGTTCGTGCCGACCGAATGGGGCCTGCCGCCAGGCCGCTACCACCTGTTTGATCTGTGGCAGGGCGAGTACCTGGGCTGCCAGCCAGCTCTGAAGTTGGGCACGCTCGCGGCGCATGCCGTGCGCCTGCTGTCTGTTCACCTCGATCTTGGCCGGCCACAGACCGTGGGCAGCACCGGCCACCTGCTCGGCCCAGCCATGGACCTGGCAGCGGAACAGTGGGATCCACTAACGCGCGAACTGCTACTGAAGCCCAGTGGCAATGGCCCTGCCGCCCGGCGAGTGGAATTTGTCGTTGCCAATGTGAGCGGTGGTGTACAGCGTGTAGCTGCCACCGCCGAGGTGCGGCTGCGCTGCTGATGAGAGTGGCGATGGTTGGCACCGGCGGCGTGGCACAGCGCCATCTGGGCGTGCTGGCGCCGCTGAAGGAGGTCGCTATCGTCGGCCACGTGTCGGCCGACCCGGCCCGCGCGCAACAGCAGGTCACAACGTATGGCGGCCGGGCTTATGACGCCGTCGCGACCATGCTGGACGCGGAGCGGCCCGAGGCGGTGTGGCTGTGCGTCACACCGGACCGGCATGGTCCTGCCGAGCGCGCGCTGATCGAACGTCGCATTCCGTTCTTCGTCGAAAAGCCACTGGCGGTCGATCTGGCACCGGCCGAGGACATTGCGCGACAAATCCAAAGCGCTGGGCTTGTCGTCGGCGTGGGCTACAAGTTCCGTGCGCTCGACACGCTGTCGCGCGTGCGCGCGCTGCTGGCCGAGACGCCGGCGCGCATGGCGATCGGCGCCTGGCACGGCGCGATGCCGTCGCCGCCCTGGTGGCGGCGCAACGCTTCGAGTGGCGGCCAGATCGTCGAGCAGGCGACGCACCTGGTGGACCTAGCGCGGCTGCTCCTCGGCGACGGCGTCCTCATCTCAGCTACAGGGAGTCGCTGGCCACGCGCCGACGTTGCCGACTCGGACGTTGCCGACGTCAGCGCGGCTCTGCTGCGCTTTGGCGACGTGCCCGCGGTGTTCACAGCAAGCTGCATCCTGCCCGCCTCGGCGGCGATCCACTTGCAGCTGATCTGCGCCGGCGGCGTGGTGACCATCACCGAGCAGCACGTCCTTATCCAGGCGGGCGCTGATAACACGATGCTGCCAAGCACGGGGGATCCGTTCCTGGCCGAGGATTTGAACTTTATGGAGGCTATCCGTGCCGGGACGGCGGAGCGTCTGTTCAGCACCTATGCCGACGCGCTCGAATCGCACCGCCTGTGCTGTGCGATCCGGGACACGATGGCCTCACCAGGCAGTCCAGCCGCCGTCGACCGGTAGCGTGACGCCGGTGATCTGGTCCGCGGCCGGCGATGCCAGAAACGCCACCGCCTCGGCGATCGACTCTGGCGTGGCCAGCTGCTTGCTCGGCGTACGCTCGAGGATCGAATCCACCACTGACTGGTCCTGAAAGATGCCTTCGGTCAGCGGCGTGCGCGCGTACGTCGGCGCCACCGCGTTCACCTGGATGCCGTGCTCCGCCCACTCTACGGCCAGGGCGCGGGTCAGATTGACCACGCCGCCTTTGCTGGCGCAGTACGCGGCGGATCGAGGTGAGGCGACCAGCCCCATGATCGAGGCGATGCTCACGATCTTGCCGCCGCCGCCCTGGCGCACCATCTGCGCCGCGCCTGCCTGGGCCGAGAAGAACACCCCGCGCAGGTTGACGTCGACGACGGCATCCCAATCCTGCTCGCGGACCTCGAGAGCCGGCTTGCGGATATTCAGCCCGGCGTTGCATATCATCATGTCGACGCTGCCGAGCCGATTGGCGGCGTCGGCGACGGCCCGCTGGATCGTGGCCGGCTCGCGCACGTCGCAGCCCACGCCGAACGCGCCATCCAGGCCGGCGGCGACCGCGTCGATCTCTGCCCGGCGAATCGGCAGGTCGGCAACCACAATGCGCGCCCCTCGTGCGTTGAGGACCGTCGCAATCGCGCGCCCCAAACCTCCGGTCCCACCCGTGACGAACGCCACCTTGCCCGACAAGTCTTGCGTCATGCGCCACTCATGTTAAGCACGGCCGCGCCGGTGATCGCACCCTGCCGCAGCCGTTCCAGCGCCGTATTCGCTTGTGCAAGAGGGAAGCGATCGACTGACACCTCCAGCGCAACGCGCCTCGCCACGTCCATGAAGGCGTGACCGTCAGCGCGTGTCAGATTGGCGACCGAGCGCACCACACGCTCCTCCCACAGCAGCCGGTAGGCAAACGACGGAATGTCGCTCATGTGAATGCCGCCACTGACGACCGTGCCGCCTTTCGCCGTCGCTTCGAGCGCCGCTACGATCAGTCCGCCAACGGGCGCGAAGATCAGCGCCGCATCGAGCGCCTGTGGCGACTGCTGGTCCGAGCCACCGGCCCAGACCGCGCCGAGCCGGCGTGCAAACTCCTGCCCGTTCACATCGCCGGGCCGCGTAAACGCATAGACCATCCGGCCTTCCGCGACGGCCACCTGGCACACGAGATGCGCGGCTGCGCCAAACCCATAGATGCCGAGGTGCTGCGCGTCAGGGCCGGCGAGACGATAGGTGCGGTAGCCGATCAGGCCCGCGCACAGCAGCGGTGCGGCGGCGACGTCTGAATAGCGCTCGGGCAGCCCGAGACAGAAGCGCTCGTCGGCGACGACATACTCGGCGTAGCCACCGTCCACGGTGTAGCCGGTAAAACGCGCTCGATCGCACAGGTTCTCGCGCTCGCTCAGGCAGTAGCGGCACGTGCCATCGGTCCAGCCCAGCCACGGCACGCCCACCCGCTGCCCGACCGCGAAGCGCTGCGCCTCGGCGCCGCGCTCGACGACGCGGCCGACGATCTCGTGACCCAGGATCAGCGGCAGCTTCGGCCGATCGAGCTCACCGTCGACGATGTGCAGGTCGGTGCGGCACACGCCGCAGGCGGCCACCTCGAGCAAGACTTGCTGGCTCGCGGGCTTTGGCCTGGGCACCTCGCGCAGTTGGAGCGGACTGCGCGGCGCGTCCAGCACCATCGCCCGCATTTGAGCTAGCCTCAACTGCGCCATCGTATGACTGAGCAGGTGTTGCGCATCGCAGTCATTGCCGGTGACGGCATCGGTCAGGAGGTCGTGCCCGAAGGGCTGCGTGTGCTGGACGCCGTGGCGCCTGGCCGGTTCGAGTACCACCACTTCCCGTGGGGCTGCCAGTACTACCTCGAAACCGGCCGAATGATGCCCGCCAACGGCCTCGACCAGCTGCGCTCTATGGACGCCATCTACTTCGGCGCCGTGGGCTGGCCCGGCGTGCCCGACCACGTCAGCCTGTGGGGCTTGCGGCTGGCGATCTGCCAGGGCTTCGATCAGTACGCCAACGTGCGCCCGGTGCGTTTACTGCCTGGTGTTCCGAGCCCGCTCCGGGACGCCACTCCGGAGCGGATGGACTGGGTCGTGGTGCGCGAGAACACGGAGGGCGAGGGAGGAGGGCTGCGAGCGCATCATGCGCTACGCGTTCGACATGGCTGTGGGCCGGCGCCGGAAAGTAACCAGCGTCACGAAGTCCAATGCGCAGCAATATGGCATGACGCTGTGGGACGAGGTTTTCTCCGCGGTCGCCGCTGATTACCCGTCGGTCGTAACTGAATCGTGGCTGGTAGACGCCATGGCGGCGCGCTTCGTACTCAAGCCGGAAACCCTGGATGTGGTCGTGGCGTCCAATTTATTTGCCGATATTCTCTCGGATCTGGGCAGTGCGTTGGCGGGCTCATTGGGCATTGCGGCGTCGGCGAATCTGGATCCGGAGCGGCGCTATCCGAGCATGTTCGAGCCCGTCCACGGCTCCGCTCCGGATATCGCCGGCCAGGGTATCGCCAATCCAATTGGCGCCATCTGGAGCGCGGCGCTGATGCTCGATCACCTCGGGCTGACGGAGGAAGCCGCGCGCATCATGAATGCCATCGAAACCACCACCGCCCAGGGCACGCTCACCCCGGACCTGGGCGGTCAGGCTGCTACCCACGACGTGACGGATGCGGTCCTGAGAAATATATAGACCGGAGCACGAGTATTCCGGATGCGCCGGTCGCGTTTTCTGGGGGCGGGATGGTCTGGCACAGGCACGGCTATAACGCGTGAGCCCCGGCACAGGACTTCATCGCCATGGTCGTGCACGATCTGGCCGCACCGCTCACCACGATCGATGGCTACGTCGGACTGCTGGCCCAGCCGGATCTCGGAACGGCACGCGATCAGTCTCGACTCCCCGCCGACGCTGCTCGTCGTGGGCGACGCCGATCGCCTGGCGCAGGTCGTCGGCAACCTCCTGTACATCGCACGCGGCATCGTCGACGCGCTGGGTGGACGCATCTGGGCCGAAAGCGAGGGTCAACAACGGCGCGAGCTTCCATGTCACGCTGCTGCCACTGCCCAGCTAGCCGGCAACGTTGATATGTGTATGTGTCATGCATTAATATCCGGTGGAGGGATATATGAAGCTGACTGCCACATTTGAAGTCTCGAACTGGGATGAGCAGCCGTACGCCGAGCTCGCGGGGGCTACCAAGCTCACCCGCGCCTCGGTCACCAAGAAGTACTCGGGCGACCTGGAGGCCGAAGGCGCTAGCGAATCGCTAATGTATTACGGCGCTGACGGCTCGGCCACGATTGTTGGTCTGGAGCACGTCACGGGCAAGATCGGCCGCAGGGCGGGCAGCTTCGTGGTCGAATCGCGCGCCACTTTCGCCGGCGACGAGGCCAAGGGCACGTGGTCGGTGGTCGACGGCTCCGGCACCGAACAACTCAAGGGACTGAGCGGCAAGGGCCGATTCACGGCCAAGAGCGGTCCGAACGGCAAGATCACGCTCAACTACGCTATCGAGTGACATGCCCGCGCGCGGCAGCGCCGATCTCGACCATGACGCCAACGTCTTTGGCGCGTTGGCCTTGTTCGTCGCCGACCGCATGGCCGACGCGTTCGCTGCAACGGGCGAGGCGGTCTCGTCCGCGGCGGCGCTGTCGGCGCTGTATCACTTGCTCGATCACCCCACGATCGACGTGGTCGCGCGCGCGATCGGCCTGACCTCGTCGGGCACGGTCCGCCTCGTCGATAAGCTCGAGGCCGCCGGCCTCGTCGCACGCGGCGAAGGGAGCGACCGTCGTTCGACCACCATTGCGCTGACCGCTGCCGGGCGCGCGAAAGCGGAGCACATCTCGGCGGCGCGCGTTGATCTGCTGCGCGATGCGCTCGGGAGCCTCAGCCAGCACGATCGCGAGGCATTCGAGCGCATCACTGCGCGCCTGCTAGTGGCGCTGATGCGCGGGCCCGGCGCGACACGCTGGATGTGCCGCCTGTGCGACACCGGGGCCTGCGGCCGCTCGCGCGGGCTGTGTCCGGTCTACAACGAGAGCCTCGCGCGGTACGGCCCGAACGCGCGCCCCTAGCAGTGCCGGCGACCCGCGCCAACCGGTCGATAGCTGCCGGCCGCGCCGCAGCACAGCCACATGCATCGTCAGGCAGGCGCCATGTTGCGGCGCAGCGTCACCGACGTCACCAGGAACAGCACGAAACCAATACCCGCCAGCGCACCAAGCTCCCAGTCGTGATTGGTTTGACCGCGCAGCATGAAGTCCTGCAACAGCTGAATGCCATGCGTCACCGGCAGCGAGTACGCGAAGATGCGTAACGGCTCGATGAACTGATCCAGTGGCAGGACGAAGCCGCTGAAGAACACTGAAGCGAGCAGCACCAGCATCGACAATTGGACGGCCTGTCGTTCGGAGTCGACGATCGTCGAGATCAGCAGACCAAGGCCAAGCGAAGCAAAGCTGAGCAGCGCGACGACGGTCGCGACCTGGCCCGGCGGACTGAGCAACGGCACCTTCAACACACCGACCAGCAGAAAGCACGTTGCTGACGCAATCGACAAGTTGAAGAAGGCGTATGCCAGGTATTTGCCAACGAGGATTTCGAGCGAGCGCAACGGCGCAACACGAAAGAGGTCCATGGCGCCGCTGAGACGCTCGCGGACCATCGACAGCGCTGTCAGCGTCACGCCCATGTGCTGCAGCACGAGCGCGAGCACGGCCGGCGCAAAATAGGCCACGACGTTCGGTTCGACCGGCGCGAGGTTGCGCAACTCGGCGCGCGTCGGAGCGGCGATAAGTTGTGGCGAAAGCTGCACGGGTGGCTGTGCACCGGTTGTCTGGACCAGGTATTGCTGGCCTTGAGCCACGGTGTTTTCGATGATCGCGCGATTCAGCTCCTGGACCTGACGGTAGGCGATAAATCGCGCGTAGTTGTCGCGCACCGGATCGAGCTCGTTGTATTCGATCTGGATCGCGGATTGCTGTCCGTTTCGAAACTGCGCCTCGACGTCGGTCGGCGCGATGACCAGCAGATCGACCTGCTGAAGACGCAGTCTCTCACGCGCCGCATTGACGTCTTCGGTGACGTCGATGATGTTCACCGACTGACCGACGTACTGCTGATAAAAGCTCACTTCGCGCGGCAGTCCCGCGCTGGCCGGCACGACCAGGACCGTATTGAGCGGTTTGTACTGGCCGCTGTAACCCAGTCCGAAGGCGCCCATGATCAGGAATGGTCCAAAAATCAGACTCAACAGCGCACCCGGACGGCGCACGACTTCCAACACCTCTTTGCCGATGAACGCGGTGGTGCGCGTCCAGCTCTTAAGCAGCCCGAGGAACATGTCGCTCACTCCCTCCCGCGCCCCCGGCGCTGGTCGCTGCATCGCCACCGTTAGCGACCAGTTTGGCGAACACTTCGTCGAAGGAAGGTCGGTACTCGCTGCTCGAGACAACTTCGCCGCCGGCTTTGCTTACCTCCTGCACCAACCGTGGGATAGTCTCGCCGGCGTCATCAGTCACGACCAGCAAATGGCGCGGAGTCGTCTGGTCTATGTTGCGCACGCCGGCGACCTGGCGCAGCAGATCCCCGTCGAATGGCTGTGCCGTCGCCACCTGGACGACATCGCCGCCAATCGCACTCCGGCGCAGATCTTCTGGAGTTGCCAGCGCAACGAGCTGGCCATTGGCCAGGACGGCGACCTGGTCGCAATATTCAGCTTCGCCGACGTACTGCGTCGTGACCACGAGCGTTCGGCCGGCATCGCGCAAGCGACGAAACTCAGTCCAGATCGTCTGACGCAGCATCGGGTCGAGGCCGGCCGTCGGCTCGTCCACGAAGAGCACGGTCGGATCGTGGACCAGCGCGCAGGCGAGCTCGAGCCGGCGCTGCATGCCGCCGGACAATTGCCGTGCACGCCGCCCGCGTGCCTCCCACAGATCGACCAGCTGCAGCACTTCGCGCACGCGCCGTCCGCGGCGCGGCCACAACAGTCCGAACAGCGACGCCACGAACGACACGTTCTCGCTCGCGGTCAGCTCCTCAGACAGAACGAAATGCTGGGGCATGTAGCCGATCCGCTCGCGCACGTGTCGCGTGAACTTGCGCGGTTCCTGTCCGAGCACACGCAGCTCACCTTTGGTCGGGGTGAGCGTGCCCGTCAGCATGCGCACGAGTGTCGTCTTACCCGAGCCGCTCGGCCCGATGACGCCCAGGATCGTGCCGCGCGCAACGTCCAGTGTCACATCGTCGACGGCGACGAGATCGCCGTACTGCCGGCTCGCGCCGCGCACAGTAACCAGGGGACCCTCTGCGCGCGCCTGACGGCTCAGTTCGCGGGCCCCAAGACTTTCAGCGGTGTCGGGCACGGCTCGCGTTTGGCACGTTCCGTGCCGATGCATGTCATCCGAACTGGCACATCTGGCCCTGAGGGAGTAGCATCCTAGCCCCGTGGCAAGACTGACGGTACGTTTGACTGCTGAGGGCCGCCGGGAGCTCGAGCAGGAGCTTGCGCGACTCGAAGCCGAGTTGCCGACCGTCTCCGCTCGACTCGGCGATGCCCGCGCAGGTGGCAACGATCCCGCCGAAAACCTCGACCTGCGCGACGCGATGGATGCCCTGGCGCTGCTCGAGGGCCGCGTCGGTGAGCTGCGTGCGCTGTTGGCTGCAGCCGAGCCCATCGAAGATAACGCCTCGCGCGACGGCGTGGTTCGCCTCGGCGCCAAAGTCAAGATTCGACATGAGGACGGCGAGGAGGCCTCGTACCTGCTGGTCTCGCCGGCCGAAGCCGATCCACGGCGTGGGCGCATCTCGGAAGAGTCGCCGATCGGTCGCGTCCTCCTCGGCCGGAAGAAGAACGAAGAAGTAACGGCTGACACGCCAAGCGGGCCCGAAAAGCTCGTCGTGCTCGACGTCCGCTGATGGGCTCGCCCGCCGCGCGCGGGTTCAGCCCGAGCAAGCGCGCACTGGGCATCGCCGCGTCGGCGACGATGGCGCTCGACGCCCGCACCAAGGCGCTCAAAGCGCAAGGCCAACCCGTCATCTCTTTTGGTGTCGGCGAACCAGACTTTCCAACTCCTGACCCGATCAAACAGGCCGCGACGCGCGCCATGGGCGAAAACGCCACCCACTACACGACGGTGGGCGGCGAACCAGCGCTGCGCGAGGCGATCGCCGAACGCACTGCCGAGCTGAGCGGCGTGCCGTTCACCAGCAGCCAGGTCATAGCCACGACCGGCGCCAAAGAAGCGCTGTATATCGCGCTGCAGGCGGTGTGCGACGTTGGCGACGAGGTGCTGCTGCCCGCGCCTTACTGGGTGACCTACGCCGAGCAGGCCCGCCTGGCGGGCGCTGAGGTCGTGCCCATCGACACACAGCCTCCGCATTGGAAAATGACGCCCGAGGTCCTGCGGCGGCATCTCAGCCCGCGCAGCAAGGTGCTCATGCTGTGCACGCCGTGCAACCCGACCGGTGCCGTCTACAGCGACCGTGAGCTGGCTGCATTGGCCGAGGTCGTGGCCGACACCGAGATGGCGGTCGTCGTCGACGAGATCTACGCGCGCATCAGCTATGTGCCGGTCGGCCGCTGGTTGCGCGCCGCGCCGCATCTGGCGGACCGCACCTTGATTGTCGACGGCGTCTCCAAGGCGTACGCGATGACCGGTTGGCGCCTGGGCTGGCTGGCCGGGCCGCAGCCCGTGGTCGCAGCGGCGACGGCACTGCAGAGCCACTTGAGCAGCCATCCGTCAAGCATCACCCAGCGCGCCGCGCTGTTCGCGCTGGACGAACATAAGGATGTCGAACGCGAAGTCGATGCGATGGTGGGCGTGTTCCGCCAGCGCCGCGACGCCATCGTCGCCGGGCTATCCGCTATTGATGGCGTGGTGTGCGGCAATCCCGAGGGCGCGTTCTACGTCTTCCCGGATGTTCGCGGGCTGTTCGGACTGCGCCTGGGTCCGAATGGTCGTGTCGTACATACCGCGGCCGAGCTATGCGAGTACTTGCTCGACGAAGCGCTGGTAACGGTCGTGCCCGGCGAAGCGTTCGGCACGCCCGGTTTCGTGCGCCTGTCCTATGCGCTGGCGATGGACCAGCTCGAGGAAGGCGTCAAGCGGATGCAGACAGCGCTGCAGGCCGCGTAGCCGCGGCGCGGCGATCAGGTATCGGCCGGTGGCGCCCGCCCCTTAGCGGGCCGCTTGTACCGAGGCCATCTCAACCAGGACTCAACCGGCACCCCGCCGGGGGTTGTCGTCAACCAAACGTTAAACTCGCAAACGTGGCCAACATCGCAGTCATCGGTACGAATTACGTCGGGCTGGTAACCGCCGCCTGTTTCGCTGAGCTCGGCAACCAGGTTGTCGGCGTCGACATCGACCCTGGAAAGGTAGAGCGGCTCGGGCGCGGCCAGTTGCCGATTTACGAACCGGGGCTGGAAGAAATCGTCGTCCAGAACCTCAAGGCAGGACGATTGAGGTTCACCCTCGACTACAACGAGGGTTTGAAAAAGGCCGAATTCGCCTTCGTGTGCGTCGGCACGCCATCTGGCGTCGAGGGTGAGGCTGACACGAGCCAGGTCAAGTCCGCCGCGCACAGCCTGGGCCAGTACACGCCCGCCAAGCGTAGCCTGATCGTCGTCAACAAGAGCACCATGCCCATTGGCACCGGCGAGTGGATGCTGCAAGCGCTGGGTCGCGCGAGCAACGGCTCGGGCGCCACCTTCCAGGTCGTCAGCAACCCCGAGTTCCTGCGCGAAGGCTCGGCGGTCGACGATTTCCGCCACCCGGACCGTGTTGTCCTCGGCGGTACAGACCCCGAGGCCATTGAGCGCGTCGCCAGTCTCTACCGCGACCTGCAGCCCGAGCCGCCCATCATCCGCACCGACATTCCCTCAGCCGAGATGATCAAGTACGCGTCGAACGCATTCCTGGCCACCAAGATCAGCTTCATCAACGAGATCGCGTCGATCTGCGAGCGCCTGGGCGCCGACGTCAAGGAAGTCGCGCGCGGCATGGGCCTCGATCGACGCATCAGCCCCGAGTTCCTCGAGGCGGGTGTGGGTTACGGCGGCTCGTGTTTCCCCAAGGACGTCAAGGCCCTGGCGCATATGGCCAGCATGGCCGGTGCGCACCCACAGCTGCTCCGCGCAGTGATGGAGATCAATCGCGACATGCGTCGCCTGGTGCTGCAGAAGGTGCGCGCGGAGCTCGGCAACCTCGAGGAGCGCACGATCGGCGTGCTGGGTCTGGCGTTCAAGCCAAATACCGACGACCTGCGCGAGGCGCCGGCAATTGAGATCATCCACCTGCTGCAATCTGAGGGCGCCAGGGTCAAGGCGTACGATCCGGCCGCGAACGAGGCCGCCCGCGAGATGCTGCCGGGGGTCGAGCTGTGCAGCGACGCCTATTCGGTCGCTGAGGGCGCCGATGCCCTGCTGCTGCTCACCCCGTGGAGCGAGTTCCGCCGCCTGGACCTGCCGCGGGTTGCGCACAGCATGCGCTATCCGCTGGTCGTGGACGGCCGCAACCTGTACGACCCGACGGACATGGTCGAGCGCGGCTTCAAGTACCGCGCCATCGGGCGCCCGGTGCCCGAGGCAGTCGGCGCGCCGCTAGCGCCCCCCGCGCCGACGGTCGAACCCGTTCTGACCCGCTAGCCACGGCCCTCTCCTTCCCGCGAAGCGAAACGCGCCGGGCGCTACGTTGCACACCTCTTCTTACGCCGAAGGGGAACGTGCCGGCGCGCGGCGCGTGCAGTGACGGCGGCGTACACCTACCTGAACGTAGGGCAACCCTGGCTACCCAGCCGTAGGATGGCACGGCGTGACGGACTCCGTAGAGTCGACGTCATGAGCACCAGCGATTTCTCCACACAACTGGCCGACGCGGTCCAGACCGCCGCCGCCTGGACCGTGCGCGTCCAGGCGCGGCGCGGCCCACCCGCCTCAGGCATCGTCATCGCCCCCGACCTCATCCTGACCGCCGACCACGTCGTCGACCCACAACGCGAGGACCAGATCAAGCTCGGCCTGCCCGATGGCACCGAAGTGGCCGGCAGCGTCGTCGGCCGCGACCCGGCCACGGACGTAGCCATCCTGCGCGCGACCGGCTCGACACTGACCGCGGCCAAGGCAGCCGAGTCGGAGCCGCGCGTCGGCTCACTAGGCCTGGTCGTAGCGCGCCCAGGCACGGACCCGCAAGCGTCGCTCGGCCTGATAACCGGCCTGTCCGGCCCCGCCCGCACGAGACGAGGCGGCATGCTCGAGCGATTTATTCAAGTCGACGCCGTGCTGTATCCCGGCTTCTCCGGCGGCCCACTGGTAGATCCGAGCGGTAACGTGCTGGGCATGGTCACCAGCGGGCTCGGCTTCGGTGGACCGAGCATCGCCATCCCGTGGTCGCTGACGTCGCAACTAGCCGACACGATAGGCAAGCACGGCAAGGTGCCGCGCGGCTACCTCGGCGTTGGCAGTCAGCCCATCGCGCTCTCGCCCGCGGCGCGCGACCTGGCCGGTGGCCAGGAGCGCGGTCTGCTCGTCGTCCAGGTCGCCGAGGGCGGCCCGGCCGCGGCCGCGGGCTTCCTGCAGGGTGACATCATGGTGCGCCTCGACGGCAGCGGAGTCACCAACGCGGACGATCTCCAGGGTCTACTGTCGCCCAATCGGGTCGGCTCACAGGTCACCGCCAGCGTCGTCCGCGGCGGCGAGCTCAAAGACCTGACAGTGACGGTCGGCACCCGCGACTAGGCACCGGTGTCGCGCGTAGTCATTCACGCCAGCCTGCCGAGCGTCCGCCTCGGCCTGGCCAACATGCTCAGCCAGCACAGCCACACGGTCTTGTCGGAGGATGATCCCGACGACGCGGCCGTGTGGCTGCTCGATGCGCCCGGTGTGCCCGCCCTCGACGCACTCACCGCCCAGCGCTACACCGACCTGCCAAGGGCAGCGGTCATTCTGTCGGACGATCCAACGCTGCCGGTCCAGCTCGCCCGGGCGGGCCTGCGCGGCTGGGCCTGCCTGCCGCGCGATGCCGACGCCGAACAACTCGATCTGGCCGTGCGCTCAGCCGAAGCGGGCCTCGTGCTGCTCGACTTGCCGCTGGCGGTCACATCGTTGAGGCCGGCGGCGGTGCTTTCTTCAAGCGCGCCCGTCCAAACGGAGCCGCTCACCCCGCGCGAGCTCCAGGTGCTGAACCTGGTTGCGCAGGGACTGCCCAACAAAGGCATCGCCCGCCAGCTCGGCATCAGCGAGAACACCGCCAAATTCCATGTGGCGTCGCTATGCGGCAAGCTGGGCGCCTCCAGCCGCACCGAAGCCGTCACCATTGCCGCGCGGCGTGGACTTATCCTGCTCTAGGTGTCCGCCATCCGTGGCCTGGTCGAAGTAGTCCTCGTCGTCGACGATATCCACAAATCGGTCGCGTTCTATCGCGACACACTCGGCCTGGAACTCTTCTCGCCGGCGCAGGTTCCAGCAAAATTCCTGCGCATCGGACCAGCCCCCGCTGGCTTGCCACAGCAAATCGTCCTGGTCCCGCGCCCCGCCGGCAACCCGCCCTTGGGCGCAAAAGTGCTGCACCACATCGGCCTCGAGGTCCCAGCGGAGCAATTCGACGCGGAGCGCGAGCGGCTCGCGAAGCTCGGATTCGAGCTGCGCACCGGGCAGCACCCGTTCATGCCCGTCGAGGCGTTTTACCTCGACGATCCCGACGGCAACGAGATCGAGATCGCGGCCTGGCGCGGCTGAGTGCCCGTCATTCTGTATCGCCTCCAGCCCTGGCCCGAGGTTGACCGGCTCGTCTTCGACCACGTGCCCGCGGGGTTCGACCTGGTGCCCATGGCCCGCGACGCCTCAGCCAAGGAGCGTCACGCGAAGCTCAGCGGCGCCGATTTCCTGATGGGCTCGTGGGTCACCACGACGGTAAAGCTCACCGAAGACGACTTCCGCGCGGGCCGCAATCTGCGCCTCATCCAACTCATGAGCGCGGGCTACGAACATGTCGATCTCGGCCTGGCCAAGCAGTACGGCATCCCGGTCGCGCATTTCGGCGGCAGCAACGCCACCGTCGTCGCCGAGCACACCATCCTGCTCATCCTGGCCCTCTACCGCCATCTGTTCATGTTGGACGCCAACGTGAGAAAAGGCGTGTGGCGAGCAGGCGAGCCGGACATGCACGAGCTGCGCGGCAAGCGCGTCGGCCTGATCGGCATGGGCCACATCGGGCGCGCAGTCGCTGAACGCCTGCGCGCCTTCGATGCTGAGGTCGTGCAGCACGGCCGACATCAGCCGGATGCCCTGCCGCTGGACGATCTACTCCGCACCAGCGACGTGGTCAGCCTGCACGTCTCGCTGACATCCCAAACCCGCGGCCTGATCGGCGCCCGCGAGCTGGCGCTGATGAAACCAACGGCGCTGTTGATCAACACCAGCCGCGGCCCGATCGTCGATCAGTCCGCTCTCACGCAGGCCCTGGAGCAAGGCAAGATCGCCGGCGCGGGACTCGACGTGCTCGACCCCGAGCCGCCAGCACCGGACTCGCCGCTACTGAAACTCGACAACGTGATCTTCACCCCACACAACGCCGGCTCGGCCCAAGAAGTCTGGCCGCGTGTCGTCGCCACGTGCTTCGCCAACATCGAGCGCGTCACTCGAGGCGAGCCACCCCAGCACCTCGCGCTGCCGCTCGACTAGACCTTGATCTTCTTCATCTGTGGGACAACATCGCGGGCGGCGGCTTCGATCACCCGGATCGGCTCGCCGCGCGGGCTGATCAGGAACTCGCTGAACCCGACGTCTGCGAAACGACCCAACTCGTCGACCAGTTTGGCCGGCTCCGAGCCATCCCATAACACGCCCGTAGAGCGCCGCACCCTGCCCGGGTCGCGACCAATCGCCTGGCACAAACCGTCCAATTCGCGCGACGCCGCGGCAGCCTTTTCGACATCGCCGCTCGCGTCACCGGCGATGTCCCACACGTCGGCGTAGCGCGCCACCAGCTTCAGCATCAGCTCGCCGCCCGCTCCGATCCAGATCGGCGGATACGGCTTCTGCACCGGCTTCGGATTGTGGATCGCATCATCCACGCGGTAGTACCGACCGTCAAACGTCAACCGCTCCTCGGTCCACAAGCCAGCGATGATCCGCAGCCCCTCACTCAGTCGGCCGACGCGATGATCGAGTCCCTCAATGCCGTACATGTTGTGCTCGAGTACGTTCCAGGCCGCGCCGATCCCAAACTCCAGTCGTCCGCCAGACAGATGATCGACACTCGTGGCGATCTTGGCCAGCAAGGCCGGGTTGCGATAGGTGTTGCCCGTCACGTGCAGCCCAATGCGCACGCGTGTGGTGGCCAGCGCCATGGCGCCAAGCAGGGTCCAGCCGTCGAACACGGCCTTGTCGGGGCCGATCGGGCCCACACTCGCCAGATGGTCGAACCCCCACAGGTGATCGAAGCCGCCGGTGTCCACAGCAGCCCAAACAGCGCGGATGGTCTCGACGGTGCTGTCCTGGCCCGAGTACTTGATGCCGAGGCGGATCGGATGGTCCATACGGACCTGACCCTACCATCCAGCCCCAGTCGAACCGCCCCGCCGCGGACGTTCACCCACCCATCCAAAAGGTCACCGCCACCCGCCCGCCTGCCATCCCGCCGGACGGCGCGCGCAGCGCGAGGACAGTCGAACCGCTACAGTCGCACTTGCCGTCCGTAGCCAGCTACCCACCCTGCCTTTCACGAGCGCGGAGCGCTACGCTTCAGGCAGTGGCTCAGTCGCTCTACGACGGCATCCCGCAGCCGGTCGGTCCGTTCGGCGGTCAGCCTGGCCGCGAAGCTGTGGACAGCTTCGTCCGCTCCTACCAGACACTGCTCAGGAGCACGGGCGAGGTCCGTCTCGCCGGCCTGGTCGAACCGTACGCCTCGATGGCGCCCAGCTTGCACGTCAAAGTGCGCGATCAGATGCCCGACGCCGCCGCGCTCACCTACGTCGGGCTGCGTCTGCCGCCATGCATGCCCGATGTGCGGCTGGTCTTGCTCAGCGCATCAGTCGAGGCAATGGCCGACCGCGGCTTCGTCGACGTCTCGCGCACCTGGCAGCCGCAAGTCGCCGCGGCCCGCCGACGTCGCCACTGGTACGACGGCGACGAGCAGCTAGCGGTCCTGGTCAACAGTCCCAGCGATCTAGACGATCTCATTCCGGCGCTAGTCGCATACGAGATCGAGTGGAACAAGGTGCACGAACTGCTCAGTCGCGATCACGGTCTGCGACGACTGGTCGAGCAGGCGGCGGAGCGGGCACCCGAACCTGGCGACCTCGACCGACTCGCGTACGGCCTCGCGTTATCCGCGGCGGAGCTCGAACGACTGTCGATCGTCTGGCAGGGCGGCACCTGGGAGTTTCTCGCCAAGGTCGCCGAACGGCGCAAGCGCATGGCCGTGCGCATGCTCGGCGGCGCGTGGAACGACTACGAGCGCGCGGTCGAACGTTGGTTCGAATACGTCGCCCAGCACTCACCGCCCGACCTGAGCACGCGCCCGATCTATTTCGTCTCGAGCAACATGCACAGCCTGGTCAATTTGCTGTCGGGCTCGGCGCTCGCCCGCCAGGGTGACATCATCGACTACATCCAGGCCTCCGACAGCGAGCTGCTGCGTGCCGAGTACGAGGCGATCACGTCCGAGCGCGTGCCGTCGAGCCTCGAAAACTTCCTGTTTTACGCAGCCAAGAAGTACCTGTCCGATCCGCGCAACGCAGCGGCTGCCGATGCCTTCGCCTCCGAAGAAGCTGCCGCGGGCATGACCACGATCCACCTGCCGTTGGGACTGGACGTCGACGCCCAGGTGATCGAGCTCAAGAAGCTCAAGCCCGGCCGTATCGACCGCCGCCTGGCCGATCTGCCCGCGCTCGAGCGCCTCGCCGACAGCGACGCACTCATCCTTAATATTGATTACCCGCTCGGCCAGGCCGGCTACTTTCTCCAGCGCGCCCTCGCGCGCAACGTCGGCGCGCTGCTCGGCCTGTACGTGATGGGCAAGGGCGCCACGCTCACCGGGCGCGTCGGCGACATCTTGCTGTGCAACATCGTCGCGGACGATCGAACCGCCACAACGTACTTGCTGCACAACTGCTTCAACGCCGAAGACGTCGAGCGCTACCTCGTCTATGGCACGGCGCTCGACAACCAGCGCGCGGCCAGTGCCCGCGGCACGTTTCTCCAGAACTGGGGCTACCTCGATGCACTGCACCGGGCGGGCAACAACCTCGTCGAGATGGAGGCTGGGCCATACCTCGAGGCCTTCAGCGAGCTCGTGCTGCCCGAGCGCGCCCCGCGTGGGGAGACCGTCAACCTGGTCGGCGCGCCGATCGATCTGGGCTTTGTGCACTACGCCTCAGATACGCCGTACACCAAGGGCCAGACACTCGGCGAGCGCAACCTGAGTTACTTCGGCATGGACTCGACCTATGCTGCCGCGCTGGCGATCGCCCGACGCATTCTGAATTGCGAGGTCGCGCGCCTGTCCGCGGCCGACCGGTCCGCCACGACCGAGCCGACCACCCATGCCGCGCAGGCAGTCGCGGTCCAAACTGCGTCACTTACTCGGTAAACATGCCGTACGCCGACCTACCACCCGGTCCCAGCTTCTGGCGCTGCCCGAACTGTGGCAACGAGCAGAAGTTCCGCGCGAGCGGCGTCGGCCACATCGAATGCCCCGCGTGCGGCAAGCTGTGGACAGTCCAGCAACTCAAAGACGCCCACGCTCAGACGCCCGCTCCAGGCGCCTAGCGGGGCGGGCGATTGTGCAGCTTGCACAATGCCAGGCCGCAAAACTCTGTGCCGCCTGCCGGAGAACGCCGCGCCCGACCAGCCGTAGCCTGGTACATCATGGAACTGGCTCTGACGCTCATCTCGATCGCGAGCTTCTTCGCTCTCGTGCTGGCCTGGATCGTTCTGCCGGCGACCGACACGTCGACCGCCCCGGCCGTCCAGCCACTCACGAGCCCACAGACCGCTTCGTAATCGAGCTCCAGCTAAGACACTACCCGCGCCGACACTGACGCGTCGGC
>WNGB01005513.1_pt1 | contig 34502 bp, 34 predicted proteins | sample 5400681 | NCBI WGS metagenome assembly WNGB01 (sample SAMN13153367, study PRJNA577476) | soil metagenome | isolation source: 115 cm soil or saprolite under grassland replicate 2 | place: USA:California | collected 2016-06-15
TGGGCGACAGCTTGCGGTGCGATATCGGGGGCGCGGCCGGGGCCGGCCTGGCGACTGTTTGGATCGACCGCCGCGGGACCGGCCCCGCTCCCGGTGGACCGCGGCCCGACTGGGTCGTGCGCGATCTGCTGGAGCTCCTCTAGCCCCCCTGCGACTCGTGTCGCCGACCTGCCCCTAGGAGCGTAGAATGCCCGTCATGGGCTGCGCGAGGCGCGCGGCGTGGCGCTCGTGACCTACCACGATGTGATCGAGCGGGTGGGCCGCGGCACGATGCGGAGGCCGCAGCCATAAACGGGGGGAGGCCGGTTACTTCAGCAAGCCGAGGGTCTTCAGGTAGTCCGCCACGATGTAGGCGGGGAGCGCGAAGATGATCTTGCCCTGCGACTCCCCCTGGCCGCCGTAGAGCACGGCGATCACTCGGCCGTCGCGATCGAAGATGGGGCTCCGCGATCGAAGATGGGGCTCCCCGACGAGCCCGGTGCGCCGTACCCGTCCACCTGAATGACCGCGGTGAGCGCTTTGCTCACCGTGCCGACGGTGAGCGTGGGCTCGGCGATGGGGCGCTGCCCCACCGCCTCCATCGGCAGGTCGAACCCCAAGGGATACCCGATGATCGCGACGGGGTCGCCCCGCTCGATGCCCTGGCGCGAGCGGGCGAGGCCGCTGACGCGGGGCGTCCCGCCCTTGATCCGCACCCGCAGCACCCCGACGTCGGCCTCCGGCGAGGCGCCGACCAGCTCACCCTGCCAGGCCTGCACGCTGCCCGAGAAGATCACCGCGATGCGGCGCGGCGTGCGGGTGTAGTCCTCGCCGAGCAGGACGTGCTTATTCGTCACCAGCGTGCCGTTGGAGTCCACGGCGAACGCCGTGCCGCTGAACCGCTCCCCGTCCGTGAACTCGACGATGACGATCGCGACGGCGTCCTGGTTCTTGTGGGAGATGGCGCGGTAGTCCACGCCTCCCACGGCGCCCATCAGGGCGCGCTGGCGCCGCTCGGCGTCGTCCAGCTGGGTGCGCAGGCGCGCCATCGACGACGCGTCGCCGTCCGAGCCGGCCAGCTCGTGACGCAACCGCGCCGTTTCGGCCTGCGACTCGGCGAGGGCGGTGCGCACCCCCTGCAGCTCCGACTGGAAGCGCGCGGACAGCTGTTGCGCGGAGCGCATCAGGCTGTCGGCCCGCACCTGGAGCTGGATCAGCTCGCGGGCGCGCTGGCGCGCTTCCCATTGCAGCCACCCGAACGCTCCCAGCGCGACCACGAGGACGCCGATGAGCACCTTGGTCGTGCGGCGCAGCTCGGCGGTCTGCCGCGCGACTTCCACGGCGATCCGCACGGCGGTGCTGGAGCGGCGGGGGAGCGGGGGGGGAGCGGCCGGCGTCGCGCGGATCATTTCCCGAGGCATGGACGTGCGGTGCGCCATGTCTTCGGCGGCGGTCGTCGACGGCTCGGCGGCCTCCGCCTCGATGGTGTGAAACTCCAGCGCCGGTCCGTTCGTGCCGAAGCCGATCACGTCGCCATCCGTGAGGATCGCGTCGCCGGTGATGCGCACGCCATTCACGTACGTGCCGTTGCGGCTGCCGAGGTCCTGGATCACGAACCCCTCCGGCTTGCGCACGATGGCGGCATGGCGCGACGAGACGTCGAGATCGCGCTCGGCGTCGAAGCGGACGTCGGAGAGGGGGTGGCGGCCGAGGCCGATGTAGGCCTTCCGAAAGGCCTCGACTTGCCCGGCGCGGGCGCCGGAAAGGAACTTGAACTGGGCTCTCACCCGGTCTGCGTGAGGTACCAGAGGAGCGCGGCGGCGGCGAGCGCGGCGAGCAGCGCCGTGAGCAGCCGGCCGCGCGCTTCCTTCGCGGGCACCGGCGGACGGCTGCCCTTGTACACCGGCACCGGCTCCGTGCTCGTCTCCGTGTCGATCAGCGGATACACCTGGTGCCCGACAGCTTCGTGCTGCCCGGACGAGCGCAGGCCGTCGCCGTCGAACCGGACGAGCACCACCGTGATGTTGTCGGGCCCGCCGCGCTCATTCGCGAGCGCGATCAGCCTGTCACACGCGGCGCCGAGATCGCGCTCCGCGGTGACGATCTGCGCGATCTCTTCCTTCTTCACCTGTCCCGAGAGGCCGTCGGAGCAGAGGACGAGGATGTCGCCGCGCCGCACCTCCTGGTGGGTGAGGTCCACCTTGACCTTGGGGTCGGGGCCGAGCGCTTGGAGAATGATGTTGCGGCGCTCGCTCTCCGCGGCCTCCTCCTCGGTCAGCTCGCCGGCTTCGACGAGCCGCTGCATCAGGGACTGATCCTTCGTCAGCTGGTGCGCCTCACCATGACGCACCAGGTACGCCCGGCTGTCCCCCACCTGCGTGAGATAGAGATGGTCGCCCAGGACGCCGGCCGCCGTCGTGGTCGTCCCCATCCCGCGGACCTCGGGATGGGCCTTCGCGTGCGCGTGAATGCTCGCGTTCGCGACCTCGACGGCTTCCTTCAGGCGGTAGGCGAAGCGTTGCGGTGTGGCGTCCTCCTCCGCGATCCACGCCTTGGTGAGGTGCTGGTAAATCGTCTCGGTCGCCATTTGGCTCGCCAGCTCCCCCGCCGCCGCGCCGCCCATGCCGTCCGCGACGACGAACACCGACCCACGCTCGCCCAGATCGTGCTGGCGCACCTGCGGCTGCAGCGAGGCATCCCGCCGGCCCAGGTCCGCGACGAGGAAGCGGTCCTCGTTGTGGTCTCGGGTCCGCCCCCGGTCGGTCTTGGCAGAGACCTGAACCCGAATCGGTTTCTTCGAGCCAAACAGGCTCACGTGCACCTCTGATCGCGCTTGAACCTCAAATACGTCTCGTTCGCCGGGGTGAGGCGGAGGGCGGAGTCGGTCCAGCGGCACGCCTCGTCGCTGCGCTGCTGCTGAAAGAACGCCTGTGCCACCATGAACCCGGCCTGAGCCCGCAGCGTCTTCGGGGCGCGCTCGTTGCCGTAGATCGCGCCGGCTCGCCGTCGAATCGTCGCCGGATCCACGAGGTCCACGATCTCGCCGAGCTGCCGGTCGATCGCGGCGCTATCGACCGGAGCAGGGCCGCCCGTCGTCCCGGCCGGGTTCCGGACGGTCCCGGTGTCCCGGTTCGCGAGCGTCTGCGTCCGGCGGCCGGAATCGGCTTGGACGGAGGGCGGGGCGGCGGTGGAGTCGGCGCCGCCCGCGTTTCCGCCTCCCTTGAAGACCATGACCGCAGCGCTCCCGAGTCCCACGACTGCCACGGCCCCAAGGATCGCGGGCAAGCGGGACCGTTTCTTCGCGGGAGCAGGCTTCGCCGCCGTGTCGAGCAGCTGGGTCTTGCCCTCGGTGTCGGCCGGGGGGGGGGGGGGGCGGCCACGTCGGCCGCGAACTTCGCCACGGTCTGGTACCGGTCCACCGGCGTGCGGCTGAGCGCCGTATCGAGCACGGCCTGCAGGCCCGGTGGGAACTCCAGGTCGGGACGCGACTGGGCGAGCCGGGTGGGCTCGTCCGTCAGGCGCTTGATCATCGTCTCCTGAACGGTGGTCGCCTCGAACGGCAGCTTGCCCGTCAGCATCCGGTAGAGGACCAGGGCCAGGGAGTAGAGGTCGCTCCGGCCGTCGAGCGTGTCGCCCGAGAGCTGCTCGGGGCTCATGAACTCGGGCGTGCCCAGGACCAGGCCCGTCTTCGTCACCTTCTGTCCCGACTCGTCGCCCCCCACCGCTTTCGCGATCCCGAAGTCCACGACCTTCACCATGTCGGCGCCGTCGCGGCGGCGCGCGAGCATCACGTTGTCGGGCTTCAAGTCGCGATGCACGATCCCCAGATCGTGCGCGGCCTGGAGCGCCTCGGCCACCTGCGTGAAAATGCCGACGGCGCGCGGCACCGGGAGCGCGCCCTCCCGCTCGAGTAAATCCGTGAGCGGCTCCCCCTCGATGAACTCCATCGCGAGGTAGATCAGGCCGTCGGGCGTCTCCCCGAAATCGTAGATGGCGCACACGTTGGGGTGGGTGATCCGGCTGGCGTTCGACGCCTCCCGGTTGAACCGCGCGACCGCGTCGGGGTCGTGCACCATGGACGGGTTCATCACCTTGATCGCGCTGCGCCGCCCCATCTTCACGTGCTCGGCGAGATACACCTGGCCCATGCCGCCCTCGCCCAGCTTCTTGATCACGTGATAGCGGTCGGCCACCACCTGGCCCACCAGGTCGGACGCCGGCCCCGCGGCCCGGAGCGTTTGCCCGTCGTTGGGACAGAACTTCACGTCGTCGGCATACTCGGTGGAGCAAACGGGACAGATCTTCACGACGGCAACTCGACGCGCAGGAGCTTGTCGCCCACCATGATCCGCGACCCGTCCCGGAGCGTCATCGCCCCGCGCGCCGCGATCGCGATCCCGTTGCGGCTGTGGTCATCGAGCAGGACGAAATCCGCGTCTTCGGAGCGGACGGTGGCGTGCTGCGCGCTCATCGAAGGATCGTAGGGGAAGATCCAATCGCCGCGCTCGCGCCCGATGTGCACGTCGCGGCCCGGCGACAGTTGGATCGTGTCGCGCGAGCTGCCGTCGGTGCGCAGCTGCGTCAGGCTCGCGATATCGGCGCTCGGCACCAGACTCCCCACCCGCCGCGTCGCGTCCGCGTCCGGCGCGTGCGGTCCCGGATACCCGAGCCGGCGGAACCGGATCACCTGCGACCCGATGAGCACCAGGTCGCCGTCCACGAGCCGGTACGGCGCTTCGAGGAACACCCACGTGCCGTTCCGGCTCCCCAGATCGCGCACCTCGAGGCGGTCCTCCTCCCACGAGACCTTCGCGTGCAGCGGCGAGAGGAAGGCGTCCTCCGGGAACCGGATGTCGCCTTCCTGCCGGCCGATCGTCGTGGCCGGCTGCCTCCGCTCGAAGCGCTGCACCTCGTTGCCGGTGTCGTTCACCAGGACCAGGGTGTGTGTGTAGTCGATCTGCGTGTCCGGCGTGAGGCGCGAGCCTCCTCCGGCCGCCCCATCCCCCGGGTCGTGGAGCGGGGCGCCGCACGTGCCGCAGAACCGGGTCCCAGGCGTTACCGGAGAGAAGCGCGGTGGGTCTACCAGGCCGATCGCGGCAGCCTTGGTCAGCGGCTTGCCGCAGTCGGTGCAGAACTGCGCACCGGTTTCATTCTGGCGGCCGCAGAAGTTGCAGGCGCTCACGCGCGAGGGTGCTCCACAGGGCGCATAACGTAAGGTAGGCCAATCTATTGGGCAAATTGGCGGGTCGAAAGGGGCACCGCTACCTTGCCTTGTGCGTCGCGTCACACTGCTCGCGTTGCTCGCCCTCGCCGGTCCTGCCGCGGCGCAAGTCGATCCGTCCGGCACCTGGCGCACGCTCCACTCGCAACACTTCCGCATCCATTTCCGTCCCGCGTATCGCGCCGTGGCTCGCGAAGCGGCGCGCGAGGCGGAGCGCGCCTACGCTCTGCTCGCCGCGGAGCTGCACCCGCCGCGCGGCGTAGTCGACCTCACCCTCGCCGACGACGGCGACGCCTCCAACGGCTTCGCGTCCACATTTCCCTCGAACAGGATCACTGTCTTTCTCTCGCCGCCCGTCGCCGACCCCGCGCTCCAGGACTACGACAGCTGGCTGCGGCTCGTGACCGTGCACGAGCTGACTCATGTCTTTCACCTGGACCGCGCGCGCGGCCTGTGGGCGGGGCTGCAGTCGGTCTTCGGGCGGGCGCCGGGCCTCTTCCCCAACGAGTACCAGCCGAGTTGGGTCGTCGAAGGGTTGGCGACGTATTACGAATCGCGCTTTACGGGCGCCGGCCGCGCGACCGGAACTTTCCATCGCGAGCTGGTCGCGGCCGATGCCGCGGCGGGCCAGGCACGCTCGCCGTGGGACGCGCTGTACTTCACCCGCTGGCCCGGCGGCCTCGCGCCGTATGCCTACGGGAGCCGCTTCTTCGACGACCTGGCGCGTGCCCGCGGAGATTCGGTCGTGCCCCGATTCATAAGGGGGACGGCGGGGCAGCTGATCCCGTTCCGCGTCGGCCGCCAACTGCGCCGGGCCGGCGCCCCGCATGCGCTCGGCGAAGATTGGGTGCTGGCCGTCGCCCACGCGGCGCCCAGCGTCACGCCGGGGGGAGAAAGGCGTGGAGCGGCCCGGGAGCTCGTCGTGGGAGGCCTGCGCAGCGCGCCCGTGCCGCGCGTGGCGCGCGACGGCCGGCGCGTCGCCTATCTGTACGACGACGGCCGCGGCGTGCGTCGCCTGCGGGTCGCGGAGGCGCCCACGTGGCGCGTCCTCCGGTCGCACGCGGTGACGGGGCAGGTGAGCTACGATTGGCTCGGCGACGAGCTCGTCGTCGCCCAGCTCGAGTTCAGCGATCGATGGCACCTGCGCAGCGATCTGTGGCGCTGGATGCCGGACGGCGCCTGGCAGCGCATCAGCTTCGGCGAGCGGCATATCCAGCCGCGCGCGGGCGGCGGCGTGCTCGCCGTTCTCGGGCTGTCCCCCGGCGATGACGCGCCGGAGCTCGCCGGCGGTCGCCGAGTGCCCGACCCCCCCGGCACGACCTGGGGCGCCGTCGTGCCTTCGCCCGACGGGCGTTGGCTGGCCGCCACCCGGCACCGGGACGGCCACTGGGCGCTGGTGCGCTGGCCGGCCACGGCACCGGAGTCGGTCGCGGTGCTCGCCGAGCCGCCCGGCGTGGTCAGCGACCCGTCCTGGACCGCGGATGGCGGCGTGCTCTACGTCGCGGAGGTCGCGGGCTTCCCCCAAGTCCATCGCTGGGACGAAGCAGGATCGCGGCGGCTCACGGCAGAGCCCGGCGGGGCGCGGGCACCGGCGGCGTTGGGTGATGGCCGGCTGCTGCTGACGACGTTGGCGGCCGGAGGGTGGGAGTTGCGGGCCGTCGCGCCGCTCGAGCTGCCGGCGGCCGCCGCGACCCGTTCCACCGCGTTCGACTCCGCGCCGGCCGTCGGGACGCGTGAGACCGGCTACGCGGCGCTGCCGTCGCTGCGACCGCACTTCTGGATTCCACTCGGGCTCGATGCCGGCGCTGCCGGCACCTTCTTCGGCGGCCTCACCGGTGGCACCGACGCGGTCGGACGCTACGCATACCTGGTCGAGGCGCTCGTCTCCCCGACGCCGTTTCGCGCGCAGGGTGGCGCGGCCTTCCTCACGCACGTGCTCGGCAACCCGACGCTCGATTTCACGGCGTCGAGCTTCTGGGACGTCATCGGTCAGACCGGCGCGGGCCGGGAGGTGTTGCGGGACGACCTCGACGCCGCCGTGGGCGCGGCCCTGGTGACGCGGCGGTGGCGCCGGTTCGCCAGCATCCGAGTCGCCGCCGAGTACGAGGGTGCCCGGTTCGCCCTGGAGCCGGATACGACGGTGACCGCGCTTTGCGCCGGCTGCGTGCCCCAGGATCTCGTCGGGGGCTCGCTCGGCGTGGCGGTCGGTCGCGTCGTGACCGCGCCGCTCGCCGTGTCGCCCCAGGACGGCTTCACGGCGGGCCTGCTCTACCGCCGGCGCGAGGAGCAGGCGAGTGGCAGGTGGTCGAACGAGCTGCGCGGCCGGCTGGCGCTCTACGTGCGCGTGCCTCCCCGCGCCGGCTTCGCTTCCCCGGTGCTCGCGATGCGGCTGGCGGCCGGGGTCACGACCGGGCCGTTGCCGCGGTTTTTCGGGGTGGGTGGTGTCTCTTCAGGCATTCTGTCTGTCGGCGCCGGGCAGACCCTCGGGGGCACGCGCACTTTTCCGTTGCGGGGCTACCCGGGGAACGAGGTGCGCGGCCGGCGGGCGGCATCGGTCGCGGTCGAGTATCGCTTGCCGCTCGCGCTCGTCGGGAAATCGCTCGGGCATCTCCCCTTCGGCGTCGATCGCCTCTCGCTCGCGCTGTTCGGCGACGCGGGCGATGCCTGGGACCCCGGAGAGGCCCTGCGCCTGCACCGGCTCCGCTCCGCGGGCGTCGAGTTGGTGGGCGACGTCACGGTGAGCTACGACCTGCCGCTTCGGGTCCGCATAGGCATCGCCCAGCCCGCGGACCGACATACGCAGGTGTACGCGGCGTTCGCGACGGATTTTTAGGCGCGCGCGCGCGACTTGGTTGACCCCGCTCCTACGCGGGCCTAAGTTTCCCCCGCTCACTCGGAGACGTGCTTGTACTGCTCCCGCTGCGGCACTCAGAACAAGGACTCTGCGAAGTTCTGTGACTCCTGCGGCCTCGACCTGACGGCGACGACTCCGGTCGGCGCCCTCAAAGAGACGGCGGAGCTGACGGAAATAGAGATGGTCCGGCAGGAGCTGGAGAAGGAGTACGAGATCCTCCAGGAGCTGGGCCGGGGCGGGATGGCGATCGTCTTCAAGGCCAAGGAAAAAGAGCTCGACCGCGAAGTCGCGATCAAAGTTCTGCCCTTCTCCCTCGCGTTCGACAAGGAGTTCGTCGAGCGGTTCCAGCGCGAGGCCCGCACCTCCGCCAAGCTCGAGCATCCCAACATCATCCCGATCTATCGCGTCGGCAAATCCGGGCGGGTGATCTATTTCATCATGAAGTTCCTGCGCGGCAAGCCGCTGTCCAACGTGCTTGCCGCGCGGGGCGCGCTGCCGCCCACCGAGATCCGGCGCATCCTCGCCGACGTCGCCCGCGCCCTCGCCTACGCCCACAGGAGCGGCATCGTCCACCGCGACATCAAGCCCGACAACATCATGTTCGACGAGCACGGGCACGCGGTGGTCACCGACTTCGGCATCGCCAAGGCCGCCACCGGTGGCAAGCTCACCGGCACCGGGATGTCGATCGGTACGCCGCACTACATGAGCCCGGAGCAAGCCAAGGCCCAGCCGCTCGACGGCCGCAGCGACATCTACTCGCTCGGTGTCGTCGCCTACCAGTGTCTCACCGGCGCCGTGCCCTTCGACGGCGAAGATTCCTTCTCGATCGGCTACAAACACATCATGGAGGAGCTGCCGACGCCGCCGATCGACAGCCACGAGAAGCGCCAGCTGTTCGAGATCATCCGCCGGATGATGGCCAAGCTCCCCGACCAACGGTTCCAGACCGCCGATGAGCTGGTGCCGGTGCTGGAGTCGGGTCGCGCCGTCACGTTCACGACCGACGCCACTATGGCGCTGCCGTCCCTGGGGGGGCGCCTCTCGAGCGCGCCCACCACCCCGCTCCCCCGCGCCACGGGGACGCGGCCTCCTCCCCCCCCCCCGGTGGGCGGCGCCGTCCCGGCCACGGTCGGCGGCGAGCACCGCCGATCGGTGGCGGCCGCGCTGGGTGTCTGGCTGGTGATCGTGGGCGCCGTCCTCGGCGGCGGCGGGTTCTACGCCTACAAGCAGGGCCTGATCTTCGCGGCCAAGCCCGGCCCCCCGGACAGCGCCGCGGTACGCGACACGACACGGCAAGACACCACCAGCCGCGACAGCGCCAACACCGCCGCCGACTCGACCCGCCGCGACACGACGCGCCACGTGGTCGTTCCACCGGGGACGCCGGGCACGCTGGTGCTCCGGAGCCTGCCCCAGGGTGCCCGCGTCACCCTCGACGGCCAGCCGGTGCGCGGCACCCAAATCGACGTGCCGCCGGGCACCCACGAGCTGTCCGTGCGCGCCGCCGGATACCAGGCCTACGAGCGCCAGGTGGCGATCATGCCGGGCGAAACGAGCACCGTCACGGTGATCCTGCGGGAGAGCGCCGACGCCAGCATGGGCCCGTGCGACCAGTTCGGACCGGCCTACAATCAGGACAACATGTGCTTCGACACCCGCCCGGTGCCGCTGTCGCCGACGCTCATCCCCGTGTCGACCGACGAGCCCGTGTTTCCGCGCCAGGCGATCCTGCTCATCAGGGTGTCGCGGGAGGGGACCACGGTCGAAGCGCGCCCGTACGTCCGGTCCAACGTCGATACCTTCACCGACCGGGCGCTCGACATGGCGAAGACCCTCCGCTGGAACCCCGCCCAGAAGAACGGCGACCCGGTGGAGGCGTGGGTGCAGTGGCCCTTCAAGCCCGTGAGACAACAGTAAGCCGCGTTCACCCTACAGCGTTCATCGCCCCGACCGCCGTCGTGCTGGGGGACGTGACGCTCGGGCCCCGCGCGAGCGTCTGGTACCAGGCGGTCCTGCGGGGCGACATGGCGCCGATCGTCGTCGGGGAGGCCACCAACCTCCAGGACGGCACGATCGTGCACGTGGACGAGGGAAAGCCGGCCTTGATCGGCGCCCGGGTGGGCGTCGGTCACCGGGCCATCCTGCACGGCTGTACCGTCGAAGACGAGTGCCTCATCGGGATGGGCAGCGTGCTGCTGAACGGGGTGCGCATCGGGACAGGCAGCGTGGTGGGGGCGGGAGCGGTCGTGCCAGAAGGGCTGCAGGTCCCCCCGGGGTCGCTCGTGCTGGGCGTCCCCGGACGTGTGGTGCGCCTGGTGGACGACGCCCTGCGCGCGCGCATTCGCGAGACGTGGGAGCACTATGTGGCGGAGGCCGAGCGGCACCGCCGGGGGACGTTCCCGCGTCAGCAACCAAGTTTGTGATGTGAATTGTCAAAGCCCTCGCGCGGGCGCGACTTGCCGCGAGTCTTGCCCGGCCTCGCTCGCGCGCCTACCTTGACCCCTCGCGTTCCGTTAACTTCATCCATTGCACCTGCAAGTAGTGAGATCGCTCTCACCGCAGAGGGACGAGCCAGCATGACCGCTGCCACTCCCAAAGGCAAGCTCGATCTGAGCCCCAACGCCCTCACGGTGCTGGAGCGCCGCTACCTCGTGAAGGACGACCACGGCAAGCCGGCGGAGGCGCCCGCGGACCTGTTCTGGCGCGTCGCCCGGACCGTCGCGGCGCCCGACCGGACCTACGGCGCGTCCGACCGCGGGGTCGAGGGCCTCGCGGAGGCGTTTTTCGAGCTGATGGCCACCCGCGTGTGGATGCCCAACTCGCCGACCTTGATGAACGCCGGCCGCCCGCTGGGGCAGCTGTCGGCCTGCTTCGTGCTGCCGGTCGATGACGCTCTCTCCAACGGTCGATCGGGCATCTACGACACTCTTCGGGCGATGGCCCTGGTGCACCAGTCGGGGGGCGGAACCGGATTCTCGTTCTCACGTCTGCGGCCGAAGAACGACGTCGTGCGCTCGACCATGGGGGTTGCCTCGGGCCCCGTGTCGTTCATGAAGCTGTACGACGCATCGACCGACGTCGTGAAGCAGGGCGGGACCCGGCGCGGCGCCAACATGGGCATCCTGCGGGTGGACCACCCCGACGTCCTGGAGTTCATCGCCTGCAAGGATGACCTCACCCAGGTCACGAACTTCAACATCTCCGTCGCGGTGACCGACGCCTTCATGGCCGCCCTCGAGGCGGGCACGGCCTACGACTTGATCCACCCGCGGACGGGCAAGGTCGTGGGGCAGCTCGACGCCGGGGAGGTATTCCGTCGGATCGTGCACGGCGCGTGGAAGACCGGCGAGCCGGGGGTGTTTTTCATCGACCGGGCCAACCACTACAACCCCGTGCCCCGGCTCGGCAGCTACGAGGCGACCAACCCGTGCGGCGAGCAGCCGCTGCTGTCGTACGACGTCTGCAACCTCGGGTCGATCAACGTGGGCCTGTTCGTCAAGGACGGCGCCGTGGATTGGGACCGCCTGCGGACGGCGGTGCACCTGTGCACCCACTTTCTCGACAACGTGATCGACGCCAACAAGTACCCGCTCGAGGAGATCGACGATCTCGCGAAGCGGATCCGCCGCATCGGCCTGGGCATCATGGGCTGGGCGGACCTGCTGGTGCGGCTCGGCATCCCCTACAACGCCGAGGAGGCGGTGGCCCTGGGCCGCCGGCTGATGGAGTTCATCGACGAGGAAGCCAAGGTCGCCTCCGAGAAGCTGGCGGAGCAGCGCGGCGTGTTCGCCGAGTGGGAGGGCTCGATCTGGGGGCCCGACGCGACGTGCGCGCGCGACGCACGCGGGGAGCGGATCCGCCCGATGCGCCGGCTGCGCAACTGCAACCTGACGACGGTGGCGCCGACCGGCACGATCTCGATCATCGCCGGCTGTTCCTCCGGCATCGAGCCGCTGTTCGCGGTCGCGTTCATGCGCAACCAGGCCGGCGCGCTCATGCCCGACGTGAACGAGGAGTTCATCGCGATCGCGCGGCGCGAAGGGTGGTACTCCGACGCGCTGATGCAGCAGATCGCGGAGGCGGGCCACATCCACTTCGACGCGGTGCCAGCCAAGTGGCAGCGCGTGTTCGTCACGGCCCACGATGTGATGCCCGAGTGGCACATTCAGATGCAGGCCGCGTTCCAGGCCTTCACCGACTCCGCGATCTCCAAAACCTGCAACTTCTCGAACGACGCCACCGAGGATTACGTGGAGCAGATCTACCGCTACGCCTACCAGCTGGGCTGCAAGGGCGTGACGGTGTACCGCGACGGGGCGCGCGAGATGCAGGTGCTCTCCACGGGCTCGACGGCCAAGAAGGTGCAGGAGCAGGCGGGGCAGGGCGGGGGAGGGGGAGGGGGGGGGAGCCTCGCCGAAGCGCTGGGACGCATCGCCGAGCTCGAGACGGAGCTCGCGCGCACGCGGGCGCAGCTGCACGACGTCGAGGCTGAGAACCTGCAGCGCCGCGCCAAACGGTCGCGCCCCGATCTGCTCAAAGGCTCCACGCGCCGGGTCGAGACGCCGCTGGGCACGATGTACGTCACGATCACCGAGGACGACAAGGGCCAGCCGTTCGAGGTGTTCATCTCCCTGGGCAAGGCGGGCGGCGCGCTGATGGCGGACGTCGAAGCCGTCGGCCGGCTCATCTCGCTCGCGCTGCGCTCGGGCATTCCCCTCAAGGAGATCTACCGCCAGCTGCGTGGGATCTCCTCGGACCGCGCCGTGGGCCTGGGTCCCAACAAGGTCCTCTCGGTTCCCGACGCCATCGGCATCGCGTTCGAGAAATGGATGCAGGACAAGCAGGGCGTGCAGCAGGACCTGCTCGGCGCCCCCCCCCCCCCCGCCCCTGCGTCTTTGGGTGGGCTCCCCCCGGCCGTTGCGTCGCGCGATGTGGTCGCGGGACCGGCGGGCGACGCCGCGTTACGGGTGGTGCGCGGTCCTGACCAGGACTTCCTCGGGGCCTGCCCCGACTGCGGTTCGCAGCTCGCCTTCATCGAGGGCTGCGCTAAGTGCCACGTCTGCGGCTACTCCGAATGTGGGTGAGGCGACCGCCCGCCCTGTGACAGTTGTCACGCCACCGCCAGCGTGGCGACCTTAGTGTAGAGGCTATGGATCCTCGTCCCATCACGCCCACGCGCGTCCAGGTGAAGGGGTGGGCGCGCGTCGGCCCGGCAGGGGCGCACACGCTGCGACGCGGCGCGTGGTATCCCGTCGTGCGGATCTCGTCGAGCAACATCGTGGTGCTCGACGTGAATCGGCACAATATCCCCGTGGACCGCCGCTTCCTCGAGATCCGCTACCATCCCCCGGAGCGCTGGACCATCGTCAAGTGCGAGCCGCGCGTCTTCGAGAAGTTGGGCCGCACGTTCCCCCTGACGTACGCTGTGTGCCCGAGCTGCCGACACCGCCAGGGCTTCGAGGCGCGCATCGACCAAATGACCTGCGACAAGTGTCACAAGGCGGCGGGATTGGCGTGGGATGAGCTGAGCTGAATCGGGACACGGGAAACGCGCAACGGGAAACGTGACCACAGCACACGTTTCCCGTTTCTCGTTTCCCGTCTGCCGTCGCTAGAGCAGGACGACTTGATCTCCCATCTGAACGACTCCCACCCCCTCACCCACGCAGTAGAAGCCGCGCATCCCGTCGTCCAGAAACTGCAGGTGTGACTTCAGGACCTCGGACTCGACGCGCCCGCCGAGGGCCCACCCGGTGAACGGGCGGCAGGGATGCGCGACCTGCAGCACTCGGAGCCGCACCCGCTCGTCGCCGTCCGCGCTGACCAGTGCAATCCCTGCCGCGACATCGTCATAGGTGAACATCCCGTCCGTCTCGACGATGACGTTCTCTCCCGCGCACCCGATCACGATCCGCTCGCCGAAGCGGTCCCGCATCGCCGCGTAGTGGGAAGTGAAGCCGACGGAGACGCCGTGCAGGCCGTCCTCGTTCTTGGTGTCGGGATGCGCCTGATGGTGGACGTCCACCAGCCAGCCGCCGTCCCCGCCCGCCCCCAGCACGCCGGCCGGGCTGACGGCGAGCCGCGGGACGGCGAGCACTGGGGCAGGGTCGTAGACGCGGGTGGGCTTCTCTCCGGTCTTGAGCGAGCTGCGTTGGATTTGCAGCCGGGCAACGGTTCCGATGGCGCGCATAACAGAATCTAAACGATTGTGCTACATTGGGCCCCCGGCTCATGAAACGTCCTCTGGGTTGGGCCCGCTGCCTCGACAACGTGGCCGACGTGCTCCGCCGCGGCGCCTGGTATCCCATCCTCGAGGAAACCGACGACGGCAAGGTGGTGCTGGAGGTGCGCCAGCGGCCCGTCCGCCTCAGCCGTATCGACGTCCAGATCCGCGAGACCCCTCCCGACCGCTGGAGTATCGTGACCCGCACGGGTGTGCTCCGTCCCACGCTCGGGGGAGGGCACGACGTCGTCACGACTTACGCCGTCTGTCCCGCGTGCCACGAGCGGCAGGACTACGACGGGAAGCCGCTCACCCTCAAATGCACCCGCTGCGGCCGGGTGTCCGAGGTGGACTGGTCGGCGACCTGCTGAACCCGCGCGCGGTTGCGCCCTCCGCAACATATTAGTATATTAACTATCAACATATTAACTTCTTTCCATCCGTGGAGGAGGGGATGAGCGATCGCTCTGAGCTGGCCCTGCAACTCACCGACGCCGTGGCCGCCGCCTACCACGCGATCCAGCGGGCAGGGGACCGCGCCTTCCGCGCCTTCGATCTGTCGCATCGAGCCCACGCGGCCGTCGCCGCCGTGGATCAGGGGGGCCCCGATGGGGCCCGCCCCAGCGATGTCGCCCGTCAGTTGGGCGTGTCGCGCGCCGCCGCCACGACCTTCATCCAGCGCCTCGAGGCGAAAGGCCTGGTCGAGACGACGACGGACCCCGAAGATGACCGCGGGGTGCGCGTCACCCTCACCCGCCGGGGCCTGGAAGTGCTGTTGCGTGTCGGCCAACTCGAGCGGCGCCTCGCGGCGCGCACGATCGAGGGCATGCCCGCCTCGGCCATGGCCCGCACCGTCCATGTGCTCCAGGAGTTCCGCCAACGACTCGACCAGAAGCAGCTCGAGGTCGTGCGCTGACGGGCCTATACGGATGTGTGGATCTTTATGCATGGTGCCGGCGCGCCAACTGGGCGCTGTGGAGAGCTGACATGCTGCTTGAAGTGCCGGCGATATCCAACCTCGGAGCAACGCGTTAGCTCCTTGCGCACACCATCGATTTGAGCGCCGCGCGCCTCCTGTTGCGGCGCCCGGCGGCGGACCACTTTTCCACATCTCCGGGGCAGCTCGGAATTGTGGAAAACCCCCTATCCGACGCTGACCAAGTCCGGCCGAGCTATCTTCTGCGACTCTGTGACGTGAGGAACATCGAGTGATCCGCCGGACCAAGATTGTCGCGACGCTTGGGCCCGCGAGCGGGAGCGACTCGCAGATCGGCGCCCTGCTCGACGCGGGCGTCAACGTCGTCCGCGTCAACGCCTCACACGGCTCCCCCGAGATTCGCGGTGGCTGGATCGCCGGCGTGCGACGCGTGGCCGAGGCGAAGGGGTTGCCGGTGGCCGTGCTCCTCGACCTGCAGGGGCCGCGGATCCGCGTGGGGGCCCTCAAGGCGCCGCGCGAGCTCAAACCCGGCCAGACGGTCGTGTTCGCGCCCGAAGGCGAGGCGCGTGGCGACGAGCTGCCGACGACCTATGCCCGCCTCGCCGACGACGCCCGGGTCGGTGCGCGCATCCTGCTGAACGACGGGCTGCTGTCGGTCGAAGTGACGGAGGTGGACCCGCCGCGCGTGCGCGGCCGCGTCGTGGACGGGGGCACGCTCACTGCCCACAAGGGGATGAACCTGCCCGGCGTGCAGGTCTCGGCCCCCGCCCTGACCGACAAGGACCGCGAGGACGCGCTGGATGGGGTGCGGCGCGGGGTGGACTACCTCGGCTTGTCCTTCGTGCGCCGCGCGGAGGATCTCGCCGAGCTGCGGGCCCTGGTGTCGCCGAGCGTCAAATTGGTCGCGAAGATCGAGAAGGCGACCGCGCTCGACGACCTGGATCGCATCCTCGCGGCGTGCGACGCCGTGATGGTTGCCCGGGGCGACCTCGGTGTGGAATTGCCGTTCGAGCAAGTGCCTCTCGTCCAGAAGCGGCTGATCCGCGAGGCGAACCGGCACGGCAAGCCGGTGATCACGGCCACGCAAATGCTCGAATCCATGGTGCAACACCCTCGGCCGACGCGGGCCGAGGCGTCCGACGTGGCGAACGCGATCCTCGACGGCACCGATGCCGTGATGCTCTCGGCCGAGACGGCGACGGGCGCGTACCCGGTGGAAGCGGTGCGCGCCATGGATCGGATCATCCGAGAGATGGAGCGGCACGCCGCGGGGCGGGACGAGCAGCGCCGCCTGGCGCCCCGCGAGGGCGTCATGGTCGAGGACGCCATCGCCTGGGGGACGCACGCCGTGGCGCGCTTGCTGCAGACGCCGCTCATCGTCACGCTCACCAAAGGTGGGTTCACGTCCCGCAAGGTGGCGGCGCTGCGCCCGCCGGTTCCGATCCTGGCGGTCACCACCGAACCCTCCACCTACCGCCAGCTGGCGCTGGTGTGGGGCGTGCTCCCGGTGCTGGTCGACCGCGTGCCGAGCTACGACGCGATGCTCGCCGTGGTGCGCGACCTCCTTCTGAAAGGCGAGCTCGCGAAGCCGGGCGACAAGATCGTCATGACGGCGGGCGTACCGTGGGAGGTGTCGGGGAGCACGAACCTCATCAAGGTCGAGGAAGTGTGACGTGCGGCTGATTTTTCTCGGGACGGGCACGTCGTTCGGCGTCCCCCAGATCGGTTGCCAGTGCCGCACCTGCACCTCGACTGACCCGCGCGACCGCCGCAGCCGCACCGCGGCGTTGATCGAGACGCGAGGCAAGCGCCTGCTCATCGACACGCCCCCCGAGCTGCGGCTGCAGCTCGTGGCGGCGGGGGTGGACCGCGTCGATGCCGTGCTCTACACCCACGCCCACGCCGATCACGTGCACGGCATCGATGATCTGCGGGCGATCTCGGTGCGGCAGGGAAACCCAGGGGGGCTGCCCGCGTACGGTCCCGCCGCGACCATGGCCGAGCTGGCGACGCGGTTTCCCTACATCTTCGATCGGGCGATCTTGCCGCCCGCGGGGACCAGCAAGCCGGAGCTGGCCGCGCATGCGCTGGAGGCGGGGCGGATCGCGACGGTGGCGGGCGTGCCCGTCCTGCCGCTGGCGCTGCCGCACGGCGACCACAGCGTGTTCGGCTATCGGCTGGGACCGATCGCGTATCTCACGGACGTGAAGGCCATTCCCGACGACGTGGCGGCGCTGCTCGCGGGGCTCGAGGTGCTGGTCCTGAACGCGCTCCTGCCGCAGCCGCACCCGCTGCACCTCTCCATTCCGGAAGCCGTCGCGGCGGCGCAGCGCATCGGCGCGCGGCAGACCTGGCTCACGCACCTGACCCACGACGCGCCGCACGCCGATCTCGCCGGGCGCCTGCCGCGCGGCATCGCGCCCGCGTACGATGGACTGGTTATCGAGGTGAGCGGGGCGTAAATTCCTCTCGCGGGGAGGCTTACGTGAGCAAGCAGAGCGCCGACATAGACCGCCTGGTCCGCCAGGCGGTATTCGGGACCGCGGATGAGAAGGAGCGGGCTCGCTGGCAGATCTGGGAGATCGGCCAGCGGGCGGGGGTGCGGCCCGCGTCGATCCACGAGCTGTACCTGGCCCGCGGACGGGGCGAGGTGCCGCCCTTCACGACGCCCGCCATCAACGTGCGCGTGATGGCCTACGACACCGGGCGCGCCATCTTCCGGGCCGCGCGGCGACTCGAGGTGGGGGCGGTGATCTGCGAGATCGCGCGCAGCGAGATTGCCTACACCGACCAGCGGCCGGCCGAATACGTCGCGGTGATGACGGCGGCGGCGCTGCGCGAGGGGTTCACGGGGCCGCTCTTCATCCAGGGCGACCACGTCCAGGTGAACGCCAAGAAGTACGCCGCCGATCCCGAGGCCGAGCTGGGCGCGCTGCGGACCTTGATCGAAGAGGAGCTGCACGCCGGCTTCTACAACATCGACGTGGACACCTCCACGCTGGTGGATCTCTCCAAGCCTAACCTCGACGAGCAGCAGCGCGAGAACTACGAGCGGGCCGCGGAGTTCACGCAGTTCATCCGCGAGCGCGAGCCCGCCGGCGTCACCGTCTCCGTGGGCGCGGAGATCGGCGAGGTGGGAGGAAAGAATTCCGACGTGCATGAGCTGCAGGCGTTCATGGACGGATACAATCGGACGCTGAAGCGGCTGGGCCGGTACGTGGGCATCTCGAAGATCTCGGTCCAGACCGGCACGAGCCACGGGGGCGTCGTCCTGCCGGACGGCTCGATCGCGAAGGTGCAGCTCGATCTTGAGGCGCTCAAGGCACTGTCGCGCGACGCGCGCGCCAAGTACGGGCTCGGGGGGGCGGTGCAGCACGGCGCCTCGACCCTGCCGCCCGAGGCGTTCGGCAGCTTTCCGGCCTGCGAGGCCGTGGAGATCCACCTCGCCACCAACTTCCAGAACATCGTGCTCGACCACCCCAAGCTGCCGGCGGACGTGCGGCGCGAGATCAACGAGTGGGTGAAGGCCGATTGCAAAGACGAATGGAAGAAGGGGGACACCGAGGAGCAGTTCATCTACAAGAGCCGCAAGAAGGCGATCAGCCCGTTCAAGCGGCGGCTCTGGGATCTCCCGGCCGACGTGCGGGCGGCGATCGGGGCGGACCTGGAGAAGATGTTCGCCTTCTTGTTCGAGCAGCTGCGCGTCCGGGGCACGCGCGCGGCCACCGACCGCTACGTGAAGCCGCCGCTCGATTCGCATGCCGCGCCGCGCGCCGCGCTGGTCGCGGCCCCCGACGACGCCGAGGCGGGCGAATGAGTGAGCGCAGCTCCGGGTTCGGCGGCTTCCTCCTTGGTGTGGTGGTGGGCGCCGTCGTGGGCCTACTGTTCGCTCCGGAAACCGGCGAGGGGACGCGGCACAAGCTCGCCCGGCGGCTGCGCGACCTGCGCGATGCTGCCGGAGAGCTCGACGCCGAGCCGGAAGAGGAAGCGCCGCGCTCGACGCGCGAGGAGCTGGAGCGGCGGATCGCGGACGCCCGGCGACGCCGGCGGGTCCCGGCCCCGGCGGCCGAGGTCGAGGAGGGGGACGAGCCCGTCGCGTGAACGGCGAGGGTGGCTGGCACCGATCGGTGACCGGCGTCGTCCGGCGCACCCTCGAGGCGGCCTTTGAAGACAACATCCCCTTCCTCGCCAGCGCGCTCTCGTTCGACCTGCTGCTCACGGCGATCCCCTTCGTGGGGCTCGCGCTCGCGGTCGTGGGCTACCTGGTGCAGCACCAGATCACGACCCATCAGGTCGACGTCCACGAACTGCTGCAGCGTTTCCTGCCGGCGGCGGCCCGGCCCGAGGGGGATGCGTTCGGCGGCGTGGAGGAAGGGCTCAGCCGGCTCGTGGCGCAACGGGGCCGGCTCACGCTGTTCGCCGTGCCGCTGTTCCTCTGGTTCTCCACGCGCCTGTTCGGCGGCCTGCGCGCCGCCCTGAACGAGGTGTTCGACACTGAGGAGCGCCGCCCCTGGCCGATCGCGAAGCTGGTCGATCTGGCGATGGTGCTCGCCACCGGTACCCTGCTCGTGGCCAACGCGTTCCTCTCGGCCGTCGGCGGGGGCAAGGAGTCGTTCGTATGGCGGTTCGGCGCCGAGCTGGGCGCGCTGGCGTTCGGGACGCTCCTGTTTTTCCTGATCTTCAAGTTCCTCCCGAGCCGGCGTATCTACTGGCGCACCGGGTTGGTGGCATCGCTGTTCTGCGCCGTGGGGTTCGAGATCGCCAAACGGCTGTACGCGCTGTACGTGACGCGGTTCGCGACCCTCGACCGCGTGGCCTCGGACGCGAACGTGGTCGGCTTCTTTCTGTTCCTCCTGTGGATCTACTACACGGCGTACGTCTTCCTGCTGGGAGGCGAGGTCGCGGAGACGTACGACCTGATGCGGATGCGACGCCAGCAACGCGTACGCCTCGGATGACGCGCCCGATCGATCTCCGCTCCGACACCGTGACGAAGCCGTCACCGGAGATGCGGCGCGCTATGGCCGAGGCGGAAGTGGGCGACGACGTGCTGGACGGCGATCCCACGACGCGCCGGCTGGAAGCGCGAATCGCGGGCCTGCTCGGCACCGAGGACGCGCTCTTCTTCCCCTCCGGGACGCAGGCGAACCAGACCGGGATCGCGCTGCTGACCCGCCCCGGCACGGAGCTGCTGATCGAGGCGGACGCCCACCTCGTGCACTACGAGCTCGCCGGGGTGGCGACGCTGTCGGGGGTGCAGATCCGCCCCGTCCGGACGCCGGACGGCCTGCTCGAGCCGGAGCTGCTGCGCCGGGCGCTGCGGCCGGCCTCGCCTCACTTGCCGCGTGCCACGGCGCTCGCGGTCGAGAACACGCACAACGCGGCGGGCGGCCGCGTGCTCCGGCCGGAGGCGATGGACGGCGTCGTCGCGGCGGCGCGGGCCGCCGGCCTCCCGGTCCACCTCGACGGCGCCCGCCTCTGGAATGCCGCCGCCGCCCTCGGCGTGCCGCCCGAGCGCTTGGCGCGCGGCGCCGACACGGTGATGGTCAGCGTCTCCAAGGGGCTCGGCTGCCCCGTCGGCTCCTGCCTCGGGTTCAGGAAGGACCTGCGGCCCCGCGCTTGGGAGATCCGGAAGCGCCTGGGCGGCGGCATGCGGCAGTCGGGCATCCTCGCCGCCGCAGCGCTGTACGCCCTGGACCAGAACCTGCCCCGAATCGCCGAGGATCACGCCAACGCCAAACGTTTGGCGGAGCTGCTGTCCGACTGTCCGGCAGTCCGCCCGTCCGCCCCGGAAACGAACATCGTGATGCTCGATCTCGTGCGCGACGGGGATTCGTCGCAGACGGTGATTCCCCGGCTCGCGCAGGCCGGCGTGCTCGTCGTGTCGTTCGGGCCGCGGCGGCTCCGCGCCGTCACACACCTCGACGTGACGCGGGCGGACGTGGATCGCGCTGCGCGCCTGGTCGTGGAGGCGCTGCGGTGACCCAGCCCACGCAGCCCGAGCCCCGGCACCAGCCGATGCCCATGGCCCGGGCCATCCTCTGGAACCCGGCGAGCCAGGGGACTCGGCCCTCGGGCCGCGCGCCCTACCCGGTCTTCTTCCAACAGGAAGCCGTGGTCGCGCTGCAGGACCACCTCAAGGCGTCGCCGGAGCAGGCGATCTTTGGGTTCCTGGCAGGGGACGTGTTTCGCGACCCCGAAACCGGCGTGCTGTACGCGGTGATCGACAAGACGCTGCGGCTCAACCAGGCGATCTACGGGGACAAGACCGAGGTGGTGGTCGCGCGGCTGTGGGACCGGATGCAGGAGCAGCTGGCGCGGGCATCGGGCCGGCTGCTGGGCTGGTATCACAGTCATCCGGGACAGGGCCTGTCTCTCTCTCCGCATGACGTCGAGACGCACGACAAGTATTTCACCGACCCCTGGCACGTGGCGGTGCTGGTCGCCGTGCAGGCCGAGGGGGTGGTGGGCGGGTTCTTCCGCTCGAGCGGCGCGGAGTCGTGGGCCGAGACACTGCTGCCGTTCTACGAGCTGCTGCAGCCCGACTCGATCCGCAGTGACGGCAAGAAGCGGTCGTTCCTGACCTGGAAGAACTACAAGGCCTTTAACCCGATCACCGGGAAGCGGCCCTCGGCGCCGACGCCCGCGCCGGAGCCGCCGCCGGCGGACGACTTGCCGTTCATCCGCACCAGCGCCGAGGACGAGCCTGCTCCGCACCCTCCCTCGCCGCCGCGGCCGTCGCAGAAGACGCGGCCCGCCGCGCCGGTGTTCGTCCCCGACGAGCCGGCCGAGCCCGCCCCCATTCCGGAGCCCCCCCCCCCACGCCCGGCGCCCCGGCGGCCCTCGCCCCCGCCCGAGCCGTCGGCCGCCCGAGCCCCGCGGACGCCGCACCGCACCGCGGCGCCTCCGTTCAAGCTGCTGGATCAGCATCCACCCACTCCCCGGCGTCGCCCGCGAAGGGGGGGTGGGGCGGCGGGGGCGTACTGGTACTTCGTCCTGCGCGCGGGGGGCCGGGGGTTTGAGGTCCCGGCTGTGGTGCAACGGCTGTTGCAGCGCGGTGGGCCCTCCGCGCCGTCACCCGCCGCCCCCGTCGTCCGGCGCGACACGACGTTTACGCGCTTCGACCGGCTGAGCGACTCGCTGACCCGCGGGGTTCGCACCTTCAACGATCGCGCCGTGCAGTTCGCGAACCGGCGAGTCGACTGCGCGGGGCTGGCGCGCGGGCTCGCCGTCATCGAGGATCTGTGGATCACGTATAATGCCGAGCGGAGGCGCAAGATGGCATTGTTCGACGCGCGCCGCACCGCGCGCGACCAGACCATGTACGCCGCCGTGGACTCGGTCGAGAGCCAGTTCGAGCGGTCGGGCTGCAGCCGGCCGTGACGCTCCCTGATCCCTGATTAGATTCCCTCGCATGATCGCCCTCGCCCGCACATACCGTCCCAAGCAGTTCGCCGACCTCATCGTCCAGGACCACGTCGCCGCGGCGTTGCGGGGCGCCGTGGCGCAGGGGCGCGTTGCCCACGGCTACCTCTTCGCCGGCCCGCGCGGGGTGGGGAAGACCACGGCCGCGCGCATTCTCGCGATGGCGTTGAACTGCGAGCGGCGCACGCCCGCCGGCGAGCCCTGCGGCGCGTGCGACTCGTGCACGCGGATCTGGAACGGCCTCGCGAACCTGGACGTCGTCGAGCTCGACGCCGCCTCGAACCGCGGCGTGGACGACGCACGCGACCTGCGCGAGCGCGCGATGTACGCGGCGAGCGGCGACGCGCGCTCCAAGGTCTACATCGTGGACGAAGCGCACATGCTGACGCGGGAGGCGTGGAACGCGCTCCTCAAGATCCTCGAAGAGCCGCCCCCACGCGTGGTGTTCGTGTTCGCCACGACGGAGCCCCAGAAGATCGCCCAGACCGCCGCGCCGATTCTCTCTCGTCTCCAGCGCTTCGACTTCCGGCGCATCGGCCCGCACGCCATCGTGGCGCGACTCCAGCAGGTGTTGAAGGCGGAGGGCCTGGCCGCGGACGACGACGCGCTCCATCTCATCGCCCGCAGCGCCGACGGCGGGATGCGCGATGGGCTGTCCCTGCTCGATCAGGTGCTCTCGTTCGGCGAGGGGCCCGTCACCGCCGCGCGGGTTCGTGAGGTGCTCGGCCTCATCCCGGACGACCTGTACGGCGAGATGTTGCGTCTAGTCGCCGAGCGCGACGCCGCCGCGGTGTTCCCCCTCGTCGATCGCCTGGTCGAGGCCGGCGCCGACCTGGGTGAGTTCGTGAGCGGCGCGGGGGAGACCCTGCGGGCGCTCCTCCTCGTCGCCGTGGGGGGGCCGGCGGAGGGCGTCACCGACGGGATGCAGCAGCTGGTCCGCCGGTACGGCGCTCAGCTCGCGCCTCCCGATGTCGTGCGCTTGCTCACTATTCTGGGCGAGTCTGAAGAGCGGATCCGTCGCGGCGGCAACACCCGGCTCGCCGTCGAAGTTCTCTTGTTGCGATGGGCGATGGCGGACCGGACGGTCGAGATTGGGCAGGTGCTCGACGCGCTGAAGGGTGTTGGACCGTCGGACCGTCGGACGGTCGGACTGACTCCTCCCCCCCCCAACCCCCCGGTGCTCCGGGACGTGACGTCCGGGAAGCCGTCCACGCCTGACCGTCCGACCCTCCGACCGTCCGACCCTCCGACCAAGGCGGCGCTGTCCCTCGACCACGTGCGCTCGGTCTGGCCTAGCATCGTCTCCGACGCCCGCGCCAAGACGCCGCTGCTCGGGAGTCTCCTTGCCGAGGCGCAGGTGACGGTGGTCGAGGGGACCACTGTGACGGTGCAGCCGGGGAACGCCGGACACGCCGAAGGACTGGAGCGCCAGCGTGAGGTGATCGGGCAGCTGATCGGCCGCTACGTCACCGAGGCGCCGCGCGTGCGGCTCGCGGGCGCGGCGGCGGGCGGCGCCGCCGCGGCTCGGCCGGTGCGCCTCACCGAAGAGCGCGCCAACGCCGAGCGCTTGAACGCGCTGCGCGCCAAGGACGCGGGCCTGAACGCCGCCGTCGACGCATTAGATTTGGAGCTGCTCGAGTAGCTTGCCACCCATTCTTGCGAGGGGTAACTTTCGACGTATGGCGGATTTATCCAGCCTGCTCCAGCTGAGCCAGCAGATGCAGGGGCGGCTGTCCGAGATTCAGTCGCAGCTGGCACAGCAGACGGTGACGGTGTCGGCCGGGGCGGGGATGGTCCAGGCCACGGCCGACGGGCGCGGGCAGATCCGCGCGATCAAGATCGACCCCCAGGCGCTCAGTCAGGGCGACGTCGAGATGCTGGAGGATCTCGTGCTCGCCGCCGTGGCGGAAGCGCAGAAGCGCGCGGCCGAGCTGTACCAGGCAGAGGTGCGCAAGTTGGCGTCGGGCCTGCCGCTCCCGTTTCAGTTGCCGCCGCTGTAGGACACGCCGTGTCGGCCATCGAGGAGCTCGTGGCGGAGCTCGCCAAGCTCCCCGGCATCGGGCGGAAAACGGCGCAGCGGCTCACGTTTTACCTGCTGAAGCAGCCCGCCGAGGCGGCGGAGCGGTTGGCGGAGGCGCTCCGGCGCGTCCGCGGGCAGGTCATGGCGTGCGCCGTGTGCGGGAATCTCTCGGACGAGGACCCGTGCCCCATCTGCCGTGACCCGCGCCGGGACGCCGCGCTGCTGTGCGTCGTTGAAGAGTCGGCCGACGTGGGCGCGATCGAGCGGGCCGGCCGCTATCGGGGCCGGTACCATGTCTTGGGCGGCCGGATCTCACCGCTGGATGGCGTCGGTCCGGACGACCTGCATGTGGACCGGCTGCTCGGGCGCTTGGCGAACGGCTCGGACGTGCGGGAGGTGATCGTGGCGACCAATCCCTCGATGGAGGGGGAGGCCACCGCGACGTATCTGCAGCAGGTGCTGAAGCCGACCGGCGTGCGCGTCACGCGGATTGCGCGCGGCCTGCCCGTGGGGGGCGATCTCGAGTACGCCGACGCGGTGACCATCGCCCAGGCGCTGGCGGCGCGGCGCGACATGTCCGAGACCGAGTGACCGAGGAGGCGCATGGCGGGGGCGGCAAGCTGGTCGTTTAACGAGAACGACTTCAAGCAAATTCAGGCCCACCTGCAGGCGTACCTCCGGGACTGCAACGCCCGCTGCGCGCTGCTCGTGGACCGGAACGGCCAGCTCGTCGCCACTGTGGGGGAACCGCCGCAGTTCGACCCCGCGGCCTTCGCCTCCCTCACCGCCGCCGACTTCAGCGCCAACGACCAGCTCGCCAAGATGATCGGCGAGCCGGAGTTCGCCTCGCTCGTCCACCAGGGCGAGCGGGAATCCATGTACCTCGCCGACGTCGCCAAGCGCATCATTCTGGTGGTGCTGTTCGATCAGCGCGCGACGCTCGGTCTCGTGAAGATCAAGGCGCGGGGCGTGGTGGAGAATCTCAACAAGGTGTTCGAGGAGATGTTCAATCGGGTGGGTGCCGGGCCGACCCAGAAGAAGGGTCTGCTCGAAGGGGCGGAAGACGAAATTGACAAACTCTTCGGTTAAGGGGACGCGCCCATGTCGATGATCAACTACGCGTCCCGCGAGATCAACTGTAAGCTGGTCTACTACGGGCCGGGCCTCGGCGGCAAGACCACCAACCTGGAGCACATCTACGGGAAGGTCTCGCCCAACACCCGCGGCAAGATGATCTCGCTCGCGACGGAGACCGAGCGCACGCTCTTCTTCGACTTCCTCCCGGTGGACCTGGGCACGATCCGCGGCTTCAAGACGCGGTTCCATCTCTACACCGTGCCGGGCCAGGTGTATTACAACGCGAGCCGGAAGCTCATCTTGAAAGGCGTGGACGGCATCGTGTTCGTGGCCGACAGCCAGATCGAACGGATGGAAGCCAACGTCGAATCGATGCAGAACCTGTATGACAACATGTCCGAGTACGGCTACGATCTGACCAAGATTCCCTTCGTGATCCAGTACAACAAGCGCGACCTGCCCAACGCCGCCCCGATCAAGGACCTCCAGGCCGCGCTCAATCCTGGGTGGCCGGTCGAGGACGCGGCGCAGCAGAAGGTGACCCCCGACCCGGCGCACCCCGGGGAGAACCTGGTCGAGAAGGCCGGCGGCGAGTGGGTCGGCCACGCGGCCTACCACGAGGCCGTGGCGGTCCGCGGGGACGGCGTGTTCGACACGCTGAAGGCGGTCAGCAAGTCGGTCCTGAAGACCCTCAGCTGAGAGGCGCCGGTCCGATGCGCTGGACCCTGCCGAACATCATCACGCTGGCCCGCATCTGCCTCACGCCGGTCATCGCGCTCCTGCCGTTCATCCAAGGCTTCTGGCCCAAGCTGATCGCGTTCGTGATCTTCCTCGCGGCGGCGTTGTCGGACGCCGTGGACGGCTGGCTGGCACGCCGCTACAACACGGTCAGCGAGCTGGGCCAGCTGCTCGACCCGATAGCCGACAAGCTGCTGCTGTTCGCGACCCTGATCCCGATCTTCTGGATCACCCGGCATCCCACCATCCTGGTGGACTACCGCATCCCCTGGTGGGGAAGCTTCCCGGTCTGGGTCGCGCTGCTGCTCGTGGGGCGCGAGGTGCTGATCACCGCGTTCCGCTTTTTTGCGCGACGGCGCGGCGTCGTCATCCCGGCGGTGGGCGCGGGGAAGGCCAAGGCGCTGGTGCAGAACATCTTCATCGGCGCCACGATCGCCTGGTTCGCCTGGAAGGACGCCATCGCCGCCCATAAGTTCGCCGGCGAGTTCCGCAACTTCTGGGATCAGTTCCACGGCATCTTCGTGGCGGTGACGCTGGCCGGCGCGATCGTCCTCACCGTCTACTCCCTCGGCGTCTACCTGTACCGCTACCGGGCCCTCTTCAAAGTCGGCCAGTGAAGGTCGAGGTCGTCACCATCGGCACCGAGCTGGTGCTGGGCCTGACGCCCGATACGAACGCCGCCGAGCTCGGCCGGGCCCTCGCCGCCGCCGGCGCCGAAGTCGTCCGCCACGCCGCCGTCCCCGACCGCCCCGACGCGATCCGCGCCGCCGTGGCCGAGGCGTTGCACCGCACCGGCTTCGTGGTGGCGACGGGTGGCCTGGGGCCGACGCGCGACGACATGACGAAGCGCGAGGTCGCGGCCCTCTTTGAAATGCCGCTCAGGCTGGACGAGGGGGTGCTCCGCGCCCTCGAGGAGCGGTTCCGACGCCTCGGCCGGCCGATGCCCGCCGTGAACCGCGGCCAGGCGGAAGTGCCCCAAGGCGCCACTGTCCTGCCGAACCCGCGGGGTACGGCTCCGGGGCTGTGGCTGGAAGACGCGCAGGGCCGCGTCGCCGTGCTGCTGCCGGGCGTGCCGGCCGAAATGCGAGGGCTCCTGGTCGATGAAGTACTGCCGCGCGTGGCGCGGCGCGCCGGCGACCCCACGCGCGTCGTCCTCTCGCGCATGCTCCGCACCACCGGCGTCCCCGAATCGGCGCTGGCGGAGCGGATCGGGCCGATCGAGGAGGACCTCGCCCCGCTCACGCTGGCTTACCTGCCGTCCCTGGATGGCGTGGACCTGCGGCTCACCGCGTGGTCGCTGCCGCGACCGGAAGCCGAAGAGCGGCTCGCCGCGGCGGCACAAGGTCTGCGCGGGCGCCTCGGCGACCACTGCTACGGGGAGGATGGCGCCGACCTCGCCGCGGTTGTGCTGGAGACGCTGCGCGCGCGGAACGGCCGGCTCGCTGTGGGGGAGTCGTGCACCGGCGGGCTGCTGGCGGCGCGCCTGACCGCCGTCCCCGGGGCGTCGGATGTGTTCATCGGCGGCGTCGTGGCCTACGATGACGACGTGAAGACCGAGCTCCTCGACGTACCTCCCGCAACGATCGAGGCGCACGGAGCGGTCTCCGAGGAGACCGTCCGCGCGATGGCCGAAGGCGTCCAGCGCCGCTTCGAGGCCTGGGCGGCGTTGGCGATCACCGGCGTCGCGGGGCCGACGGGCGGGACCCCGGACAAGCCGATTGGCACCGTCTGGCTCGCGGCGCGGCTGGGCGCCGAAACGCGCGCCCTGACGCGCGTCTTTCCCGGTGACCGGGGCGAGATCCGAGCGCGCTCGGCGCAGGCCGCGCTCGACTTGCTGCGCCGCCTGCTCCCCGAGCACGCGTGATCCGCTTCAACGCCCCCGACGGCACCCCCCTCGTCTTCGACGCGTACGAGCCCGGCACCCCGCCGGGCCCGAGAGCGGCGGTGCTCTTCCTGCACGGGTGGTCGGACCACGCCGGACGATGGATTCCCACGGCGGAGCGGCTGCGCGCGGCGGGGTTCGCGGCCTACCTGCTCGACCAGCGCGGCCATGGTCGCTCGGGCGGGCGGCGGGGCCATCTGTCGCGTTTCAGCCAGCTGCTGGGCGACTTGCAGGCGTTCCGGCGCGCCGTGCGCCCCCGGACCGCGGCGCCGCAGGTGCTGCTCGGTCACGCGTTTGGCGCGCTCGTGGTGCTGCGCTACCTCGAGACGCAGCCCGGCGACCCGCCAGCGGCGGCCGTGGTGTCGAGCCCGTGGCTGGGTCTCCCAACGCCGGTGCCCATGTGGCGGCGGTTCGCCGGGCGGGTCCTGGCCGACCTGTGGCCCACGCTCTCCTTGCGTGCGGGTCTCGACGCCGACCAGCTCTGCCGCGATCCCGCCGTCAACGCGGCCTGGAAGGCCGACCCCGCGTGCCACGATCTGCTGACCCCCGGTGCATGGGCCGAGATTCAGTGGGCGCAGCGCGCCGTCGTGGCCGACAGCCGCCGCGTCGACTGCCCGCTGCTTTTTCTCCTCGCGGGCGAGGACCGCGTGGTCGACGCGCACCTGGCCCGCGCCTTCGCCGACGGGCTCAAGGGTGGGGACGCCGTCGAAGTGCGTTGGTACGCGGAGATGCATCACGAGGTGCTGAATGATCCCCAACGGGATCGGGTGGTGGGGGATGTCGTGGAGTTCCTCGGGAACGTGGGCCTCTAAGACTGGGTTGGAACCAGCTGGTGCCGTCGTTCGTTGTGTCTCGACATGCCTCGGTGATCCGTCTATCTTGTTGCCAGACCGAAAGTTCCGATACTGTACCGGTGAGCTGACTCCGCCAAAACGGCGGGCTCCATGCGGCACGCCGGTTGCTTAGCGACGTGGAGACCATGACCACCAAGAAGCCCCGTCCGATCGATCCCGTGGGGGAGACGCCGGCCCCGGACGCCGAAGCTCCCCCGCTGCCGGTCGAGCCGCCCGATCAGGCGATCGCGCGCCTCGAGGGCGAGCTGGCGGTTCTCCAGGACAAGTACCTTCGGCTCGCCGCCGAGTACGACAATTTCCGCAAGCGCACGGCCAAGGAGCGTGCCGAGGCGTGGGTCAGGGCGCAGGCGGAGTTCGTGCAGCGCCTGGTGGACGGGCTCGACGATCTGGCGCGGTTCGCGCACGTAGACCCCGCACAGACCGACGCCAAGACGATCCACGACGGCGTGGAGCTGGTGGAGCGCAAGCTGTGGAAGGAGCTGGAAGCCCTCGGCGTGACGCGGGTGGATCAAGTCGGCGTGCCCTTCGATCCCAATCTCCACGAGGCGGTGACGACGCAGCCGGCGGCAAGCGCGGAGCAAGACCACAGGGTGGGGCAGGTGCTCCAGGCCGGGTACCGTTTGGGCGATACCCTCCTGCGCCCGGCACGCGTCGTCGTCCTGCAGTGGCCGGGAGTCGACGCGCCGATGGCTGACGGCTGATGGCTCCACAGCGCGATTACTACCAGGTGCTCGGAGTCGCCGAGACCGCCACGACCGACGAGATCAAGAAGGCGTTCCGCCGGCTGGCGAAGCAGCATCATCCCGACCGCAATCCCGACAAGCCGCAGGCGGCGGAGCGCTTCAAGGAGATCAACGAAGCGCACGACGTGCTCAGCGACCCCGAGAAGCGCCGCAAGTACGACCAGCTGCGCCGCTACGGTGCGTTCGCGGGAACGACACGCCGGGCGAGGCCGACAGCGGGGTGGAATTCGACCTCTCCGATCTGGGCTCGTTTGGTGGGCTCGGCGACCTCTTCTCCTCGATCTTCGGGCGGCGCGGTGGGAGTACGGCGCGCGAGCCGGACGTCGAGGAGATCGAGACGACCGTCTCGATCCCGTTCCGCACGGCCGCGCTGGGCGGGAAAGTCCCAATCACACTGACGATGTCGGAGGTCTGCCCCACCTGCGGGGGCAAGGGCGCGGCGCCGGGGGCGACGATCTCGACCTGCCCCGAGTGCAAGGGGCGCGGCACTATCTCGTTCGGGCAGGGAGGCTTCGCGGTCAACCGTCCTTGTCCCGTGTGCCGCGGAAAGGGCACGGTGCCGTCGCAGCGCTGCGGCACGTGCCGGGGGAGTGGGGAGGTGCGGGTGGAGAAGCGGATCAACGTCACGATCGCGGCCGGCACCGAGGAGGGAACCAAAGTACGCCTCAAGGGGCAGGGTCCGAAGGGGAGGGGCGACGTGGTGGTGGAGATCCGGATCGAGCCCGACCGCTTTTTCCGGCGCGACGGGCTGGACGTCATCTGCGTCGTCCCGATCAACCTCGCGCAGGCTATGCTCGGCTCGCGCATCAAGGTGAAGACGCTCGACGGCAAGCGGGTTGTGCTCAAGGTGCCGGCGGGCACTCAGCACGGCCAGAAGTTCAGGATTCCGGGGCAGGGAATCGAGAAGAACGGACGGCGGGGGGACCAGTACGTCGAGGTGCACGTCGAGATTCCCGAGCACCTGTCGGCGGAGCAGCAGGAAGCGATCCGGGCGTTTGCGGAGAGGACAGGACTGAAGTACTAGGCTACATCACCAGCACGACCTTTCCCACGTTGCGCCGCTCGTGGATGTAATGATGGGCAACCGCGGCCTCCGCGAGCGGGAAGGCGCGGTCCACGCGCGGCGTGAGTTTCCCCTCTCGCGCGTAGCCCAGGAGCGCAGCGATCTGCGGCCCGAGCAGCGCTTGTTCCGTCCACACGTGTCCCAGGTTGACGCCGGCCACGCTCCGGTTGTCGTTCATCAGGGCGAGCGGGCCGAACCGTGGAAAGCGCAGCACCCGCCACAGCGTCTTCAGCAGGTTCCGCCCCGATCCGTCGGAGAGCACTGATGCCCCGTAGCAGACCAACCGGCCGGCGGGCGCCAGCAGCGCGTAGCCGCGGCGCCAGGAGTCGCCGCCCACGGCGTCGAGCACGACGCTCACACCACGAGGCGCGGCGCCACGGACCGCGTCGAACCACTGAGGGTTGCGTGCGTCGAAGGGTTCGACCCCGTACTGTCGGAGGACGTCGTGCTTGCTGGCGGACGCGAGCCCCAGCACGCGGAGCCCCAACAAGCGACCCAGCTCCGCGACCGCAAGCCCCACGCCACCGGCCGCGGAGTGCACGAGCACGGTTTCACCCCGCTGCGCTGCCGCGACCCGAACCAACAGGTGATGTGCGGTCAGGTACACGACCGGAAACGCGGCTCCCTGCTCGGCGCTCCACCCGGCCGGCAGGGGGAATACGGAGGACGCGGGGACGACCACGAGCTCGCTCTGGCCGCCGAACCGCGTCGTCGCGACGACCGCGTCGCCGCGGCGGGGCGCGCCGACGCCGTCGCCCACGGCATCCACGACGCCCGCCACCTCGTAGCCGACGGTGCAGGGGGGCTTCGGCGCGTCGGGGTAGAGTCCTTGGCGCGCAAGCAGATCGGAGAAGTTGATGCCCGCGGCGTGTACGCGGATCCGCACCGTACCGGGCTCCACCGGCGGGTCGGGCGCCTCCCGTACCTCCAGGACCTCGGGGGGCCCGTAGCGTGGGATGACGAGCTGCTTCACCGACGCAGCTCGGCCCGCATCGCCAGCGCGCTTGCCGGGCAAGCGCCGCGCAGCTCCGCCGAGGGCTCCAGGGCCGGGTCCATCTCCTTGCGGTCGATCTTCTTGAACCCGAAGCGTGGGAAGAAGTCCCCGGCCGCGGTCGTCAGCAGATACACACTCGTCACGCCGCGCAGGCTCGCCAGATCGAGGGCCGCTTGGGTCAGCTGGTGGCCGAGTCCCTGGCCGCGTCGCGCCGGATCCACCGCCACCGAACGGAGCAAACCCGTCGTTCCATAGATCTCGACCGCGGCGCACCCGACGAGTCTGCCCTCGGCCTCCGCGACGAGTGTGGACGCCAGGTGGTCGGCGAGCCCGTCCGTGGGGAGCTTGCTCGTCTTGAGCAGGTCGAGAACGTCTGGCAGGTCGCCCTGACGCGCCGGACGGACGAGGGGAGGGGCGCCGGTTACGAAATACTTCATGGGACGTAAGTTAAGGGCGGAGCATCGGTGGGGTGTAGGTCAACTGGCAGACCGCCCGGCTGTTAACCGGGAAGTTGGAGGTTCGAGTCCTCCCGCCCCAGTTTCATCCCCGCGGACGAGTAGCTGACGCGCAAGGAGCGCGTTAGACTAGAGGACCCTAACGGAGGGATTGCCATGTCGAGTCGAGAGATGCGGTTGCTCGCAGTCGCGGCGTTGGTCCTGGCGGTGCCCGCGGCGGCGCAGCGCATCGGTGCCGTGGACGTCGGCGTGTTCGGGCGGTACACCGATTTCGACAACAGCCTTGCGTTGGACAACGCGATCGGCTTCGGTGGGCGGGCGGCCGTGTTCGTGCAACCCGGGATCGCGTTGGAGCTCGACGTCTCACGCTCCTCGGCTGACCCGGCAGGGGGGGGGAGTTCCGTGTCCCACACTCCGGTGCGCTTCCGCTTCGTCGGGGCCCTGCCGTCGGGCTCGCACGTGGACGTCCTGCTGGGTGGCGGGTACGTGCACAACTCGTACGGCGGCTCGGTTGATGCGGGCGACGGCGGCGTGTCCCTGCTCCTGGGGCTGCGCCACCACACGAGCAACAGCGTGTGGGTGCGCCTCGGACTCGATATGGACCTCATGTTCCACACGTCGAGCACCAGCCCGTTCGAGTTCTACACCGGCAACTGGTCTCTCCAGCTCGGCGTCGGGACGCTCCTCAACAACGGCGGCGCTCAGAGCCGGTAAGTCTGCTTCGCGAGATCGTACGCGAGCGCGCGCGCCATACGGCGCGCGTCGCTCTCGTCGATCACGTGGCGCGCCACGAGCCCCGCGAGATAGTTGGCGTCCACGCGTCGCGCCAAGTCGTGCCGCGCCGGGATCGAACAGAACGCGCGCGTGTCGTCGGTGAACCCCGCCGTCTTGTAGATGCCCGCCGTCTCGGTGGTCCGCTCGCGGAACCGCCGCATCCCTTCCACCGAATCGTGGAACCACCAGGGGGGCCCGAGCCGCACCGCCGGATAGTGCCCGGCGAGCGGCGCGAGCTCCCGGCTGTAGGTCGATTCGTCCAGCGTGAACAGCACCACCGTAAATCGGGCGTCGTTCCCGTACGCATTCAGGAGCGGGCGCAGATTCCGCGTGAATTCCGTGGCCACCGGCATGTCGCCCCCCCGGTCCGCACCGAACCGTTCGAATACCAACCGATTGTGGTCCCGCAGTGCCCCCGGGTGGATCTGCATGACCAGGCCGTCCTCGAGCGACAGCCGCGCCATTTCCATCAGGAGGTGGGCTGTGAAGCGCCGCTCGTCGGCGGCGGTCACGTCGCCCTGACACGCCAGATGAAAGAGACGTTCGGCCTCTTCTCCCTGCAGGGCGGCCGTATACGGCTCGAGCACGGCGTGGTCCGTCGCCGTGGCGCCTAGGCTCTTGAAATAGGTCCGCCGGTCCGCTAGCGCGCGCACCAACCCGAGGTAGTCGCGCACCGGCTCGCCGTCGACACGACCCAGCGCGTCCAGCGCAGCCGGCCAGCCAGGTGCAGCGATTCGGAACAGGGCATCCGGCCGGAAGGTCGGGACCACCCGTGCTCCCCCGCCTGGCCAGCCCGATGCCCGGATCGCGCGGTGGTGGTCGAGCATGTCGGTCGCCGCGTCGGTGGTGGCGAGCACCTCGATCCTGAACCGTTCGAACAGCGCGCGCGGCCGGAATTCCGGCGAGCCCAGCCTCTCGCGGACCTCGTCGTAGATCCGCCGCGCCGTTTCGCCCGACAGCCGGTCGCGCACGCCGAACACCTCGTGCAGCTCGTAGTCGAGCCAGGCGCCGGTCGGCGTGCCGTGAAACAGGTAGTAGTGGTCCGCGAAGCGCTGCCACACCTCGCAGGGATCGGTCTCGACCGGCGCTCCGTCGCGGCGCGGCACGCCCAGCGCCTCGAGCGGCACGCCGTGCGCGTACAGCATGCGGAGCACGTAGTGATCGGGTTGGACGATGAGGGTCACCGGCTCGGGGAAGGGAGTGTTCTCGGCCAGGATGCGCGGGTCCACGTGGCCGTGCGGCGATACGATGGGAAGACCC
>WNGB01001846.1_pt1 | contig 34499 bp, 32 predicted proteins | sample 5400681 | NCBI WGS metagenome assembly WNGB01 (sample SAMN13153367, study PRJNA577476) | soil metagenome | isolation source: 115 cm soil or saprolite under grassland replicate 2 | place: USA:California | collected 2016-06-15
CCGTTGGCACGATCTTATTCAGTGGTAACACCATGACCGCGCAACTGACTGGCGTGACCAGTGCCGAAGTGGTCACGCTGCGTGTGCAAAACATCAACGGCGACGGCCAGCAACATGGCGACGTTCCGTTTGGTTTCCTGACGGCCGATGTGAACGCCAATCGCATCGTCGACCGACCGGACCAGCAACAGCTTCAGGCCGACAGAGGCCAGCCGGTCACTGCCGCCAATTTCCGCGACGATATCAATCTGAGCGGTATAATCGATAGGCCGGACCTGCAGTCGGTGCAGACCAACAGGGGCCACTCGATCCCGTAACTCGAGAAAAGATATCTTGTCTCCGGGCTCCCGTGAAGCCCTATCCAATCATTTCGTCCGTTGCTTTGGCGGAAAATAAACTGTTATGCGATGCGCGTTCTGCGCTCCACACGTTCACCAACTTCTCTGACAGAGGGTGCCTAGTGCGGATTGTTAGTTCTTTCTCTTAGCTAAGTCTTTAGCGAGTTCGTCCCTGGTCAGCGGCGAAGACGGAGGCGCATTCAACACATCACCGAGTATATCTTGACTTCGATCATCCGAAACGGTACCATAGTTCACTGTCCAAGAGAGGACAAACCGCCATATGAAAACATCGTCGCATCACATCATCATTGTCGCGCTCACCACTGCATTTGTCGCCACGATCGCGACAGCGCCCGCACAAAACTCGGACTGGCCCAGCTATCTCCTCAACGCTCAACATTCATCGTATAACAGGTTGGCGACAGCGATCACACCGGCTAACGCTTCCACCCTGATTGAAGACTGGAGCTTTACCGACCCGGGACCAACCATCCAAGGCCAGCCCGATGCGGGCTTCAATGCCAGTCCGACTGTCGTTAACGGCGTCGTTTACATCGGCTCGAATACGGGCGTGTTTTATGCTCTCGACGAGGCGACGGGCGCGGTGTTATGGCAGAGGTTGCTGGGATATACTAGGGACCTGAGCTGTGGTGAGGGGCGTGGCATCGTTTCCACCGCCGCGGTCGCGACCGACCCTGTTTCGGGAACGCTCACCGCCTATGTGGGAGGCGGTGATGGCTATCTCTACGCCCTGAACGCTGCGACCGGTGACATCCTGTTTAGACAGTTCGTGGTGGACATCGGAACGACTGAAAACGAGGGTTTCATCTTTGGCTCGCCAACGATCGTAAACGGCAAGATTTATATCGGAGTATCATCTCAATGCGACAATCCGTTAGTTCGGGGAGGCCTTAAGGCTTTCGACCAGCACACCGGCGCACTGCTGAAGACCTTCTGGACGACACCTGCCGGTACCGTTGGCGCAAGTGTGTGGACAAGCGCCGCCTCGGACAACAGCTCTTTCTGGATAACGACGGGTAATGGCAATGCGGGCCACTCGTATGCGGTCGTACGACTAAACAGTGCGTTGCGGTTCCAATCAGAGTGGGTGCTTCCGGACGCATGCTGCGATCTCGATTGGGGCTCTTCGCCCACGTTGTTCGAAGCCAGGTTGAACAACGTGAGGACACAGTTGATCGGCGCCAATAACAAGAACGGGATTTTTTATGCGTTCGACGCGACTCATTTGGAGAATGGCCCGGTCTGGTCGTTTCCCGTGGGGACTACACAGGATTTCAGCATCGGCGCCGATCTCGCCGCGCCAATATGGGACTCCACCCGCAGAAAGCTGTTCGTCGGCTCGAACCAGACAACCATACAATCTCAGGTATTTGCCGGCTCAATCCGCTGCTTCAACCCAGCGACTGGCGCTGTCATTTGGGAAACAGGTTTAACTGGTGGGCCAATCATGGGAAGCCCCACGTTGAATGGGGCAAATGTGCTCGCTGCGGGAACCTACAACATCGTGAACCCAACACAGAATGCAGTTTACCTCCTCAATGCCTTGAATGGAAATATTCTCACAACCATCCCGGAAACAACCCTGGTTTTCTCTCAGCCGGTGTTCGCCGGCACTCATCTCTTGGTCGCAACCGCGGGATTCAATACCTCGGAAGGCGTCTTGACGGCGTTCACTCCGTCAGCTCTAAAGCCGTCGACGAAGTAGGGGAGCTAAATTCCCTCAGCGCCATCAGTTGCTTGCCGATTGAGAAGAGTTCAGGAGAAAGGTGCCAGGTCTGTGCATATTGACATTTTCGGCCATCGGGGTTGTTAGCCGCTAGCCAACACGATCGACGGCTCTTACGTGGCGGCCACAGCGGCACCGATGGCCAGCGCGGAGACTTTTCAATGATGCACTTCACCGCTTCGGCGTCGCGGCATTTCATATCCGCACTTCGTGTTTTGCCGCATTGCTCCTGAATCGGCAATATGTAAATTTCCCCAAGATTGCCGAAATCACAATCAATCGCTCCGGGCGGTTAGCTCAGTGGTAGAGCGGCTGGTTTACACCCAGTAGGTCGGGGGTTCGAAACCCTCACCGCCCAAGTTGATTTCGTGATCTAAACCACGAATAGACCTTCCATTCGCAAGGCTACGACGCAGCAGGCACGAATGAACACAAATCTTAGTCCCACAAAAGCAGACCGTCGTGATTCCTTACACCGTTACATCGCCTGCTCGCGAACGCCTTCGGAGTTACGCCGGCAAAGGCTGAACCATTAACGATTCAACGTTTTAACGATTTAATGCGGCGAAGCAATTCGTGTTGATTAGTGGTTAATGGCGAACGATATCGGGCGGAATCTGATAATTAATCTTCTACTGCCATGACCGCTTACCGCTTCTTCTCAATTCATTGCGCGTTGTTTGTTTCAATCTCGATGACGCTTTCTCTGTCGGCGCAAGAGGATCCGCTTCATCGCACCGAGGCGAAACCGTCACCGATCAGTTCCCCTGTGACCTCCTCTGCTTCTTCGCCGGAGAGCACGACGCCGCCCTTGACCGCGCCCGAAAATTCATCGCCCTCCCCTGCCCCGAATCCGCCGCAACTCACAGACGTTCTTTTCAAAAATCTGAAAGCGCGATCCATCGGTCCTGCCGTGATGGGCGGTCGCGTATCGGACATCGCGCTCGATCCGCATAATCCCTTTGTCTTTTACGTAGGGCTGGCGCACGGTGGCCTGTTCAAGACAGGAGATAACGGCGTCTCCTTCGACCCGATTTTCGACAAGCAACCTGTTCTCTCGATCGGCGCCGTTGCCGTCGCGCCTTCCGATTCGACTGTGATCTGGGTAGGAACGGGCGAAGCGAACGATCGTAATTCCTCCGGCTGGGGGAATGGCGTTTATCGTTCCACCGACGGAGGCGAAAACTGGCAGAACGTCGGACTAAAGGAAAGTCGCGCCATTGGGCGCATCGTCATTCATCCGTCGAAACCGGAAGTGGCATATGTCGCCGTAAGCGGTCATCTCTGGGCCGACAGCGCGGAGCGCGGTCTTTTCAAGACGACTGATGCCGGCAAGGACTGGAAACTTATCTTGCAAGCGCCAGCGCCGCACAACGCGCGGACCGGCTGTTGCGATGTCGTCCTGGACCCGGCAAATCCTGAAGTCGTGTACGCTGCGCTCTATCCCAGGCAGCGTACTCCGTGGAGCTTTACATCCGGCCCGGGTCTGACCGGCGGCGAGGATGTGGGCGGGATTTTCAAGAGCACCAATGGGGGAGCAAGCTGGAAGAAACTGACAGATGGATTACCGGCGCAGACGGGTCGCATCGGTCTTGCCGTAAGCGCAAGCAACCCCCGCGTTGTCCTGGCAGAGGTGGAAAGTTATGAGGGCGGGAGCAGCAGCATTAGGGATCTGCGCAGCAAGAGCGGCGGTGTATTTCGTTCCGAAAACAGTGGCGAAAAATGGACTCGGGTAAGCGCAATCAATCCGCGCCCGTTCTATTTCAGCCAGATTCGCATCGATCCCGCAAACGATCAGCGCATTTATCTGCTTCAGTTCGCGTTGTTAGTTTCAGATGACGGCGGCAGGAACTTTCGCGAAGATCTTTCCGACAAAGTTCATCCTGACTGTCATGCGTTCGTAATTCAACCGGGCACCGTGCCGCCGCCGAAACCACCGAAGCCGGAGGATAAAGGCAAGCCGCCAAAACCGCCCGTTTGCCAGCGTTTGTTGCTTGGGACGGATGGCGGCGTTTATCAAAGCTTCGCGGCCGGGAAAGGGTGGGAGCATCTCAATCGCATTCCGGCGGGAGAATTCTACCGGCTCACTCTGGACGATACGAAACCGTACTTCCGCATTGCTGGCGGACTTCAGGACAATGAGAACTGGGTCGGTCCCAGCGGTGTGCAAAGCAAGGAAGGTATTCGTAACTCCGATTGGATCAGCCTGGCCGGCGGCGACGGTTTTTACGTCGTATTCGATCCGTCCGATCACGATCTCTTTTACGCGGAAAGCCAGGAAGGCGAAGTGCATCGGATCAATTTGCGCAATGGCGAATTGCGTCAGTTGCGCCCGGAGCCGCCTGAAGGCCAGCCGAAATACCGGTTCCATTGGAATTCGCCGTTAATCGGCAGCGTGCATAAACCGGGCGTGATTTATCTGGCCGGCAATCACGTTTTCCGGTTAACCGATCGGGCGGAAAAATACGCGGTGATCAGCCCGGACCTCACCCGCAACGATCCCGCCCGCACAACTGCCACGGGAAGTGGCGCGGAAAATTACGGTGTCATTTTTTCGCTCGCAGAATCACCGAAGCGCGCCGGATTATTGTGGGCCGGAACCGATGACGGCCGTCTTTGGGTCACAGAAGATGATGGCGGTAAATGGACGGAGTTGACTGATAATTTGCCGGAGCCGGCACGCGGACAATGGGTGACACGCATCGAACCCTCTCATGCCGATGCAAACGTGGCCTACGTGGCAACGAGCGCGTACCGTGCTGGCGACGATCGTCCGATGATTCTCCGCACGGCCGATCTGGGCAAGACATGGCAGCCGGTAATGGGCGATCTTCCAGCGAACGCGCCGGTCGAAGTCGTGCGCGAAGACCTGGTGAATCCCAAGTTACTCTACGCCGGCACACATTTTGGATTGTTCGCATCCTTCGATCAAGGGACGCACTGGATTCGCATTGGCGATGTTCCCGCAGTCCGCGTCGATGATGTCCAGATCCATCCGCGCACGTCCGACCTGGTAATTGGGACACATGGCCGGAGCATTGCCATTTTGGATGATACTGTTCCCTTCCGCGAGTTCACCCCAGAGATCGCGGCAAAAGCCGCGCAGTTGTTTAGCATCCGCTCGGTGACCGGCGCGTATCTTCCATCCGGATATGCGGATTGGAATGGCAAAGGCGTTTATCGGGGCGCAAATCCGCCTGACGGCGCGCTCTTCACGGTTTGGGTGAAAGAATTTACCGGGGACGAAATCAAGATTGCGGTCACCAAATCAACCGGGCAACCAGTCGCCAACTTAAAGGCGCCGGGTGCGCCGGGTTTCACGCGATTGAATTGGGACCTGCGTCCAACCAAAGACGTAAGCATTGAGTATGGTGGCGACGATCCGAAGCGGCTGCTGCCAGCCGGCGATTACACGGCCGAGTTAAGTTTCGGCGCGTTGAAAATGAAACAAAACTTCCACGTCGATCTCGCTGAGGGAATCACTCCGCGGTAGCAATGCCCAGTTGGTTCTCCCAGGTTCTTAATCACGAATAGACACGAATCGACACGAATTCTTAAAGCTGTTCCTTCCTTTTTTTGCCAGCGCCTTTATTTGTGTCAATTCGCGTGCCACGCCGAAGTCCGGCAGTTGCGAGACGAACGCCGGTGCCAATCAGTGGTTAATGAAAAGTAGATCGGCGCTGCGATTTGTGGTCATTATTGGGACCGCAAACTTCTTTGCCGATTTTACTTACGAAGGCGCGCGCGGGATCGTCGGACCATTTCTCGGTTCGTTAGGCGCGAGCGCGGCGATTGTCGGTTTTGTCGCTGGTTTTGGCGAGCTGATGGGGTACGGGCTGCGCTCGATCTCGGGATATTTCGCCGACAAATCGCACCGGCATTGGGCGTTCGCGTTTCTGGGATATGCGGTCAACATGCTAGCCGTTCCCGCACTCGCGCTCGCCGGGCAATGGCCGCCCGCGGCTGGTTTGGTCGTGGCGGAGCGTGTCGGGCGAGGCATTCGTAAACCGACTGTGGAGGCGATGCTTTCGTACGCCGGCAAATCGATCGGCGCCGGGTGGGTTTTTGGACTGAACGAAGCGCTCGATCAGTTGGGCGCGACGGTTGGACCGTTGCTCATGGCCCTCGTTCTTTATCTCGGCGGCGGATATAGGATTGGTTTCGGTGTGCTGCTCGTTCCAGCATTGCTTTGTCTTGCGATCTTAGTCGCGGCGCGGCTGCTACATCCGCGTCCACACGAACTGGAGGAAGGCACGGGCCATACCCTTGCGACGACTAGTCTGACGCGAGCTTACTGGATTTACCTGGCGGCTGGCGGGTTAATTGCCGCTGGTTTTGCCGATTTTGCGCTGATCGGTTTTCATTTTCAGAAGGCGAATACCGTGCCGGGAAATTTGATTCCGGTCTTCTACGCAGTCGCTATGGCAAGTAGTGCGCTCGCGTCAATTCCATTGGGTCGCATATTTGACAGGTTCGGCCCCAATATTTCGCTGTTCGCGTTTATCATTTCTGCCGCGGCCGCGCCGCTTGTGTTCCTAGGCGCATCGGCTTCTGCATTCATTGGAATGATTCTTTGGGGAATCGGGATGAGCGCGCAGGGCTCACTGTTTCAAGCGATGTTGACCGGTGTAATTCCGCCAAACAAACGAAGCACCGCGTTCGGCCTGTTTGACACTGGCTACGGAATCGCGTGGTTTCTGGGGAGCGCGACAATGGGATTGCTCTACGAGAAATCGATTCTCGCCGTGGTCCTGTTCTCCGTCGCCTTGGAAATTGCCGCGCTCCCGATTCTTTTTATCGCGACTCGAAGAAAGTAGACTTTGCAATGGATCCGTACGCCAAACCGAAAGAACGAAAAGTGGGCGCACAGCGACCGAAGATCACGCATTTGCCAAAGTCGCTCGAAAAACGAACCCGGCGAGAACGCCAGGCAGAGAAGCAAACAGTCGCCGTCGAGCGGCGCGCGATCAAAAAATCAGCGCGACGGCATTTAAAGAAGGAATTGCTCGCTGAATTAGAAGACGCCGACTAAAATAAGAAGGACGCCGGAACATCCGGCAGAGCGTAGCTGAGTCGCTCGACGTCCGGTTCAACCGGTTTCTTGTGGCGGTAATGAATCACTTTGATTTTTTCCAAAGTGACAAGCCCGCCGCCAATCATGCGCTCCAAAGCGGGAAGAAACTCATTCGGTTTCTCCTCGCTATCCACGATCGCGATCACGATGGGCAGATTCATCGACAATCGTAGAATCTTTGCGGTATGAATTCGGCTGGCGGCTCCAAAACCCATTGGGCCGCGAAGGACGGTCGCCCCAGCAAGATGGCGTCGCGGGCTTTCATGATGATCGTTTCATAAAGCGATTGACGCCCCCACCGCTCAGCTCAGCGCAAAATCTCAAATGTCGAAATGTGAGACTACGGGCAGCGGGATCGAGAATTCGTTTTGAAAGGCCGAATTATTTTGAGTATGGACGCATGTGAACCACTGGCAGCAAGAGCTTGTCGCGGGCGTGATCTTTGGGATCACTTACATTCTCATCAGCGGCCGGCAGCTCAAAATCCTGCCGTTGAATCGCCCCGCCGCCGCTTTGCTTGGTGCAGTGTTGATGGTCTCGACTGGCGTCATGACACCCGAGCGCGCTTATCGCGCGGTGAACTACGACACCATCGTCCTGTTGCTCGCGATGATGCTTATCTCGGCCTACCTTTATCTCGCCCACTTTTTCGAATGGGCCGCAGACGCAGCCTTGGAATTTTCGCGCACGCCGGAGCGGTTGCTGCTTTATATCACGCTCACATCGGGGATTCTCTCGGCGCTGCTCGTCAATGACACGATCTGTTTGATGCTAACGCCGCTCGTCATCGCGGTGATCCGGCGCGGAAAACTGCCGATGCTGACCTATCTCATTGCGCTTGCGACTAGCGCGAACATCGGCAGCGTTGCCACGCTCGTGGGCAATCCGCAAAACATGATCATCGGCCATTTTTCCCGCATTCCATTCTCGCAATTCTCGCGAGCGCTCGCGCCGGCAGCGCTCATCGGCCTCGCGATTAACTTTATAATCCTACGATTGGGCTTTCGGAAAATTCTGCGGGCAGCAATGATCGAGCGAGAACCTCACGTTATTCCGACGCTCGACCGAAATTTGTTCGCGATCGTTTGCATTGTGTTCGCGCTTATCTTCGGTTGCTTCGTCGCGGGTTTGAACCTGGCGTGGACAGCGCTCGCGGGTGCGGCGCTCGTGATGGTACTGGCACGTCGTGATACCCATGACGTGCTCAAACTGGTCGATTGGCACTTGCTCGTGTTTTTCGCGGCGCTCTTCGTCGTTGTCGATGGTCTGAGCGATACCGGCTTGCCCGATGCAATTTATTCGCGCCTGCAACCGGTCTTCGGATCACGCGTGCCAACGCAGGCCTGGAACCTGGCGTGGTTCTCGGCGATTGGTTCGAACATTTTCTCAAATGTACCGTTTGTGCTCGTAGCGGGAAAATGGATTACCCATTTTGCCGATCCCGAGCTGATGTGGAAAGTGCTGGCGCTCGCCACAACCTTTGCTGGCAATCTCACTATCGTCGGCTCGGTAGCGAACATGATTGTTGTCGAATCCGCCCGCGAACACCTTGAAGTTGGTTTCTGGGATTACGCGCGTTTCGGTATTCCGATCACGATTTTGACGACAGGCGCAGGCGTAGCTGTGTTGCTCTTATTGCAGTGAAAGTTGCTGCACGGCGCTGATGCGGCAAAAAAAGCAAGGCGGCGAACGCACGTAGAACTAGACTCATGAACAACGCCAATTTCTCACAGGTGCCCCGCGGAAATTTGTATCGTGTCGCGGGGATGCGTGAATGCAAGGATCGACCTGTGAACTGGCCTGCTGACGCAGGAGCCGGAAGCGAACATTTTGGAAACTGAAGACACCGCATCAAAAAAACATAAAATCCAACTATGAATATCATCACCAAGTCCTCACGCAGAGAGTTCATTAAGAAAAGCGGAGTAATCATCGCCGCCGCTTCAGCAGGTGGCACCGCAGGCCAGTTGTCGGCCACGGAAAAGAAAGAGAAGGAGGTATCGCCCCCTGAAGACTTGATGCGCGAGCACGGCGTTCTCAAACGCATCCTGCTCATTTACGGCGAAGCGCTGCGGCGCATGGACGCTAACGAGGATTTACCTCCGGAGCCGCTGACTGACTCGGCGAAAATCATCCGCGAATTCATCGAGGATTATCACGAGAAACTGGAGGAAAATTTCCTTTTCCCGCGTTTCAAAAAAGCGGGCAAGCTCGTCGATCTTGTGGACGTGCTTTTACAGCAGCATCAAGGTGGACGCCGCCTGACCGACATTACGATACACCTGGCCACGAACCAGGCGCTTAAGAACGGAGACGATCGCCGTAAGCTGGCGGATTCGATGCGGCAGTTTATACGCATGTATAACCCGCATGAAGCACGAGAGGACACGGTTTTGTTTCCCGCCTTCCGCGGGATTGTCAGCGCTCACGAATTCGATTCGTTAGGCGAAGATTTCGAGAAAAAGGAAGACGAACTCTTCGGTGACGATGGCTTTTTCAAAGTTGTAGATCGTGTTGCCGCCATCGAAAAGAAGCTCGGCATCTACGATCTCTCCCAATTCACCCCAAAATAATCAGATCGGGCGCTTGGTTTTGATCGCGCAACGAGTTTCCACGGAAACATTCATCCCCTGCCGATCACGGATCGACCTTCCTGGTCAGCAGCTTCCCATTCGCGCAAGATCTGAAGATCATTTTGGACGACGGATGTATCAATCACACCAGGAGCCGGTGCAGCTTCAAAGTGTGCGCGATGAATGTCGGCAAATGCATTGAACGCGTTGCGCAGTGCGTTGATGCTCTGTTCCATCCAGCGACGGAGACGATTTGCGTAAAGGCTTAGAAATTCCAACAGAGCGCGATCGTATTCGGTCTCCAGCTTCCGTCGCACATGAGATGCGAGCATTCTTTTGCCAAACAGTGAAACTACGGCCGGCTTTTCGATCACAATCTGTTTGAAAATTTCGCTGAGATCCAGCGTTGGCATGCCAGCCGGTTTCGGTAACTCATCCGGGGCGATCCCATCGCGACCCGACGCGGCGACGTGCATTGCCTCGACCAGGACGTCCCGCGTTTCTTCGATCGATCGCAAAATGCCGGCTACAGGGTCGGCCAGCATGCTGGTGAGCGTTTCTGCGAAAATTGCTGCAGCGTCCACATCGTCCGATTCCATCAGTGTGGCGGCAATTTTCGTCGCCGCGGCGTCGATGATCTGTGGCTCCATCTTCATCACCTTGCGCGTAAGAAAAAAAGCTTCGGATTGCGCCCGTTCCAGAATGCGGTCGCTGTTGCGCAGTGCTTCGATGGTCTCGCTAGGGTGCGGCGCCTGCTCGGTTGAAATGCCTTCTGAACCGGCGTGCAGCCTGCGCTCCAAAGCGCCAATGACAGCTTCACACAAAGCACCGATCTTGCGTTTTTGAGATGCGATGGCGAGTTCATGATGCCGGGCGAGAAATGGCCGCAGCTCGCTTTCAAACCACCGGTCGCATAGCGCTGCATTCGCGCCGAACACGCTGATCGCATGGACCGGCGCGTCCAGCCGAAGCTGACCGCGAAGGTTTGTCTTTACATACTCGATCATGCGTTCACGGTCGGCAGTACTGAAAAGATCGGCTTTACTGATGAGGATCGTGGCATTCGCGCCGGCTTGATAAAGCGCCTGCACGGTGACCAGATCGTCCTGCGTAAGCCCCGCACTGGCATCGATCAAGACGATACCAAGGTCACACCGCGGCAAATAAGCAATCGTCTCCTCAGCGCCGGCAACCGCGAGCGAGCCAAGCCCGGGCGTATCGACAAACGTGACACCTTCTGCCAGGCGGTCGGACGGTAGTTTAACGAAGATGCGCGTGACATGCTTCTGGTTCCCCGGATTTTTCTGCTCCGTCGCAAAATGCGAGAGCTCCGATAACGGAATGATTTGCGGCTGCGCTTCGGCGAATTCGATTCCGGCTTCTGCAACGGGCCCATGGCTGATCCGCGTGGGAATTGCCGTGACCGGTGTAACGCCGATCGGGAGCACGTCCGTTTGCAAAATGTAATTGAGCAGCGACGACTTGCCGGAGCTGACCCTGCCGAAAACGCCGACCTCAAAGGCTGCCGATTCCATGCGATCGAGCAGCATGCTCAGCGTGCCACGAAATTCTACCAGACCATGTGCGGTGACGATCCGTTCGATTTCGCTCAGCAACCGAATCTCGTCACCCGTTTTGCCTAATTGCTGGAGTCGCTGTTGCAAATCGCCACCGGCGCCCTTGCCCAAATAAGTTCGCAGCTTTGCCACCAATCCATCCAGCTCCGCCCGGATACCGTCTAAGCTGTCCGCCGCATCAGGACCAAGAGGTCCATAGGCCTGCATCCGTCCCGGCGTTAGTTCGTTGAGAGAGATTGAGCAGTACAACAAATTGATAGAAGCAGCCCACACCGCGCCGGAGTGCGGCTCGGAGGGTGGAATGTTCAATTCCTTCATGACGCGTCGCATCGCTTCGCGAATCCGCACAATATAATCGTGCGTCACCTTTCGCTGGATCGGCGTGGTGTCGTCCGAGTGCCTCTGGAAGGGCGAAGGCGAACTGGCGTCGGCCATGGTATGCTCAGTCTCGGAAAGTAACTTGTCGATGTACTGGAAAGTCGTCCGGACATGCCGCTGATGATGCTCGCCAAATCCTCGCGCATCGTTGTATTCGTTCATTTGTTCAGACTTCGGCTGCGAGCACGGTCATCCATAGGACCGCACGACCTACGCCATCAAATCGCATGAAACACCCAGCACGCACTCCTGCCGAGGGTCGCAATCGAATAGAGTTTTATCTCATACGTCATCGTGATTGTTCACGTCCTCGACGCTCATAATCCTAAAGGCGGATGCCTTGATCTTTTCCCGGTAGATTCGCCCCCACGCGTGCATCGCTTCGATGCTCGGTTGAAAGAATTTTTGCGCGATCAAAGTCGGCACGAATGCACTTAAAATCACTGTGCTCACGAGGATCGTGTACTGATTCTGGTCGATGATATGATTTTGCAGTCCGTACAAAGAGGAGATCGTACCAAAGGTCAGTCCCGTTGCCATGAGCAGCGTCGTGTAGCTGGCTTCTCGAACTTTCATATAGTGCAACCGCGCCAGCGGGAAAACTCCAACCACTTTCGTGAGCATTTTCAGGAGAAGGAATGCACCGATAATCAACATGCCTGACCAAAGCGCAGGCAACGAAACGTAAAGCCCCGCCTTGATGAAGTAGAACGGCGTGAAAACCGCGAAGGCGATGCTGCGCATTCGGTGCACGAGAGCTTTGTCTCGCACAAAAACCCCAGCCACAGATAGGCCGACGAGGTAAGCGGGTAGCACCGCTTCGCTCTTAGCTGCTGTGGCCAGGCCACCGAGGAAAAATAAGATGAGAAAGATAAATTTTACCTCAGGCTCGCTCACGCGCGTGGCTCCCAATCGATCAATGATGGATTGCGTCCACCCAGGCATAAACCAAAGCACGACGCACATAGTGACTATGAATAGCATGAGCCAGCCGTTGAAGTTGGCAAACAAAGTGCCCAGCGCGAGCACGGTTCCGAAGTCGGTAATAAAACACGCCGCTAGGATCATTTTTCCCATCGGCGTATCGCTCAGTCCGCCTTCAATCATAACGGCGTAAATCACTGCAACAGACGTGGTCGATAGCGCAATCCCAGCGATTTGGGCCTGATGCAGCGACCAACCGAAGAAGAACTGTGCGACAAACCAAATCACACCGAAGGGAATGCCGAATGAAAGAACTCCTATCAGAGCGCTTACTCGCCAGTTGGACTTCAGTGAGTGCGGATCAATTTCGGCACCAGCCAGAAATGTGAGCACGCCACTGCCGAGCAGCGCCAGGAAGTTGGTCCACTCGGTCGATTGCAATACATGGTGCAGTTGACCCAAATCAGCGGTAGCGCTGGCGATTCCGATTTGTAGAGTGCCGCCTTCGAAGCCTACCGCGATATTTCCAGCTACAACTCCAACAAGGATCTCAACCAGCGCCACAGAAATTCCTGTCCAGATCGAGATCAAACTGCCGGCGAGCGCCAAGCCCATCCAAACCGCAGCAATAAACCAAATATTTTGCGTCATACACTCCCATCGTCGTCTCGCATTTACGCGGACTATGATAGGAGTCATCAGCTCTGAAAACTGTCAGCGCAGTTTTCCCGGATTGGGAGGGCAAACTCCATTGCCCAAAACACACCTAAGTTGAAATTCGCTGCCAGTCAACCGTCGCGGTGCGCTCAATATCTCGGATTACACTTCCTCATCGGGTGAGAGCGATTACAATTGGCGTCGTGAAGCTAATGAGTGTTTTCGCTAGCGCTAGCATCTTTCTCTTCACTTCAGGCGCAACGCGCGCACAGTCGCCCTCCGAGCGGACCCCGGATATCTCAAACAAGGGTTTAATCACCAAATCCACCCCGACCATAGCTGCAAACGCTTTCAAGAATCAGGGCGTCAGTGCGGCAGTCTCGGATTTGCACAAACTGGCAGACGATTACTACTCCTGGCGAAATGAGAATTATCCGGTCCGAAGCAGCGACGCCGGACTGCACACCTGGGACGATCGGCTGACCGATTACTCGCCAGGAAAAATCGCAGAGCGCGAGCAACACGTCCGCTCGCTTCTCGGGAAAGTCCGTGCGCTGAAAACCGATAACTGGCCGAAGGACGAGCATATCGATGCAATTCTTTTCCGTGCCCAACTAGAAGAGGTCGATTTCGGCAATCGCGTCTTGAAATTCGAGCGAACGAATCCGCAAACCTACGTCGATGAATGCACGAACGCGATTTTTTCGTTGCTCAAAAAGGAATACGACACGCCGCGAAAACGAGCCTTGGCTGCCACGGTGCGGCTCAAGCAAATGCCGGCGCTGCTCAAGCAGGGTCTAAGTAATTTACAAAATCCGGTAAAACTTTACGCGCAGCTTGCGATCCAATCGGCGCGCTCAATCGATCCGCTTCTAAATAACAGCTTGATGGCTCTCGATGTCGATCTTGCGCCAGCGGAACACGACGCGTTCATCAAAGCGCGTGATGCCGCGCTGACTGTTTTACATGGCTACGCCTACGAGCTCGAGCGACGCTTGCCAAAGATGGTGGATTTCTCGCCGATGGGCGAAGCGAACTACAATTATTACCTCAAGCACGTGCTCTTGTTGCCGCTCGATGCGTCGCAGGTGGAAATGATCGGCCGTGTCGAGCTGGCGCGTTATCGCGCGCTGGAGGCGCTTCTGCCCGATCCGAAACTGGCCGATCCCGATCCGCGACGTAGCGCGAACATTCCGCCCGATCAAGCGTCGTTTCTCAAGGCCTATGAGGGCCGTGAAACAGAGATGATTAACTTTCTGAAGGAACACAACCTCGTGTCCCTGCCCGATTACCTGGGCGCGTTTCAGATTCGGCAATTGCCGGAGGCGTTTAAGCCAACCAGCCCTGGCGGCTTCATGAATCCGCCAGGCGTCTACGACAAAGACGCAACTGGTTTCTATTTTATTCCGACTTACAACCCGCAATCGAAGAACTTTTATATTCGCGCGGCGATTGAAGATCCGCGGCCAATCCTCGGACACGAGGGAATTCCCGGACATTTTCTTCAGCTCTCGGTTGCAAATCATTTGGGTGACGAAATCCGACGTCAACACCAGGACGGCGTGTTTGTGGAGGGCTGGGCGCTCTATGGCGAGGAAATGTTGATGCGGACCGGGCTGTATCCGAACAACTCCGCCGCCCAGGGACAAATTCTGCGTCTGTCGCGCTATCGCGCGGCACGCATCGGAGTGGATGTAAATCTGCACACCGGCCGCTGGAGCTTTGAGCAAGCCGTCAAATATTTCATGGAGGCGGGCGGACTCGATCGTGAGGCGGCCGAAGGCGAAGCTGCCGGCGCGGCTTCAAGTCCGACGCAAAAAATCAGCTACATCATCGGCAAATGGCAGATCATGAATCTGCTTGGCCGTTACAAAGATCGACAAGGCGAAAATTTCCGGCTCGGTCAATTCCACGATGACCTGATCAAGAACGGCAGCCTGCCCGTCTCAGTGATCGAATGGATCTTACTCGATGATCCGGCCGTGGTGCAGCAACCGACGAAATAACCTGGTGATAGCCCGGTTGTTGTAGTCGCCTGAGGATCGCCGCACGAACCTCTTTATGTCTTGACATGCGGAAGCGAGTTGGCGCAAGATCGACAACCTAACGAGCCGCGCCTTATGAATTCCAAGGATACCATCGTTCGAAACACGTTTCTCTGCGCAGTTGCATTCGCCCTCGCGAGTTGCGCAACGCTGACCAAGCCCGAGAGCGACGTCAGTTTCGAGAACCTGCGCGCATTCGAAATCTCCTTCGTCGATCAATACGCTGTTCCGGGCAAGCGTTTCGATGCCGCGGCCTTTGATGCAAAGGTTGCGGAAGGCAACGCCAAGTTTCAGGACGCGATGACGAATGAGAAATTCAAGGCGCGTCGGCCTGTGTTAAAGGATCTTGCGGACCAATTCAAAGCCGAAGCCGCACACCTTCGAAAGAAAGCGAGCACCGGCAAAATTACAAAAGCCCTGGCAGCCGAGATGAAGCGCGACATCAACGACAACTACGATCATGCCATCGCGAAAAAAACAGAATAAGCCTGCAAAACCTCGACCGAAGAAGCAGAAAAAATCGTCCGAACTCGATTCGGTGCTAGACCAGGTCAACGACAGTACCGTCGCGGACGCAAAGAAAGAGCTGCAGAATTTATTGGCGGACGCGAAAGGTGATTCTGCCACTTTCTTTCAGCAGAATGCACAGAAGCTCGAAGAACGCCTCGTCCTCGTGAGCAAGGGTGAGCTCGATCAAGATGACTTCAATTTCTTCGTCGAAAATCAGAAACGTGCCGCGCAGATTTTCATCGACAGCCAACCGCCGCAGGCGCAGGAGCGCGCGGAAAAACTGACCATCCACCTTCTCGAAGTCGCGGCGACCAAAATCGTGCCGGTGCTGATCGCGGCGGCGTTATAATCGCCAGTCGGATTCGATTAGGGCAAGCGATTGTATTTTTTCAACAACTCGCGCACACGATCGTGCGGCAAAGCATCGACGTGATGATTGTCGCGTCCCGTCATGTCGTGATTGTCGACGAGCGCGTTAACGATCGCTTCTTCGGTCGCTTGCACAACTGCCTCAAAGATCGGATCGAGCCGATCGTTGGGAATTGTTTCAACGGTGTGTGTGAGCAGGTCGGGGTTCGCGGCGTTCGGATTCGCGGTGGAAAAGGCGATGAACAAATCGCCCGAACCATTTCCGGAAACGCTTCCCGTGCGGGCGAGACCGAGCGACGCGCGACGGGCGAGGCGTTTCAATTGGTTAGGCAAAAGCGGCGCATCAGTCGCAACGACGATGATAATGGAGCCGGCTTCCTCTTTATAAACCTGGCCTGGAATTTCTTTACCGACTGGAACTCCCGCAATGGTCAGTTGCGGTCGGCGTCCGCAATTCGCCTGCACAAAGACGCCGACGATAAACGAACGCGCGGGTGCATTCTTGTCCTGTTTCAGATCGACCTTGCGTGAAGCGGTTCCGTTTCCGCCTTTGAACTCGTAGCAGATCATGCCCGTCCCACCGCCGAGGCTCCCCTCCTCTAGTGCGCCGCCGTGAGCCGAATCGAGCGCGTGCCAGACGTCTTCCGCTTTGACGTGAAAACCGTTAATGTCATTGAGCCAGCCGTCCCAAGTCTCGGCGACGACGGGCAAACTCCACCAGTAGCCAGTCTTATCGGCTGCTCCGCGTTTAATGCGCCACGCAATTACGGCATCCCGCGCGACTCCGACGCTGTGCGTGTTCGTAATAATGATTGGTCCTTCGAGAAACCCGCTTTCTTCGACCCAGGGCGTGCCCGTCATTTCACCGTTGCCGTTCAGGCTGAAGAAACCAGCGTAAACAGGGTCATTGAGCGAATCGTGTCCGCGCGGAATGACTGCCGTTACCCCTGTGCGCACCGGGCCTTTGCCTACCTCGAGTTTGCCTTCGCCAGTGATCAGGGTGGTGTATCCAACTTCAACACCGGCCACATCGGTAATGGCATTGAATTCCCCGGGCGTGCCTTCGAACGGAATGCCAAGATCCCGCGCACGCGTTTGTTTGCTTTCTGTCGTCGTCCTTGCTGGCGGGGATTTCTGAGGCTCTCGTGCCGAAGCATCGAGCGCGACTACGAGCACGAGCAGGAGCAAGAGGCGAGCAAACCGCTTCAATGTCATTGTTCATCCATCAACTATCAGCTACCAACCATCAACTTTTTCGTTAGATTGAAGGCGTGAGCTACGAGGTTTTCGCACGAAAATACCGGCCCCAGACTTTTGACGATCTGGTCGGCCAGCCGCATGTCTCGCGCACGCTGAAAAATGCGGTCACGCAAAACCGGCTCGCCCATGCCTATCTTTTCGTTGGACCGCGCGGAATCGGCAAAACATCGACCGCTCGGATTCTGGCGAAATCACTCAATTGCGTAAACGGGCCAACTGCCACGCCATGCGGAGAATGTCACAACTGCCGCGAGATTGCGGCGGGCAACAGTCTCGACGTGATCGAGATCGATGGCGCCAGCAACAACAGCGTCGAAGACGTTCGCCAGCTTCGCGAGAATGTTCGTTATGCGCCTGCCAAAGGCCGTTACAAAATCTATCTCATCGACGAAGTGCACATGCTGTCAGCGGCGGCGTTTAATGCGCTTTTGAAGACGCTCGAGGAGCCACCAGCGCACGTGAAATTTATTTTCGCGACCACCGAGCCGCAGAAAGTTTTGCCAACGATTTTGAGCCGTTGCCAGCGCTTCGATCTCCACCGTATCCCGGCAAATCTGATCGCGCAGCACCTTCAATTCATTGCTGGAAAAGAAAAAATCACATTGGAACCCGCGGCTGCGCATGCGATCGCGCGGGGCGCGGAAGGCGGTATGCGCGATGCAGAATCGATGCTCGATCAGCTCGTCGCATTCTGCGGCGAAAAAATCAGTGAAAGTGATGTCTTGAACATATTCGGGTTCACAGCCGAACAAACCGTGGTCGATCTTACCGGGCGGATTTTGCGCGGCGAAACGCCCGCCGCGCTCGAACTCCTCTACGAGCAATGCGAAAGCGGCAAGGACATGATGCGACTCATGTCGGACTTGATTGTTTATCTGCGCGATCTGCTTGTGTTCAAGGCAAAACCGGATGTTCTGGATGAAGGCATCGATCCTGATTTGAAAAAATCGCTCGCAGCGCATGCCGAATTGATCGAGACCGATCGTTTGCTCGACCTGATCGATCAATTGGCGGCCGCCGAAGGTCGAATGAAATGGGCGCCCAACAAGAAGCTCCATTTTGAGGTCGCAATCATCAGGGCGATTCAGAGCCTCGGACAAGCGACATTGGATGAGGTAATTGAGAGACTCAGTGAACTTCGCGATGGTGGTAGGGCGCGACCGCCGGGCGCGCCGCCCACGAAACCTGCAGCGGCGGGCTCTGACCGCGGCAACGAGGGATCGCGTCGGCAGAAAGCCGGGATCACCGATCCCGGCTACAGCAAAGCGGAAACCACGCGCGTGGCCGAGACTGCGGTACAAAGCCAGCCTAACGCGGACGAATTGTGGCACAAGGTCCTCGCAAAAATTCCGGTGAAGGGATTTTTGCGTACGTTAAGCGAATCAATTCGTCCGATTGGAATCGATGGCCGCAATTTTTTGCTTGGGCATTCGCCGGATGATCAGTCGAAGGTTGAAGCGCTCGCCAGTCCAAATAATCGCCGCCAGTTGGAAACGCTTCTGGGAGAAGCAAGCGGGTGCGACTGGTCGGTGAGATTTGTGGCAAAGGAGGGAATTGTACCCCCGAAAGCTTTCGGGGCTGGTTCCGAAGCGGCGAGGTCAGTTGAATCGTTCGAAGATGATCCGCTCATCCAGGAGGCTCTTGAGATGTTCAATGCTCAAATCAAATCCTGATGAAACGGATGGGTTAAAATGTTAAAAGCGTTACAAGGGTTACAACGGAAGAGCAGCGATAGCGTCAAACTGCCATTTTAACTTTGTAACTCTTTTAACGAATCACTACGACGGCGCAGCCCCAAATTATGAATCTCAACAAGCTCATGAAGCAGGCCCAGAAAATGCAGGAGCAAATGACCAGGACCCAGGCTGAGCTCGAGAAGAAAACTATTGAAGTGAGCGCGGGCGGCGGCAAAGTGAAAGTAACCGCAAACGGCGCCGGTGACATCGTCGCGATCAAGATCGACAAGGAAGTCGTTGATCCAAATGATGTCGAGTTCCTCGAGGAAATTGTCCTGACCGCCGTGAAGCAAGCCGCCGAGCAAGGAAAGGCCCTCGCCCAGGAGGAAATGACAAAGCTGACCGGGGGATTTCAGCTGTAGCAAGACGTCTCAACTTTTTGAGCTCACAGATGCTAACCGCCATCATTGTCGCGGCCGGCAGCAGCCAACGCATGGGGTTCGACAAGTTGTTTGCGACAATCGCCGGGAAACCGCTAATTGCGCACACGCTCCATGCGTTTGAGCGCGCCAGTTCTGTTAACGAAATCATCGTTGTTGCGCGCGAGGATCGACACGGCGAAATCCGAAAGATCAGCCGTGCTGAGAACTTCAAAAGAATCCATTCGATCATCGAGGGCGGCGAACGTCGCCAAGATTCGGTTCGCGCTGGTCTGCATCAGCTCAGTGCCGCCACCAAATATGTTGCTGTGCATGACGCGGCACGGCCGCTGATCACCCCGGAACAAATCGAGCGTGTCTTTGAACAATGCGTGATCCACGGCGCTGCTGCACTGGCTGAACCAATCAACGACACGCTTAAGCGCGCCGATGTCGACCCATTGGGCTCGCGCTCCCACCACGGCGGGAAGGCAGACCAAGTTCTGGCAGTGGCCGGCTCGGTGGATCGGCATCGACTTTACGCGATGCAAACGCCACAAGTTTTCGAGCGCGCATTGATCGAGACAGCTTATCGCGCCGCTCACACTGAAAATGTTTCATTGACGGACGAAGTTTCCGCGGTCGAGCGACTCGGTCGCACAGTTGTTCTGGTCCTCAACGACGACTTCAATTTCAAAATCACTTATCAGCGAGATTTGGCGCTAGCTGAATTTGTTCTGAAGCAACGGCGCGCTCCGGCTGCAAATGGTAGGGCGCGACCGCCGGGCGCGCCCAGAAAAACTGACCACGGCAACTAAGCAATCATCGGATCGACCGGCACAAGTGGCCGAATCAGGTCAGCTACAGCCAGAACGTCTTTGCATTTGAAGCCACGGCCGCGCCTTCGAATCCTGGCTGCTTCGAGTTCGTCAGCCCGGAGAAGTTGCCCATGTTTCCAAACCCAGGCGTTGGGATTGTAAGGACCCACACGGCAAGGATCGGTCCATGTGTGGATCGACAACAAGCAATCGTTGACGGCAGCGGCAATGTGCATCGGGCCACTGTCCACGCTCACGACAAATCGCGCGACGCGAATTAGCCAGATCAATTGTAACAGTGACGTTTGGTTAGTCAGGTCAATGCAATTCGCGACCACCTCGATCCCGGCCCGTGACTGCCCCACTATCACGATACGAGTGGGGGCGAAGGCACGGCAAAATTCCTGGATAACCGCGTTTGAGAGCGATTTGCCGCCGCCTCGCGCAAAGGGATGAAGAAGGATGAACGGCGGGTATTCATCGAAACGCGGGAGCGGGTCCCCTGTGGGAATCGGGCAACGAAGCCACGGGCTGATCGTGGCGCCCGCGCACTCGGCCAGTTTCAGGCACCGGTTAACGGAATGCCCGCGATCATTTACTTTCGCGACGCGATCGTAAAACCACCGCGAACCTTCGCGCGCATCGCTCATTCCGTAGATTTCTTTGGCGCCGCTGATCTTTGCGATCAGCGCGCTGCGAAGCAATCCTTGAAAATCGAGCGCCAGATCGGGCCGGATGGTCCGGGTTTTCTTCAACCACGGCAACAAGCTATAAGATGCGCCCAAGCCGCGAAATTCGCCCCGTGGAAAAAAGTGGACATGATTTACATCAGGATTCCCCCGAAGCAGCGGCGCAAATTCGGGATTAATCACCCACGTAATCTCGGCTCCAGGGTAGGCATCACGAAGCACGGCCACCGCCGGAAGAGTGTGGACGATATCTCCGAGCGAACTCGGCTTGATGATTAGGATCGATTTAGGGTTCAGAGGTCGGAGGTCGAAAGACGGCCGTTAGATCGTTAAATCCTTCTCATCGTCCCATTGCAAGCCGTTCGGCAAGCGGCCGCGGCAGACCGGCCTCGATCACCTTTTTTTGCGCAGTCGCCAGATCGTATTTTACCCGTATCTGCTGGACGAGATTGTTCTCAACGTCGTAAACGCAGTAGGCGGCGCGCCAATTTCCGTCACGTGGTTGTCCAACACTGCCCACGTTAATGAAATATTTCTTAGCCGGCTCAATACGGACATGATCGATCAGCTCCCGTCTGACGCCCTCGTCGCGAATAAAAACCATGGGCACATGGGTGTGGCCAAAAAAGCAAATGGTCGTGTGCTGATACGTGAAACTCGCCGCCGCATCGAGGTTATTAAAAACGTAACCCCATTGCTCCGGCGTATCGAGCGTCGCGTGCACGATGGTGAAATCGCGCACCTGTTTTTGGAACGGCAGGTCGCGCAGCCATTGCTTGTCCTTTTCTGTCAGTTTATCGCGCGTCCATTTGATGGCGCGCTCGGCCAGCTGGTTAAAGTCGGTCGGGAATCTCGAGATCGACGCCTGCTCGTCGTGGTTGCCTTTTACGGTGGGGCAATCCAGTTCGCGAACTCGTTCGAGGCACTCATGTGGATTCGCGTTGTAGCCGACCACGTCGCCCAGGCAGACAAAATGCGTGCACTTGCGCTGGCGCGCATCGGCCAGGACGGCTTCGAGCGCCTCCAGGTTGGCGTGGATATCACTGAAAATCGCGAAGCGCATTGCGGCGGCTGTTAAAAAGGTTACAACGTTACAACGGAAACGCTTCAACGATTTTAACCATTTAACGATCGAACGATTTCAATGTTGCAAAGACTTCGAGTCGGGAATCCGCTGGTCCTGCGGGATCCCGAGTTTATCTTCGAGAACTTTTAGCCGGCTAATCAAAGTCGGCAGCCGTTCCTTTTCACCTTTGTCATAGAGCTGGCGAAGGCGCTCATATGCTTCACGCTCCCGGTCTTCGCAGTAGGAAAGCTCGTAGGCGGAGAAACGCCTGTCATAGGTCCGCGCTCCAGGCAGGGCCGCTGCCTTGCCGAAGAATTCCGAAGCGCGCTCGTGATCTTTGTATTTCTCTTTGTAAAGCCGGGCAAGTGCTTCGTAGAGCTCGGGACGATCGGGATTATTTTTTATTCCGCGCTCAAGAAAATCTTTGCCGAGCGCAAAATATTCGCGTTGCGCTTTGACCCGCAAGGCGAGACGCGGTTGCGTTCGGTCGTTCATTGCGGCGACGCTGGCGTTCCAGGCCATGTGCCATGCGGCCATGTCCCAAAACAGGAGCGCGCGCGGCTGCAGCGTCGTGACGTGCTGGAATAATAACAGCACACGGCCCCACTCTGTCCGCTCCCACGCCACATGCGCTTGAATGAAAAGGCCATCGGCAACAATCGATCGAAATCCGCTCAACGCGGCAATGAATCCCAGTTGCCCGATTTTCTCTCGGAGATCGAGATTAAATTCGACCCCTCGGAAATGCTCTTGTCGATGGACCGCGGCCAGGTCTCGCTCCATTGGCAATTTAAGCGCTCCGAGTGCGAGCAGAATTACCAGCACGAGCAGGCCGCGTATCATAATTCCTTCCCATAAAAGACGAACGCCGCCAGCAATGTGTAGATCGTCGTGTAGAAAACTCCCAGCACAGCAGTCTTGAAAAAGAGGCCGAGTGAAATGGCTGTGCCGGCGACGATGTCATCTACCAAGTTGAACGCTTGCAGGTCGGGAAATATCAGCGCTACAACTGCGAGAAAAACGCGCGAGATCCACCCGCTGCTGTGTTCCTGTAACCAGTATTCCCGCGCGATCGCCTGTAAGTGGCCGATAAAGTAAATGAAAGCCATTACCACAATGGTGAAAATATTTGTGGTGGCGAAGGTCGATACAAAAAGCGTGAGCGCCGCGAGCAAACATGCTTTCAGATAAATAATGACGATGCCGGGTAATATGTCGCTGTTGAATGCCGAAGCGCGGACTGCGCGCAAAGCTTCATCTATTTGTTCGCGCGGCGCCGCGGCCATTTGGCGCATGGTCACGTGCACGAGCGTTTGCTCGCGCGCGTAGAGCACAAGGAAAAACACGGCACCCATCACCAAAGTGCCGATCGCCAGCAGCAAAAGCACCCCGGCAATTTTCCCAAGCAGATATTCCAATCGCGGCACCGGTTTTGCGAGAATCGTGTAAATCGTGCGATCCTCGATGTCCTGCGGAATGAGTCGCGCGGTGGCGACAATTGCCAGCAACGACGTAAAGATCGACATCGCGCCGAGCGAAACGTCTTTGAGGATTTGAAACTCCTGCTGAAAAGTTAGCTGCGCCATAAACATCGAGCTGCCGATCAAAAGCAGGGCGAAAACCAGCAGGAAGTAAAAAACTTTCAGGCGCGTGAGCTCGGTCAATGTGTTGACCGTGATGGCGCCAATGCGGCCGACAGAGAAAGCGCGATAAGGCTTTGCCAACGTTGAAGCGTTTCTGTCGTTCGTCATTTCTGCTTAGTCATTCCTTCGTCATTCGACATTCGGGCTTCGTCATTTTTGGCTGTCGCTTCGAGAAACAATCTTTCAAGGGTGGTCGTGGATTTTCGACGCTCGATCAGTTTCGCGTTTGAGCGGTTGATGAGTGACTCGATCTCATCGACGAGCGGAGGGGAAGCGTCAGCGATGACAAGCTCCGTTTGATTTTCAATCGCAATCAATTCCTGCAACCGTCCTTCGCGCACGAGCACACCATCGGCAAGAATGCCGACGCGATCGCAGATTTCCTGCGCTTGCGCCAGCAAATGAGAGGAAAGCAGCACGGTGATTCCACGTCGCCGCAGATCCAGAATCAGGTCGCGAATCTCGCGGGAGCCCGCCGGGTCGACGCCGGCAGTGGGCTCATCCAGCACGACGAGTTTCGGATCGTGAATCAATGCTTGCGCCAGGCCGATGCGTTGTAACATGCCTTTCGAATACGTGCCGAGCCGCCGCTTCCGCGCCTTCGTCAATCCAACGAGAGTCAGTAACTCATTGATTCGATTTTTTAATGGGGCGCCTCCGAGGCCGCAAAGGCGCCCGAAAAAACGCAGAGTTTCTTCGCCGGTGAGATATTTGTAAAAGTAAGGATTCTCCGGCAGAAAACCGACCGCTTCCCTGCTTTCGACCAAACGGCTGTCACGACCGAAAATCTCCGTGCGGCCGCGGGTTGGTGAAACCAGCCCCAGGATAATTTTGAGAGTCGTGCTCTTCCCAGAGCCGTTCGGCCCGAGCAGTCCGTAAACTTCTCCCGGTTCAACGCGCAGATCGAGGTCGCGCACGGCAACAACGGACTGTCGATGGAATGGGACCGGGAAAAGTTTCGTCAGTCCCCGGACAGCAACTGCCGGATCAGTCATAGCGAATCTTAAAACCGCGGGCAGTAACCGGCTTTTCCAGTTTGTTTTCGACTTGTTTGCGAATCAGCGCGCGGAGTTCGCTCTGAGCGATAGCGTCCTGGAACGCGCGCACTTCATTCTCTTCTCCGTTGATCTGAAGTTCCACGCGGCCATCTGGCAGGTTGGTGACCCATCCGGTGACATCGAAGCCTTTTGCGATGTGTTGCACAGACCAGCGAAACCCGACGCCCTGAACGTTGCCCTCGTAAAATACCTGAAGCGAAACCATGGTCGCTAATTCCGCGATGCTTGCTGGCTCCTAGATGGCAGCGCTAGGCCGCGTGAAAATCCAGCATCCAGCTTGTCCGCTATGGCGGGAATCCAGAATCCAGCAGCGTTTCATTTATACGAGTATACCAGACAGAAGCTGCCCTCCCGACCTTCAATCAAATCGACCGAGACAAAATACTGGCCGCTGTTCGCCGGTGAAAATCCGGCTGCCGCCTTTTCCCCGGCATTATGGGTGTCGGTGGAGACTTGCTTGCCTGTCTCATTATAAACGCTGACCCCGATTTTTGCCGAAGGCTCAGCCGCGCCGGCGGAAAACCAATATTGGTTTCCGGCATAAAGATTCACCGCGACCAATGCGTGGTCGTGTGGCTTAACGGTCCCGCACCAATGGCCGTCCCGGGTTTTGAATCCATCGTTTGCAAATGCTCCGGCAAGATCGAGCGCGGTCTTACGCGCCTCGACCTCGGCATCTGTCTCGGCGCGCACAGAAAAACCGGCGACCAACACCACGATCGACAGAAAAATCGGCGGGAGGCGTTTCATTTCGCGATGGTCTTGTTCTCTATCTTCTCCATCACTTTCCCAACCGCTTCATTCACCTTCCGCACTTGATCAACGCTGGGCGCCTTATCCGCCGGGAAAGAAACCAGTTTCTCAATGCCGCCAAGCTGTTCGCTCACATCTTTAACCAGCGGCTCGCTGCGAAGCTCGGGCGAGATTTCATTCACCTTCGATTGCATTAATCTGACGAGCGCCGGCTGGCGCAGTACTTTCGCGCTTCGTTCGTCATAGTTTTGCATGATCGCTCCGCTGACTACCTGCGTGCCGCGAATCCAGCCACCGACACTGACGAGAATCACCAGGTCCTGGTCGGCGTGGGATTGCATCGAGGATTTCACTTCGTTTTGCGTTGCTTCCAGCTCCTCGTTTAACGTGTCCCATTCGTTGTGCTCGGCGAACTCGTTGATGCTATTGCCGCGGCTGAGCAGGCTCTCACTTACTCCAAGGGCTTTTGCCAGCCTGATGATGTCTGACCCGATATTCTTGACCTGCTGGCCGTCCTTCGCTTCGACGGCAATAAACCCATCTGCGATCAAGCCGCCGAGGTTGAGCGCGATTTGCGCGCGATTCCGATAGGTCATCGGCATCGGGCCGCGATATTGGCTCGACCAGTTTGTCTTGCCCGGCTTCTCCAGTGCCGCGAAAAGTTCCGCCGGCGTCGGGATGCTAATCGAATCGCTCCTGACGGCTTTTGCCAATTGATCGGGGGGCAACTGCCCCGTCTCTGCGCCAAAGGCTGTGAAAATGCTCCCGATCAGCCCGATTACGCTCAGTCTTGTCAAACGAATCATCGAACAGATTATCCGGTGCCTCCGCGAAATTGCCAATGCGAATCTGGACCTCAAGAAAGAACCTCAGGTTAAGTTAGGTTTTTCGTCGATCACCAAGATCAGTTGAAGAATCTGATGCCCGGCGCATGATTGCAAGGCAACATCCCCTCTCCCTGCAATATTCTGAAATGTCAAAAACCTTGATTCGTAACATTATTGCGCGCGAAATCCTGGATTCGCGTGGCAATCCAACGATCGAGGTCGATGTGCGTTTGGAAGGAGGTGCGCTTGGCCGGGCGGCGATTCCAAGCGGGGCGAGCACCGGCGAGCATGAAGCATGGGAATTGCGCGATGGGGACAAAATGCGATTCGGCGGCAAAGGCGTCAAGAAAGCAGTCGCCAACGTGAATGATAAGATCGCTCCCGCTCTCCACGGCTGGGATGCGCGCGACCAACGAAAGATCGACAACAAACTGATCGAACTCGACGGCACGCCCAATAAGAGGAACCTAGGCGCAAACGCGCTCCTCGGCGTTTCCCTGGCGGTCGCACAGGCTGCTGCCGCAGCGGAACATCTCTCCCTCTTTCGCTATCTCGGCGGACCCGGGGCTAGAGTTTTGCCCGTGCCGATGATGAACATCCTAAACGGTGGCGGGCATTCGGACGCGCCGATCGATTTTCAAGAATTGATGATAGTGCCGCGCGGTGCGCCCACGTTTTCGGAAGCGTTGCGGTATGGCGCGGAAGTTTTTCATTCGCTTAAATCTGTCCTGAGAGATCGACATCTTTCCACGGCGATTGGCGACGAAGGTGGCTTCGCCCCGCAACTCGGTTCTGCCGAGGACGCCTTGGAAGCGATTTCAGCTGGCGTTAAAAAAGCGGGCTACAAACTCGGGGAGCAAATCTTTATCGCACTCGATCCCGCCGCCTCCGAATTCTACGATAGCGAAAACAATGTCTATGTATTCAAGAAATCGGATGGCTCTCGCAAAACTGCCGGCGAATTAATTGATTACTATGCCGATCTTTGTGCGCGCTTCCCGATCATTTCGATTGAGGACGGGTGCGCCGAAAATGATTGGGAGGGCTGGAAACAGCTGACCGCAAAGCTTGGTGACAAGATTCAACTAGTCGGTGACGACCTCTTTGTCACGAATGTCGAATTTCTGCGGAAAGGAATTGCCGAGCACGTGGCAAATTCGATTTTGATCAAAGTGAATCAGATCGGCACGCTTACTGAAACGCTGGCAACCATTGATCTGGCAAAGGAAAACGATTACTCCACCGTAATCAGCCATCGTTCTGGCGAAACGGAGGATGCAACGATTGCCGATATCGCAGTCGCGACCAACGCCGGCCAGATCAAGACCGGATCACTTTCCCGCAGCGACCGCATTGCGAAATACAATCAGCTCCTCCGAATCGAAGAAGAACTGGGTGACAAAGCCGAATACGGCGGTAAAATGCGCTAAGTGGATCAGACCTACGCCGATTTTCGCGCGCGTCGCGAAGCCACCGTCTGGCAGCGACTTAACCGAATTCTTCGCGTTCTGCTTGTCCTCGCGATCTGGCTCGTGATTGTGAGCTTGTTCGTTCCGCCCTACAAAAAATTGATGCAGAGCCGCGCCGAAACCGACGAGCTGCAGCGACAGGTAGATGGGCAACAAAGTTTACTCTCGCGTCAGACTCGCGAGGTCAACCTGCTCAAGACCGACGTGACTTATTTAGAAACCATCGCGCGGGATCGTCTTGATCTGATGAAAGAAGGTGAAACGATTTTCCGCCTTGAGCCGGCGCAAGGTGCAAAACCGAAGCCGAGCGATTCCGCGCGTAGATAGGGTAGCGCACGCGTCTCGCGTGCTGGTTTCGGCGTCGCGCCGAAACAATCTTTCCTTTCGTTTCCGCAGCCAGGGAAGACGAGCGACGGAAAAGAAAGTTCGCGATCGCGAGGACGCGCTCGCTCCGGCGGCTGCTGGACGAGACCCGTGCGCTACTCGATCTATGCGTTTCGTCACAAGCTCGCTCGTGCCCGCTACGTCTTTGCGATTTGCCGTGACTTAAATTATCTTTCTGCATGCCAGCGGAAATCTCCATTCTCGATGCCGAAGATTTGAAATCGCGCGTTCGCGAATTGCGGAGGTTTCTTTGACGTTGAAAAGCTCCAGAAAAATCTAGCCACAATTGAAAGGCGCATGGCTGCGCCCGATTTCTGGTCGGATCGCGAGCGTGCGCAGACCGATGTCGAAGAGGTTTCCCGATTACGTGCGCTGGTGAATCCGTTTCAAGCGTTGGAACGCGAGATCGATGATTTTAGCGCATTGCAGCAGTTGGCTGCGGAAGAAACCGATGCAACTGCGCGCGCAAAGGTAGAGCAAGAAGTCGCAACCGAACATGAACGCTTGCTTCACAAGCTGGAGGAATTCGAGCTGCGCCAATTTCTTTCCGGCGAAAACGATCGCGCGAATGCATTTCTCACCATCCACTCCGGCGCAGGCGGCACTGAGTCGTGCGACTGGGCCGACATGTTGCTGCGGATATATCAACGCTGGATCGAGCGAAGTGGTTTCAAATCGCAGACCGTGGACATTCAACAGGGTGAAGAAGTCGGAATCAAATCGGTCACCTTGCTTGTGAGCGGCGAATATGCCTATGGGCATCTGCAGACCGAACGCGGCGTGCACCGGCTGGTACGCATCTCGCCATTCGATGCAAACAAGCGGCGCCACACTTCGTTCGCCAGTGTGGATGTCGTCCCTGAAATCGCCGACACCGCTCCGATTGAAATCAATCCGGCCGATCTGGAGATCGACACATTCCGCAGCGGTGGAAAGGGCGGACAAAACGTCAACAAGGTAGAAACGGCTGTGCGCATTCTGCACAAGCCCAGCGGGATTGTGGTAGCCTGCCAGGCGGAGCGCAGCCAGGGACGCAATCGCGAACTGGCTATGAAAATGTTAAAGGCGAAGCTTTACCAAATCGAACAGGACAAGAAGCGGGCGGAGAGAGAACGCCAATATGGCGAGAAGGGCGAGATCGCGTGGGGAAATCAAATTCGCTCATATGTGTTTCAGCCGTACCAGATGGTGAAGGACCACCGCACTGGAGCGGAAACAAGCAACGTTCAAGATGTGATGGATGGCAATATCGACATGTTCATCCAGGCAAAGTTGCGGGGAGAAGAAGCGAGGAAAAGTGAGAACGCTGAGTAGGCGCGTTGTCCGTAAATGCGCCTTTGGCGCCGGCTTTATTCTCTGGAGTTGCTCGGTCGATCTTGTCTAAAGGGATCGATGATCCATGGCCAGTCTTTCGCCTGTGCGCACAACCCAGCAGCTACGGGATTTTCTCGGATGTAATTCATTTTGGCTGAGAGTTGTTCGCCGCGCTCATCCTCCCGCAGACAGTGATCGAAATATCCTTCCTGCCACATCACTCCGTTCTTATATGCGTGAAAACGTTTCCAGTCGCCAACGACGCCGCTCATCGATTCGTCGCGAGGGAACGACAAAAGCGCGTGCAAATGATCCGGCATCAAAACGAACAGGGTGATGTGCCATCGGCGTTTAGAGTCATAAAACTGCGCTGACTTAAGGAGTACCTGCGCCAACGATGGATCAACTAGCTGGCGTTGTTCCATTTTCCGATCAAGAGAGATACGGATGTGAAACGGCGCGCCTGGTTGAATCCAGTGAGGGACCGTGGATGCAACCGCTGCGGAAATCCGTGGTAAATCACGGCATTAAATTAGCATCGCGCTCGGAGGTCGCGATCCACCAGCACCAACCGAAAGTGCGCGTCGAATTTTCCACGATTATGTGCGCGGCAACAGGCCAGACATGCAACTGCACGTTTAATCCGACGCACGCGAGGAAAATTGCGCTGGCAATTTGGACACCTGTAAAGATAGCGGCGAGCACGTTCGCTGACTGGGAACGGGAGATTATGACAGCGCCTCTCATCGCTAATCCCAAGATCGCGGCAAGCCTGCCGCCACTCAATACCATGGGGCAGAACCCGGCGCCGGCCCGCACGAAATTGCGCCAGGATATGGGCCAGTTCGTGGCGCAGCGTTTGATCGATTTCGGCTGGATGCTCAAACAGCCGCGGATTCAGCGAGATGAGTTTCTGGCGATAATCAGCGCGACCAGCGGCCGTTCGCAGACGTGAATTCCACTCGACGCGAAGGTCCCGCGCGCCACGCGCCGCGCCGAGTGAACACAAAAGCGCGCAGGCTTTTGTTTCAAGATTGACATCGCGCTGCCGAAATTTTAGGGCAAGCGCTTTAGTTGGTGTCTGAGGATTCGGTGGGCGGAGCGCCTCCCATCCGACTGTCTGGAACGCGAATTCGAGTTGCCTAAGCAACGGCATAGGCGCTCTTTCGCTTGTTCAAGCGCGCAACAATCTTCCCGATGCCGTCTCCGGCGGCTTTGATTTCATCAGCAGTTGTCCATTTACCGAGTGAAAATCGAACTGCGGAGCGCGCGCGCTCGATCGGCAAGCCCATCGCGAGCAAGACATGGGACGCGACTACTGATCCGACCATGCAGGCCGATCCGCTTGACGCGCAGACGCCCTCCAAATCGAGCGCCATTAACATCGTTTCCGAGTCGATGTCGGTGAAACTTATGTTGAGCGTGTTAGCAAGCCGATGACTGATGTCGCCATTTTGCCGCGCGTCAGGAAAAATTTCGGCGATTCGTCTCCATAATTCGTCTCGCAATTGCGCTTCACGTTTCTGTTCGCCGTCTCGATTGCGCAGCGCCCACTCAGCCGCCGCTGCCATTCCCGCAATCGCGGCCACGTTTTCCGTACCGGGTCGCCGCTCATTCTCGTGCGCGCCACCAAACATGATCGGCTGGATCGACAGACCGCTGCGCAAGAAAAGAAATCCGGCGCCCTTGGGTCCGTAAAATTTGTGTGCAGCGAAACTCGCGGCATCAACAAGAGAAAGATTAACATGGTCATCCTGAGCCCCGAAAGCTTTCGGGGTCGAAGGATCCCGCGGCGTTAACTTTGAGGCGGCATCGCCGGATTCCTCGATCCATTCGACTTCGCTCAGGGCGAGACTTTCGCTCGGAATGACAAGTGGCACTTTGCCGAATGATTGCACCATGTCGCTGTGCAACAGGACGCCGCGCTCCCGGCATATCTGGGAAATTTCATGCATCGGCTGAATCACGCCGGTCTCGTTGTTCGCGGTCATGATCGAAACCAGCCGCGTTTCGGGTCGGATCGCGGCGGCAAGTTGATCGAGGTCGACAATTCCTTCGCGCGAAACGTTCAACCACGTCACTTCGAAACCTTCGCGCTTTTCCAAGTATTCGAGCGCGTTTAGGACTGCATGATGTTCCGCTTTGTTCGAGATGACATGACCACCGCGAGACGATTGACATCGTGCAAGACCGAGAACCGCGAGATTGCATGACTCAGTTCCGCCGCTGGTGAATATCAATTCGTGCGGTTTGGCACGCAAAAGCGCGGCCAGCTTGTCGCGCGCATTATCAATGGCGGCGCGCGCATCACGTCCCGCGGCATGCACGCTCGATGGGTTACCGAAATACCGGTCCAGGCACGGCAGCATCGCCTCGCGCGCGTCATCGGACAGCGGTGTCGTTGCGTTGTAATCCAAGTAGATCATTAAGTCTTATTCTTACTCATACTCATACTCATGCTCTTGCTCATACTGGTGCTCTCCTTGACACCCCAATCCCCGGCGCGCCCGGCGGTCGCGCCCTACCAATCATTCGCGGAATTCGTCGCGCGTGGTGGCGGGTTTGTGTTTTCGTTTTGGCACGACCTTCAGTTGTTTCTCTTCGTAATAGACAAGTGAATCCGGCGGCACACTTTGGACGAGAAAGACGTTGCCGCCGATCGTCGATCTCGCGCCAATCACCGTTTCGCCCCCGAGCACGGTCGAATTCGGGTAAATGGTCACGTCATCCTCCACCTTTGGATGGCGTTTGCCGCCCTTTTTGATTTTGCCGTGCTCGTCCTTCTGAAAACTGCGCGCTCCGAGTGTGACCCCGTGATAAAGTTTCACCCGGGAACCGATTTCAGTGGTCTCACCGATTACCACGCCCGTCCCATGGTCGATAAAAAAATGCGAGCCAATTTTTGCCCCGGGATGAATATCGATCCCGGTGCGGCTGTGCGCCCACTCGGTCATGATGCGCGGAACGAGCGGCACCTTATCGTAGAGCAAGTGCGCCATTCGATAAACGGCGATGGCTTCCAGCGCGGGATACGCCAGAATGACTTCTTCATAACTTTTCGCAGCCGGATCACCTTCGTAAGCGGCGTCAATGTCCGTCCAAAGGACACGGCGCACCGAGGGCAATTCCTTCAAAAACACCGTCAAGACTTCTTCCGCTTTCGCTTCCGTTGCTTCGTCGGGTGGGATTTTCCCGAAGCTTCTGCAAATTTCTGTTTTCAATCGTGCGTGCAAATTTCTTATGCGCGTGCGAGTGGTATCGGCCAGATCATCGGAGCTCACCAGCGCCTCGCTGCGAAAACCGGGAAACATCAGGCTCATCAACTCGGCACACGCCGCCTCGATGGCGAGACGTGAGGGGAGCGTGGCGGCAGCGTCGAGATAATTTATTCCGCCGGTTTCGCCATAGGTCTGAAGCAGTTCCTCAACCGCGTCGCGATTCGTCGAATCCATCGCGGGAAATATGCGCCCGGTTCCTTCTCAACAAAAGAGAAAGTGTGCGAAGATAGCCATCCTGGCTGTCTCGGCAGACAGGCTGGAAACCTATCTTCCGGCGTCCGGCTTAGATATCGCGCGCGTCGACCCATTGAACGGCGAAACGGGCGACCTCTCTCGCGTTTTTCAACTGAAGTTTTTCTTTAATGTGTGCCCGGTGAGTTTCCACTGTCTTTGGGCTGAGATGCAAAAGCTTCGCAATCTGGCGAACGTCATCGCCTTTACCGATGAATTCCAGAACCTCGAGCTCGCGATCGCTAAGTCTCTCGACGGCATCGGATTCGCCCTCAGGCGATTTCTTCGCAAATTTTGTGATGACTTGGGCCGCCATTGCCGGGCTGAGATAAGGACGACCGCTAAAGACTTCGTGAATTGCCCGGATCACATTGGCCATCGCTTCGTGTTTCATGACATAACCTTCCGCTCCGGCGCGTAGCGCGCGCAGTGCGTAGAGCGATTCATCATGCATCGAGAGGACCAGAATTGGGAGTTTTGGAAATTCAGCGCGAATGTTTTTAATGAGCTCAATCCCGTTGGCGCCCGGCAGGCTAAGATCGACAATCGCCAGATCGGGATTCAGTTTGCGAATTACCTCCATCGCTTCCGAGGCATTGCCTGCCTCACCGCAGACCGCGAAGGCGCCGTCGGAATGAATCAATTGCTCAAGGCCTTTTCGAAACAATGGATGATCGTCCACGATCACGATGCGTTTGGCGTCCGGCGGATCGCATTTCGGATTCTTGTTAGTCGATCTCGCGCGTTTCATTTAAGTGTAGCGAGTGCAGGTGGATCGACCGCTCCGTCGGGCGATGTTATTAGTGCGCCTTCGGCGCCAAACTAACATCGAGCTGGGGACTGCTCGATCCACCTTGCCTGATCTCAATCCCTTAATTGCCCTCTCTTACAATTCGCTGCTCGACGGCTTGCCCGATGTAGGAAATTTAGATCAAGGCTGCTAATGCTTTCGTGATCCTGGCAGGAAACAGCCTGGGCCGGGCCTTTTCTCTCTTCTGTAATGGGAGTGCTTTATTCGGCAAATAACAGGTCACCCGCGTGCCGCCTTTTTTTGGACATTCGATTTCCAAGCGGCCGCCGATCGCGCGCGCGCGATAGTTCATGATGTGAAAACCCAACCCGCGTACGCTATCGACGGGGTTCTTAAACCCGACGCCATTATCGGTTACGGCCAAGACGGTTGCTTTTTGCCAATGGTCCAACGCGACCACAATTTCGCGGGCTTGCGCATGTTTGTTGGCGTTGATCACTGCTTCCCGGGCGATCCGATAGAGATGTGAGGCGGCAAAGTCATCATCGATGTGAAACGACGGCTTGATTTCCAGGCGACACGGTGTTTTCCAGATTTCCCGTTCAACCAAATCTTGCAAGGCTGTTATGAATCCGGCTGAATCGATATCTGCACGATGCAAGGCACGG
>WNGB01004976.1_pt1 | contig 34497 bp, 32 predicted proteins | sample 5400681 | NCBI WGS metagenome assembly WNGB01 (sample SAMN13153367, study PRJNA577476) | soil metagenome | isolation source: 115 cm soil or saprolite under grassland replicate 2 | place: USA:California | collected 2016-06-15
GGTCTTGGTGGACCACGGGAGCGTCGGTCTGCCTCGCCCGCTGCCCGCGCTCGACTACGGTGCCCGAGCGCACCTCACTAATACAAGGGAGCAGCCCGAAGGGCGTCCGGGCGACGCGACCAGCGGCGCCCGAGCGGACTGGAGCGAGCGCGGGAACGCTGAGACGCAAATTTTCTAAAAACGTGCTCTTTTCTTTTCTTAAGGATGTAGAGCGCGCAGCCCCGCCATCCCGCTCAGGATCAAACGCACGCCGAAGTCGAAGAGTGCTTCGGCGTCGTCGGCGGCGAGGTCATCGGCGAGCCGCACCAGGCTCGGGAACTGCTCCCGCGGCAACCCTCGCAATTGCGCGCGCCCCTCGGCCAGCAGCTGCTCACGCGTTCGGCCTGCTTGCGCCGCGGAGGAGGCTAGTCGCACCTCGTCGGCCACGGCCTCAGTTACCAGATTGTTGAAGTGGTACGCCGACCATGCTGCATCTCGGTCGCTGAAGCCAGCGTCCAGCAGGACACCGAGGATCGCCTCGATATGCTGCAGGCGGCGCGGGCCGCCGGGCGGCAGGCTGGCCAGCAGGCGGGCGGCGTCGCGGTGCGTGAGCAGCACGCGGCGCAGGGCGCGCGCCGCTTCGAGCAGCGCCGACTGCCAGTCGATGTCGGTGCGCACCAGCGGCACCTGCGCGGTGATCTCATCGGCCAGCAGCACCAGCAGGTCGTCCTTGTCGCGCACGTGGCGATACAGCGAGGCGGCGGTGACGCCGAGCTGATCGGCCAACCGGCGCATGGTGAGTCCGTCGACGCCGTCGGCGTCCATGAGGTCGAGCGCCGCGCGCACCACCGTTTGCTGGTCGAGTCTGCGGGCGCGCGGGTGGGTGTCTTGCAGGCGAAGGATGACGCGGATGCTAGCGCACCGGCGCTTGACAAGTAAACACTGTTCGCGTAAGGTGAACAGCGTTCACAAGGAGTTCCACCCATGAGCGTTAGCACCTCCGCCGTCCCGCGCCGCAAGCCCTACCTCGGCATGCAAATGGAAGGCCCCATCGCCCGCTGGTACGCCCACCTCACCGGTCGCGATCCGCGCCACCGCGACACCGCGCGCATGATTGCCGAACGGTTGGCGCCCGGCAGCGCCGTGCTCGAGGTCGCGCCCGGCCCCGGCTACATGGCCATCGAGCTGGCCAAGCTGGGCGGCTACCGTGTCAGCGGGCTGGACATCAGCCGCTCGTTCGTGCGCATCGCCAGCGACAATGCCCGCCGCGCAGGCGTGACGGTCGACTTCCGCCACGGCGACGTGGCGCACATGCCACTACCCGACAACACGTTCGACTTCGTGGTGTGTCAGGCCGCGTTCAAGAACTTCCCGGACCCCGTCGCGGCGTTGAACGAAATGCACCGCGTGCTCCGCCCGGGCGGTCAGGCGCTGATCCTGGACCTGCGCAAAGACGCATCGTCGGAAGCGATCGAGCGCGAGCTCGAGGGCATGCATCTGTCACCGCTGAATGTGGTGCTGACCAGGTGGGTCTTCCGCTTCGGCCTGCTGCGCACCGCATATACCCGCGCCGCGCTGGAGTCAGTGGTGGCCCAGAGCCGCTTTGGCACCTCAGAGCTGCTTCAGCCCGGTATCGGCTTCGAGCTCACCCTGACGAAGTAGGCCGCTGTCAACTGAGGGACGTAGACTTGTCACCCCGAGCCCGCGAGGGATCTCGGTAGGTGGCCTGTCATCCCGAGCTTGCGAGGGATCTCGGTCGGCGGCCTGTCATCCCGAGCTTGCGAGGGATCTCGCTCGGACCGTGACATCACTACGCCTGCCCGCGCAGCCCGGCGCGCTCATCGGCGGTGCCGCCGACGTCGCGCGGGTCCAGGAGCTGCTGCTGCGCGAGGCGATCGCCGGCGGGATCTTCGCCGCTGGCCACGGTGAGGTCGGCAACGACCTGCCGGTCCTGCTGTCGACAGCGAGCGCCGAGCGGGTCGACGGTGGCTATCGCTTCACCGGCCACAAGATGTTCGGCAGCCTCACGCCGGTGTGGACGCGCCTCGGCGTGCACGTGATGGATACCTAGGACCCCGCGCAGCCGAAGGTGATCCACGGCTTCGTGCAGCGCAGCTCCGACGGCTACCGCGTGCGCGAGACCTGGGACACCCTGGGAATGCGCGCGACCCGCAGCGACGACACCATCCTCGAGGGCGTCGTCGTGCCCGATCGGTACATTGCCCGCCAGGTCCCGCCCGGCGCGGTCGACCCGTTCGTTGGCGCGATCTTCGCCAATGCGCTGCTGAACTTCGGCGCCATCTACTTCGGTCTCGCCGAGCGCGCGCGCGACCTGGCCATCACTTCGGCACGCAAGCGCACTGCCCTGGCGGTGTCGCGTTCGATGGCCTACCACCCCGAGATGCAGCACCTGTTTTCGGAGATGCAGCTCGAGCTCGAGTCGATGTGGCCGCACCTGGAGCGCATCGCCGAGGACTGGTCGAACGGCGTCGATCACGGGCCCGCGTGGCCGATGAAGATCGTCGCTACCAAGTACCACTGCGTCGAAGGCGCCAAGAAGGTCGTCGACCTGGCGCTGACGAGCTCCGGCGGCGCGGGCATGTTCAAGGGCAACGAGCTCGAGCGGCTAGACCGTGACGTCCGCGCGGGCGGCTTCCATCCCGCCAACACGCTGCTGACGCACGAGATCGTGGGCAAGACCACGCTCGGCATCGGCCTGGACGAGCAGCCGCGCTGGGGCTAGTTCGCGCGCGATCGCGCCCCGTACCGTAAGGTCCATGCCGTTGTTCATGGACATTCACCAGAAGGTCGAGGGCCTGACGCTGCACCTGGGGTTAACCCTGGCTACGATAGCGAGGCAATGCCTCACACAGTGGCTTTGGTTGGCCTGGGTGCGATGGGCACCGGCGTCGCCCGCTCCCTCCTTGGCGCAGGGTTCACGGTTCGCGGCTGCGATATTCGCTCCGAGGCTGTAGAGCAGCTTCGACAGATCGGCGGGGTCGCGTGCGCGACCGCGGACGGCGCCGGCAGCGGCGCTGATGTCGCGGTATTGCTTGTCTTGAATGCCGACCAGGTCGAGGACGTTGTGTTCGGCGAGAACGGGCTCGTGCATTCGCTCGTCGCACCGGCGCTCATCGTGTGTGCCACGACCATGTCGCCGGCGCGTGCCAAAGCGCTCGCCGCACACGCGGAGACAGCTGGTCTGCGCTGGCTCGACGCGCCCGTGAGCGGCGGCACGCAGCGCGCGGCCGAAGGCACGCTCACGTCGATGGTCGGTGGCGCGGCGGTGGACTTGAAACGCGCTCATCCGGTCATCCAGGCGTACTCACGCGATGTGTTCCACCTCGGCCCGGTGGGCGCAGGCTCGATCGCGAAGATGGTCAATCAGGTGCTCGTGTACTGCCATCTTGCCGCGGCCGCCGAAGCCATGACCCTCTGCGCCAGGCTCGGCGCGGACGGTCAGTCGGTGTACGAGGTGATCTGTACGTCGATGGGCGCCAGCGCGATCTTCCAGAGCCGTGTACCGCACATCCTGGACGGCAGCTACGAAAGCGGAGGCAGCCTGCGAATCGCGCTCAAGGATCTGGGGATCGTGGAGGAAACGGCGCGCGAGCTGGGCATGCCGCTGCCCATGAGCGCGCAGGCTACCCAGCTGTTCCGCGCCACGGCTGCCACTGGCATCGATCAAGACGACCTCGTGGTGGCCAAGCTGCTGGCCAGGCTCGCGGGTGTGCCCGACTGCGGCTGACCGCACTGGCCAGCCGCCGAAGTGCTGCAGGACCGTGAGGCGCGGCTACGCGTCGTCGTCCGGCGGCGGAGGCGGCGGGACCAGAATCCAGTCCACGATCATCAGTCGCTGCAGCCGCTTGTTATTGGTATCGGCAACGTAGACCGTGCCCTGCCCGTCAACCGCGATACCCCGCGCGGCAAAAAACTGACCTGGCTCCGAGCCGGCATCGGGGTTCTGACACGGCGGGTCGCCATCGAGGCACAGCCGCCACTGATCCAGCAGCGCGCCGTCGGGAGCCAGCTTCGCGACTCGCCAGTTGTCCTGGTCGCTCACGTAGACGTTGCCGGCGGCATCGACGCCAACGCCCAACGGATTGTGGAACTGACCAGGCTCCCGACCCCGTGAGCCGCCCCACCGACCGACGACGCTGCCAGAACCAGGATCGAACTTGATGATCTGGTCGTTGTAGGCGTCGGACATGTACAGGAAGCCGCCCTGGTCCACTGCCAGGCTGCCCGGGATGAAAAGATCGCCCGGGATGCGGCCCTTCAAATCCCAGATCGCCAGCGACTTGCCATCACTCGTGAACTTCTGGATGCGGTAGCCCGCGCCCTCGGCGACGAACACGTTGTCACCACCGTCGACGGCAATCCCTTCGGGACTGATGAACCGTCCCGGCTGCTTGGCGTCGCAATAGGCATTCGCAGCAGAAGGCGAGTCGCACACTCCCCAGGTCGCCACGACCTGTCCCTGAGGTGAGAACTTGTACACGCGGTCGTGCGGTGAGTCCGTTGCGTAGACGTTGCCTTTGGTATCGACCGCGACACCGAGCGGGCTGCCGGACTGGCCGGGACCGTGCTCGCCGGGCAACGGCCAGCGTGCGGTCACGGCGCCGTCAGGACTGAGCTTCAGGATCTGAAAGTGGGTCGAGTCGGTCAGGTAGATGTTGCACGTGCGATCGAGCGCCACCGCGTACGGTCCCTCGCCTGAGCCGATCACCCCATCGACCGTAAAGACGTCGCGCCATTCCCAGACCGGCAGCACCTGCCAATCGGGTCCGGGTGGTGTGGGCGCAGCGCGGCCAGCGCAGCGCAGGTTCTCGGGCGCCGCTGGCGCGACCTGCTGGATCGGCGCGGCGCTCACCGGCAGGCTGGTGAGGGCGCATGCCACGGCACAAGTGAAGACGGCGACGAAGCGCCGAGTAGGGTGGAGGCTGGGCAACATGGGGCCAGCATGGGGCACTTGCCCATCGTGCGCGCCCCACAAATGCATCAGAATTGCTTCGAATGCGCCAAGCCCGTGATGCCGACCCGAGCCCCCGGCGCTGGAGCGTCGTCTTGCGCGCCTTGCGCGAGGCGGCCGGCGCAACACAGGAGGGCTGGGCCGCCCGACTCGGCGTCGGTCGCAGCACCCTGCAGCGCTGGGAGAGCGGCGATTCACCCCCCAGCCCGGAGGCCGAGGCGGTCTTGCTCGAGGTGTGCCGCGATCGCGGGCTCCTGCGCACCTACTACCAGGGACCACTCCGTGGTGTCACGCTCAGCGCGGAGCTGATCCGCGATCTCCTCAGCGAAGCACGGCTCGCCAGTACGCCCGAACGCGTGCGTCGCGTGCGCCGCGCCGAGCAGTTGCCCGAGCCGTTGCCCGAACCATCGAGCGGACCGCGCAGCGCGCAGCCAGCGCCGCCGCGCACCAGCTTCATCGGTCGCGAACGCGAGCTCGCCGAGGTGCAGCGCTTGCTGGGTAGTCATCGGCTGGTCACGCTGACTGGCCCCGGCGGTGCCGGCAAGACGCGCCTGGCGCTCCAGGTCATGCTGGCCGCGGCGACGTGGTTTGGCGATCGCAGCTGGCTGGTCGATCTCTCGGCACTGTCCGACGCGGACCTCGTCCCGCTCGCGCTGGCCACCGCGCTCGGCGTGCGCGACGAGTTGCAGCAGTCCGCGCTCGAGGCCGCGATTCGCGTCCTGGGTGCATCGAGCGCGCTGCTCGTCCTCGACAACTGCGAGCACCTGCTCACCGCGTGCGCGCACCTGGTGGATCGGCTGCTGGCCGACTGTCCGGGTGTGCGCGTGCTGGCCACCAGCCGCCAACCACTCAGCCTGGCCGACGAAATGTCGTGGCCGCTCGGCGGGCTCGAATCGGCCCAGGCCGTGCGGCTCTTCGTCGAGCGGGCGGGCGCGGTGCGGCCCGGCTTTGCGCTCGAACCCGACAATAGCGCTGCTATCGAGCGCATCTGCAGGCGCCTCGATGGCCTGCCGCTGGCCCTGGAGCTCGCCGCGGCCCGCACGCGCGTGCTCGCGCCCGCGCAGCTCGCCGACCGACTCGACGATCACCTGCGGCTACTGGCCTCGAGCAATGTCACCGCCGTGCCGCGCCAGCAAACGCTGCGCGCCACGCTCGACTGGAGCTACGAGCTGCTCACGCCCGCCGAACGGGCGTTGCTGCGGCGAGTCGGTGTCTTCGCCGGCGGCTGGACGCTGGAAGCCGCCGAAGGCGTGGCCGACGATCTGACGGATGTCCTCGAGCTCTTGACGTCGCTGGTGACGAAGTCGCTGGTCGTGGCCGACTTGCAAGCGACGCGCGCTCGTTACCGGCTGCTCGAGACCGTGCGCCAGTACGCGGTCGACAAACTCGAGTCGGCGGGCGAGGGCGATGCTGCCCGCGAGCGCCACCTGCGGTGGTTCCTCGGCCTCGCCGAGACGGCGGAGCCGCACCTGCGGGCGGCCGACCAGGCGCTATGGCTCGATCAGCTCGACGAGGAAGTCGAGAATGTGCGCGCTGCGCTGTCGTGGGCGCTCGTGCAACCCGATCGAGTCGGCGATGGGCTGCGGCTCGCGGCGGCACTGCGCTGGTTCTGGTTCACGCGCGGCCGGCCGGCTGAGGGTCGCGCGTGGCTGGAGCGCGGCTTCGCCGCTGCCGACACGGTGCCGGCGGTGGTGCGTGGTCGGGCCCTCGATACTGCCGCGGCTCTCGCGCACAGCCAGGGGGCGTACGCGGTCGCGCTGCGCTTCCAGGCCGAGTCGCTCAGCGTCTGGCGGTCTGAAGGGGATCGCCAGCGGACTGCCGCGGCGCTGAGCACGCTCGGCATCATCGCCAAAGCGCAGGGCGAGCACGACCGCGCGCGGGATCTGCTCGAACAGGCGCTGCAGCTCGCGCGCGAGGTCGGGGAGCGCCCCACCGAGGCGACCGTGCTGAACAACCTGGCGGCGCTGGCGATGGACGTGAGCGACTACCCGCGTGCGCGCGACTTCCTCGAAGAGAGCCTGGCGATCAAACGCGAGCTCGGCGATGCAGCCGGCATCGCGACCTCGCTCTACAACCTCGGCGAGACGGCCGTTCACCTGGCCGAGCACGAGGCCGCGGTCGCGCTGCTGTCCGAGAGCCTGGCGCTGTTCAGGCGACTCTCGGCTGGCGATCGCATCGCCCAGACGCTACACAGCCTGGGCACGGTCGCCCTGCGGCGGGGCGACGCCACGGCTGCCCAGGGACAGTTCGCCGAGGCACTGGAGCTGTTCAAGCTCGCCGGCGATGGCTGGGGCCAGGCGCTGTGCGTCGAAGGGCTGGCTTCGGTCGCCGAAGCTACCGAGCAGTACGCTCAGGCCGCGCGGCTGTTCGGCGCGGCGGACGTGTGGCGGGAGGCCAACGGCGCCCCGGTGCCACCCAACGACCGCGCCGAGTACGACCGAGTGTTGGCCGCCGCCGCGGCTGCGCTCGGACAGACCGCGTTTACCGTCGCCTGGGCCGAGGGCCGCGCGGCCGGGCTGGACGCGCTCTGATGTCATCCCGAGGGGAGCCTGCGAGCCGAGGGATCTCACGGTCCAACCGAGATCCCTCGCAAGCTCGGGATGACATGGTTTCCTGACCGAGCTCCCTCGCAAGCTCGGGATGACCGTTAGTGCTGGCGGCGTTCCAGCTCGCGGATCACTTTGAGCATTGGCGCGAAGTCGACTGGCCAGGTCAGCTGGCGGCGTCGCAGATACGCGCCTGCCTGGCGGCGGCCGATGCGCATGAACTTCAGTAGCTGTAGCGGCGCGCCCGCGTGCGGCATGCGATCCTGGTTGCGACTGCCATTCGCGGTTACGAAAGCGGACGGTCGGAAGATGAGCGATTCGCCCTCCTCGGTGAGCCGCCCACGGATCAGCAGCTGGTACTGATTCTCGAGTCGCTCATCGTGGCGATGGAAGAGCAGGCAGGCGGGGCCACGCCACAGCTCGGCCAGCGGCGGAAGACGCGTGACGGTGATCTGCTGGCGCTCATCGTCGAGCTCGACCTGGCAGCGCGCACTGATGGGATAGCCGCCCGGCTCGACCACGCTCAGGGTTGCGCCCTGGTACCGCCGCGCGCAGGCGGCGAGCTCGCTACTCCACACGGGTTGCAAGTCCGATCTCAGTCGGCGCAACGGAGAAGTCGCGCCGAGGCCACACCAGCACGCGCCGTGGTTGGACCGTGATGTTCAGGCGTTGGAAGTAGAACGCGAACAGGCGGCGAGCCAGCGGATTGGCGATGAACTTGCGGCTGTCCGGCTGACGGATCACCGACAGTCGGAAGTATTCCGCGGTCCGCGGCGTCCACTCGCGCGACTCCTCTACGCGGGCGTCGCCCTGGATCAGGACGGCTGGCGGATCATCCAGGCCACTCCCCGTCGGATCCGAATACAGCAGCGCGACATGCGGATTGCGCCGTGCGTTCAGCGCTTTGACCGGGAAGGCGATCGAGGCGGTGGCGACGATCTCCCCCGCGGCGGCGTCGAAGAATGGCTCCACCGGCCACGTCAGCGGCTCACCCGCCTGGTTCAGCGTGGTGAATTCGCACGTAAAGAACGACCGCAGGACGGCCTCGACGTCGGCGGGCAACTGCAATGCGGGCACGGTGCGGTGCCAAATCGAAGCACGCCGGCTGCGCCATGTCCAGCCGCTCCTTCGCCCTCGGCGCGCCCGACCGGTCTCCCTTCCCTTCGGGGACGACCGGTCTCCCTTCCCTTCGGAGACGACCGGTCTCCTTTCCCTTCGCGGACAACCGGTCTCCCTTCCCTTCGGAGACGACCGGTCTCCCTCCCTTCGCGGACGACCGGTCTCCTTTCCCTTCGCGGACGACCGCTCTCCCTCCCTTCAGGACGGACTCAAGGGTGGCTCCCGCAAGTAGCCTGATGCGCGTATGCAGATCAACACGCTCAAGCGCAAGCTCGCGGCCGGCACGCCCGCCACCGTTATCGCGCCAGTTGGTCCGACCGCCGGCCTGGTCGAGCTGCTCGGGCACCTGAACTTCGACGGCGTGTTCCTCGACTGCGAGCACGGTTCGTCCGGCTGGCAAGAAGTCGAGGACATGGTCCGTGCCGCCGATCTGGCTGGCTACAGCTCGATCGTGCGCGTCGATCGCAATGATGCGCCGACCATCACGCGTGCGCTCGATCGTGGCGCGAGCGGCGTCCAGATCCCGCATGTCAACAGCGCCGCCGAAGCGCACGAAGCTGTGCAGCACGCCAAGTACGCGCCGCTCGGACACCGCGGCTGGGCTGGTGGCCGGGCCGCCTATGGCGTCGATCCAGCCGCCTTTGCCAGCCACGCGAACGAGCAGACGCTGGTCGCGATCATGCTCGAAGAGGTCGAGGCGCTCGACAACCTCGACGAGATTCTGCGCGTGGAGCACGTGGACGTCTTCTTCGTGGCACCTGGTGACCTCGCCCAATCGATGGCTCAGCCAGGCAGACTCGACCATCCACAGGTCGTCGCTGCGATCGACGATGCGCTGCGGCGCATCGCGGCCGCCGGCCGCGTCTCAGGCACGCTGACGACGCCGGCGCAGCTCGACCATCACCTCGAGCTTGGCGTGAAGTACCTGTACGTCGGCCTGCCCGCGCTCCTGGGCCCCGCGGCGGCCGCGTTTACCAGCCGGGTGGGCACCTTCATCGAACGCTAACCTGGCGCGCCTTCGCCGTTAACACGCGTTAAGGTTGCGCTTCCCCAGCGGCCGCTAGCGTCACCGGTGAACATATGAGTGACTTTTCACCGCGAACGCTCGGGATCGTCAGTGCGCTGCTGTTAGTTGCCACGGCGTGTGGCCCGGGCACACCGCCGGCCGCGCCAACAACGGCGCCCGCGCCGCCGACCGCGGCGGCCAAGCCCACCACCGCTCCAGCAGCACAGCCAACCGCTGCTCCGGCAGCGCAGCCAACTCCAGCGACGGCCGGCCAGCCGACCACCGCGGCCGCGCCAGCGATCACCATCAGCGGCCCATTTCAAGACGAAGCCAAGACGCTCAATGGCGCCGGCGCCACGTTCCCAGCGCCGCTCTATCAGAAGTGGTTCAGCGAGTACGTCAACGTCACCCAGGTCCAGGTCAACTACCAGGCGATCGGCTCGGGTGGCGGCATCAAGGGCATCCAGGACCAGACCGTCGACTTCGGCGCCTCCGATGCGCCGATGACCGATGAGCAGGTCGCCGGCGCCAAGGGTGGCGAGGTGTATCACATCCCGACAGCGCTCGGCGCGATCGTGCCCACCTACAACCTGCCCACCGTCAAGTCCAAGCTGAAGTTCACCGGCGACACGCTGGCCGGCATCTTCCTGGGCACCATCCAGAAGTGGAACGACCCCAAGCTGGTCGCCGGCAACCCGGACCTCGTCAAAGTCAACGAGGACATCGTGGTCGTGCACCGCTCCGACGGCTCCGGCACCACCTTCGGTTGGACCGACTATCTGAGCACGGTGAGCCCCGAATGGCAGCAGAAGGTCGGCAAGGCTACTTCGGTGAACTGGCCAACCGGTCTCGGCGGCAGCGGCAACGCCGGCGTCGCGGGCGAGGTGCAGCAGAACCCGAACGCGATCGGCTACGTCGAGCTGATCTACGCAGTGCAGAACAACATGGGCTACGGCATGGTCAGGAACAAGTCGGGCAAATTCGTCGACCCATCACTGGAGAGCGTGACCGCGGCGGCAGCGGCGAATGCCGCGAACATACCCGCCGACCTGCGGTTCAGCATCGTCGACGCGCCTGGCGACGCCTCGTATCCGATCTCCACTGCAACGTGGCTGCTGCTGTACAAGAACATGCCCGACCAGCCCAAGGCGGTCGCCCTCACGCGGCTGGCGTGGTGGGCCACACATGAAGGTCAGAAGTTCAACAAGGACCTCGCCTACGCGACCGTACCCGATGCGCTGAACGCGAAGAGCGAGCAGTTCATCAAGCAGATCGCCAGCAACGGCAAGCCAGCCTTCCCCGGCCGCTAGTGGCCATCAGGTCGCCCGCGGCACCCGTCGAGATCCTGGGGCGCGGCGCCAACCGCGGCGACCGCGCCTTCCAGACCGTGGTCACCGCCATCGCCGCATGCGTGCCGCTCATGTTGCTGGGCATCGTCATTCTCCTGCTGCTGGACGCGCTGCCGGCGTTGTTGCGGTATGGCGGCGCTTTCCTGACCCAGACGACCTGGGACCCGGTCGCTGAGAAGTTTGGCGCCGCTGCATACGTATATGGCACGGTCGTCACGTCCTTGATAGCGCTGCTTCTGGCGACGCCGATCGGCGTCGGGTGCGCGCTGTTCATTGCCGAGTACGCCCCGATCTGGATGCGCGCGCCTGTGTCGTTCGTGATCGAATTGCTGGCGGCGATACCGAGCATCATCTACGGCCTGTGGGGCTTCTTCATCCTGGCGCCGATCATGCGCGGCGCCATCGAGCCCTTCCTGAAGAACAGCCTGGGCAACGTCCCGGCGATCGGGGCGCTCTTCAGCGGGCCGGCCGTCGGCCGCGACCTCCTGGTCGCGGGCGTGATTCTGTCGATCATGATCCTGCCGACCATCACGGCCGTCTCGCGCGAGATCCTGCGCGCGGTGCCGGACACACAGCGCGAGGGCATGCTGGCGCTGGGCGCGACCAGGTGGGAGACCATTCGCAAAGCAGTCCTACCCTACGCGCGCGGCGGCATCGTCGGCGCCGCCATCCTCGGGCTGGCCCGCGCGCTAGGCGAGACCATGGCGGTCACGATGGTCATCGGCAACAGCTCGACCCAGATTCGGGCGTCGCTGTTTACGCCCGGCTACACGATGGCCAGCGCGATCGCCAATCAGTTCACCGAAGCCGACAAGGAGATCTACTTCAGCGCGATCGTGTCGGTTGCGCTGATCCTGCTGGTGGTCGCGGCGATCATGAACATCCTGGCGCGGCTCCTGGTATGGAGCGTCGCGCGCGCTCCGCGAGCAAGCTGAATGGGACGCTGGCAACGTCGCCGCATCACGAACGCGCTGGCGACCGCGCTCATGACGTTGAGCGCGACCGCCGCGGTGACGGTGCTCCTGATCATCCTTGGCCACGTCGTCATGCAGGGACTGCCATCGCTGAACGTGGCGTTCTTCACCGAGCGACCACTGCCGCCGGGCGAGGTCGGCGGCGGCGTCGCGCCGGCCATCCTGGGCACCCTGGAGATGCTTGGCGTGGCCGGTCTGATCGGCATCCCGGTGGGGATCGCGACCGCGATCTACCTGTCGGAGTACGGTCGCGGCAACCTCGCGCGAGCCATCAGCTTCTCAGTCGATCTGATCGCCGGCTTGCCGTCGATCGCGATCGGCGTGTTCGTGTGGGCCTGGCTGGTGCGCAACGTGGTCGGCCAATACAACGGCCTGGCGGGCGGCGTCGCGCTGGCGATCATCATGATCCCGATCCTCACCCGCACCGTCGAGGAGACCCTGCGCATCGTGCCCGACCCGCTGCGCGAGGCGAGCCTGGCGCTCGGCATTCCGCGCTGGAAAACCATCCTGCGGGTGGTGCTGCCGACGGCTCAGGCGGGCGTCATTACCGGAGTAGTTCTATCGCTGGCTCGCGCGGGAGGAGAAACGGCGCCACTGCTGCTCACCGCGCTGGGCAATCAGTTCTTCAACCTGGACCTGCTGCAGCCAACCGCCGCGCTGCCGATCCAGATCTATAACTACGCCCGCTCACCCTATCCCGATTGGCAGGCCAAGGCCTGGGGCGGCGCGCTCGTACTCATCACGTTGATCGGCGTGCTCAGTGCGCTGACCCGCTGGGCCGTCGGTAGGAGAACCCATGCTTACTAGCTTGCTGGCGCCGCCGCGGCCCGAGCCTGTCGAACAGGAGCCGCCGCGCGCAGGGATGTGCGCCCGCGACGTAAGTGCCTGGTACAACGTCAGCCGCAAGGCGATCGAAAACGTCTCGCTGGGGGTTGCCGCCAACCACATCACCGCCATCATCGGGCCCTCCGGCTGCGGCAAGAGCACGTTCATCCGCTGTTTGAACCGCATGCACGAAGTCGTGCGCGGAGCGCGGGCGGCCGGGACCGTGGAGTTGAACGGACAGGACATCTACGCCCCGAACGTCGATCCGGTGCGCGTGCGGCGGGTCGTGGGCATGGTGTTCCAGAAACCGAACCCGTTCCCGATGATGACCATCTTCGAGAACGTCGTCGCCGGGCTGCGACTCGAAGGCGGCCATTCGAACCGCGCGTTGGAAGAAATCGCCGAGCGCGCGCTGCACCAGGCTGCGCTGTGGGACGAGGTCAAGGACGTCTGGAAACGGGCGTCGGGCATCTCGCTCTCAGGCGGCCAGCAGCAGCGGCTGTGCATCGCGCGCACGCTGGCGGTCGAGCCGACCGTGATCCTGATGGACGAGCCGTGCAGCGCGCTCGACCCGATCGCCACGTATCGCATCGAAGAGCTGATGATCGAGTTGAAGAAGGACTACACCATCGCCATCGTCACCCACAACATGCAGCAGGCCTCGCGGGTGAGCGACGACACCGCCTTCATGCTGGCCGAGGAGGACCGCATCGGGCGGCTGGTCGAGTTTGGCCCCACCTCGCGGATCTTTACCAACCCTACCGAACGCCGCACCGAGGACTACATCACCGGGCGGTTCGGATAAACGCCATGAACGACGTCGCGCCAGCTAGCGAACACCCGGTGCGGTCAAATTTTCTCAGGGAGCTCGAGCACCTGCAGAATGAAGTGGTTGTCCTCGGGAGCATGGTCGAAAAGGCGATCCTGCGCGCAGTCGACGCGCTGCGCGATCGCGACACCGCCACCGCGCACATCATCGAGTCCGAGGACGTGCTGATCAACCGCAAACGCTTCGACATCGAAGAAGCGGCGCTGCTGCTGATCGCGACCCAACAGCCGATGGCGTCCGACCTGCGGCGGCTTGCCGCGATCGTGCACATCGTCACCGACCTGGAGCGCATGGGCGACTACGCGGCGGGCATCGCGCACATCTGTATCCAGATCGGCGGCGAGCCGCTCATCAAGCCGCTGATCGATATCCCGCGCATGGCCGAGGTCGACGCGAGTATGCTGCGGCGCGCGCTCGACGCGTTCATCGCGCGTGACGTCGCCGCCGCCGCCCGCATCGCTCAGCAAGACGATGAAGTCGATGCGCTGTACCAGCAGGTGTATCGCGAGCTGCTGATGCTGATGCTGGCCAACCCGCGCTGCATCGACCAGGCAACCCATCTGGTGTGGGTCGCGCACAACCTCGAGCGCGTCGGCGATCGCGTGCAGAACATCTGCGAGCGGGTGGTGTTCGTGGTGACCGGCCGGATGCAGGAGTTCTCGCGCGGTCCGGTGGTGCTGTAGCCGCGTGGCCAATCTGCTGGTGGTCGAAGACGAGCAGTCGCTGCTGCAAACCCTGCGCTACAACCTCAGCCGAGCGGGTCACGAGGTACGGCTGTGCACCGACGGCAAGCGCGCGATAGAGATGGTGCGCGAGAAGCGGCTAACCTCGTAACTGTGCACGTGCCGGTCCGATGCGCGCGGACAGAGGATCGTGCTGAGCATGCCCGCATGCGCGCCGCGCTCTGGCCAGACGAGGATCAGCAAGAGCTGGCGGACGACCTGGACGAGTTTCTGGCGGACGCCGATCAGATGGCCGTTGTGGCCGAACGCGCGGATGGGCGCCTGTGTGGCTTCGCGGAAGCGAGCGTGCGTCGCTACGCCAACGGCGTCGATGAGTCGCCGTGCGCGTTCCTCGAAGGGTGGTGGGTGGACGAGGACATGCGCCGCGCGGGCGTGGGCCGCGCACTGGTCGCCGCGGTCGAGGACTGGGCTCGCGCGAGCGGGTTCACGGAGCTGGGTAGCGACGCGCTGCTGGACAATCAGCTGAGCCACCAGGCGCACCGTGCGCTGGGCTTCGAAGAACGCGAGCGCGTCATCTACTACCGCAAGCGCCTCTGATCCATCTCCTAGCGCGGAAATACCGTAGGGCGGCGATCAGAAAACCGTAGTCCTGCGAGACCCGGGCGGCAGCGTGTGCGGGGAAACTGGCGGCAAATCCGCCGAGAGTGCGTGGCCTCTGCGTGTGTCGTGCGCGTGGTCGGCGGCCCTCGCATAGGAGAGGCTAAGCCTGCCATGACATCCACCATCACTACCCTGCGCATTCGACCACGCATCGAGCTCGCGCTGGTCGGCCTGGGAGCGGCCCTCACAATCGGTCTCCTCACCCTGCCTGCGCCCTCGCCAGTCAGAGGGGCGCAGTCCGCGCCTGCGGCCATCAGCCTCGAGGCGCCTTCGTCAGCGACACCAGATTTCATTTGCGGGTTGTCGGGCGACCTGGTCGGCGACGCCAACCCAGCCACCGTGGCGAGCGTGCTATGTCCGCCGAAGTAAGCACCCTCGGCACCAAGGACGGTCAGGGCGCCTGCGACAATGACCGTCCCTACGAGTTCCATCGGCGTCCCCGCGCGGAGAGCACCATGCCGTTCAGCACGCGCGAGTATGCCCGCCTGCTGATTATGCGCAGCCGAATCCACGACGGCTCGTTCGCGGATGACACCGGCGCGGCGCAGCTGCCACTGCGTCAGCCACCAGCCGACGTGCGCACGGCGAGCCCCTGGATGCGCTGCGTGGACTGCGGCGGCACGGCACCGCTAGCTCACCTGCTCGGCGCGCCGATGCGCTGCCCGACCTGCGACCAGAACTATCGCTGGGGCATCGCGGACGCGATCCTGTACACGGAAAGGCGTCGTGGCTTAGAGCTGGCGGACGCTGTTCCGCCGTAGGCTGTCATCCCGAGCTTGCGAGGGATCTCATTCGACTGGATCCCAAACGTGTCGGGACATTCCCAACGAGATCCCTCGTCGTGCCTCCTCGGGATGACATGGAAGCAACGGCATTCCTTCGCCGGCCTGTACTAGTGCTTGTGCTACGGTGGGCAACTGGGGAGGAGCCGGACACGTGCCGAAGGCCCACATCGAAACTGGTCTGAGTCGACGAACGCTGCTTCGAGGAGTCCTGGCCGTGGCTGGCGGAGCCATGGCTAGCGGCATCCTGGCTGCTTGCGCACCGGCCGTACCGACCGCGAGCGCCCCCACGGCAAAGCCGGCCGAGGGTCAGCCGCGCAAGGGCGGCAGCCTGATCATCGCTTCGGGCGACGCGCTCGTGCCCGATCTGGCCTACGGCAACGCGTTCGGTCCGCAGGGCTTCACGGCGCTGCAGTGGATGTGGCCGCTGTTCCGCACCAAGCCGGCCTCATTCGACATCATCCCGGCGCTGGCCGAGAGCTACACGCCGTCTGCCGATCGTCTCAGCCACAAGGTCACGCTGCGCGGCGACATCAAGTTCCATGATGGCTCTGCGATCGACGCCACGGCAGTCGTTGCGAACCTGAAGGCCGCTTTCAATCAGAACGATCCGCTGCGCGGCTCGGGCGCGTACCAGGGCATCACCACGTTCTTCGGTGGCTTCCCGGGCAACGTCAAGGGGGTCGAGGTCAACGACGCGCGCAACCTCACGATCACGCTGAACGCGCCGCGAGCGGACATGCGCGGCGCCCTGTGCTACGTCTACCTGGTCAACCCCAAAGTCGTGCAGGCAAACCCGCAGGGTTACGGGACCGACGTGTCGCTTCTCAAGAACGCTGGCTCTGGGCCGTTCAGCATCGCCGACTTCCAGCCCGGTCAGTTCGTCGAGTTCACCAGGTTCGATGGCTTCTTCGAAGAGGCGTACCTCGACAGATTGCGGATTCAGAACGTCGCCGATCCTTCGGCGCGCTTCCTGGCGCTGAAGGGTGGCCAGGCGCACGTCGCTACCGGGTTGAGCCGCGCCGACTACGAATCGGCCAGCAAGGATCCTGCGTTCCGGGTGCATGTCAGCAATCCGGGCGGCAACGTGTTCATGGCCATGAACGGCTCGAAGAACGCAACCCTGAACACCAGCAAGGACGTGCGCGAGGCGATCGTGCGGGCCATGAACCGCCAGGCGTATGTCGATGCGTTCTATCCAAAGGGCCTCGCGACGTTGGGGACACAGGTGGCTCTCGCGCCGGGGACACCTGGCTACAACCCGGATGTGAAGGCCTTGCCGTACGACCCGGACGGGGCCAAGTCGCTGCTGCAGAAGGCTGGCATGACCGATCTGTCGTTGAAGATGATCGATCCGCCGGCGTTTGGCGGCGCCTCCGAGCTGAAGGCGCAGATGGAGGCTATCGCGTCCGATCTGGGGAAGGTTGGCATCAAAGTCGAGACGACGTTGACCGACCTCGCTGGCTACCTGGCGAACACCAAGGACAACGACATCGCGGTCACCGTGTATGGCAACTCGGGCAACGACATCGGCGTGGCCAGCCTGTACTTCCGCCGCCCACCCACCACCTACCAGACACCCGCTGACCCGCGTTACCCGCAGCTCCTGGCCGATGCCGAAGTTGCCCTCGATGCGGACACGCAGAACGCCAAGCTCAAGCAGTTGATGGCGCTGGCAAGCGAAAACGTGGTCGGCGCGCCGATCGCCTATCTCGCGGTCGCGGCGGTCTCGACGTCCAAAGTGCACGACATCTCGATGACTGCGTCCCCGCTGGACCCCCAGCACCGCGCCTGGATGGAAGCCTAGCGCTACCCACTGCCCGGCTCGCCCCCGCGAGTAGCATCCGAGTCAATGGCGGCGCTGGTCGCGCGCCGGCTGCTCGCGCTGCCGGTTCTGCTATTGGGCCTGAGCCTGGTCGTGTTCGTGGTCAGTCATCTCGTGCCCGGCGATCCTGCGCGCGTCCTGGCGGGACCGTTCGCCACCGAAACGGACGTCGAACGGCTCAGGACCGTGTACGGCCTCGACCGGCCGCTCGCCGAGCAATACCTCGGCTACCTCACCAGAGTTGTGCAGGGTGACCTGGGCAAATCCTTCAGATCGCAGCGGCCAGTGGTGGTGGAATTGGGCGACCGCCTCCCAGCCACCATCGAATTGACAGCGGCAGCCCTCCTGATTGGCATCCCGCTCGGCTTCTGGCTCGGCATCGCCGCGGCACAAAGACAGAATGGCCTCGCCGACAACCTGGCCACCCTGGGCTCCATCGCCGGCATCTCGGTTCCGTTGTTCTGGATCGGCCTGATGTTGGCAGCCCTCTTCGGCGTGGCCCTGCAGTGGCTGCCGTTCAGCGGCCGTACCGCGGCATTTACCGACCTGCCACGCATCACCGGGCTCGTGCTCATCGATGCGGCACTCGCGCGGGACTGGGCGGTGCTGGCAGACAGCCTCAGACATCTAGTGCTGCCAGCGATCACCCTGTCGGTGGTCCCGCTGGCGCTGGTGAGCCGCGTCACCAGGGCGAGCTTCATCGAAGTTCTGCGACAGGACTACATCAGAACGGCCCGCGCCTACGGGTTCTCGGAACCAACGATCATGCGCGAGCACGCCGCCAAGAACGCGCTCCTGCCGCTGGTCACGCTGCTGGGCGTCCTTGTCCCAGGCCTGCTCAACGGCGCGGTCCTGACCGAGACGGTCTTTTCCTGGCCAGGCATCGGCACCCTCCTGCTGAACTCGATCGCCGGCCGCGACTACGCGGTGATCCAGGGCGCGGCGCTGCTGTTCGCAACGTTCTACGTGCTCGCCAACCTGCTGGTGGACATCTCCTACGCGTGGCTCGACCCACGCACGCGGGAAGCATGAGCTCGGTCTGGGGCGCGGCGGCAAACAGAGCGCTGCGCAACAGATTGTCGCGCGTGGGGGTGGTCGTGCTCGCGATCCTGCTTGTGCTCATCGCCTTCGGTCCGCTCGTGTGGACGGTGAGCCCGACCGACCAGGACCTCACGGCAAGGCTGTCAGGGATGTCCGCCCAGCACCCGCTCGGCACCGATACCCTCGGGCGCGACGTCCTGAGCCGCATCCTCAACGGCGGCCGCGTCTCTGTCTCTCTGGCGGTGCTGGCAGCGCTGGCGTCGGCGCTGGTGGGCGGCGCCATCGGGATCGTGAGCGGCTATGTCCGCGGCGCCGTCGATAGCGTGCTCATGCGCATCATGGAGATCATCCTGTCCTTCCCCGCCCTGATCCTGGCGCTGGCGATCTCGGCCGCGGCGCCGGGCGCCTTCAGCACGTTCATCGCCGTATCCGTGCCGGGCACGCCGCTCTACGCTCGCCTGGTGCGCTCGATGGTCCTGTCCGTTCGCGCGCGGGACTACGTGCTGGCCGCGCGAGCCATCGGCGTGCCCACGCCGCGGTTGATCATGCGCCACGTCCTGCCGAACAGCATCTCACCGCTGATCGTCCAGGCCTCGCTGAGCATCGGACTGGGGCTGCAGTACATCGCCGCGCTGGGCTACCTGGGACTGGGCGTGCAGCCACCCACACCCGAGTGGGGCGCGATCCTCAGCGATGCCCAGACGTTCCTGCTCCAGGAGCCGCTGGTGTTGTTCGCACCCGGGCTGATCATTGCGCTCGCGATCGTGTCGTTCAATCTGCTCGGCGATGCCCTGCGCGACCTTCTCGATCCGGGTGGCGCGCGATAGCCCATGACGTTCCGTATCGGGATAGTCGGCTGCGGCCGCGTGGCCACCCGCTTCCACGCGCCAGCCTTCGCAGCGCAGCCCGATTGCCAGATCGTCGCCTGCACCAGCCGCACCGCCGAACACGCCCAGAGTCTGGCCAGCGCGTACGGCGCCACCGCGTTCCCGACCGTCGAGGCGATGCTCGACCAGTCCAATCCCGACGTGGTGGTGATCGCGACCGCCGACAACGCCCATCTGGAGCCGCTCGCGACGGCGCTCGACCAGGGCAAGCACGTGTTCGTGGAGAAGCCATTGCATGCCGAGCGCGGCCAGCAGTGGGTCACCTGGCAGGATTACGAGGCGGCAGCAGCCGTGATGCACCGCTGGCAGCGCGGCCGCTCGATCGTCGGCGTCAATTTCAACTACCGCACGATGCCGCACTACCGCCAGCTGTGGGCCGATTGCGCTTCGGGTGAGCTCGGAGACATCACGCTCGTCGACGGCGCCGCGCACCTCAATTGCTGGAGCCACACGCTCGATCTGTTGCGTTGGTGGTGCGGCGAAGTAGCTGAGGTCACTGCGTACTGGGACCGCGCGCAGCCGCGGCGGGCGGTCTTGCTGCGCTTCGCCCTGGCCCCGCAAGGACTTCGGCAATGACCACTACGCACCTTCGTTTCGGGCGTCGGTTGATGCCTATTGCTTGGCACTGCGGGAAGGTGGCCGGCCACTCGCCGATGGCGACGACGCCCTGGCCGAGCTGGCCATCGAGGCCGCGATCGACCGCTCCGCATCGAATGGTGTCCCCGTTCGCGTGCCGTCGTCGGTGTGACCATGCTGCCGCCGCTGCCCGCGATCTTCGAGGACCCGACCCTCGTCGGGAACGCCTACCGTGGGTTTCTGGAGGCTCAGCGCGCGGACGCTGCCGCGACTTGATGCGAGGCCGCGGCCCAACGCCGCTCCACCAGGTCGCCGAGTTGCACGAACGGATCGAAGCCGACGACGTTCGGCGCGTCGGTCACGAAGTTCGACAGCGAGTTGATGTCGTAGAAGTACACCTGGCCGTCCCGCTCGCTCTCAAGGTATTCGACCCCGCCCAGGTCCAGTCCCGCCGTCGTGGTCAGGCGGATCACCGCCTCACGCACCCGGTCGGGCGGCGTAACCGCCTCGATCTTCCGCTGCGCCTTGGCCGGGACCTCCACCGGGCAGTTGTCGAAGGACTCCTCTGAGGTCTGGCAGATATCAGCGGGGCACAAGTTAAAACCCTGGTTGGGATCGTTGTGGATGCGGATCGCGTACAGGAACTGACCGTCCAGCACCTCGACGCGCACGATCGAGCCGCCCAGCGGCGGGTGGTACTCCTGCACCAGGGCGGTGCCGTCCAGCCCGAACACGTCTTCCAAGCTCGCGTCCTGCAGCTCAACCGCTGAAGCGATGCGGCGCATCAGCGCCCCGCTGCCGCCGACGTTTGGCTTCAAAATGAGCGGGAAGGTCAGCTCCGCCGCGGCTGGCTCGAGCTGGCTCAGGTCGTTGATGACCCGCGTCCTCGGCGCGGGCAGCCCGAGCAGCGCCAGCAGCCCCAGTTGGCGCGCCTTCGATAGCTCCAGGTTGTACGCCGCCGAGCCGTTGATCGTCGCGACACCCAGCCGCTCCAGGTGAGCCAGGTAGTGGCGGGTGGCGAAGATCGCCCGCGCGTGGCCGCGCAAGTAGGCCGACGGGCTCATGCGATTGAAGACCAGCGCGTACGGCGAGGACGTGGCCGCGGGGTCGTAAGACAAACGATCCGCCAGCAAGCGCTCATACGGCAGCCCCCGCCGGTCGAGTTCCGCAAAGAGCGGCACGAACCACTCAGGATGCTCGTACAGCACACCGATCATAGTTGATCGATTATATCAACTATCGGCCCCGTCGCGGAGGCCCTGACGCACCCTCACCCTGCCCTCTCCCAGAGGGAGAGGGTTCTGAGCTGCTCCCCTCGCCCTCTGGGAGAGGGGTCGGGGGTGAGGGCTAGGTTTGCGGCGAAGGCGAAGGTGTCGGCTACTCTTCGACGACGATCCGTACCTGCTCAATCTCGGCGCGACCCGATTTCGGGAACGGCCGCGGCAGCGGCTGCGCGATGCCGTTCAGGTCGATCGTTCGACATCGCAGCGCATACTGACCGGGGCTTGCGCCAGGCAGCGTCGCCGACCAGTGCACCACCGTGTAGCGCAGCGGCCACGAGCGCGGCACACCACTCGACTCGAACTGGTGCGGCGCGTCCAGCCGCGCATCTTCGGGCAACCCGCCACCCCAGCGCTCGGGCGGCGGCAGGATCTCGGCGTCGTGCCACGCGGCACGCTCGAAATACGGATCATCTTCGGGCAGCGGCAGATCGAGCGGATGCAGCCAGTACTGGACTTTTCGCAGTCCGGAGACGCCCACCTGGGCCAGTCCGGCGACGGCGATCGGTTCGCCAGCGCTGATGGTCTTCGGCACGCTGGAAAAGCGCGCGAAGGTCTTCATCGGACTTTCCAGATCGTTATTGCCCAACGCGTAGGTGTCGTTGGCGCGCCAGTCGTTCGTCAGCACGACCCGCTGCAGCCACTTCACCGACTTGAAGCCATACGCCTCGGGCACGACCAGACGCACCGGACCACCGCGCCTGCCCGACAGGAACTCGCCGTTCAGCTTGTAGCAGAGCATCACTGGCAATTCGCCCGGAGGATCTTCGAGCACGCGGCCGATCGGCAGGGAGCTCTGAAAGACCTGCGCGGGATCGTCGTTGTGATAGCCGTAGTAGTAGACGCGGCGGATGTTCTCGATCGGCCGCGCCAGCCATAGCACGACCCGCAGCGGTACGCCCTCCCAGAGACCCATGCCCAGTGGCTCGCCGACGTTGTTGCAGGTGATGGCCTTCAGATAGCGAACCGCGTGCGTGTCGGCGAGCTTCAGCAGCCCGTCGAAGTCGAGCGCGGTGCCGCGCTCTTTTTCCATCGGCCGCTCCAGCCGCGCGTCGCTCGAAGGGTCAGCCACGATCTCCAGCTGCCACGTTTCGCGCTCCAGGCCAACGCGGCGGCGCACCTCCAGCGGCAGGGTGTACGGCAGCGGGTTACCGCGCTCGACGTCGCCGAACTCGGCTTGTGGGGTCAGGTAGCCGAGCGAGGCGATCGTGCCCGTCGGGCGCGTCGTGCGCGCGCGCATCCGGCCGTCTTCGAAAGTGCCCGTCGATTCGGGCGTCCGTTCGCTCACGATGGTTGTTCGCTCCACCGATCGAGTGTGCCAGTCGGCGCCACCACCGACCAGGCAAGACTCGCAGGTTTCACGGGCACTTGCAGGCGACGCGACACGGCCGCTTCCAGGGTCGCGGAACGACCCGCTTGCCAGGCCGGCGCATATGCGTCGCCGAGGTGCTGCCGGGTCAGCGCCACCAGGTGCGCATGATCGGCCTGCTCGTCGTGTCGGAGGGCGATGCCGAGCGCCTTGTGCTGGGCCTCGGAGGCGCCAAACAGCCACGCCGCGGGCTCGTACTGCTTGCGCGCCGACAGCCCCCACGCCAGCCGCTCGAGCGAGCCGGCGATGCCCCGCCGATCCGCGAGCTCCGAGCGCACGACCAGCGCGCGCCGCCACAGCGGAATCGCGTGCGCCACGTCGCCCTGCCGCCACAGGAGATCGCCACGCGTCACCAGCGCGTGACCTATCGCGTAGCGCGATTGCGCCGTTTGCGCCAGTCGCAGACTCTCGTCGAGCACGGCGACCGCGCGCGCATTCCGCGGCCCTCATTGGTCTGGGCGTGTCGCCGCCCACGCCGACCTGGGGGAACATGATCCGCGACGGTGCGCCGGTGTTGCTGAGCGCACCCTGGCTGTCGGTTTTTCCGGGCCTGGCGATGCTGTTAGCCGTCCTGGCGTTCAACCTGGCGGGCGACGGGCTGCGGGACGTTCTGGACCCGCGACGCTAAACCTCCCCTCTCCCTTTGGGAGAGGGGTCGGGGGTGAGGGCTAGTGCAGGCTCAAAGTTAGCCCTCACCCTGCCCTCTCCCAGAGGGAGAGGGTTCACGCGCTGGTCCTACATCCCGTCCATCGCCTGCTCGGGGCCTTCGTCGGTCTCGGCGGCGTTCGGAGCTCCCGAATCGCAGTGCACCTGCGGGTTCCAGGGCTCGAAGGTGCCGCTCGGGTTTGACCCCCAGACCCACGCGTGGAGCGCGTAGAAGGCCGGCAGGCCAAAGCGATTGTCGGCCGAATTCAGCATGAACTTCTGGCCGAAGAGCGTCGGCGGTCCGCTGTGCCCCGAGTCCCACGCGGACTGGAACACCACGTACTCGAGCGCGACCAGCCGTAGCTCGCCATTCGGCTGCACCTGGTAGACCAGCGCTTGCGGCCGCGCGGCGTCGAGCGTACCGCTCTGCACGAGTGCGCCCTTGACGAGGTGGACGCCCATGCCGCCGCTGCCCGACTGGTCGATGCAGGCTAGCCCGCCGCCATCAGTCAGGAGCTCGTAGCCCGCGGTGAGCGCCGCGGCCGGGTCGTTGTAGATCGCGGTAGCGTTGCGCGCGTTCTCGGGTGTATCGCCAGCCGCGGCGCTGGGCAGCACGGTCACCAGAATCGAAAGTGCCGCGGCGGCAATGGCTGTGGCATGTCGGAGGTACATTACGGTCGGTCCTCTGTCGGTTTGAGTGCCGGCTTGCCGGCCGAGGCTAGTCTCATCCGGAGGTCCGCCTTCTGGCGTGGGCAGGAGTCCCTATATTGGCACTCGCGGATGCCCAGATTGCAGCGACCGAACGGCTTCGGTGCGTGAGCGGACGCCGAGCTTGCCGAGCACAGAGGACACGTGGTGTTCAACCGTGCGCTGCGAGACGATGAGCCGCTCGGCGATTTCGCCATTGCGCAAGCCTTCCGCCACCAGCTCGAGAATCTCCCGCTCGCGCTGCGTCAGTCCACTGCCATCGATGCGCGTGCTCGGTCGCGGGCCGCGCGGCACGCGTCTGTCGCCGCGCTCGCGCAGCTGTCGCGTGACGACCTCGATGGTGCGCGTCGCCTCGAGTTGCTCGAAGGTGCGAAACGCCTCGCGCACGGTCCCATCGGCGGCATCGATGCTCGACATCGCCGCCTCGAACGGGCAGCCGAGCGCGAGCCACTCAGCTCTCGCTTCCACGTGCCGACCACTCAGCTGCAGGGCGTACGGGCCAACCACCTGCTCGGGCGCTCTCCGCGGATCGCCACTCTGCCACAGCCAGTAGGCCAGCTCGGCCAGCAGCCACGGCTCGCAGCTCTGCTCCGCCAGCTCGAACCCGAGCCTGGCAGCGGCGCGGGCAGCTTCGATGTCGCCATCCAGCCAGGCCGCCTCAGCACGCGCGGCATAGACCGGACCGAGCCGCTGCACCTCGCGAGTCGGTCGCGCCAGCGCCAGTGCTTCGTCCAGTGCCCTCCAGGCATCGGGATCGCCGCGCCGCGCGCGGATGCGACCCAACACCGTGAGCGCGTTGATGCGGCTGATGGCCGAAAGCGGGGTACGACGCAACATGCAGGTCGCAACCTCAGCAGCCTCAGTCCACCTGCCGCGATGCAACAGGACCCACGCTTGCCAGCTCTGCATGTAGGCGAAGAACGAGTCCAGGTCACGCTCGGCCGTGTAGGTCATACCCGCGTCGAGGTACTTCTCGGCGGCGTCGAGCTGATACTGCCGCGCGGCCACAGAAGCGAGGTTGGTCCACGCCCGCGCCGCGTGATCTTCGAGCTCGGCGGCCAGTGCCAGCGACAGACTCTGCTCGAGCTTGACGAAGCCCTCCGGATCGCCACCCATCGCGCGCGCGGTGCCAACGTTGTTCAGCGAATGCACCAGCACTTCGCGATCGCCAAGCTGCTCGGCCAGCGCGATGGCCTTCTTGCCCCACGAGATGGCGCCCGATAGGTCGTTGGCCAGCATGCGCAGCTGCGCGCGATTGGTATACGCCCACGCCAGCTGCATCCCCGCCGGAAGGCCCTCCAGGACCTCCAGCGCGGCCCGCGCGGACGCCTCTGCCTCGCGGTTGCGGCCGCTGAACCAGTACAGTCGCGAGAGCCAGCGCAAGTTCTCGGCGAGCTTCTGGCGCTCCTCGGCGGCATGCCAGATCTCCAGAGCTGCTCGACGCGCCTCGATTGCCGCTTCGAGCTGCTCGGTCAGGTAGCACTCATAGGCACGTGCCTCCAACAGCCGCGCCCGTTCCGCCGGTTCGAGGCGATCGGCGAAGCGCAGCGCCCGCGCGTACTGGGCGGCTGCTTCGCGATGTGCCCGCAGCCGCGCGGCTCGCTCGGCGGCGATTGGCGCGAACGCCAGCACAGCCACGCCATCGCCGGCAGCTTCGGCGTGGTGGGCGAGCCGCGCCCAGTCATCCGGGCCGACGGTGCGAGAACGGAGCGCCCACAGGATCTTGCGGTGAAGGTCGGCGCGGCGCGTCGGCGCCAGCGTGTCCAGGATCGCGGTGCGGCCCAGCTCGTGCCGAAAGCGCAAGACCTCGCCGTCCACGTGCAACACGCCCGCCGACAGGCACGCCTCGACACCTCCGTCAGCAGCTTGCGCCACCGCGTCGAGCAGGGAGGCTTCGATGCGGCCACCAATCACCGCCGCGGCCTCTAGCACGGCGCGGCCAGGTGGCGACAGACGCGCTGCCCGAGCCAGAACGGCGTCGCGCACGCTGGGCGGGACTTCACTCGTGCCAGCGGCCAGGACCTCGGTCACGAAGAACGGGTTGCCGCCCGTCTGGCGGTAGAGCTCCTCAGGATCGACGTCGGTCGACTGCGCAAGCTCGCGCACCGCGGCTTCGGACAGCGGCGCGAGCTGCAGCCGGCGGACCGTTGGAAACGTCGCGAGGTCGCCCAGGACGATGCGCAGCGGATGCACGGGTCCCAGCTCGTCGTCGCGATAGGTGGCAACGACCAGCGCGCCCAAGGCGGCTAATCGCCGACCGAGGAAGCGGATCAGATCGAGGGTCGCCTCGTCCGCCCAGTGCACATCCTCGAACACCACGACGGTGGGCCGCTTGGCGAGTAGCAGCGCCGCACGCACGGCCTCGAAGACCTGCTCGCGGGGCGCAGCGGTGGCCAGGAGGGGGGTTACCGGCTCACCGAGCGCCCCAGCGATGTCAAGCAACGGCCCAAGTGGCGTCGGCGTCGAGAGCGGGTCGCAGGCGCCGATAAGAACCCGCGCACGAGCGATGATCGATTCACCAAACTCGCGCACGAGCGCAGACTTACCGACGCCTGCCTCACCGCCCAGCAGCACCAGCCGGCCCTGTCCGGACTCGACGTCCGACAGGAAGCCGGCCAGCTGCTCGCGCACGTGCTGCCGCTCGAGGAGATGCATGCGATCGGTCCACTCTCTCGCGGACGAGCGTGTTTGACCACGCGAGACTCGCAACAATCGCGCGCGCTGCGATGTTGCGAGCCCGAGCCTTGCAGGCTGATGAAAAAATCCTTCGACAGGCTCAGGACGACCCTTCGACAGGCTCAGGGTGAGCGGAGCCTTTCGCAGCCGCTCATGGTGAGCTTGTCGAACCATCATGGTGAGCTTGTCGAATCCAGAGCGGGGACCGCTTTTTCATCAGCCTTTAGATCCCGGGTACCGCACACTCCGGAGCGGGCCTCGCTTCATAGCCTGGAAAGCCCTCGTCGTGGATGCGGGTTGCTTCGGTGCCAGCCTGCAGCAGCGCACCGCGCATCGAGTCGACCATCGCCGATGGGCCGCAGATGTAAAAGTCGGCCTCAGCCGCGGGCGGCACATGCCGCTCGATGAACGCCGCGTCGATACGCCCGGTGGGACCATCCCATGCCGGGCTCGGCCGCGTCACGCGATAGACCACGTGGAGTTGTGGCCAGTCGGCCGCGAGCATGTCGAGGAACGCCCGAAACGGGAAGTCAGGCGTGGCATTCGAGTACAGCAGCCAGATTTCAGGCCGAGCGCGCCGTGTGGCGAGCTCGCCAAGCATCGAGCGGAACGGGGTGATGCCGATGCCGCCGGCGATGAACACCGCGGGTCGACGAGTAGCGCGGTACACGAACTCGCCGAACGGACCATCTGCCTCGAGCATGGCCCCGGGCGCGAGTCCCGCCAGTGCGTGCTTGAAGCTGCTGGACGGCGTGCTCGCGCGCCTGGTCAGCCGCACCAGCGGCTCGGACGGCGACGACGCGATGGTGAACGAGCGCTCGAAACCGCGAGCGTCGACCGGCGCGTGAGGCAGCGCCAGGCTCAGGTACTGGCCAGCAGCGAAGTGCAGCGCGGCATCAGGCTCGAAATACGACGAGAACGTGTTGTGCGCCTCGCGCACACGGCGCAAGAACCGTAGCTGGGTGCTCATAGGCCGCATCATCGGCGAACTCAGCGCCAAAAGTCAATGACTTTATTGACTTACTGTCCAAAGGTACAGGCGGTTGCCGCTGGGGTGTACGCTGCGCGACGCTATGCAGCCACGTGTGCGCGCCGTCGAGGCGTACCTCAAGGCCCTCCGAACAGGCGAAGCCTCCGCTACCGAGACCGCCGCCAGGTATCTCGCGCCGGATGTCGTGCTCAGCACCGTTGGCGCCCACATGTGGGGCAATGGCCCCGAAGAGTTCAGCGGCTACGACGCCACCCTCAAGATGATCACCGGCATCGGCGTCATGACCGGTGTGTACCGCACCGCGCCCTGGGCGGACCCGACCGTTCACCCAGATAGCCGCGTGAGCGTGACCGCCGACATCGGTGGTGGCCTACTCTCCTCCAGCACGCTCACATTCACCTTCAACGATCGCGACCAGATCGCACGCATCGACCAGGTGAACAAAGGCGGTTCGCCGGCGCCCGTCACCGACCGCATTCCCGAGTTCGTGAAGGGCATCATCAATGGTGCGCTGGCGAACAACACGCCGCTGATCGTCGCCTACACCGATGAAAAAGGCGCGCCCAATCTGTCGCTGCGCGGCAGCACTCAGGTGTACAGCGACACGCAGCTGAGCATCTGGGTGCGGCACGCCAACGGCGGCATGGCCAACGCCCTGAAGAAGAATCCGCAGATGTCGCTGATGTATCGCGACCCTCCCGCCAGGACCAGCCTGACGTTCGAAGGGCGCGCCCATTTCGAGACCGACCAGGACATTCGTGACCGTGTCTTCGATCTGGCGCCGGAGGTCGAGCAGAAGCACGATCTCGACCGCGTCGGAGCCGCGCTGCTCATCGACATCACGCGACTGACGGGCAACACGCCGCGCGGCGGTGTCCGGATGCACCGAGCCCAGCCGGCGGGATGACCTCAGCGCTGCTCGTGGAGGCGAGCCGCCTGTTCGATGGGACCGCGCCCCAGGCTGGGGCGCGGTTACTCATCGAGGACGGAGTCATACGCGCGGTCGGTGGCGCCGCGCCCGAGAGCGTCGAGCGACTGACGTTTGCGAATGCGACCATTCTGCCCGGGCTGATCGACGCGCACGTGCACCTGTGCTTCGACGCCAGCGCCAGCCCCGCCGACACCCTGGCCGAGCGAGACGACGAAGCCGCCCTGGTCCAGATGGCCGATGCGGCCGAAACCGCGCTCCAGGCCGGCGTGACCACGGTCCGCGATCTCGGCACGCGCGGCGATTTGACCTTTCGACTGCGCGAGCAGATCGAATCGGGCGCAGTGCGCGGCCCGCACCTGCTTGCCGCCGGCCGGCCGCTGACCATTCCGAGCGGCCACTGCTGGTTTCTCGGCGGCATCGCCGAAAACGAAGCCGCGCTGCTCGACCTGGTCCGCACCGAGATCGACCGTGGCGCGGACGTCATCAAGATCATGGCCACCGGCGGTGCGATGACGCCAAGCAGCGACCCGTCGCGGCCACAGTTCGCGCCCGACACGCTCCGTCGCGCGGTCGACCTGGTGCACTCGCTCGGCCGACCGGTCGCGGCGCACGCCCTCAGCCGTACTGGCATTCAGGACGCGGTCGCGGCCGGCGTGGACACGCTCGAGCATGGCGCGTTTCTGGGGGATGACGGCGTCCGCGTGCACGACGCGGATGTGGCGCTCATGGGCGCGACGTCGACCATCCTGGTGCCCACCCTGGCGACGGTCGCGACGCGGACCAAACTCCCAGGCGCCACTGGCGGGCGGCTTGCGCCAGATATCTCGGCGGCCGAGTTCTGGGAGCGTCGCCGCGCGGACGTCGCCCGGCTGGCCGCGGGCGGAGCACGCCTGATCGCTGGCAGCGACTGCGGCGTTGCGCACGTGCCGCATCACGCGGTGATCGACGAGATCATCTGCCTGGCGGCGGTCGGGCTCAGCCCGGCAGCGGCACTCTCGGCTGCAACGGGCTTCGCCGCGGATGCCCTCCGCCTGGCGACGACGACGGGTCGCCTGGCTGCAGGGCTGCGGGCGGACGTCCTCGTGGTGGACGGCGATCCCCTGGCCGACCTGAACGCGCTGCGCCGGCCGCTGGCGGTCTTCAAGAGCGGCCGGCGCATCAGGTGAGCCGGGGGATCCGCTCGGGATCTGGCGCCCTGCTGGCGCTCCTGCGCGGCATCGACCAGATGACCGGGCTCGTCCGACCAACGCTCGGTCCGCTGCCCCGCACGGTTGCGGTAGCGCGGATCGTCGGTGACCGGCCACCGGAAATCCTCGACAACGCCGCGCTGATCGCCCGCCGAACGCTGCAGCTGGCGGATCCATTCGAGAACATGGGCGGCATGTTGGTGCGTCACCTGATGTGGCGTGTGTTCGAGCAAGTGGGTGACGGCGGCGCCACCGCGGCGGTCCTGGCCCAGGCGATGCTACACGCGGGCGCGCGGGGAATCGCCGCCGGCGCGAACCCGGTCTTTGTCAGGCGCGGGATGCAGATTGGCCTCGCGGCCGCCGTAGCTGCGCTCCGCGCGCAGGTGCGACGGATCGATGAACCCGACGAGATCGCGCGCACGGTAGCCGGCAGCCTCCACGATCCCAGCCTGGCGGAGATGATCGGCGAGGTCGTCGACGCGGTCGGCGCGGATGGCGGCATCATGGTCGAGGACGCCCAGGGCACCGCGACGACGCACGAGTACCTCGATGGCGTGCGGTGGAACGAAGGCTTCGTCTCGTCCTTCTTGCTGAAGCGAGACGAGGCAACCTCGACGCGGCTCCTCAATCCCCGCATCCTGGTCACCGACTACGTGTTGGATCGCGCCGAGCACCTGGTGCCGGCGCTGGAAGCATGCGTCGCGGCTGGTGAGCGCAATGTGTTGGTGATCGCGCCAGAGGTGCGTGACGCGGCGATCGGTTTGCTGGTCGCCAATCGCGAGCGCGGTGTGCTGGAGGGAGCAGTCGCGGTGAAGGCGCCATCGTTCGGCGCCCAGCGCGCGGCGATTCTGGACGATATCGCCGTCATCACCGGTGGCCATTGTGTCAGCCAGGAACGCGGTGAGCGGCTGGCGGATGTGCGCATCGAGGACCTGGGTCGAGCACGCCACGTGTGGGCGACCCGGCTGGCGTTCGGCATTCTCGGCGGTCAGGGCGACAAGGCCGCGATTCGAGAGCGGATCGCGTTGGCCAAGGCTGAGCTGCGAGCGTTCTCCGATGCCGACGAGTACACGACCAACCTTATTAAGGAGCGCATCGGCAAACTGGCCGGCATCGCGGCGGTCATCCGCGTTGGCGCGCCGACCTCAGCCGAGCAAGAGGAGCGCAAGCTGCGGGTCGAGGCAGCGGTGAAGACCGCGCGGTCGGCGCTTGCGGACGGCGTCGTGCCTGGTGGCGGCGCCGCGCTGCTCGCGTGCGTGCCCGCATTGGCCAACCTTGCTCCATCCGATCTGGACGAGTCGTTCGGCGTCTTGGCGCTGGCGCACGCGCTGGCAGAGCCAATGCGGACTATCCTGCACAATGCTGGGCTGGAGGCGGAGCCGCTGGTTGCCCACGCCCGTGCGTGTCCTGGGCGGACTTTTGACGCCGTTCAGCAACAGTGGGTGGACCCGTGGTCTGCTGGTCTGGTCGATCCGCTGTCCATCACGCTCGCCGCCCTGGAAACGAGCGCAAGCACCGCCATGACCGCGCTGACCGCGGAGGTGCTGGTGCACCGCAAACAGCCGCCGATGTCCGTGCAACCCTGACGCCCGCGGCCGCACCGCCCGGCTCCCTCTCCCTCTGGGAGAGGGCTGGGGTGAGGGCTGCCCTGCCGCTACACCCGTCTGCCCAGCATCCCCCCTCCTCCGGTAGCTTCCCGCCAGGGCGGCGCTTGCGCAGCATCCCCGGTAGCTGCCCGCCAGGGCGACGCCTGCGCAGCTTTTCACAGCACCCTACCGAGCCGCGAGTCGTGCGAGCGGCGGCGCACCGCCTACGGGCGAATGACCGTGCCGTCCAGCCTTCGGATCGCGGGCCACGCCCCGTTGTACGGATGCTCGGGAAACGGATACTTCGCCGCAAGCGACTCGTCGATATCGATCCCCAGGCCCGGCTGGTCGTTCGACCACATCATGCCGTCGTGTATCTCAGGCGTACCGGGAAACACCTCGCGGGCGCGTTCGCTGAATACGGTCTGTTCCTGGATGCCGAAGTTGTGGCAGGCGAGGTCGAGCTGCAGGTTCGCGGCATGTCCCACCGGCGAGACGTCGCCTGGGCCATGCCAGGCGGTCCGCACACCGAAGAACTCGCACAACGCGGCAAGCTTGCGCGCCATGCTCAGGCCACCGATATCCGAGATGTGCACCCGAATGAAGTCGATGAGCCGATCGCGGATCAAGGGCACGTACTCTGCCTGATTCACAAACAGCTCGCCCATGGCGATCGGGATGGCCGACTGCTGCCGCAGGATGCGGAAATACTCGTTGTCCTCGGGCGCGAACGGGTCTTCGAGGAAGAACAGGCGAAACTGCTCCAGGTCCTTCGCGAGCTGGATTGCCTGGATTGGCGGTACCCGCTCATGGACGTCGTGCAGCAGCTCGACCTCCTCGCCCAGTCGACTGCGTATGTGGTCGAACATGCGCGGCACCAGCCGGCAGTACACGCTTGGCTCCCAGGGCTCCTGCTCCAGCCGCAGGTGCGCCGGGTGCTGCGACGCCGCGCGCGGCACGATCGTCGAGCCGTAGGTGGAATAGCCTGGCACCGCGACCTGGCAGCGCACGTAGCGGTAGCCCTGCTCCATGTGCGCGCGCACGTGCTCTTCGAGGTCATCGAAATCGCGCCCAGAGGCGTGTGCATAGAGCCACGCAGCCTGGCGGCACTTGCCGCCGAACAACTGCCACACCGGCATGCCCGCGCGTTTGCCCTTGATGTCCCACAACGCCATATCCAGGCCCGACAGCGCGTTGTTGAGCACCGGACCGCTGCGCCAGTACGAGCTGACGTAGGCCGCCTGGTAGATGTCCTCGACGTCGTCGGGGTCGCGGCCGACAACGAATGGCTCGAGGTACTCCTGAATCGCGGTTACCACGGCCAGCGGCCGCTGGGTGAACGTGGCGCAGCCGAGCCCGTACAGACCGGGCTCGCTGGTTTCGACCTTGACCACGACCAGCCGTATGCCGTCGGGCGCGGTGCAGATCGGCCGTACCTTCGTGATCGTCAGCACGCGGCCAGAATCTCCTCTTTGAAGGCAAACATCGCCGGCAACCCGCCGGTGTGGACGAACACGACCGTGCTGTCGGGACCCAGCAGTCCGCGCCGCGCGTGGTCGATCAGACCAGCCATCGCCTTGGCGGTGTAGATGGGGTCGAGGATGAGGCCTTCGGTGCGCGCGGCCAGCCGCATCGCCTCCAGGCCACGCGGGCTCGGCGCTCCGTACGCGGTCTCGACGTAGTCGTCGTAGCTTTCGACGTCCGCCTCCGTCAACTCCATCTGCCAACCCAGCAGCGCCAGCGCCTCGCGTGCGCCCTGGAGCGCGCCGGAGACGCGATCGTCCGCGTAGTGCTGGCTGATGGCGATCGTCCGATAGGTCTTGCCGAGGAGCTTGCGTCCGAGGATCAGGCCCGCGTGGCCCTTGTTGCCGGACGCCATGTACAGGTGCGTTGGCTGCGCGTGGAGTGCCGCTGCTTGCTCGGCGATCTCCAGGCTGCACAGCACGTAGGCCAGGGCCGATCCCACCGCAAAGGTGCGGGCGTGGTTCATGACGTACGGCCGCCCACCGCTGTTGCGAACTTCGTCGGCTGTTTCGCGCAGCACGCGATCCATCTCGTCGCTTGCGGTGGCGCGCTCGCTTGTCTCGATGAACCGCACCTCGGCGCCGAGCAGTCGATCCACGAGCAGGTTGCCTTGCCACTGCCAGTCGCGCTCCGCGCGCAGGATCAGGATGGTACGCATGCCGAGCACGGTGGCTGCCGCGGTGCTCATCCGCGCGGAGTTCGATTGCGCCTCGAGGCCGGCGATGAGCGTATCCGCACCCTGCTGGACCGCTTCCGCCAGTCGAAATTCCAGGTTGCGGGCCTTGTTGCCGCCGAAGGCCAGGCCCGTGAGATCGTCGCGTTTGATCAGCAGCCGTTTGAGCCCCAGGGCCCGCGCGAGCTTGGGCGCCTCGTGCAACGGGGTGGGCAGGAGCGCCAGCGAGACGCGCGGGATCGCTGCTGTTTCGTACCTCTGGCGAATTTCCCCAGGCGTGTACGCCCTGGTCACTGATTCCAGCGCTTGGAGCCCAACCACCGCGCCGATTCTAATAGTCCCGTGCCGACGGTCGTGGACTCGCACGCGCACATCTTTCCCTACCTCGGCGAGGCGTCGGGCTTTGCATCTTCGGAAGAACACCTGCTGTACATGCAGCTCTACATGGCCACCCACGGCGAGCCGGTGCGCCGCCTGGCTGACCACTCGGTTGTTTCGGGTCACACGCTGTATGCGGGTGCTCTGGACCGCCGCGCAAGCCTGCGTGCCGACGTGCGCTTCCGCGTGGGCCGCTTTGGCCGCTTCGAGTGGACCATCGACGACGGCTCGGATGTGTACCTGCAGTTCTTCCCGCCCAGCCTGCAGGCAATGGACAGTCCGCCGCAGTTCCTGCTGCAGCAGATGGCCCGCGCTGGCGTCGACCGCGCGGTGTTGCAGAACGCGCGGCCGTACGGCCGGTTGAACGCGTACTTTGCCGAGGCCGTGCGAGCCCATCCCGACAAGTTCATCGGCCTGGCCGATATCGACGAAGCCCGCGCCGATACGGCCGTGGAGATCGACCGCCTGCGCCACGCGGTGCGGGAGCTGGGCCTGC
>WNGB01004598.1_pt1 | contig 34485 bp, 29 predicted proteins | sample 5400681 | NCBI WGS metagenome assembly WNGB01 (sample SAMN13153367, study PRJNA577476) | soil metagenome | isolation source: 115 cm soil or saprolite under grassland replicate 2 | place: USA:California | collected 2016-06-15
CCGGCTTCTGCATCGTGTTCGCCCGTACGGGGCCGCCCGATTCGCGGGCGAAGGGGATCAGCGCGTTCCTGGTGCCGCTGGACAGCCCCGGGGTGTCGCGTACCGAATTCGACGACCACGGCAGTCGGTGCATCGGCCGGGGATCGCTGTTCTTCGACGGCGTACGGGTGCCGAAAGATCACCTGCTGGGTCAGCAGAACGCGGCGTTCACACAGGTCATGCAGGGGTTCGACTTCAGCCGCGCGATGCTCGGGCTGATGTGCCTGGCGGTGGCGCGCAGGTCGCTGGACGAGACCTGGGGACACGTCGGGGAGCGGGAGTCGTTCGGCCGGCCGCTCGCGGCGTACCAGGGAGTGTCGTTTCCGCTCGCGGAGGCCGAGACGCAGTGGCTCGGCGCGCGGCTGCTGTGCCTGCGGACGCTGTGGCTGAAGGACCAGGAGTTGCCGCACACCGCCGAGGCCGCGATGTGCAAGTGGTGGCCGCCGAAACTGGCGTACGACATCGTCCACACCTGCCTGCTGTTGCACGGCCACGGCGGGTACGCCACCGAACTGCCGTACGAGCAGCGGCTGCGGGACCTGCTCGGGGTGCAGATCGGCGACGGCACCGCCCAGATCATGAAGTTGATCATCGCCCGCGACAAGGCGGGCCGGGAAGCGGTGGGGGTGTGATGGCGTACCAGGCTTTCAGGTTCGAGGTCGCCGAGAACGTCGGGCGGATCTCGCTGAGCCGGCCCGAGCGCGGCAACCCGTTCGACGGGGACTTCTGTGCCGAGCTGACCCGCATCGCCACCGAGTGCGACGAGAACCCTGACGTACGCGCCGTGCTGATCGACGCGGACGGGCCGTACTTCAGCGTCGGCGCCGACCTGCGGCGGCTGTCCCGGGACCGGGACGAGTTGCCGTACTTCATCAAGAACGCCACCGCCGGGCTGCACACCGCACTGTCCCGGCTGGCCCGGATGAACGCGCCGGTCGTGGCCGCGGTGCACGCGCTCGCCGTCGGCGGATCGGTGTCGCTCGTCGCCGCCGCGGACTTCTGCCTCGCCGCATCCTCCGCCGAGTTCTACGCCGGCTACATGGGCATCGGCCTGGTCCCGGACGGCGGCGCCACGTACTTCCTGCCGAGGCGCCTGGGGGTACGCCGCGCCACAGAGTTCCTGCTGCGCAACCAGCGCTGGTCCGCCACCCAGGCGCGGGAGTACGGCCTCGCCAACGAGGTGGTCGACGACGCCCAGCTCGCCGGCCGGGCCTGGGCCCTCGCCACCGAACTGGCCGAAGGCCCCACCCTCGCGTACGGCGAGGTGAAGAACCTGATCCTGTCCACCTGGGAACAGCCGCTCGAAGCCCAGATGGAGCACGAAGCCCGCGCCATGGCGCGGATCGCCCGCACCGAAGACGGATGGCACGGCATCACCACCGTGCTCGCCAAGTCCAAGCCGCGGTTCACGGGACGCTGACCGCGCAACCCCAAGGAGATCGCCATGGCGGAACAACTCACCGTCGACACACGCTACGGGGCCGACGCGGCACGGCAGTTCCGCGAGAAAGGTTGGTGGCGGGACGACTCCGCCGCCGCGCTGCTGGACTACTGGGCCGACACCACCCCGACCCGCACGTACGTCTCGGACGGCACGGTGGAGCTGGACTTCGCCACCGTACGGGTGCGGGCGTACCGGCTCGCGGCGCGGCTGCGGGAGCTGGGCGTACGCGCCGGAGACCGCGTTGTCGTGCAGCTGCCCAACTGGGCGGAGCTGGCCGTGGCGTACTTCGCCAACGCCCGGATCGGCGCGGTGACCGTACCGGTCATGCCGGTGTACCGGCACGCCGAGGTACGCCACGCGGTGCAGAACTCGGGTGCTGTAGCCGCGGTCACCGCCGGGGAGTTCCGCAAGTTCGACTACGCCGCGATGTACCGCGAACTGCGGGGCGAGTGCCCCGAGCTGCGGAACCTGATCCTGGCCCGGGCCACGCCGCAGGGCGACGAGATCTCCTTCGACGAGGCGTGCGACGGCAGCGGCGTACCGGACGACCTCGGACCGTACCCGGACCCCGACGCGATCCACCTGGTCGTCTACACCTCCGGGACCGAGTCGAAGGCGAAGGGCTGCGCGCACACCTGGAACACCGTCGCGTTCAGCGCGCGGGGTCTGGCCACCGACGTGTTCCGGATGACGTCCGACGACGTGATGTTCGTACCGTCCCCGGCCACCCACTCGACCGGGCTCGTGGTCGGCATCCTGATTCCGGTGGTGGCCGGCTGCCAGACGCACATGATGGACGCCTGGGAGCCGACCAAGGGGCTGCGCCAGATCGAGCAGTACCGCTGCTCCACCACCGCGACCGCGACGCCGTTCGTACGGATGGCGCTCGATGCCGCCCCGGCAGCCGGCGCCGACGTCTCGTCGATGCGGTTCTGGCTGTGCGCCGGGGCGCCGATCCCGGAGACGCTCGCGCGCGAGTTCGAGACCGTCTTCACCAACGGCCGGCTCATCCCGCTGTACGGCAGCACCGAGACCCTGGCCGCGACCTGCTGCCATCTCGACGACACGATCGAGAAGGTGGTCAGCTCCGACGGCTCGCCCGCGCTGGCCGGGATCCAGATCAAGCTGGCCGATGCGGAGGGCGAGGAGGTGCCGCAGGGCGAGGAGGGCGAGATCCTGTACTCGGGGCCGGGTGCGATCCTCGGCTACTGGCGCGACCCGGAGCGGACCGCCGCCACGATCGACACCGACGGCTGGCACCACACCGGCGACCTGGGCCGCGCCGACCCGGACGGGTACATCCGGGTGACCGGCCGGATCAAGGACATCATCATCCGGGGCGGCTCCAACATCAGCGTCAACGAGATCGAGTCCTACCTGCTGCGGCATCCGCGGATCGCCCAGGCCGCGGTCGTCGGCTACCCCGACGAACGGCTCGGCGAGAGGGCATGCGCGGTCGTCGTACCGAAGGAGGGCGATCCGCTGACTCTCGAGGACGTCACCGGCTTCATGCGCACCGAGCTGCGGGTCTCGCCGCAGAAGCTGCCGGAACGACTCGTCGTGGTCGACGAGATGCCGATGACCCCGACCGGCAAGATCCAGAAGTTCCGCCTGCGGGAGCTGGCTCAGCAGGAACAGGGGGAGTGAGGATGCGGTCGTTTCGCCTGCTCACGGTCCTGTCGTTGGCTCTGCTCTCTTTCTGGTACGCGCCGACTGCGGCGTTCGCCGATTCCGGTCCGCCGCTGACCGTCCCGGAGAGCGAGCTGGCCGCCGCCGCCCACTGCGACGCGGGCGCGTTCGCGGGCAGGCGCACCGTGCTGCTGATCCACGGCACGGGCGCGACCTCCGACGAAGCATGGTCCTGGAACTACGAGATCGCCCTCCCCAACGCCGGGTACGGCGTCTGCACGGTCGACGTTCCCGGCCGGGAACTGGACAACTTCACCACCTCCGCCGAGTACGCCGTCTACGCCGCCCGGTACGCGTACCAGGTCTCGGGCCGCAAGATCGCGATCGCCGGGCACAGCCAGGGCGGCCTGATGGCGGTCTGGATCGCGAAGTTCTGGCCGGACGTGGCCAGGCACGCCACCGACGTGATCGGCCTGGCGGCCGACGTCCACGGCACGCAGGAGGCGAACACGCTGTGCGCCGCCGGGTCCTGCTCGCTGATCGCCTGGCAGATGTCGATGGGTTCGCACGTGACGAACGCGGCGAGCAACGCCCCGGTGCCGACGGGCCCGGCCTTCACCTCGATCGGCAGCCGGACCGACGAGGTGGTCTTTCCGCAGCCGTACGTCAGCACGTTCTACGGGGCGACGACGATCATGGTGCAGGACGTGTGCCCGACCCGGGTGGTGGACCACGGGCTGCTGCTGTCGGACGCGATCGCGTACCGGCTCGTGATCGACGCGCTGACCCACGACGGGCCGGCCAGCTCCGCCCGGGTCAGCCCGCTCTCGTGCTCCGAGACGACGCTGCCCGGGACCGACCCGGTCGCCTCGGCCGGGTTCGCGAACACGCTCGTGGCGCTGTCGGTCGATCTGCTCAACGCGACTGAATGGATCAATGCGGAGCCGCCGCTCCCGGCGTACGCGGAACCCTACGGCTGAGCCGTTGGGGACCGAGATCGCCAAGCGGCGCTGATGACTGGCCAGCAGGTGAAGGCCAACCTATACCAATGGTGTGCTTAACCGTATCTATTTGATACGCTACCGCACATGGCAATCTGGGATCGTGTGGTCGAGCGGGCCGCCGAGCAGCACGGGTATGTGACGACGCGCGATGCTCGCGACCTCGGTATCGACCCCACGCAGTTGCGGCTGCTGGCCGCGCGTGGCCGTCTCGAACGGGTCGCACGCGGGGTCTACCGAGTACCGGTGCTGCCGCGCGGGGAGCACGACGACTTGGCCGAAGCCGTGGCGTGGACGCTGAGGCGCGGTGTGATCTCGTACCAGTCGGCGCTGGTGCTGCATGGGATCTCCGATGTGAACCCGCCGCGCGTCCACTTGACGGTGCCGCGCAACAACCATCCCCGGGCCGCTGGCGCGGAGTTGTACCGGCTTCATCGCCGCGACCTCCCGGCTGCGGATGTCATCGAGACGGACGGGATTCCCACGACGACAGTCGAGCGCACGATCCGTGACTGCGTCGCCGACGGAACTGACCCCTACCAGTTGCGGCTCGCCATCGACCGTGCCGAAGCCGAAGGGCTGCTTCGCAAGGTTGTCGCCGAGTCGCTTCGCGGTGAGGTCGCGACGGCGGGAGCACCCGGATGACGTCGCGGTGCTCGTGGTCACCCAGTTCATGGCCGCATTGACCGACGACCAGGGCGAGCCCCTTCTCCTCGTCAAGGGTGGTGCCTCGCTGGAGTTGCGACGTGGCATCCCGGCCTCGCGCACGTCAAAGTTTCTGGACTGTGAGTCGTGCCGACATTGCGACAGTCCATGACCAGCTCGCCGACGCGGGCGCGGACGATTGGGAGGGCTGCACGGCCGTGTTCACGCCGCCCGTGCCGTTCGAGGTGCCAGGCCAGATCGTGAACCCCTACCGCTTCACCGCGAAGCTCAGCTACCACGGCAAGCCGTTCTCATCGGTTCCCGTCGAGGTCTCGGCAGTCGAGGCAGGCAACGCCGACCACTACGACAAGGTGACCTCGGACGCGCTCGCGCTGGTGGGTCTGCCCGTCAGCGACGCGGTCCCGTGCATGACGCTGCCGTGGCAGGTGGCACAGAAGATCCACGCGTGTACCGAGCCCATCGATCCGCCGCGACGCAACGACCGGGCGGCTGAGCGGTTACCGAGACGCCTACCCGTACCCGTGATCCCGCGCGCAAGGAGCGGATCCTCGCCGCGGCCGCCGATCTGGTGGCGCACAACGGGCTACCACTCGGTGTCGATGGCCGACATCGGGGCGGCGGCCGGGATGCGCCGTCCTCGGCGTCGACTGAGCCCGGCGCCCGGTCACCCGGCGGCGGTGCGGGGCCGGGCGGTGCGGGGCCGCCCGTCACGGTGGCGGCTCCGACCGGCTCATCGGCGGCGGTTCACGCCTCGCGCGGGACCTCCGAGGCGACGGCCCGGGCCACCGCCTCCGACATCGGGTACGGCGAGTAGAGCGTGAACCGGTCCACCACGCCCCCGAACCTGCGGCCGATCTCCTTGCCGACCTGCCCCGGCTCGCCGACGACGGCGAACGCGTGCAGGATCGGGTCCTCGATCAGCCCGGTCATCTCGTCCCACCGGCCCTGCTTGGACAACGCCTGCAGCTCGGTCTGCAACTCGCCCCAGCCGTGCAGTTCCAGCACCCCCCGGTACGCCGGCGTGGAGCCGTAGAACGCGATCCGCTCCCGTACCGCGGCGACGGCGGCGGTCAGGGTCGGCTCGTCGTACCCGGCGGCGATCAGTCCGGGGTACGCGATCGTGAAGCCGCCGGGGTCCCGTACCGAGGCGATCTGGGGGAGTGTGACCTCACGCAGGTACCGCTCGGTGGTGAAGCTGTGTACGAGCATCCCGTCGGCGACCTGCGCGGCGGTGGTCGTCATCTGCGGCCCGACCGCGGCGATCAGTACGGGCGGAGTCCCGTACGGGTTGGGGCCGGGGGAGAACATCGGGGTCATCAGCGTGTGCTGGTAGAACTCGCCCCGGAAGTCGAGCTTCTCGCCCGAGTGCCAGCTCGCCCAGATCGCGCGCATCGCGGCGACGTACTCCCGCATCCGGGCCGCCGGGGATGACCACGGCATGCTGAACCGCCGCTCGATGTGCGGGCCGCCGGGGATGACCACGGCATGCTGAACCGCCGCTCGATGTGTGGTTTGATCTGCGAACCGAGGCCGAGGGTGAACCGTCCGTTGCTGTAGCTCTGCATGTCGTTGGCGACCGTCGCGGTGGTCATCGGGCTACGGGCGAAGGCGACCGCGATGGCCGTGCCGACCTGGATCCGGGACGAGCGCCCGGCCACGCGCAGCAGCGGAAGGAACGGGTCGTGCCGGGTCTCGGTGGTCCAGAGCCCGTCGTAGCCGATCCGCTCGGCGGCGTCGGTCTCGGCGTCGATGACCGCGAGGTCGCCCTCGCGAGCCCGGTCGTTGGTCTCTCCGATGTTGCCGTCGACGTGCATGCCCGGCCCTTCCTTCAGCTCGACAACAGATTAGCAGTCAATACTGACTGTTTGGAGCGTGAGCTTCTACACTCCTGCCATGACCTCGACGCACACGGCCCAGGAGCGGCGTACCGCGGTGAGCCGGCAGCGGATCCTCGACGCCGCGGTGGCCTGCCTGGTTGAGCAGGGGTACGCCGGCGCGTCGACGCTGCAGATCCAGGAACGCGCCGGGGTCTCCCGGGGGCGGCTGCTGCACCACTTCCCGTCCCGCGACGAGCTTCTGGTCGCCGCGGCCGAGCACCTGGCCGCGACCCAGGTCACCGCGCTGCGGGACTCCTCGGCGATCGAGGCCCCCGACGGCGACCCCGCTCGGATCGACCAGGCCGTGGAGCAGATGTGGGAGACGTTCCACCAGCCGTACTTCTGGGCGGCGATGGAGCTGTGGCTCGCGGCGCGGCACAACGCGGACATCCGTACGATCCTCGGGCCGATGGAGCAGGACCTGTACCGGAGTATCCGGCGCACCGTGGCGGCGATGTTCGGCCCGGTGTATGCGGCCCGTCCCCGGTTCCATCTGGTGCTGGACCTGCTGGTCAGCAGCATGCGCGGGGTCGCGTTGACGTACGGCTTCAGCGGCCGGTCTCCCGAGGGTGACCCGCACCTGGCGCAGTGGCGGCAGCTCGCCCACGCCCTCCTGGAGCCGTAGTCACACCCCCTCGCGGACGATGTCGGCCACCGCCGCGGCACCCCGGGCCGACAGCAGAATCGTGAAGTGGTTGACGTCGGGGACCAGCACGTCGCGGAGTTGCGGAAGCCTCGCCTGCCAGGTGCGTACCACGTCCTCGGCGTACAGGCCCTGTTCCTGGTCGAGGACGCCCCGTGGCGCACGTACGAACGTCGCCGGTTGCCGGAGGTTCGCCAGCGCCCGCTCGACCTCGCCGCCCCGCAGGTCGCCGTCGGTGTCGGCGAAGACGGCTTCCTCCCGTACCCCCGATCGCAGCGCGGGCGGCTCCCCGACGAGGTCGTACGACAGGTAGCGCTCGACGTACCCGCTCCAGTCGCGGGCGAGTGCGGGATGCGCCCGCCAGAACCCGAAGTAGTCCTCGACGGAGGCGAAGGTCATCCGCAGCCGCTGCAGCGACGGCCCGATGACCGCGGCGACCGCCTCCTCGATCGGCAGCGACGCGATCGGGCCCAGATCCGGCGGCAGACCTCCGTCGACGAGGACGAGCCGCCGTACGCGGGCGCTGTGCCGGTCCGCGGTGACGACGGCGACGAACCCTCCCATCGAGTGGCCCAGCACCGTCGCCTGCTCGACCCCGAGCTGGTCGAGTACGCGAGCGAGGTCGTCCGCGTGGGCCGGCATGCCGTACGGACCGGTGATGGCGTTGCTGCCGCCGCGGCCGCGCAGGTCCGGGGCGACCAGCGTGTGCCCGTCGCCGAGGTGCTCGGCGAGCGCGTGGAACTGGGCGTGCGTACCGGTCACCCCGTGCGCGGCGAGTACGACGTGCTCACCCTGTCCCCAGCGACCCACCGTCAACCTGCCGTCCGGAGTGGCGACCTCGAACGTCTCGTACGACATGGGCGGGTTCCTCTCGGTCGTTCTGGTCATGATGCCCAGTCCGGCCGGTGGGCGATGTCCTCGATGCAGCGCCGGATGTCGGCGAGCTCCTGCGCGAATGCGCCGCGGCGGGCACCCAGTTCCGGCTCCGTGGACGCCACCAGGCCGAGCTGATCGGCCAGTCGCAGCGCGGTGCGGAACATCTCCGCCGAAGCCGACTCCTCGCTCGCGATGCGGCGTTGCAGTGCCCACTGCTGACCGATCACCAGGCACCGCGCCAGGAAGCGCTCCTCGTCCACCTGGTCGGTGTCGCCGAGTTCGGCGAGTTGGTCGGCCACCACGGCGTACGCGTCGAAGAACGGGCGCAGCGTGAGATGGGCGATGAACCGCGGTTCGCCGTCGATCAGCGCCTGCGCCTGGTCCGCTGTCAGTTCGCCGAAGGACAGGCCGGCGCTGGCGCCGAGCAGGCGGAGTTCGGACTGCATCTCTCGGGCGAACTCGTCCCGGCCCGGGAAGAAGAAGTCGAACTTGAGCAGGTCGCGCAGCCGTAGCGCCGTGTCGAGAGCGCTCGTGCTCTCCCCACGCGCGACGCGGAGCAGCGCGAGCTCCAGGATCGCCCGCTGGACGAGCACGTGGATCGCGCTGTTGCGGTACACCGCGGCGATCAGGTGCTGCCGCGGCCCGACTCCCCAGACGGTGGTTCCGCCTTGGAAGCTGGTCAGCACCCCCGAGGCGACCAGGTCCTGCAGCGACCGCCGGATGGTGGCCCGGTCGTTGAGGTTCGCGGCCCCGGCGATCGGCCAGCCCCGGGCCCGCAGGTAGCCGGCCATCGGCCGTACGGTGGCGAGGATCTCGTCCAGGGTGAGGGAGCGGTCGGCCGCGAGCATCGCGATGCACACCGCGGCGGTCGGCGTGACCGGGGTGGCGACGTTGATCCGGTGCGACACCTCCAGCGCGATCCGCTCCACCACGTGCGTCTCCGCCGGTCCGCTGCGGTCCAGCTCCGCGAGCCGGGTACGCAACGCGAGCGGCTCACCGAAGTCGACGTAGATGCGGCCCAGCCGATGCCGCAGTCCGCGCAGGTAGTCGAAGAACCACCGGACGTCCTCGGCCCGCTTGCCCTGACCCCGCGCCTCCGAGGTCATCAGGTCGACTTCGTGCGTCGGCAACTGGTCGTACAGGATCGAGACGGGGACCAGCAGTACCTCGTTGCCGCCGGGTTCTCTGACCGCGTCGGTGACGTACCGCAGCAGGCCGAACCGGGGCGGCCGCAGTTTGCCCGTACGGCTGCGCCCGCCCTCGATCGACCAGATCAGGTTGGCCCGGTTGGCGATCAACTGGCGCATGAAGGCCCGCAGCGCGAACTTGTACACCGGCGCGTCCGCGCTGGTACGCCGGATGTGCACGATCCCGGTACGCCGCGCGATCGTCCCGAGCGGGAAGAAGTCCAGGTTGGCGCCGGCGAATCCGAACGGCGCCTCCACGCCGAAGTCCACCAGCGCGGGCGGCACTGCCCATTCGTCCAGGTAGGACCGGTGCGAGATCAGGAAGACCAGCGAATGCTCCCGGTCGAGGGCGCGCAGCTTGGCCAGGCTCTCCTCGTCCATCAGTACGTCGTACCCGCGCAGCATCCAGCGGCCGAGCCGGTGCCACGGCTCCATCACCTTCTCGCTGTGCGTGGCGGCCAGCTCGCGCAGGTGGGCCGCGGCTTCGTGGCGTACCTCGTCGGCGGGACGGTCGAGGCGTTGTGCGAGGTCGTCGGCCTGCTGGGCGTACTCCGCCGAGTCGAGCAGCTCTGCCACTTCCGGTGGGTCGGACGGCAAGGGGGTCGCGGTCCGCCGCCTCGCCTCGGCCCGCCGCGCGTACGCGTCCACCAGCGGTAACCGGCCCACGCCCTTCACGACACGGTTGAGCATCATGCCTCCCGTGGCTCGCGCCCGGGCCACGCCTCGAGCGTCTCCCGGTACAGCTCCTCGATCCTGCGTACCGCCTCGTCGAGGTCCGCCTTGGTCCAACCCGTCGTGGGTACGGGCTCGTGCACCACCACGTCGACCACGCCGGACCGGGCGGTCAGCGCGTCACGCCACATCAGTTCGCCCGCGTTGCGGATCACGATCGGCACCAGTGGTACGCCGGCCTGCATCGCGAGGTGGAACGCGCCCTTCCTGAACCGCCCGACCCGCGGCGAGTACGACCGGGTGCCCTCGGGTGCGATCACGACCGAGGTGCCCGCGGCGAGCCGCTCTTTCGCCTGGTCGAGCGCCCCCCGAGCCTGGGTGCCGTCCGCGCGGTCGACGAAGGCGACGTCGGCGAGCCGCATCAACTGCCCGATGACCGGGATGCCGGCGACCTCGCGTTTGGCCACCGCGGTGAACCCGCCGCGCAGCACGTTGGCGGTGACGACCAGGTCGATCAGCGAACTCTGGTGGTTGACCAGGAACACGCAGGGCCGGTGCGCCCAGACGTGCTCCTCGCCCTCGACCCGTACGTCGACGTCGCCCAGCGCGCCGCCGATCTGGGCGAGCAGGCTGGTGGCGAGGTCGACGCCGCGCCGTTTCCGTCCCGTGAGCAGGCCCACGGCGATGCCGGCGGCCCCGGCGCCGATCAGCGTGCCGTACATGGCGGCGGTCCGCAGCGCCGGTACGGGGTCGAGTGGGTGCGGTCCGCGCCGCAGTGTGAGCGCCGGCCAGCCTTCGCGCTTCGCGTGGGCGGCCAGTCGGGGCTGTGGGTTGACCGTGCACGGGTTGCCGACGGCGGACAGGAACTCGATGTCCTCGTCGCCGTTGGCGTACCCGTAGGAGGTGGTCAGGTCCAGGGCTTCCCGGGCGGCGAAGTCGCGTACGGCCGCCGCCTTGCCCGGTCCCCACAGTGTCCGTCCGGCGGGTCGGCCGGTCAGCAGGCCGGCGTCGGCCTCCAGTTCGGTGCACAGGACGTGTCCGATGTCGAGCTCGCGGGCGACCGGCTGCACCTGGAACCGGGTGGCCGAGGTGGCGATCACGACGGTGTGGCGCATCCGCTGGTGGGCCTTCACCAGCCGCCACATGTCGTGGAACAGGCTGGCCGCGATCGACTGCCGGAACAGCCATTCGCCCAGCTCCTCGATGTCGGAGACCGGATGCCCGGCCCAGCCGGCGATGCCGGTGCGCAGCAACTGCTCGAACCCCTGTTCCGACAGCGGGCCCGAGACGTACGCCTCGGCGGTGCGGGCGAGCTCCGGCAGGCCGACCTCGAAGTTGCGCAGCCGGTGCGAGTACAGCGCCGCCGCGGAGTAGCCGTCGATGAGGGTGCCGTCGAAGTCGAAGTACGCCGCGACGTCCGGCCCCTTCGGCCCGGCCAGCACCTCGGTGAGCCGCTCGTCCACGTCCATGCTCGGCACCTCCTTCCAGGGCCGACGGACTTCCGATCAAGACACCTTCTCGAGTACTTTGGTCTGACCATAATAAAGGAGAGACCCATCATGGCACAGGTGTCGCGCCAGGACGAGGCAATCTCATGGGGCGGTGCGCAGCAGATGAGCGCCTGGGAAGCGCTGATGTGGCGCGCCGAGGCGGACGCGCGTACCAGCTCGACAGGGATCCTGCTCGAGATCCTCGACGGGCCGCCGGAGTGGTCGCGACTGCTGGCGGCGCACCGCCGTACGGTCGAGCGGATCCCCCGGCTGCGGGAACGGGTGGTCGAACCGCCCATGCCGCTGGTGCAGCCCGCCTGGTCCGGCGTGGCCGACTTCGACGTGGCCGATCACGTACGCCTGGCCGAGCTGGAACCCGGCGTCACGATCACCGAGTTCTGTGAGGCGGAGCTGGCGCGGCCGCTGGACCTGACCCGGCCGCCGTGGGAGAGCGTGCTGGTCACGGGGCTGCCGGAAGGGCAGGCGGCGTACCTGTTCCGGGTCCACCACAGCCTCACCGACGGGCTGGGCCTGGTACAGCTGATGTCCCTGGCCCACAGTGCGACCGCCGTACCCGGCACCGCCACGGACCCCGCGCCCCCGGTCGTACGCCCGGTCCTCACCCCCGAGAGCCTGCTCCACGACCAGGTCGCGGAGCAGCTGCGGGACCTGCCCGGTCAAGTGGCCGACGGAGTACGCGGGCTGCTGTCCGAGATGGGCCGAGCCGCGTCGCGGCCCCAGGAGACCGTGAGCGAGGGAGTACGGTTCCTCGGCTCGCTCGGCAAGATGCTGGGCCCACCGCCCACGCCGGGATCGCCGTTACTCGTCGACCGGACCGTGGGCCACCGGTTCCTCACCCTCGACGTCAGCCTCGACGCGCTCAAACGCGCCGCGTACGCGGCCGGCGGCTCCGTCAACGACGCGTACGTCGCGGGCCTGCTCGGCGGGCTGCGGCGCCACCACGAGCTGTACGGCGTGATGGTCGACGCGATCCCGGTCGCCATGCCCGTCAGCGTGCGCCGCGAGGGTGACCCGCTCGGCGGCAACCGCTTCGCGGGCATCCGGATCGCGGGGCCGCTCGCCGAACCCGACCCGGCCGAGCGGATCCGGACCATCCGCGAACTGGTCCTGGCGATGCGCGAGGAACCCGCGCTGGGCTTCCTCGACCTGCTGTCCCCGGTGCTGACCAAGCTGCCCACCAAGGCGATCGTCGAACTGTCGGCGAACCTGACGGCCGCCTCCGACGTACAGGTCTCCAACATCCGGGGGCTGTCGCGTCCGGTCTACCTGGCGGGGCGGCGGGTGCTGCGTACGTACCCGCTGGGGCCCCGGCCCGGTATCCCGGCGATGGTCGCCATGATCACGTACGACGGTGTCTGCTGTCTGGGCTTCAACGTCGATCCGGGACTCTTCCCCGACCGCGAAGCCCTACGGCAGTGCCTGCGGGGCGGCTTCGACGAGGTGCTCGCGCTGGGTGGTGGCGAATGAAGAACCAGGACCATTTGGTACGCGAAGCCGAGGCCAGAGCGTACGCCCACTACGACATGTCGTCGGTCGACCGGACCGTGACCGTCGAGAGCTCGCTGGGCCCGGTCGACGTACGGGTGTGCGTCTTCGGGGAGCCGACCGACGAGACGCCCGTGGTGCTGCTGCACGGCATCGCGTCGGTCACGGTGATCGCAGCGTCGCTGCTGCCGTACCTGCGCGGCAGGCAGGTGTACGCCGTCGACTGGCCCGGTCACGGCCTGTCCGGTGCCAGCGTGCTGCCACGGGGGACGCGCTTCCGGACGCAGGCCGTCGCCGTACTCCGGTCCCTGCTGGACGCGCTGGGACTGGATCGGGTCGACCTGGTCGGGCACTCGATGGGCGCGCAGATCAGCCTGTACTCGGCGCTGGACCTCGGCCCCCGGGTACGCCGCCTGGCGCTGCTCGGCGCCCCCGGTGCCGGTCTGCCGGGAGTCAGGCCGATCACCGCGATGAAGCTGGCCGCGATACCCGGGCTGGGTCCCGCGTTGCTGGCCGCGCCGATGTCCGAGCGCGTGTTCATCCGCGGCAACGAGGTGGCGCTCGGCAAGGGAGTGCTGGACGACGTACCGGCCGATGTGTTGCGGGCTGCGCACCTGCTCGCCGGCCGGAGGAGCAACGCCCGCAGCATCGCCAGCTTCTTCCGTACGCTGCTCAAGCGCGGCAAGGTACGCCCCGGCATCGCCCTGGACGCCACCGAACTCGCCCGGATCACCCAGGATCCCCGCCGCCGGACACGCACCGTGGCTGGAGGATCCCGTCACCGTCGGCATTGCGATCGCCACCCACCTCGGCACCGCCGAGGCTCCCGAACAACGCCGAGCCCCCGCATAGCGCGCAATGCGGCTTTGTCGATCTTGCCGACCGCGTTCCTCGGAATGGCATCGAGCACCACCAGCGATGTCGGCCGCTTGTAGCCGCTGAGGCTGCTCGCGCAGCGGGCCTTCAAGATGCCGAGGTCGACCACACAGCCGGGGCTTGGCTGGACGTAGGCGACGACGACTTCTCCCCATTTGTCATCGGCTACGCCGATGACGGCGGCTTCCAGGACCGTCGGGTCGCCGGTGAGCACGTCCTCGATCTCCTTGGGATAGATGTTCTCCCCACCTCGGATGATCATGTCCTTGGAGCGGCCGACCAGGGTCAGGTAGCCGTCGGTGTCGAGGTGGCCGATGTCGCCGGTGTAGAGCCAGCCGTCGACGATGACCCGGGCTGTGTCGTCCGGCCGGCCGAGATAACCCCGCATGACGTTGGGTCCGTGGACGATGACCTCACCGTCCACGCCGGACTCGACTGCGGCCCCGTGCGCGTCGACGATCCGGATTTCCTGTCCGGGGAAAGGAATTCCCACGGTCCCGGCCCGCCGGGGGCCTGAGATGGGGTTGATGGTGGAGGCACAGGTTCCTTCGGACAGCCCGTATCCCTCGACGAGGGGAACGCCGTACCGGGCCTCGAACCGGGCGAGCAGGTCGGCCGAGGCGGGTGCCGCGCCGCAGATCCCGAACCGCACGGACGAGGTGTCCGGCCGGACGTCGGCGGGAAGTGCCGCGAGCATGCTGTAGATCGTCGGCACCGCACTGAAGTAGGTGGGGCGGTGGTATTCGACGGCACTGAAGAAGTCCTGGGGCTTGAACCGCTCGGCGATGACGACGCTGGCGCCCGCGAGCAGCGGCATGAGGACGCTGACCACGATCCCGTTGACGTGGAAGAGCGGCAGGATGAGCAGGCACCGGTCGGCCGGTCCCACGTCCAGTGCCCGGCGTCCCATGTCCGCCATGGCGTCGATGTTGGCGTGGTCGAGCATCACGCCCTTGGGGACACCGGTCGTGCCGCTGGTGTAGATGAGCAGCGCCAGCGCCGACGGATCCGGCGGCGCTGCTTGGTCTGGCCGTGTGGTCTCTGCCGAGAGGTCGCTGACGGCGAGTGTGGTGATGCCGGCAGCGGGGCTCGCGCCGTCCTCGACCACCAGCAGGCGTGCGCCGGAGTCGGTGAGCTGCCGGGTGACCTCGACGTCGGTCATGCCCGGGTTGACCGGAGTGACGGTGGCGCCGAGCCGCCAGGACGCGAACAGCAGATGTACGAACTCGATGCGGTTCGTCAGCTTGAGCGCGACGACATCGCCGGGGCCGATCCCGAGGTCCCGCAGATGCGCGGCTGCCGCCCGGATCCGGCTGAGCAGTTGCGCATTCGTGAGGGACTGGGTCCCGTCTGAGACCGCGGGGCCGAGTGGGTTGAGTTCGGCACGGCGGTCGGGCAGCGAAGCGAAGTTCATGGCTTGCCTGCCGATGCGGTCGACGCCGGGTTCAGCTGTCGGGTGAGGAACTCGGTCTGGTCGCGGACCAAGGCCTCGAAGGGATCGCCGAGGTAGAAGTCGAAGTGGCCGGCGTCGTAGGTCTTGATCTCTCCGCGCGGTGCGGTCCGTGCGTAGCGCAGGGTCTGGGCCGGCGGCGTGACGGAGTCGGTGTTGCTGACGCAGAAGAGGATGGGGATGGTGATCCTCTTCGCGGCGCGCCCCGGCCGGTAGGTGGCGATGGTCGGGACGACCCGGGCCGCCACCTCGTTCCGGAACGTGGTCCCCGCCGGCGCGAGCGCCTGGTATCCGGGCAGCGCGTCCGGAGCGTTCATGAGCGCCGGCGAACCAGGCGCGGCAGCGAGCGGGATCATCGCGGGGTCGGTGCCGCGGATCTTGGCCACCAGATCCCGCGCCAGGACGGGCACGAGTTTGACGGAGGCGACCGGGCCCAGCGCGACTGCGGAAGCGAGTCCGTCGGTGAACGGGCACTGAGCCACGGCCGCGCGCAGTTCGGGATGGCGGGCGGCGATGGCGATGGCGTGGCCACCGCCGAAGGAGCTGCCCCAGACCGCGACGCGGGAGCCGTCGACGTCGTGACGGGCCTGGACGTGGGCGATGGCGGCGTCCCAGTCGGCGAGCTGCCGCTTGATCGACAGCAGCTGGCGCGGGTGGCCACCGCTGTCGCCGAAATGCTGGTAGGTGAAGGCCAACGCGGCGATGCCGGCTGCCGCGAAACGCTCAGCGAAGGCGTCAAGCCGCATCTCGCGGGTGGCGCCGAGACCGTGGCCGAGGATGACGACCGGGGGCGCCGTGACCCTGGTCGGGAGGTAGAGCCAGGCAGCGCAAGTGGTGTCACCGGACGGAAAGGAGACGTCGTGCCGGACGAAGGCGGGAGCGGTCATGACGGGGTCACCGCCCGCGTGGATCGGCTGGGGACGCTGCCGGCCGCGAGGGCCTGCTCGTAGATGTCCGGGTTGTAGAGGGGAAGTTCGCCCGTGGCGTCCGTGGCCTCCAGATAGTCGAGCATCAGCTGCTGACCGTCCGCCGTCTGATCCTGTACGAGGAATTCGGTGCGCTCGACATGCAGGCCTTGCGCCAGCGACATCGAGCCGCCGAGGTACACGGCCCGCTTGATGGCCGCGATCGATGTCTTCGACCGCGATCCGAAGTGTTCCGCGAGTTCGGTCGCTCGGGCGATCACCTTGTCCTGCGGGACGACGTCATCGACGGCCCCGTTGGCGAGCGCCTCCGCTGGCGTGAACGGCTTGCCTTCGAGAATCGCGACCAGGGACCGGTGAGTACCGATCAAGCGGGTCAGCCGCTGAGTACCGCCACCGCCGGGCATGATCCCGAGCAGGATTTCCGGCTGGCCGATGAAGAAGTCCCCGTCGGCCATGACCCGCAGGTCGCTGGCCCAGGCGAACTCCGCGCCGAGCCCGAGCGCCGAACCATTGAGGGCGGCGACGAAGATGACGCCGCTGGAGTTCATCCGCAGGAACGTGGCGTGCAGGCGGTCGAGCTGGAGCGCTCCACGTAGCGGGGTCCGCCGCACGACCGGTTCCACGGCACGGGCCTGGCCCACCCCGCGCGCCATGCGTACGACGGCGGAGGCGCTGCGCCGGCCGAGCGAAGGGACCGCGGCGCCGCCTTCCTGCAGCCACCGGACGTCAGCGTGGCTGACGAACCGGTCCGGATGCGCGCCGGTGAAGACGACAGCACGCACCCCGGGGTCCCCGTCGACCCGGTCCACCAGCTCTTCCAGCTGATGGGCGATGTCGAGACCGAACAAACCGTGCGGCCCGCCGTCGACCCGGACGATCAGAACGGCTCCTCGGTCCTCCACATCGAGGTGACCTTGCTCTTTGTGTGTCATGACGTCTGCTTCCATCAGATCACTGTAACGAAGTTACATTCGAATGTAACCAAGTTATAGTGAGATGGCAAGAGTCGACTGGAGTCAGGGGAGCCGTGAGGAACAGGTCAGAGGACGTGATGTCGGGCAGTGGCGTGCCGGAGCGGCTGATTCAGGCCACGATCGGCCTGCTGGCCGAGCAGGGACCGTCCGCCATCAAGGCACGTACTGTCGCCTCCGCGATCGGGCTGTCGCAGACGTCGGTCTACCACCACTTCGGCGGGATCGTGGAACTCATCCGCGCCGTCGCCGACTACGGCTTCACCGAGCTCGGCCGGGCGTTTTCCCAGGTACCGGTGACGGAAGATCCGATCGCCGACCTCTTCGCGATGGCGTTGACCTGCCGCCGCGCCGCCCGCGAGAACCCTCACCTCTACGACCTGATGTTCGGGCTGTCCACCCGGGCGACCTACCGGCCGCCAGCCGAGTCGGACCCTCGTCCGAGCGGTCGTTCACAGGCTTTCCGCGACGCCTACGTGCACGTCACCGACGCGTGTGCGCGAGCCGTGCGCTCCGGCAGGTTCGAGCCACAGGCGCCCGAAGTCGTGGCGGCGCAGCTGTGGAGCTTCGTCCACGGCTACATCACCCTGGAACTGGCCGAACACTTCGCCGAGTTCACCGACCCGGTCGGGCAGGTGCTGCTGCCCATGGGGGTGAACTTCGCCGTCGCGCTCGGCGACACACGGGAACGTGCCGAGGACTCGCACCAGGCGGCCATGCGCGGCTAGGACGCTTCGGCGTCGCCGCCGGGCACGAGCTGGTCGTTCCTGCCCAGCGCCGCGACCTCACGTTCAAGGGCCGGAACAGCCTGCGCCGCGAAACGCCTCGTCCAGGGCCATGCCAACGGCGAGTTGAGCGCCGCCTTCAGCCAGTTCGCCACGACGACCGCTCGCGGCACGTAGACGCGGCTGCGCCGCCGGGCGAGTCCGTCGACGATCGCGGTGGCCGCGCGGTCAACGCTGGTGGTGACGTTGCCCGGGTAGGGCAAACGGTTGCGCAGGCGCCGGAACGACGGGAGGTCCGCGTCGGCGCCGCGGACGATGTCGGTGTCGATCCAGGACGGGTGCACGACGCCGACCGTGACGCCGAGGTGCGCCACCTCCTGGCGGTAGGCCAGTGCGAGCATTTCGGTTCCGGCCTTGCTGGCGCCGTAGGCCGCCATCCCAGCCAGCGGCATGAAGGACAGCGCGGACGCCACGACTGTCACGTGGCCTCGGCTGCGTTCGAGATGGGGTGTCGCGTACTTCAGAGTGCGGAAGACGCCGTTCAGGTTGACGTCCAAGACCCGCTCGAAGGATGCCTCGTCGACCTGTCGCACCGTCCCGTAGGCCACGACGCCGGCGTTGGCGACCACGAGGTCGATGCCGGACATGGTCTGCGCGCAGGCGTCGATCGCCGTCCGCAGGGCGTCGCCGACGCGCACGTCGGCCTCTCGCCAGCACGCGGCGGGCCCCAGGTCCTCCGCGAGGTCCCGCAACTTCTCCGGTTCAAGCCCGATCAGGGCGACGCGGGCGCCTCGGGCGGTGGCAAGACGAGCCACCTGCTCCCCGATCCCTCGTGCCGCGCCGGTGACCACCAGCCGCCGACCTGCCAAGTCTCGTTTCATCCTGCCAATGTAACTTCGTTACACCACGAGGGCAACGTCCTCGGTGACGCGGCGGCTCAGCGCTCCGGTGTGGCGTCCAGCACCGTCAGGGAGTTGCGGATGCCCTGCTCCAGCACATCGTCGGCGAGCTGCCGGTCGGCGAGGGTGCGGGAAAGTTGCAGGGTTCCGACCATCAGGGCGTAGACGCTGAGCACCTTGGCGCGTACCGACTGCGGATCGTGCGGCGCCAGGCGGGCGGCGATGTCGTCGATGATCCCGAGGACGCTGTCCGTGTACGCCTGCTTGGTCGGGTCCGCGCACCGGCTTATCTCGTCGAGCAGGGCGGCGGACGGGCAGCCGTCCTCGGGGTTGTCGCGATGTTCGGGCGAGAGGTAGGTGCGCACCATCGGCTCGATCCCGGCGCGACCGGGTTCGAACGACGTGAGCCACTCGCGCTGGCCGCGCAGTTGCTCGGAGACCGCGGTGGCGACCAGGTCCTCTTTGGACTGGAAGTGGGCGTAGAAGGCGCCATTGGTCAGGCCCGCGTCCTTCATGAGCGTGGCGACACCGGAGCCGTCGATGCCGTCGCGCTTGAACCGGCGGCCTGCCGTCTCGATGATCCGCTGCCTCGTCGCCAGCTTGTGCTCTTTCCCGTACCGCACCACGCGCTCCTCCGCTCAGCCTGTGATCCATGCTAGTACGGTCATAATTCAAATCCGCCCGAACCCTTGCGCGCAAGGTCCAGCCATGCCTATGGTAGTACGATCGTAATCTAAAGGGATGGGAGCCATGAAGACAACATCTCCGCAGGTGGCGCTGGTGACGGGCGCGTCATCAGGCATCGGCAAGGCCACCACGCTGACCCTCGCGGACGCGGGCTTCACGGTGATCGGAACGAGCCGCGACACCTCGCGCATCGTCCCCGGTAACGGCGTGACGTTCCTGGACCTCGACGTGACCAGCGACGAGTCGGTCGCGAGTGTCGTCGAGCAGGTGCTCGAACGCTTCGGGCGGCTCGACGTGCTTGTCAACAACGCCGGGCTCGGCGCCAACGGTGCCGCCGAGGAGATCTCGGTGGCCCAGACACAGAGCCTGTTCGACGTCAACGTCTTCGGCCTCATACGCATGACGAAGGCCGTCCTGCCGCACATGCGCACCCGTGGCAGCGGGCGCATCATCAACGTTTCGTCCGTCGCCGGCTTCGTGCCCAACCCCTTCATGGCCAACTATGTGGCGACCAAGCACGCGGTCGAGGGGTATTCCGAGTCCTTGGACCACGAAGTCCGGGAATACGGCGTGCGGGTGTTGCGCGTCCAGCCCGGCCCGGTCAACACGCCGTTCGACGCCAACCAGATGCAGGCCGACACCCCGCTGGCGGTCTACGCACGCCGACGGCGCGTCTTCGAGGACGTCATGAGGGAGTCGATGCGCGGGGGCGACGATCCCGCCGTCGTCGCCAAGGTGATCGCCGCGGCAGCCACCGACCCGAAACCGAAACTGCGCTACACCGCGGGTTCGACGGCCGGACGCGTCAGCGTGCTGCGCCGCATCGTCCCCGCACGAGCCTTCGACAAGAGCGTTCGCAAACTCAACCGGATGGTGGGCTGACATGCGGGCGTTCACCGTCGATCGCTACGGAAAAACCGGCAACGACCTGCGGGCCGCAGACGTGCCGCAGCCTGCGGTGCGCGAGCACGACGTGCTGGTCGAGGTTCACGCCGCGGGCGTCAACGTGCTGGATGCCAAGATCCGGGATGGGGAGTTCAAGCTGATCCTGCCCTATCGGCTACCGTTGATCTTGGGCAACGACGTGGCCGGTGTCGTGGTCCGGGTCGGCGCCCGGGTACGGAAGTTCAAGCCCGGCGACGAGGTCTATGCGCGACCGGACAAGGACCGCATCGGCGCCTTCGCGGAATTCATCGCCATCCACGAAGACGACCTGTCCGCGAAGCCGAAGCACCTCACGATGACGGAAGCGGCCTCCGTCCCACTGGTCGGCTTGACCGCCTGGCAGGCGTTGATCGAAATCGCCGGCCTGAAGAAGGGGCAGAAGGTCTTCATCCACGCCGGCTCCGGCGGCGTCGGAACCTTCGCGATCCAGCTGGCGAAGCATCTTGGCGCGACCGTGGCCACGACGACCAGCGCGGCCAACATCGACCTGGTCACCAGCCTCGGTGCGGATGTCGTGATCGACTACCGGAAGGACGACTTCGAAACCGTCCTCCACGACTACGACGTGGTGCTGAACAGCCTCGACAACGCGACGCTGATGAAATCCCTGCGAGTGCTGAAACCGGGCGGAAAGCTCATCTCGATCTCCGGCCCACCGGACCCCGCCTTCGCGAGGGAGATCGGAAAGCCATGGATCCTGCGGCCGGTGATGCGCATCCTGAGTCATCGGGTCAGAAAAGCCGCCAAGCGTCGCGGAATCAGCCACTCGTTCCTCTTCATGCGGGCGAGCAGAGCCCAGCTCCGCGAGATCACGTCGCTCATCGACTCCGGGATCATCCGGCTGGTCATGGACCGCGTCTTCCCGTTCGAACCGACCAACGAAGCCATGGCGTACGTCGAAAAGGGACGCACCAAAGGCAAAGTCGTCATCAAGGTGAAATAGCCCGTCAGGCAGGAGTCGAATCATGACTGTACGCACCACTTATCAGGACGCGCCGACCAAAACCGTCGACATCGGCGGAGCGACGTTCGCCTACCGCGAGCTGGGGCCGGACACCGGCACCCCGGTGATCTTCCTCAACCACTTGGCCGGGATCTTGGACAACTGGGACCCCCGGGTCGTCGACGGCATCGCCGCGCGACACCATGTGATCACCTTCGACAACCGGGGAGTCGGTGCCTCGCAAGGCACAACGCCGCGGTCGGTGACCGCGATGGCGCGCGACGCCGTCGCCTTTATCCGGGCGCTGGGCTACGACCAGGTCGATCTCCTCGGATTCTCACTCGGTGGTTTCGTCGCCCAGGTGATCGCCGAAGAGGAACCACGGCTGGTCCGCAAGATGATCCTCGCGGGCACCGGCCCGGCCGGCGGCGAAGGCATCGACAAGGTCACTCCGATCACCTTGCTCGACACCTTGAAAGCCACGCTGACCTTCAAAGACCCGAAGGAATATCTCTTCTTCACTCGCACCGCCAACGGCAAGGCCACGGCCCGACAGTTCGTGAACCGACTGAAGGAACGCGCGGACAACCGGGACAAGCCGATCTCTGTCACCGCATTCCGCAACCAGCTCAAAGCCATCCATTCCTGGGGACGCCAGGAACCATCCGACCTCGGCGTCATCCACCAGCCGGTCCTGGTCGCCAACGGCGACCACGACAGGATGGTGCCCAGCAATAACTCCGCAGACCTGGCCCGGCGCATGCCCAACGCCCAGCTCACGCTCTACCCCGATGCCGGACACGGCGGCATCTTCCAATATCACGACAAGTTCGTCGACGAAGCCCTGACGTTCTTCGAGTCGTGACACTCAGCGGCACCGGACGCTGCCACCCGCGCTGAGCACAGAATGAACGACGATCCTCCGCACGCGAAACAGTGCGAATTCCGCTCATCCCGACGCAGACTGATCAACCATCGCCACGAGCATCCGGGAGCGAGCCGCGCCGATGCGCAGGTTCTTGCGAAGGGTCTCGGCCGAGATCGGTCGCTGGTAGTCAGCCCAGTGGCGGCTGTCTTCCTGCCGGGCGCGATCAAGCAGATCACTGTTGTCCGCAGCAGGCACCGAGCGGTCGGCAGCGTCTTCAGGCGTTCTGCTATGCCCGTTTTGGAGGGTCGACCCGGTGGCTGCGGTGGTGGCCTCGTCCGCGTCGACACCACCGCGGTAAGTCGCTACGCCGATCGCCTTGCCTGGTTTGCCACTGATGGCCGCAATAGCCTGCAGCAATCTAGCACCGACTTCAGCCCAGCCGATGAGCAGGAGTGGGCCGACCGTGTCAAAGGCGGCTTTTCCGTAGGCGCCGGTGATCAGCGGGTCGGCGATGTTCAAGGCGAGCGTTGCGAGGCTGGCGAAGATGAGCAGTCGGCGGGCCGGTCGGAGCTGTTCCGGCGTTGCTCCGTACAAGGCGAGGTGCCGGGTGCCGAGGAGCAAGCCGAGGATGAACGCCCCTGTGAGCTGAGTTGTCGGCGGGTCTGGCATAAACGGTCCCCTGTCAACACGCATCGACCATTTGGATCGCGGCAGCATGACGACATCGATCAGGTGACCGCTGTCGTCGGGCCGCCTGCCCGGACGTCTCCGGGGCTCTGCCCGGCACTTCTCATAGGGGACGTATTGAGCACGGGTCCCGTCATAGGCCGCGAGCCGGTAAACGACGGCGGTCGCATCGGGGCCGGGGACGGACAGGGTGGCTGTGACCTCGCCTTCGGCGAGCACCCAGGCCGTTCCGTCGTGCGGGCCGCCTTCGAAGTGCGCCCGGACCTTGCCGAGGTGAGCCCAGAGCATGTCCACGGTGCGCTCAAGAGTTCGGCGGCACTCCTCAGTGTCTCCGCGGAACACCCGATCCGGGCCGCCTTCTGGTGCGTGAGGGTGGCGGTCGCAATACGAGGACCAGGTGTGGTGATCTGCGTACCAGACCTGGCGGATCACGTGGGGACTGTAGGCAAGCCGCACCCGGAACTGGCGCAGGTGCCTGGCGGGAACGTGGACCGTCAGATACCGGTTGTCCCCGCGCGCATGACCCACCACGGTGACGGCTCCCAACCCATGCCGCCGAAACCGCCGATCACGTAGACCTTCGCGCCCGGTCGCAACTTGCGCAGGCCGCGGCGAGTCTCGGCTCCTCCCGGGCCGTAGCGTCGCACGTCGACAACCTTGGCCGTGATCACCCAGATCGGCTTCGCACCATGCACAGCAGCGACGGCGTCTTCGTCGCCCTCGCCAGGCACATCCCGCTCGTCTCCCACCGTGCGAATGTGGCACCCGCGCCGTTGATCGCGCTAGCCGAAATCGCGAGAACGGAAACCAGCTCAACCTACGAGAAATCCATGAGCCCTGACAGGCGGGTCAGCCGGCGCAATGCGAGTCAGATCGTGGCCAGGTGATGCTTCGCCGGGTCGTGCAGCGTGCTGACGCGAGCGTGGCGCGAAGGAACCCAGAACCTGGGGATCTCTGCGTGTGTCTGGTGACCCTGAGCTCCGAGCCCCACCCGGGGGGACCATCGGGCGGCGTACCGGCTAATCCAGTCCGTTGCATGATGCGCCGAAAAGGGTGAGTAAAGGGTGAGCGGATCGAATTCTGGACCGAATTGATCATGGCTCTGACCTGCGTTTACGCTGGTCAGAGCCATGATCACGGTCGGGGTGGCGGGATTTGAACCCACGGCCTCTTCGTCTTCGGTTGGGTTGAATCGATTTCTCTGTCACGGTGGAACGTGCTCTGACCAGCCGAAACACGTCGAGTGGTGCCAGCCACTGCGGTCCTGTTGCGGTGGCGTCCAGCAGAGTGGTGTACGGCAGGCCCTGATGGGCGTGGCGTTGAGTGTGTAGGGCGGCCACCGCGTGATCTTCTTGAAGACCTTCCACAGTCCTGAGGAGACCCACGCGATGGCCGCACCGTCCAGTATCGACCCTGTCCAGTTCCTGCACGAGCATCTGTCGGCCGCGTCGCCGGACCTGTTGCGTTCGATGCTGACCACGTTCATCAACACGCTGATGTCGGCGGAGGCCGACGCGATCTGCGGCGCCCCGTACGGCGAGTCGAGCCCGGAGCGGACCAACGTGCGCAACGGCTACCGGCACCGCGACTTCGATACCCGCGCGGGCACCCTGGACGTGGCGATCCCGAAGCTGCGCGAGGGTAGCTACTACCCGGACTGGCTGTTGGAGCGGCGCCGCCGTGCCGAGCGGGCGCTGACCACGGTGGTGGCGACCTGCTACCTGCTCGGCGTCTCGACGCGGCGGATGGAGAAGCTGGTTGAGTCGCTGGGGATCACCCGGCTGTCCAAGTCCCAGGTCAGCGTGATGGCCGCCGAGCTCGACACGCTCGTCGAGCAGTTCCGCACCCGCCCGCTGGACGCTGGTCCGTACACGTTCCTGGCCGCCGACGCGCTGGTGGTGAAGGTGCGCGAGGGCGGCCGGGTGGTCAACGTGCACGCCCTGCTCGCGGTCGGGGTCAACGCCGACGGGCACCGCGAGATCCTCGGCCTGCAGGTCAGCTCGGCCGAGGACGGCGCCGGCTGGCTGGCGTTCTTCCGCGATCTGACCGCCCGCGGACTGACCGGTGTCCGGCTGGTCACCAGCGACGCCCACCGCGGGCTGGTCGAGGCCATCGGCGCGACCCTGCCCGGCGCCGGCTGGCAGCGTTGCCGCACCCACTACGCGGCCAACCTAATGGCCGCGACCCCGAAGAGCAGCTGGCCCTGGGTGCGGGCGCTGCTGCACTCCGTCTACGACCAACCCGACGCCGCCAGCGTGCACGCCCAGTTCGACCGGATCCTCGACGCCCTGGCCGACAAGCTGCCGAAAGTCGCCGAGCACCTCGACGGCGCCCGCGCCGACGTCCTCGCGTTCACCGCGTTCCCGAAGGAGGTCTGGCGCCAGGTCTGGTCCAACAACCCTCAGGAGCGTCTGAACCGGGAGATCCGCCGCCGAACCGACGTGGTCGGCATCTTCCCCGACCGCAACGCCCTGATCCGCCTCGTCGGCGCCGTGCTCGCCGAGCAGCACGAGGAGTGGACCGAAGGCCGCCGCTACCTCGGCCTCGAAGTGCTAGCCAAGTCCCGCCTCACCGCCGTCCCCGACCCCACCGCACGCACCGCCGAGGAGGTGCCCACCAGCCACATCCCGGCGCTCAGCGCCTGACAACCCCAGAAAGATCACGCATCAACCGCCAAACACCACGCCCGGGGACTTGACCCCTGTTGCTGTGATTCGGGTGAGTGCAGGCAGGTGGTTCAAATCCTCGGGGGTGGCTCGGTTTGGAAGACGGCCCGGCAAGTGGCGGCTTGTGTGATGTGCATGGAGGCGCGCCGGCAGTGCCGTGATCGCCACCGGGGCTGGGCCTTTCCGCTCGGTCCTCCGTTCATGTTGTCGGCATGTTGGGTCCAAGCATGTTGAGCACGTCGGCGGTGTCGGGTGCTTGGTGGGGCTTGTCGACGTAGTGCCTGGTGGTGATCTGTTCGCTGGCATGGCCGAGTTGAGCGGCGGCGGTTTTGGTGTCTGCTTCCCGGTCCAGGAGTGTGGCAACGGTCTTGCGGAAGGTGTGCGGGGTGACCCACTCCAGCCCGGTATCGGCGCGGGCTTGCCGCCATTGGCGGCGGACGTTGTTGGGCGAGAGCCAGGTTCGCCGACGGGAGGGGAAGATCGCGTCGTGGGGGTTGCCGACAGCATCGAGCTTTCGGCGCAGGAGCATGTCCGTGGCGAAGCGCGGCAGCGTCACGGTGCGGTACCCGGCATCGGTTTTGGTCTGCTCCTGCCGGAAGATCGCCCTGCCCTTTACATAGACGAGGGTGCCGTTGAACGTGACTGTGGGCCGGGCCGCGGCTAGGTCGATGTCGCTCCAGCGCAGAGCGAGGACTTCGCCGATTCGGGCTCCGGTGGCCAGCAGCAGGTCGACGATGTCGGCGAGGTCGCGGGATGGCCGCGGTCCGGGTTTGCCAGGCTCCGGGGTCTGCCAGCGCCGGATGGCGGCGCGGACGGCGGTGAGTTGTTCTGCGGTGAGGGCGCGTGGCCGGGTGTGGTTTCTGCGTAGCCGTCCGACCTCGCGGATCGGGTTGGCGTCGATCGCGTCGTGCCGCACCGCCATGGCGAGCATTTGCCCGAGCACGTTCTTGGCGTGCCGGGCCTTGGTGGGGTGGCCCTTGGCGGTGGTCTTGAGGAACTGGTCGAGCTGGCTGACCCTCGCGGCCTCGCGTAGGCGGAGGCTTCCGAGTGCGGGCAGGACCGCGCAGCGCAGGCTGTCTTCGTACCTGTTGATGGTCTGCGGCGCCAGCCGACCCTCGGAGATGATCGCCTCAAGCCACACCTGTCCGAGCCGGGAGATGAGGGTCTGGCTGGTGATGCCGTCCCCGGCCTGCTCGGCCTCGTCCCGCCGTCCACACCGCGGAGTGGTGTCGTCGGTGTGCTCGTCCAACCAACGTTCGACCTCCGAGCGGCGGTAGCGCAGCGCGTTGCCGACGCGGATACCGCGAGGGCCGACTTGTCTACTTCGCCAGGTGTACAGGGTGGCCTTGGGTTTGCCGAGCCAGCGAGCGACGTCATCGACTGTCAGCAGCCGCTGCGGCTCCTTGATGGCGCGGAAGCCGCACTCGCAGCGCTTTCCGTGGGATACCTCGCACCGTGGAGCCGAAGCCGTTGGCATCGCGTCACAGCTCGCGGTACTCGTGTTGGTGTTCATCTCGCCACCAACGCATGATCAAACCGGTTGGTAATGCTGGACTCAGGTAGCCGAAGGGTACGTGCGTACGGTCGAAGAAGAGGACGCTGTCGCGCGGTGCAGGGATTAGGTCGTAGTGGCCCCGTCGCCCAACTCGCTTGAACTGCCACGGACTGTCGTGGGCGTCGCGCGCGTTGTCGGTCCCCCTGTGGCTTTCTGGAGACCAATACCTCGGCCAAAGGTCTAGTAATGATCTGGCAAGAGGTACAGTATCTTACTGGCAACGGGTATAGTGCAGCGCATGATTGAGTACCAGCCGCGAGTGGTCGACCAAGAGTTGGACGTACTGATGCCCGACCTGCCGGCTATCGCGCTCGAAGGCCCTAAGGGAGTGGGCAAGACGCTTTCCGGCAGCCGGCGAGCGGCTACCACGCTGGGCCTTGACAACGCAGCGCAGCGCGAGCTGCTTGCCGCGGATCCCGGCCGTCTCGACCGGGACCAGGGCCCCGTGTTCATCGACGAGTGGCAACGATACCCAGAGGTTTGGGACCTGGTAAGGCACAGCGTCGACCGCAATTCGACTGGGGGGCGGTTTCTGATCGCCGGAAGCGCGACACCCGCTCATGGGCCGATCCACTCCGGCGCCGGGCGCATCGTACGCCTGCGGATGCGCCCGATGAGCCTGTCCGAGCGTGGCTTGCCTGACCCACCGACGGTCAGTCTGTCGGCGATGCTTGCTGGTGGCCGGTCCGACATCCGCGGCCAGAGCCGCCTCGGACTGCCCCAGTACGCGTCCGAGGTAATAGCTTCCGGGTTCCCCGCGATTCGAACCCTGCCCGACCGTGCTCGACGCGCACAGCTCGACGGCTACCTCGCGAGAATCACCGAACACGACTTTCCGGAACAGGGTCGCCAGGTACGCCGTCCAGCGTCGCTTCGGTCGTGGCTGGCCGCCTACGCCGCCGCCACCTCGACCACCGCTGCGTACAACACCATCCTGGCGGCCGCGACGCCGGGTGAGTCTGACAAGCCTTCCAAGGTCACCACGATCGCGTACCGGGACGTGCTTAAACAGTTGTGGCTCATCGACGAGATCCCCGGCTGGATGCCGCAGGAGAATGCATTCAGCAGGCTAGCCGCAGCACCAAAGCACCATTTGGCCGATCCGGCGCTCGCGGCGCGGCTGCTGAACGCCACTGAGCAAACGCTGCTGCGCGGCAGCGCCACCGGCCCGGCGCTCCCGCGCGAAGGTTCGCTGCTCGGTGGGTTGTTCGAATCGCTGGTCACGCTCAGTGTTCAGGTGTACGCCCAGGCGGCCGAAGCAACGGTGAGCCATCTGCGGGACCGCGCGGGCGAACACGAGGTCGACCTCATTGTGGAAGGTCACGACGGACAGGTAGTCGCCATCGAGGTGAAATTGGCGCCGACCGTCGCGGACTCCGATGTCAAGCATCTGCACTGGCTGGCGCAGCGCTTGGGCGACCGCCTCGCCGACCACGCCGTGATCACCACCGGGCCTGAGGCGTACCGCCGTCGGGACGGGGTAGCGGTCATCCCAGCGACGCTTCTCGGTCCTTGACCGCCGCCGGACCCTGGGTAAGGATGTCCGGCTGTCAGGCATCGGCGACGGCGCGCTCGACGTACGAGTAGCGGATCCGTTCCTGTTCGAGCCGGACGGCGGGACCGAGCGTGTCTTCGACGAGGTCGGCGTACAGGGCCGCCTCGTCCGGGCTGAGGAGTCCGAGCCGAGTGTGGGTCGGGCTCGGTTCGCGCACCCACTGGGTTTCGTGAGCGAGCAGGGTGGCCCGGTCCATCAGCATGGACCGGGCGTGCCGGAACGTGCGGCGAAGGCGGTCAAGGATGGCGAAGCCGTGGGTGTCGATGTCTCCCCAGTAGACGAGGTCGCACTCCGCGAGCCAGGCCAGGGGCTCCAGTCGCGGCGCGGCATAGCCCTCCCCGAACACCACGATCGCGGATTCGACAGGGGGAAAGGCCAGGTAGGTGATCTCGTTCTCGACCACGAACACCGTCTGCACCTCGGGCGGAGATGTGGCGAGTTCATCGACGCGTACGGTGAGTTCGGTGAAACCGGAGGCATCTCCGAGTCTGCGGAAGCGAACGTACCCGGGCTTGGTGCGGAACCGGTAGCGGGCGGCGAAGTCCGACGGCGGCCGCGTGGCGTCAATCCGGTCCGGGGCGAGTTGCCGGTCGAGCAGGGTGGCGAGGATCTTGCGGTGGCGCTCGATGAACTTGGTGTCGACACCGGGCACGTCTACCTGGCGCAGGTAGATGTCGGGCGTGGTGTGGCGGTCGATCCACAGTACGGTGTCGACGAGCCGAGACCACTCATCGTCGGTGAACCGCAGCACGTCGAGCGGCCTGGCGGTCATCCAATGGGTGATCAGGGGCGCGTGGCTCGTGGCGTCGAGCAACCGGGTGAAGCGCCGGACCTCACGGGTCGCGCCGAGCAGGCCCCACAGTTGGTCGTAGGAGTCGATCCACGCCTTGCCGGGGACCTGGTTGGTCCCCACCACCCTGCCTCCCAGCGGCCGCATCTCGATGCGGAGCTTGCGTGGGTCGACCTGACGCCACTGGTCAGCCCAGGCTCGTACCTCTTCGAACCGGGCGGCGACATCAGCCGGACCGGGACCGCTGAGGGGCACGTCGAGCGGCGTCCACGGGTGGCCAGAGGCGTACAAGGTGAGAAATTCGCCGCGGTTCCACCGGCGGCGTAGCCGGTCGACCACATCCGCGGGTCTCGACCAGGCACGGCGGGCCACGTCAACGGCCGTCCGCCGAGGCCCGGTGCAGTGCGTGGGCCAACTGCCGCCGCTGGTACTCCTCGATGGTCAGGCTCTGCAGCCGCGAGTAGGCACCGGTCGGGTTGTCCACGAAGCCGACGGCGGACACGTACGGCTCGATGACGTGGATCTTCTGCAAAGGCGTCACGATCAGCAGTTGCAGGCCGAGCCGCCGGAACAGGCCGAGCGCGAACCGGGTGGACTCGTCCGAGCCCCGGCCGAACGCCTCGTCGATGACCACGAAGCGGAAGGTCTTGGACTTGGCGTGGTGGTCCAGTTTGAACTGGTACGCCAGGGAAGCCGCCAGGATGGTGTACGCGAGCTTCTCCTTCTGGCCGCCGGACTTGCCGCCGGAGTCGGTGTAGTGCTCGTGCTCGGTGTCGTCCTCCCGCCAGCGCTCGGAGGCGGAGAACATGAACCAGTTGCGGACGTCGGTGACCCGTCTGGTCCATGCCCGGTCCGCCTCGGTCTGCCCCTCGCGTCCCTTGAAGCGTTCGATGATCCGCTTGACCTGGAGGAACTTCTGCTCGGAGTACTGGTCGGAGTCGTCGCCGTCGAGCACGCCGGTGGTGCAGTCGCGAAGCTCGGTGCGGAACTCGCGGATCTCGACGTTGATGGTCGGCTGCGACTCCAGCCGGATGTAGCGGCCGGGGTTGTAGTCGATGCCGACCAGCGACTCGTTGATGGTGTCGATGCGGCGCTTGATCAGGTCGACCTGTTTGGTGAGCTGCGAGTTGAACCCGGCGATGTCGCGGATCGTGTTGGTGTTGAGGTACGTCTTGAACTCGGACTCGAACCGCGGCAGATCGTCGTTGACGAGCCGGTCGTGGAAGGCGCGGTACTCGCCGGCCGACTCGACGGAGTCGTCGAATTCCTTGGTCTCCGCCGGGTACCGCTTCCGGAAGTCGCTCATCTTGGCGACAGCCCGGTTGGCTGCCCGGGATTGCCTGTCGGTGCGCCTGTCGACCAGCGTGTTGAGCTTGTCGCCCAACTCCGTGTGACACCGGTCGTGGTCGGCCGCGGTGATCAGCTCCAAGCCGGCGGTGTGTTCGTCGATGAGCGGGAAGTGGACTCGTGCGGGACCGGCGTTCGGCTCGGCGAGCGTCTGCTCGGCCAGGCGTAACGCCAGCTGTGCGTTCTGCCGGTCGCGGTTGAGGCTGCCGATCGTGCCCGTCAGCGACTCCTTCTCCTGTTCGGCAGTGTCGATGTCCCTGCCCACCGCAGCCAGCTCCTCGCCGAGCCGCTTCAGCTCGTCGGAGGCCTGCTCCAGACGGCGCTTCTCCTGAGTCAGGTCCTCGATGTGACTGACGATCGACTTCCAGTCGATGTCCTGGTAGCTGACGAACACCGCGAGCTTGGCGAAAATCTGCCTGAGCGCGTCGGTCCGGTCGCGGCGTTGGGTCAGCGTGTCGCGTTGTCCGCGCAGATCTCGTTGCCCCTGGTGTACGGCGCTAGCCTGTTCCAGCAATGCGTCGATCTTCTGCTGGTTGCTCCAGCCGAGTACGTAGAAGCGCCGATCGTCGATCGGACGGGCATCGTTCTTCTCGTGACGGCCGCGAGCTCCTTTGATCTGTCCCGCCCTGGTGATCGCCTTGGGGATGCGCCGGAACTCGGCCATTGACTCGACGCACTCGTAGTCGGCGCGGTGCAGCAACTCCCGCTCCAGCCAATCAGTGAACGGGGACTGCTTGATCTCCAGTTTGGCGAACAGCGAGCGATCGGTGACGACCGTGTCGGGGTCCGGTGCGACGCGGTCCGGCACCCGGTAGTAGACCAGCCGGGTGCCGAGGTGGTGTTCGTTGATCCAGTCCGACACGGCGGTGTAGTGCTGGTTGGGCACCAGCACCGACAACGCGAACCCGTGCAGCAACCGCTCCGCGGCGCCCTCCCAGTCGGTGCTGTCGGCCCGCACCTGGATCAGCTCCCCGGCGAAGGGCAGCGTCGAGTCGTCGAGGTCGAGCGCGGTGCACAGCCGTGCCCGCAGGTCGAGGCTGCGTTTGGGGATGTTGCTGCGCCGCTGCTGCAGGCTGGTGATCTCGGCGTTGAGCTCGGCCGCCTCAGTGTCCAGACGGGCAAGTTGCACTGCGCATTCGTTGAGCCGGTTCTGCAGGTCGGCCTGTTGCTGGTCGAGTGTGCCGCCCCGCTCGACCACCTCGGCCTGCCGTGCCGCGAACTGCTCGGCGTCATCCACCGGCCGCAACGTCGCCTCGGCGAGCAGTTGGTGGAACTGCCCCGACCGTTCCTGGCGCCGCTCGCCCTCCCGTGCCGCGTCCTCCATCTGGCGCTCGATCTCGGTGAGCCGGTTGCCACCGAGACCGGCCCGCTGAAGGGTCAACCGCTCCTTCCTCGCGCGCAGCTGTTCGACCTGACCCTTGGTGACGCCCAGCTTCTCCTCGTGGCGACCGATGTCATCGGAGAGCCCGGCGATCTGGTCACGCAGCAGCTGCGACTTCCGCTCGGCGAAGTAGTACCGGAGCGCGTCGCGCTGAGCCTTCAGTGACCCGATCTCGCGGGTCAGCCGGTCGTAGCTGTCGCAGTCGGCCAGCAGCGGCTCCAGCTCCACCAGCTGGTCGCGTGCCTTGCGTACCGCGTCGTGGGCGCGGGTCAGGTCCTCGAAGTGGTCGACCAGCCGCCTGGTCCAGTCACCGGCGTCGAACGGCTCCAGCATGTGGCTGCGTACGAACTCGTTGAGGTTGCCGACGGACTTCATCGACACCGTCTGGTGGAACAACTCCATCGCCTGGTCGGAGTCGATGCCGAGTTGGCGGCGGAAGTCCTTGCCGTACGGCGGGAAGTGGTCGTACAGCCGGGCTCCCTGCTTGCGGAGCCGGCGCTTCAACGCCGCGATGTCGTCCCCGAAGTCCGCGAATTCCCGCGTGATCTCGAGATCTGAGTCCGCCACCAGGAAGAACCGGTCCGGCTGCCCCTGGCCGGCGCTGCCGTACCAGAACACCTGCGCGAGGGAGACGGTCGAGTCGTAGCCCCGGTTGGTGAAGACGCCGAGAATCACCGAGTAGCAGCGGCTGTCGCGCAGCGCCACCGGCTTCGAGGTGGCGGTCGCCTCGTTGCGCTCGGACTTGTAGTAGCCGAGGACGTACGAGCGGAGGCTGCGCTCCCTGGCCTCGGCCCCGGCGGCCTTGTTGTACGAGATCCGGTTGGCGGGCAGCAGCAGGGTCGTCACGGCGTCGACGATCGTGGACTTGCCGGAGCCGATGTCCCCGGTGAGCAGCGTGTTATCGCCACGCGGGTCAAAGCTCCACACCCGCTGGTCGAACGTACCCCAGTTGTAGACCTCGAGCCGCTCCAGCCGGAAGCCTGGGCCGGCGTCCCCGCCACGGTCCGTCATCGCTCCTCCTCGGCCTGGGCGGAGTGGCCCAGCGCTGCGGCGTACCCGGCCAACCGGCGGTCGAAGTCCGACAGCCACTGCCCGTCGACGAATGCCTTCAGGATCCGGCGCACCTCGAAGGTGGCGTCCTGGCCCTTCACCCGGCGCAGGAACCCCAGCTCGACAGCCTTGTTGAGGTACGAGTCGATCTGGTCGACCAGCCGGGCCTCGTTGCTCGACTCGGGCAGGAAGGTCCGCACCAGCTCCACGATCTGGTCCCTGGTGAGCACCAGTTTGGTGTCGCTGCCGGAGGCGTCGAACTCGGCCAGCTTCTTGCGCAGCAGCGCGAGCAGCAGGCTGACGTGGAACGACAGGGCACGGCGCGGGATCAGCCGGGGGATCGTCTCCTGTTCCTCGTCGGTGTCCGGCCGTGACCGAAGGAACGCGTAGCCCTCTGCCTCGTCGACGACCACGGTGAGCCCCAGGACGGCGACGTAGTCGCGCACCTGCGGCTGGAGCCGCAGCAACGGCTGCCACACCTTCTCGTGGGTGTCCCGGTAGACCACGCCCTTCATCAGATGTGTCACCACCACGGAGAGATCCGCTTGGCCTGTCTGCAGCGGGGCCGTCATGCCGCATCGTCCTTACCGGGCAAGGTCCGGGCGAACGTCACCCGGGGAATCGTCGCGATCCGCTCGTACCCGGCCTCGTCGCTCCACCGCACGCGTTCGGAGATCCGCTCGTCGAATACCACCTCGAAGCCTGGGTCATCGAGCGCGAGGTAGGTCACCAGCTCGGCGAGGCCCTGCTGCAGCGGCTGCTGCTCGAGCAGCTCCCCGAGCCCGATCTGTGCGCGTCCCCCCAATGCCTGGCGCACGGTGGTGCTCAGCCGCTGCGGGTCGACGTAGATCTGCTCGAAGAGCAGGGAGGCGTCCACGTCCTCGGCAGCTGCGATGACACCCGTACTGTCGAGCGGAGCCCTTTCGGTGGGCGTGTAGAGGGGCCGCTCCAGAGGGAGCACCACCTCCGGCGAAGTGACGTCGATCTCGCAGCCAGGGCCGGGAGGCTCGTGCTCGCGGAGTGCCAACGCGGTGGACTCGATGCTCCGGATCAGATCCATCACCCTCCGGTTCTCCAACCACACCTGGTCGTCCAGGAATCGCCGCAGTTGCTCAGAGAGCAGCCGCACGGTCG
>WNGB01001906.1_pt1 | contig 34474 bp, 36 predicted proteins | sample 5400681 | NCBI WGS metagenome assembly WNGB01 (sample SAMN13153367, study PRJNA577476) | soil metagenome | isolation source: 115 cm soil or saprolite under grassland replicate 2 | place: USA:California | collected 2016-06-15
GCGCGAGAGCGTGAGCGCTGGTATATCGGCCTCCCGCTCGCTGCGATCGGATTTGTTGGGATTGCTGCCATCGGGTGGGCTACACGCCGGCCGTAATGATCGAATGGCTCAACGGCCGTGTCCATGCCCACTCGGCGCGGACGAAGCGGCGCCGAGTGCCTCGACCGTGTACTCGATGTCGACCTTGCCGGCCTTCTCGAACACCAGCGTGCCCTTGACTTTCTGGCCCTTTTCGAGCGGCTGCTTCAGTCCCATCAGCATGATGTGGAACGACCCGGGCTTGAGCTCGACGGTCTCTCCGGGCTTGACCTCGAGCCCGCCTTCGACCGGGCGCATCTTCATGACGCCGTCCTCGACCGCCATGCGGTGGAATTCGAAACGCGCAGCGACTGGCGAGGAGCCGCCGATCAGCCGGTCGGGCGCCGTTCCCTTGTTGCTCAGCGTCATGTAGCCGCCGGCCACGTCCGCGCCCTTGGGCGTCGCACGGGTCCACGGATTGCCGATCTGAATGGCGCCGACGGTGAAATCCGCGGCCGCTGCTTCGACAACGAACGCGTTGAGCGTCGCCGCGGCAGCGGCGACAAGCACGATGAATCGGCGGCCAAGATTTCGGCGCATGACGGTCTATGTAGGGATGCAGGGACGGCGAGTCCACCGCCGGTGAAGCGGCTGCTCAGGCCGAGGCCGGATAGCGGCGGACGAGCCTCGTCCGCCGCACCAGATATTTGATGAAATCGGCGCAGCTCATCGGCTCGAATCCGCGCGCGCGGTTCTTCTCCCCGATCAGGAACAAAATGCGTTGCTGGTCGACGAAGCGGCGATAGACTTCCGCGACCGGCAGCTGCGGGTCCCAGGCGTCGGCCGCCTCGCCGCCGATTCCACTGATCTCGACGATCGAGAAATTCTCTCCCCGCATGAGATCCTCGGTCGAGGCGAAGCGCAGGTCGAAGCGGCCGTAATGGAATTCGTTCATGCTGCGTGCGATCGCATCCAACCGCGCCTCGAGTTGCGGCGTGATGAAGCGGCGCGCGTCGCGGTGCAGACTGCCGGCGCGCGGACTGCCGATCAAGGCGATCTGGACCACCTCGCCGGCGGCGGGGACGCGGTCGAGATCGCCCTCTGCCAGCGCCTGATGGGTCGGGTCATGCCCGAGGTGAAGGCGGGCCTTGCGCTGCGCGCGCGCATCTTTGCGGATCAGGTCGCGCACGCGAGTTCGTCCGTCGCCGATCACGTGCGGATAATAGCGGAACGCGAGCGACAGAATACGGCCGTTCTGGGCGCCCGGCAGCCGCGCATAGAGCAACACGGCTTCGCCGGCATGGGGCACGAAGCGCTGCAGGATCAGCTTGGCTCCGCTCGGGAAGTCTCGGAGATAATCGCGCAGCGCCCGCAGGTCGTCGATCCGGCGCACGCCGTAACCCTGGCAGCCGATGTCGGGCTTGGCGACGAGCGGAAACTCGAGGCCGGCGGCATCAAGCGACGCGCGCGCACGTTCGAGGTCGGCGTAAACGGTCTGCAGCCCGGCACCGCGGCGCGCCACGACGAAATCGGCGACCCACCGCCGCTCGCTCGCAGCCACGTCGAACAGATAGTCGCTCTTCGATTCGCCCCACATGCCTCCGGTCGGAATTCCCGGATTGGCGACGGTCGGCAAGGTCAGCGAACGGTATCGCAACCCGAAGCCGATCCAGCTCAATGCAAGCGGCAGGTAGAACAGCGTCGGCGGGATGCGCTCGGCCAAAGCCACCTTGCGGGCAAGGCCGGTGAGCGCCGGCATTCCACAGTGGCCGTTGAAGACCGGAGCGCCGGCCGGAAGCTTGGAATCGGCCGGAGCGGACGCCTTCTGGAAAGCAAAAACCTGCCGGCGGACAAATCCGACGGCCACCAACACGGACAAAAGGAACGGCCACGTCCAAAACCCGGCATGATCATCGAGCGCGTCGCCGAAGAACACGACGAGATAGAGCATCAGCGGCAGATAGAGCGCCGAGACGACTAGGCTTGCCACGGTGAAGCGCAGGAGCGACACGCGCGTCCACCCGCACGCGATGAAGGCGACGAAAACAACGCCGGGCACGACGCGGCAGAACGCGACGAGCCCGAACAGATTGCGCTTCAACGTGTCGCCGAAACTGCGGACCCGCTCGTTGACCGCCAAGCGGTTGAGCCATGGCAGGCGGCGCGCACCGGCCCCGATCCCATACAGCACGAAGTCGCTTGCGACCATGCCGCAATAGATCGTCGCCACGACCAGCCCGACCGGCATGAGCTTGTTCACGACGATATAGCCGCCGAGGACGATCGCGAGATCCTCGTGCGCGAACGGCAAGACCCATAGGGACAAGAACTGCGCCAGCCACGAATAATCGTGCTCGGACAAGTGCATCAAGGCTGACAGACCCTCGCTCACGGCCGCCCCGCAACCAAACGTCTTCTCTCCCTTCCGGCAAATCAAGCCGGACGCATTCGAGATGGCGCGTAGCCACCTCCACCGCCGTTTGCGGCGGCGCTTTTTATCCCGTCGGGTTCAACTTCCCTCGAAAGGCCGGGGCGTTGCTTGTTTGCTTGTTCGCCCCGTAAATTTCCAATAAACTTTGGCGCAGACCATTGCCTTGGACAAGGAACTTTAGCGGGCTACATCGCTTTTTTTGAACCCGACGCATTGTCGAGCGCCGTGAAGCATCTATCTTTAATTGCATTAAATAATACCTTAAATTTACGATTGTACAACACGCATCTGTCAGCGGATGCCATCGTGTTAGTCTTGCATCGAAGCGGCGCAGCGCCCATACGACGCGCAAGTCTGGACTAATCCAACGTGAGCAGCGATCGCGCCCAACCGACCGATGACGACCACCGCGTGGTCCGCTTCCGTCCACGGGGCGGCGCGCCGGGTGCCGGCGCGCAGGGGTGGCTTTGGCCGAAGCGCAACGCGCCGCCCCACGGCCCCATGGTCGAGGGGCTTGCAAAATACGAAGGCGGCGAGCTCGACGATTACCGGCACCGCATGATGGTGAATCTGGCCGCGCTGGTGTTCACCGTCATGCTGTCGATCGCCGGAGTGTGGCTCGCGATCCAGATCGCCGAAATGCGCAAGAGCCAGGATTGCGTTCTGTCCGGCCGCCGCAACTGCGCCCCGATCGATGTGCGAGCCCTCGAAGGACGGTGAGCCTCGGCCACGTCATCTACCTTAGTTAGAACAGCTTGGCGGATTGATCGCGCGTGAAATAGATCTTCGCAAAGGATGAGCTGATCAAGTTGATTTGCTTCGACGGCATTGCAGCGGCACGCGGTGGGAGACCTGACCGCCCGCAAGCTCACATATCGCAACGTCGATTGGCAATATCGTTTGTCTGTGCAGCTCCGGGCGGGTCGGGACCTTTCGGCGAACGATCGGCAAAGATTCACATGGGCACGCGCGTCCGCGTCCATGCCCACGCTGTTCTTTCTCGTTAGGATGTCGGCGAAGTTACTCGCCGACGTTGAGCATGACCTGTGTAAGACCGGAGAAGCCGAGCGCGCGCGCTCCTGCTGGCGTCACATCGATCACCCGGCCGCTGACGAATGGACCGCGATCATTGATGGTCACGACCACCGAACGTCCGTTGTTCTTGTTGGTCACGTGCACCTTGGTGCCGAACGGCAGCGTGCGATGGGCCGCGGTCAGAGCCTCCGGATTCAACTTTTGACCGCTCGCGGTTCCCGAGCCGCTTTCGGTGGAATAGACCGCGGCAACGCCCGACTCGGAACGAGAACTCTCCGCTTGCGAGATGACGACGGAGCCGAACAACGGCACCGCGCCGACGAGAAGGCTGATAACGAACTGCTGTTTCTTCTGTTTCAAAGCACGCTCCTGGTTGTTGTAACGGCACAACACGCCGCTGTTACGGCCAGCCCTGGCCGGGGCCGGGCCGTTTGCTGTCTCAATGCGACGACAATAGGGCAGGTGTACTGACGTATCCTGATGCCTGCGCACGCCCTTGCCGATCCACGCGTCTCTTGAACGACGACAGCCGACAACGGTTCCAGCCGACGCGCGACATGAAGATGGCGAGGGCCCGAAAGAGCGTGAGACAATTCCTTTGAGTGCAAGACGGTGGGCACGGTAGCAACGCACCGTTGCTCCCCTGCGCATCAACACGTATCGTCGTTCAAAATCTCAGCCCCACAACCGGGTCGCGCCGGGAAGAAGATGATGACATCCGTGATTTGGCGTCTTGGAGCCTTTGCTGCGATCCTCGCAATGAGTCTCGCGGGCGCCACCGCCGCGACCGCGCAAGAATGCAAGAACCCGGGTCAGCTCGACACGCTCTATTGCGACGAGAACAACGACCTGGTCGCCGACGCGCCGACCGATCCGAAAAAATGGAAGGACCCCTCCGCCCTGGTCTTCGCCTATACGCCGGTCGAGGACCCGGCCGTCTATCAGAACGTGTTCAAGCCGTTCACCGACTATCTCGCGCAGTGCACCGGCAAGCGCGTGGTCTACTACCCGGTGCAGTCGAACTCGGCCGAGATCGAGGCGATGCGCTCGGGCCGCCTCCACGTCGCCGGCTTCTCGACCGGACCGACCGGGTTCGCCGTCAATCTCGCGGGCGCAGTGCCGTTCGCGGCGAAAGGCACCGAGAAGGGACCGCACGGCTACTACCTCATCTCGATCGTGCGCAAGGACAGCCCCTATCGAAAACTCGGCGACCTCAAGGGCAAACGCGTCGCGCATACTTCGCCGTCGTCGAACTCGGGGCATCTTGCGCCGCTTGTCCTTTATCCGCCCGAGGGGCTCACGCCCAACGAGGACTACAAGCCGTTGATGTCCGGCGGACACGACAAATCGGCGCTCGGTGTGCTCTCCGGCGACTACGACATGGCCGGCGTGGCCTCCGACGTGTTCGAGCGCATGGCCGCGCGCGGAACGCTCAAGGCCGACGACTTCCGCATCATCTACCGGAGCCCGATTTTTCCGACCTCGTCGTTCGCCCATGCACACGACCTCAAGCCGGATCTGGCCAAGAAGCTGACCGAGTGTTTCTTCGCCTTCCGTTTCCCGGAATCGATGCAGAAGGAGTTCAACGGCGACGACCGTTTCTTCCCGATCAGCTACCGGGAGACGTGGAAGGTGGTGCGCGAGATCGCGGAGGCGTCCGGCACGCCCTACAACAAGGCGGCTTATGACGCGGAAGCGAGACGCGAAGCCGAAGCGCGGGCGAAGAAGCAGCAGCAGGCGCCGAAGCAGTAGATCCGGCCCGAGGCGGGGGCCATGGACGCAGCGACACCCGTGAAGCCGGCGGCTGCCGACGGCGCCGTCGACCGCTCGCTCGCGATCCGCAACCTGCGCAAGGAGTATCGCGCCGGCCAGCCGGTGCTCCGCGGCCGTACCCGCACGGACATCGCCCCGCCCTATCCGAATGACGACGGGCTGCTGCTCAATCAGCTGCCGAAATGGGTACCCGATCCGGCGATCCGCAAGAAGATCCTGGTCGACAATCCCGCGCGGCTCTACGGATTCGAGGCCACCACGCTGTAGCGCCTGCAAGCCGCGAGACCGGTCACTTGAGCTGGTCCGCCACCTTGGCGATGCCGGCGAGCGCGCATTTCTCGTCGCCTTCCGAGCTCGCGCCGCTGACGCCGACCGCGCCGATCGTCTCGTCGCCGACCTTGATCGGGACGCCGCCGCGCAGCGCGATCACGTCGCCGAGCTGCCGTTGCGCGGCGAGCTCCGGCATTTCGGTCGTCCGCTTGGCCCACTCCGCAGAGCTCCGGTTGAAGGTACGTGCCGTGTAAGCCTTGCGCCGCGCCAACTCGATATTGTGCGGGTTCGCCTTATCGGCCTGCAGGAAGACGCGCAGCCGGCCGGCACGGTCGACCACCGCGACACTCACGCTGTTGCCCATCTTCTCGCATTCGGTGAGCGCGGTCTCGGCGATCACGAGCCCCATGCGCACGCCGACGTCCCGGTGCGTGATGACCTGCGCGGTCGACGGCGACGGGCATGCGCAGGCCGCGATCAGGCCTGCGGCTAGGACAAATCGAATCGACATGAGCGAACCTCCCTTGGTTGCGACCGTGCGGGGCCGGGCCTTGCGTCTTGCACCCGGTTTCGGCCCCGCCCGAATTTGCGATTATGTCATGTCCGGCGGCTTTGATCACACCCTCATGGCCCCCACCGTCGGTCACGAAATTTTTTTGGCGCGCTGTCGAATTCTCGCTGGCTCGAACGTCATTGAGCCGGCGGAGCATGATGCCCGGCCACAACGGCTGAAGGAGACCACCATGAAGTATATTCTGCTGATCTATGGCAACGAAGCGGCCATGCAGGCCGCGAACAAGGCGGATGTCGACCAGATGATGGCCGCCTATGGCGCCTATACGGAGGCGATGACGAAGGCGGGCGTCATCGTCGGGGGCGAACGCCTGCGGCCGACCGGTTCGGCGAGCACCGTGCGCGTTGCCGGCGGCAAGACCAAGGTGCTCGATGGACCCTATGCCGAAACCAAAGAGCAGCTCGGCGGATACTACATGATCGACGTGCCCGATCTCGACGCTGCGCTGTCCTGGGCGGCGCGTTGCCCGGGGGCCAGTCACGGCGTGGTCGAGGTCCGTCCGATCTGGGCCATGTAGCCCGGAACCCGTGATGCCGCGAGAGGACGACGAGCATGCCCGGGAGACCGCCGAAGCGGTGGCTCGGCGGAGTTACGGCAAGCTGGTCGCCTTTCTCGCGGCGCGCACGAGCGACGTCGCGGGGGCCGAGGACGCCTTGTCCGACGCCTTCGCGGCCGCGCTGGTCGATTGGCCGGCGAGCGGAACCCCCGCCAGCCCGGAGGCGTGGCTCATCGCCGTGGCGGGGCGCAAGATGATCGATGCGGCCAGGCGACGGCGCAGCGGCGAGGACGCCGCCGGTCAGCTGCGACTGATGGCTGAGGAGCTCGCGGCCGCAGCGGCAAGCGAAACGCACATTCCCGATGACCGCCTGTCGCTGATGTTCGCTTGCGCCCACCCTGCGATCGAGCCCGGCATCCGCGCACCGCTGATCCTGCAGACCATCCTTGGTTTCGACGCCGCCACCATCGCCTCGGCCTTTCTGCTGTCGCCGGCCACCATGGGCCAGCGGCTGGTGCGCGCCAAGAACAAGATCAAGCAGGCCGGAATTCCGTTCCGCGTACCGGAGCGCGCCGATCTGCGCGAGCGTCTCGAGGCGGTGCTCGAGGCCATCTACGCCGCCTTCGCCGAAGGCTGGTCCGATCCCGCCGGCACCGAGGTCCGCCGCCGCAACCTCGCCGAAGAAGGGATTTGGCTGGGCCGGCTCGTGGCCTCGCTCTTGCCGGACGAGCCCGAAGCGCTCGGCCTGTTGGCGCTGATGCTGCATGCCGAGGCGCGGCGCGGCGCGCGGCGCAACGTGCAGGGCGAATACGTGCCGCTCACCGATCAGGATCCGGCATCGTGGGACACCCCATTGATCGAAGAGGCCGAAGCGTTGCTGTTCCGCGCCAGCGCCATGGGCGCAGTCGGCCGCTACCAGCTGGAGGCGGCGGTGCAGTCGGCGCATGTCGTTCGCCGGCACACCGGACGGACCGACTGGGCGGCGATCGAGCGGCTCTACGATGCGCTGTCGGCGATCACCGACTCACCTGTAGTCGCCATCAACCAGGCGATCGCCGTGGCCGAGACCCGCGGCCCCGCTGCGGGCCTTGCGGCGCTCGACGCTCTGGCAGACGACACCCGCCTCGCCGACTATCAGCCGTATTGGGCGGCGCGCGCCGGGCTTCTCGCGCGAACGGACCAGCTCGATGCGGCCGACCAGGCCTATCAACGGGCGATCGGCCTCGAATCCGACCCGGCCGTCCGCCGCTTCCTGCAGCAGCGCCGCATGGAACTGGGTGGAGCGAGCTCGCGCCAACTCAAATCAAGGTGAACCGGGAGACGAAGCCCACCGAGCTCGCGGCCCGGTCGTCGATCCGAACCTTGCGACGGTGCCCTCGACGACGCCTAACGCCCTCAACAATCGAGCTTTTCCCGCGCAGCCGGCGGCATTGAACTTGCGCCCTCTCTTCGCTATACGGGCACGACACCTTTGGCGGGAAGATGGGCCAGGCCGAGGGCAATCCGTCCCGCATCGCAAGCAAGCCAGCGCGGTCACGGAAACGCGTGACCGATCAGGGATTTATGATGTCCTCGACCTTTGAGACCGTGGCCAATATCATTTCCGAGACCTGCGACATTCCGCGCGAGACGATCAAGCCGGAAAGCCACGCCATCAACGACCTCGGCATCGACAGCCTGGACTTTCTCGACATCGCGTTTGCGATCGACAAGGCATTCGCAATCAAGATGCCGCTCGAGCAATGGACCCAGGAGGTCAACGACGGCAAGGCGACGACCGAGCAGTACTTTCAGCTGAACAACCTGTGCACCCGCATCGACGAGCTTGTCGCTGCCAAGGGTGCGTGACGCGCCGCCCGGCATGCGTCTCGAGTACTTCCAACTGATCGATCGCATCGTCGATCTCGATCTTCGCGATCAGACCATCCGTACCGAGGCGCGCGTCCCGACCGAATCGACCATCTTCGAAGGACACTTTCCAGGCTATCCGCTGATGCCGGGCGTGCTGCTGATCGAAGCCATGGCGCAGACTGCCGGCTGGCTGGTCATCGCGGTGACCAAGTTCACGCGGATGCCGTTCTTCGCCGCCCTCAAGGAGGCGAAGCTCCGATCGTTCGTGGCGCCGGGCCAAACGCTCGCGCTCTCGGCCAAGCTCCTGCACGAGGGGTCGGGCTTCGCCGTCACCAAGGCCGAGATCAGGTGCGACGGCAAGCTCGCCTGCAACGCCGAGATCACGTTCCGGCTGGTCGAGTTCCCGAATCCCGAATTCCGCGCCAACATGGAGAGGATGGCGGCCATCCTCGAGTTCCCGATGGGGGCGCGCGCAAATGGCTGACGCGCGGCGCGAGGTGTGGATCACCGGTATCGGCATCGTGTCCTGCCTCGGCGAAGGCGCCGAGGCGCATTGGCAGGGGCTTTCCGCGCGACGAACCAACGTCGATGCCGAGACCTTCGCGCCCTACCTCGTGCACCCGCTGGCGCCGATCGAGCTCGACAAGCAAATCCCGAAGAAAGGCGACCAGCGGCAGATGGAGGCGTGGCAGCGCATCGGCACTTATGCGGCCGGGCTCGCGCTCGCCGACGCCGGCGTGAAGGGAAATCCCGAACTGCTCGCACGCATGGATATGATCGTCGCGGCCGGCGGCGGCGAGCGCGATGAAGCGGTCGACGCCGCGATCCTCACCAATCGGCCGAAGGCCGCCAATCCCGCCGTCTTCCTCAACGAACGGCTGATGAGCGACCTGCGACCGACGCTGTTTTTGGCGCAGCTTTCCAATCTGCTCGCCGGCAACATCTCGATCGTCCACGGCGTCACCGGCTCGTCGCGGACCTTCATGGGCGAGGAGGCGGCCGGCGTCGATGCGGTACGCATTGCGTTCGCGCGAATCCACGCGGGCCAAAGCGACCTCGCCCTGGTGGGCGGCTCGCACAACGGCGAGCGCCATGATTTGTTGCTGCTCTACGACGCCGGCGGACACATGCTGCGCGGCGCATTCCGGCCGGTCTGGGAGCGCACGAGCTCCGCCGGCATGGTGCTCGGCTCGCTCGGCGCATTCCTCGTTCTGGAGGCGCGCGGCCACGCCGAGGCGCGCGGCGCGAAGCCGCTGGCGCGGCTCGCGGCCGTGCTGTCGGAGCGATCGAGTCGCCCCGCCGGCGCCACCACGGCCGCGCTCGGGCGGATGTGGCAAAGCCTGGCGCCGCGGCTCGCTCGCGGGCGCATTGCCGTGATCTCGGGGGCGACCGGCGCCGAACCCGCAACCGCCGAGGAGCGTGCCTGGCTTAAGAGCTTGCCCGGCGTGCCGGTGCGCGCGACCGGCAGCACGCTCGGCCACGGCTTCGAGCCGCAATTTGCCTTGAATATTGCGCTTGCCACGCTCGCGGTCGGTCGCGAAAAGTTGTTTCCGCCTGCGGACTCCGCCGGGGTCGAACAGGCGTATCAAGGTCCGCTCGACCAGGTCGCCGTCACCGCCGTCGGCCACTGGCGCGGCGAGGGCATGGCGCTGGTCGAGGCGGTGCGGTGAAGGAGGCTTGAAGCAGATGGCGTCTTCGCGCGACAACAACGGGCGGCCGGTCGTGGTCGTCACCGGCATGGGCGTCATCACCTCGCTCGGCGCCGGCAAGGCGGACAATTGGGCAAAGCTCACGGCCGGCGAATCCGGCATCCGGCGCATCACGCGCTTCCCGAGCGAGCACCTCAAGACCACGATCGCCGGCACGGTCGATTTCGTGCCGGTCGAGCCGTTCTGCTCGACCGAGCTCGGCGAGCGCATGGCACAGATGGTCGCCGAGGAGGCGATCGCCGAGGCGGGCATCGGGCGCAGCGGTGACTTCCCGGGTCCGTTGTTCCTCGCCGTCGCGCCGGTCGAGATCGAATGGCCGCACCGCGACGCCCTGGCGGCGGCGTCTCGGAACAACGACGCGGTCGGCTACGACGATCTCCTGCGCGCGAGCGCGTCGGGCCGCTTTCACGCCATTCACGAACGCTGCCTATTCGGCTCGGTCGCCGAGCATCTCGCCGATCGCTTCGGCACCAGGGGCTCGCCGATCTCGGTGTCGACCGCCTGCGCGTCGGGCGCGAGCGCGATCCAGCTCGGCGTCGAGGCGATCCGGCGCGGCGAGGCCGACGCGGCGCTATGCATCGGCACCGACGGCTCGGTCAATCCAGAGGCTCTGATCCGTTTCTCGCTGCTCTCCGCGCTGTCGACCGCGAACGATCCGCCGCAATCGGCGGCGAAGCCGTTCTCCAAGAACCGTGACGGCTTCGTCATGGCGGAGGGCGCCGCCGCCCTGGTGCTCGAAAGCTACGAGTCCGCCAAAGCGCGCGGGGCAAAAATCCTCGGCGTCTTGGCGGGCTGCGGCGAGATGGCGGATTCGTTCCACCGCACCCGCTCGAGCCCCGACGGCAAGCCGATCATCGGCTGCATCCGCAATGCCATCGCGGATGCCGGCCTCACCCCCGACGACATCGACTACATCAATCCACACGGCACCGGCACGCCCGAGAACGACAAGATGGAATATCTCGGCGTCTCGTCGGTGTTCAGCGAGCGCGCGAAGTCGATCCCGATCTCGTCGAACAAATCGATGGTCGGCCACACGCTGTCGGCGGCCGGCGCGGTCGAGACGGTGTTCACGCTGCTCACCCTCGACAAGCAGCGCTTGCCCCCGACCATCAACTACAATGTTCCCGATCCGGCGATCCCGCTCGACGTCGTGCCGAACGTGGCGCGCGACGCCCAGGTGCGGCACGCGCTGTCGAACTCGTTCGGCTTCGGCGGCCAGAACGTGTCGCTGGTGATGAGCCGCGAGCCCGCGTGACGCATGCGGGCGCTCTCGCTGATCGCCGACCGCAAGCTCGAGCTTGCTGATCTGCCCTCGCCCGCGGCGCCCGCATCCGGCGAGGTGCAGATCAGGATCAAGGCGGTGGCCCTCAATCACCTCGATCTGTGGGGCTATCGCGGCATGGCCTTCGTCAAGCGCAAGCTCCCGGTGGTGGCCGGCGTGGAGGCGGCCGGTCAGATCGCGGCGGTCGGTTCCGACGCGGGCACGTTCACGGCCGGCGATCCGGTGGTCATGTATGGCGCGCTGACCTGCGGCACCTGCAAGGCCTGCCGCGAAGGCCGCGACAATCTGTGCGAGAACGTCGGCGGCATCATGGGCTTCCACGTCGACGGCTTCGCCCGCGATCTCGTCACCATGCCGGCGCGCCTCGTGATCCCTGTCCCGGCCGGCGTCGCCTTGCGCGACGCCGCCTGCGCACCGATCGGGTTTGCGACCGTGCAGCACATGCTGTTCGACAATGCCAGGCTTGAGCCGGGCGAGACCGTGCTGGTCCATGCCGGCGGTTCCGGCATCGGCACCGCGGCGATCAAGATGGCGAAGGCGATCGGCTGCACCGTCATCACGACGGTCGGGGACGATGCCAAGGCCGCAAAAGCCACGGCCTTGGGCGCCGACCACGTGATCAACTACCGCACCGACCGTTTCGAAGGTGCTGTGCGCAAGCTCACCGCCAAGAAGGGCGTCGACGTGGTGTTCGAGCATGTCGGCGCCGAAACTTTCAACGGCTCGCTGCTTTGCCTCAAGCGCGGCGGACGGCTCGTCACCTGCGGCTCGACCTCGGGGCCGTCGACCACCATCAACCTGATGCAGCTGTTCCAGCAGCAATACCGCATCATCGGCTCATTTGGCGCTTCCATGCGAAACATCCGCGAGAGCCTCGCCAAAATGGCGGCGGGACTGCTGCCGGTGATCGACACCGAGGTGCCGCTCGCCGACTTCGCGCGCGGGCTCACGCGGCTCGAAAGCCGGCAGGTGTTCGGCAAGATCATCGTCACGTTTTGAGACTTTGCCGCAGTCGAACGGATGAGCAGCAAGCCGCGACGCCTTCTCATGACGATCGGCCGGCGCCTGAAGGCCGCGGCCGACGCGGTCGTCGGGCGCATCTTCGTGCTGCTGGTCAAGCTCATCCGCCTGATCGACCGCAGGCCGATGGCGAATCTCGGCGGCCGGATCACCCGTACGTTCGGACCATGGCTCAAGGAGCACCGTCTCGGCCGCGAGAATCTCGCCGCCGCATTCCCGGAAAAATCAGCCACCGACATCGACGCGATCCTGGCCGGCGTGTGGGACAATCTCGGCCGCGTCGCTGCCGAGTTCGCGCACATCGACCGCCTGCATATCCTCGATCCCGATCGGCCCGGCCCCGAGGACATCATCTACGACCAGCAGACTTTCGATGTCTTCCATCGGCTGCGCCTCGACGACAGACCAGCCGTGATCTTCACCGCGCATCTCGCCAATTGGGAGCTCTCGGCCTATGTGGCGGCGGCCTACAAGCTTCCTCTGCACATCCTCTATCGCCGGCCGAACATCGGCGCCGTCGACGACGCCGTGCGAGAGGCTCGCGCCGGCATCATGGGCACGCTGGTTCCGACCGGCCTCGACGCGCCGGTGAAGCTCCTGCGTGTGCTGGAAGAGGGCGGCCATGTCGCCATGCTGGTCGACCAGCATTTTGTGAAAGGCGTCGACGTCACCTTCTTCGGCCGCCGCTGCAAGGCCAATCCGCTGATTGCCCAGCTTGCCCGCCTCACCGAATGCCCGATCCACGGCGCCCGCATGGTGCGGCTGTCGGGGCTCGACCGGTTCCGCATCGATATCACCGAGGAGATTGCGCCGGCGCGCGACGCCGCCGGCAAGATCGACGTCGAGGGCACCATGCAGGTGATCACGTCGGTGGTCGAGGGCTGGGTGCGCGAGTATCCGGAGCAGTGGCTGTGGGTGCATCGGCGCTGGCGGTAGCCTCGCCCACTGCTGCTGCGAGCGCGGCTGAGCTCCAAAACCGACAAATTGTGATAGCGATCACCAACCGGACGACCTGTTCGCGCTATCAAAAGCGTGCAAGGTCAGTCGAGATATCAAACTCGACGAGCCGCCTGACCACCGTCCCATGCAAGGGATGATCGAACACTCGAGGAGAGACCAAATGCTCGCCGAGCCGAGAACGCTTCGAACAATCATGGTTGCCCTCGGCATTCTCATGATCGCCAATGCGTTCTTCCTGTACCAGAAATACCAGTCGATATCCGCTTGCCAGAGCCAGCATGCGCAATTGGACGCCCTTCAAGCACGAATCGACGGCACGAAGAGATAGCGGCAATGGAGCGACAGGAGATAAAGATGCCCGCAGTTCGAAGAACATACGGAATATTCATGGCCATTTTTGGCGTCGCGATGTTCGGCTTGGCGATCGCATACGGGTATGCAAATTACAAAGGGGACCAATGCAGCCAGAGCTTGCAGGCTCGAATCGACAGCATGAATGCGCAAATCGAAAGCGCGAAGAGAACGATTGATCAAAAGTAAGGTGGGGAACGGCAAGCATCCGCAGCCTGCGCAAGCTCGAACCGCGTGTACCGTTGCCCACGCAGCGACCGCCCACGCTCACTTCCCGGTCTTGATCCTGGTCCACAGCCGGTTCATCAACCGCACCGTCTTCGCATCGTGCGCGTGGTAGGTATAGAGGCGCGTCATCATCGTCTCATCCGGATAGATGGTCTTGTCCTCGAGGATCGCCTTGTCGATCAATTTCTGGCTCGCCAGATTGCCGTTGGCATAGGAGATGAAGTTCGAGTTCTTCGCCGCCACCTCGGGCTTCTGCAGATAGTTGATGAATTCGTAGGCCTCGGCCACGTTCCTCGCATCACGAGGGATGGCGAGATTGTCGAACCACAATTGCGCACCCTCCTTCGGAATCACGTAGCCGATATCGATCCCGTTCTTGGCCTCGACCGCGCGCTTCTGCGCCTGCTTGATGTCGCCGGAGAAGCCCACCACGAAGCAGATCTCGCCGGAGGCGAGCGCGGTGATGTATTCGGAAGAGTGGAACTTGCGCACCGAGGGCCTGAGCCTGGTCACCAGATCGGCGGCCTTCTGCAGGTCCGCCTCCTTGCTGGTATTCGGATCGAGACCGAGATAGCTCAGCGCCGCCAGCAGGATGTCGTCGGAGGAATCGAGCAGGTGCACGCCGCAATCCTTGAACTTGGCGAGGTTCTCCGGCTTGAAGACGATGTCCCAGCTGTCGATCTTGCCGTCGGGGCCCAGCACCTCGCGCGCCTTCTTGACGTTAAAGCCGATGCCGGTCGTGCCCCACATGTAGTTGACCGCGTACTGATTGCCGGGATCGTACACGGCGAGCCGCTTGGCGATGTCGGGCCAGACGTGGGCGAGATTCGGCAGCTTCGCCTTGTCGAGCTTCTGGAACACGCCGGCCTTGATCTGGCGCTCGAGGAAATAGGCGGTCGGCACCACCACGTCGTAGCCGGATTTGCCGGCGAGCAGCTTGGTCTCCAGCGTGTCGTTGGAATCGAAGGTGTCGTAGCGCACCTTGATGCCGGCCTCCTTGCTGAAGTCCTCCACGGTGGTTGGTGCGACATAGTCCGTCCAGTTGTAGACGTTGACGATCCGCTCCTTGCGGGCCTCCGCGCTGGCGGGCGCAATCGCGGTCGCGATCGCGGCAGCCGCGACCAGGACAGGGCATATCGGTCGATGCATGGATTGAGCCCTTCGGATCATCCGGCAGGAATTTCGGTGAGCTGAGATCAGGTCAGGTCTCGGTCGGCAATCCGAGCTCCTTCCAGGCCTTGATGCCGCCGGCAAGATGCGCGTTGTAGGGGAGCCCGGCAGCCTGCGCCATCAGCGAGGCGGTCACCGATCGGTTGCCCGAGCGGCAGGCGAACACGACCTGCCGGCCCTGCGGATCGGGGATCGCGGCCGGATCGAACTCCGACATCGGCAGGTAGAAGGCTTCCGGGTAACGCTCGACTTCGGTCTCGTTCGGCTCGCGGACGTCGACCAGCAGAATGCGGCCTTCGGTGAGCCCACGCGCCACGTCTTCCGGGGTCAGGTTCTGCACACGGGGATCGTCCGCCATGCCGTCCTCCTACTCGAGCGGTTTCGTATCGGTGGAACGAAACCCTCTAGCGTTGTTGCGTTTGACGCGTCTTCTGCGGCGAAGCGGTTCCCGCCCCGGATCAAGTCCGGGGCAGGCTTTCGCCGGAAACGCTGTGGCTCCGGCGCGGCACCCGTCGCCGTCAGCAACATGTCGCGCGCGGCGATCGGGAAATCAAGAGGATGGGATTCTAAAGCTTGGCTGGATTATTGGCATATTTTCGCGCCGTGACCGGCACTCAACGGTCAAATCTCCGCCGAGGTCGCGTCATAGGCGTAGAGCCAATCCAGGCGCTCCTTGACCCGCACCTGTTGCCACTCCCGCGCCACCGAAGCCGCGACCTCGTCCCGGTCGGCCAAGGCCGGGCTGAACGCCTGCTTTCTATTTTCGTGCGATTTGCGCACGACCATGGCGGTTCGATCCCGGCGGATGGCTTCATAGCGGGCAAAGGCGATCGCGGGGTCGCTGCCGTATTTCTTCAGACATGCGGCAACGACATAGGCATCCTCGATCGCCATGACGGCGCCCTGCCCGAGAAACGGCAGCGTCGGATGACAGGCGTCGCCGAGCAAGCTGATCCGTCCCTTGGTCCAGCCATCCATCGGACCGCGGACCATGAGCGCCCATTTGAACGGGACCTCGATGCTGCGGATGATGGCATGGACGTCGGGATGCCAGCCGCGATAATCGTTGGCGAGCTCCTCGGTGGTGCCGGCGACCGTCCAGGATTCGACTTGCCAATCGTCGCGCTCGACGAAGCTGATGAAGTTCATCAGCTCGCCGCGGCGCACCGGATAGTGCAGCACATGGCCGCTGGGTCCGAGCCAGTTCGTTCCCAGCATTCGTGCGAGATGCGGCGGCAGACGTTCCATCGGCACCAGACCGCGCCACGCCACGCAGCCGGTGAACTCGGGGCGATCGGGGCCGAACAGGCATTCGCGGACCCGCGAGTGAATGCCGTCGGCGCCGATCACGAACGCGGCACGCACCGCTTCGCCGGTGTCGAAGCGAACCTCGACTTGCTCGCCGGATTGGGTGACGCCGACGCACCTTTTGCCCAGTCTGATCGCGTCCGGCTTGTGGCGCCGGACGGCGTCAGCGAGGAGCCCGTGCAGGTCGCCGCGGTGGAGCATGAGGTGCGGCGTCCCGTAGCGGTCGGCGGTGGCGGTGCCGAGCTCGAACCAGTTCCAGGTTTCACCCGTGCTCCAGTGGCGGATCTCCCGGCGCGACGGCAGAACCTGCACGCGGCCGAGCCCCGCTTCGAGCCCGAGCACATAGAGAACGCGGGTGCCATTCGAGCTGATCTGGATGCCGGCGCCCACCTCCTTGAGCTCGGCGGACTGCTCGTAGACTTCGACATCGAGCCCGCGCCGCAGCAGCGCGAGCGCCGCCGTGAGCCCGCCGATGCCGCCGCCGATGATGACGACCATGTTCGGCGATGCCATTTCGCTCAATCGCTCTTTACGCCGGAGGATTTCACGATCGCCGCCCAGCGCGGCAGCTCCTCGGCGATGAAGGCGGCGAAATCCTGCGGCGAGCCGATCTTCGCCTCGAACCCGAGCTTGCGCATGGCCGCCGCCATCTCCGCAGACTTCAAGTGCTTGTTGATGGCGGCGTTGAGCAGGCTGACGACATCGGGCCGCGTGCCGGCGGGAGCCAATATCCCGGCCCAGAAATCGAGCGTGAGCTCGGCGAGCCCGACCTCGGCCATGGTCGGCACGTCGGGCAACGCGGGGCTGCGCGTCGCGCTGGTGATGGCGAGCGCGCGCAGCTTGCCGTCGCGAATGAGCGGCAGGCCGGTGGCCGGGGTCGGCAGATACATCTGGATACGGCCGCCGAGGATGTCCGGCACGGCGAGCGCCCCGCCCTTGTACGGCACGCTGACAATGTCGAGGCCGTTGAGGACCTTGAAGCGCTCTCCCACCAGCTGCGAGGCGGTTCCCTGGGCGAACCCGAAGCTCAGCTTGCCCGGGTTGGCCTTCGCGTGAGCGACGAACTCTTGCACCGATCTCGCCGGCACCTCCGGCGCGATGGTCAGCACCCACGAATTCGTCGCGACGGTCGCGATCGGCGCGAAGTCGGTGAGCGGGTCGTAATCCACCTTCTTGTGCAAGGCCGGATCGATCACCAGGCTCGAGCTGCTGAACAACAGCGTGTAGCCGTCGGGATTGGCGCTCGCCACCGCTTTGGTCCCGATCGTGGTGCCGCCGCCCGGCCGGTTGTCGATGATGATCGGCTGGCCGAGGCTCGCCTGCAGGCGCTGCGCAAGGAGACGCGCCATCACGTCGTTCGGGGAGCCCGGCGTGTACGGCGCGATGATCTTGATCAGCCGGTTGGGATAGTTCTGCGCATGGCCGAGGCCGACGGCGCCGAGGCCGAAGCCGGCCGCCAGCATGGTCGCCAGAAGGATTCGCCGAGCGGTGATGGTTCGCCTCCCCCGATATCCGATGATTTGGTTGCCTGCGCACCGATCGAAATATCAGATCGGTGCCGAGCCGGACAGTGGCATGGAATACCTCACAAGGCGCGGGCGCATATGTTATCCTGTCGGATGTTCGGCGGCCTCGCGACCCGGGCCAGGCCGAAGATGGGCCACGCCAGCTTTTCGAGGGGGATTATCAATCGAACAATAGGGCATCAGGCCATGCCAAGCGCTACGCTCATACCCCTTGTTCTGACTTTCATCTTCAGCATCACATGCGTGGTGTTGGGATTTGTCGCGCTTTTGAAGCAAAAGGTTTATATCGATTCCAGTACCAACCAACCCACCGAAGTGAGTCTACCCATCATTGGAAAACTGAAAACGAATTATCCGGCGCTTCTTTTTGTCTTGGTTGGATTTGTGGCGATGTATCGAGGTTTTGGCGAGACGCCGGGCGAACCCGACACCGAGGACTATCTGGTGACGGGGAGGCTGGAGGTCGATCCGGCGAGGGTAGCCCCTGAAGACAGGGAAAGACTCAAGCACATCGATTTTTCAACTATGATGATCCTTCCATTTCCAAACGACTTCAGCAACTCCCGCATCGAGAAGAATGGTTCCTTTTCGTTTACGATCAAGGTTCCAAAGGCGTCCCAATTCGAGGAGCGCGTTCAGCGCCTCATCTTGTCGGGCCCATCGGACCTCATCGGATCAATCGATCCCGGCGAGGCCCGCAATAACCCGGACATGCTGAAAAAGTCTGCGCCAAACTTGCGGGAGTACCGGTTTCTCGTGGTGCCCGCATTCCCGCCGGGGAATTGACCCATGTTGCGGCGAGCCGGCACGTCAATTGCGATATTCGCGGTCTGCTATCTGGGACCGGTATCCTCGGCGTATTCGGACCAATTTCAAATTCGCGATCGCGCCACGCGTTCGCCAATCGGCTTCGTCAAGATCGGGGTCGCCGGCCGAACGTTCTATACCGACAATCAAGGGCGCGTATCCATCGACTTGGCGCGCGGACCATACACGATCGAGATCCCCTACAAAGGGACGACACGAAGGATCGCGATACAAATTGACGGTGCCCAGGTCATAAAGATGATCGAGCTGGACTGACCGGCGGCGAAGCGAGCGGCTACTGCAGGAACTCTCGAATTTTGGCCAACAGCTGGCGCGGGCTGTAGGGCTTGGTCACATAGGCGTCACAGCCCGCCTCGTGATGGTATTGGCGGCTGCCGTCGGGACCGGAGCCCCTTAAGGATGCCAAGGCCCCTTAAGAGTGCCAAGCTCGGAGGTTGGCATCCTTAAGGGAGGTTGGCACTCTTAAGGGCGGTGCGGGAGCAGATTGCTCGCTCCCGAGGACTTGCTTCCAATGCCGGCAGATTCCATCGCCAGCGAGCCGGCGATGTTCGGGTTGGCGGGTTGACTTCCACCTGACGCGTGCCCGGCAGCACAACGAGGTCCATGTCTTCCATCGGGATTGCGCCCAACAATGCCTGGTTACCGAGCACCATCGCGCCGGCGTAGCATTGCCGGTTGGCGAATGAAACGATGACGGGACCCACGTACGCGGCGCTCTTAAATCAAATCGTCACCTGCGTGCCGACCTCGACCACCCGCCCGGTCGGGATCTGGAAATAGTCGCTGGCGTCGTTGGCAAACCTGGTGAGCATGATGAACAGGCGGTCCTGCCAGCGCGGCATGCCCGAGTGGACGGCCGGCTTGAGCGAGCGCCGCGACAGGAAGAACGACGTCGACATGATGTCGAAGGTGAAACCGAGCTTGCGTGCGATCCCGAGCGCCCTCGGCACGTTCGGGCTCTCCCTGAACCCGAAGCGCAGGACCACGCGGGTGAAAGTTTCGCCCACCGGCTCGATGCGAACGCGCTCCTCCGCATCGACCCGCGGCGCGTCCGCCGTCTCGATGGTGAGAATGACGTTCTTCTCGTGCAGCACCTTGTAGTGCTTGAGGCTGTGCAGCAAGGCGGTCGGCGCGGAGTCGGGCGTGCTGGTGAGAAACACGGCGGTGCCCGGCACGCGCAGCGGCGGCTTTCGTTCGAGCATGCGCACGAGATCGTCGAGCGGCGTTTCCTGCCGCCGCGTCTTCTCGAACAGCAGGCGGCTGCCGCGCCGCCACGTGTACATCACGACCATCAGCACGGCGCCGAGCGCGAGCGGCACCCAGCCGCCCTCGACCACCTTGAGCAGGTTGGCGCCGAGAAACGTCAGGTCGATCAGGAGAAAGGGCGCCATCAGCGCGGCGGCGGCGAGCGGCGACCAGTTCCAGACCTTCCAGATGACGACGAACGCCATCACGCCGGTGACCAGCATGGTGCCGGTCACCGCGATGCCATAGGCGGAGGCGAGCGCGCTCGACGAGCGGAACATCAGCACCAGCAGCAGCACGCCGAGCAGCAGGAACGTGTTCACTCGCGGCATGTAGATCTGGCCGTAATGCTCCTCCGAGGTGTGGCGGATCTCGAGGCGCGGCAACAGACCGAGCTGGATCGCCTGCTGGCTGAGCGAATAGGCGCCGGTGATGACGGCTTGGCTCGCGATCACGGTGGCGGCAGTCGCCAGCGCTACCATCGGCAGCAGCGCCCAGTCGGGATAGAGCAAAAAGAACGGATTCTCGAGCGCCTTCGGATCGGCGAGCACCAGGGCGCCCTGGCCGAGATAGTTGACGGCGAGCGCAGGCAGCACCAGTCCGACCCAGGCGGTCTGGATCGGCTTCCTTCCGAAATGCCCGAGGTCGGCATAGAGCGCCTCGGCGCCGGTCACGGCGAGGAACACGGCGCCGAGCGTGATCAGCCCGATCATGCCATGGGAGCCGAGGAACTGGACGGCATAGACCGGATTGAAGGCGAGCAGCACCTCGGGATTGCTTGCGGTGAAAGCAATCCCCGGGATGGCGATGGCGATGAACCAGACCACGGTGATCGGCCCGAAAAAGGCTGCGACCTTGGCGGTGCCGCGCGATTGCACGGCGAACAGGGCGACCAGGATCACCACCGTCAGCGGCACGATGAAGGGCTCGAAGGCCGGGGTCGCGACCTTGAGGCCCTCGATCGCCGACAGCACCGAGAGCGCCGGCGTGATCACGGCGTCGCCGTAGAACAGCGCGGCGCTGATGATGCCGCAGAGCACGACCGCGCCGGCGCGCCCACCCAAGGCGCGCTGCGCCAGCGCCATCAGCGCGAGCGTGCCGCCTTCGCCCTTGTTGTCGGCGCGCAGCAGGATGAGCACGTATTTGAGCGTGACGACGACGATCAGGGCCCAAAGGATGAGGGAGAGCACGCCGAACACCGCCTCGCGGGTCGCCGCGCCATCGGACCCGGCGGCCGCCGTCACCGCTTCGCGCAGCGCATAGAGCGGGCTGGTGCCGATGTCGCCATAGACGACCCCGATGCTGCCGATGGTGAGCGCCCAAAATTTGGTGCGGGACTGGGTCTCGCCGGGCCTGTTGACCGGGAGGACGCCGCGATGGGGAGCGGCAAGTGTGGGAGACATTGCTGGACCGCCTGGAAAATGCTGCACTGCAATATAGGAAGGGAGCGCGCTTATAGCACCGCCCCGATCATCGATCTGTTCCCAGACCTGCGGCGGGCGCGTGGCAGATCATCGCTGAGCGCAATGGTCCAGATTCGACTCTGACCCGATTCCGTAGAGTTCTCAAAATCTTGAGATTTGTCGCGGGCGACCCCGCTCAGACCGTCACCTGGGTGCCGACCTCTACCACCCGGCCGGTCGGGATCTGGAAGAAGTCGGTGGCGTCGCTCGCCGATTTGGCAAGGCCGATGAACAGCCGGTCCTGCCAGCGCGGCATGCCGGAATGGGCGGCCGGCTTGAGCGCCCGCCGCGACAGGAAGAACGACGTCGACATGATGTCGAAGTGCCAGCCGTGCTTGCGGGCGACGGCGAGCGCCTTCGGCACGTTCGGCGATTCCATGTAGCCGAACTTGAGCGCCACCCGGCTGAAGTGCGGCGACACCACCGCGATCTTCACGCGTTCGTCGTCCGTGACCCTGGGCGTGTCGGTGGTGATGATGGTGAGAATGACGTTGTGCTCGTGCAGCACCTTGTTGTGCTTGAGATTGTGCAGCAGTGCGGTCGGCGCGAACTCGGGCTGGCTGGTGAGGAACACGGCGGTGCCCGGCACGATGTGGGGCGGCTTCTTCTCGAGACTGGCGAGCAAGGTGTCGAGCGGGACCTCGCTGCGCCGCGTCTTCTGGGTCAGGAGGTTGGTGCCGCGCCGCCACGTGAGGATGAGCAGCACCATCGAGGCGCCGAACAGAAGCGGTGCCCAGGCGCCGTCTAACAGCTTGAGCATGTTGGCGGAGAAGAAGGTGAAATCGACGACGATGAGCGGCGCGATCACCAGCACAACCCGCCACAACGGCCAGCCCCACAGCTTCCAGACCACGATGAACGCCAGCAAACCGTCGACCACCATGGTGGTGGTGACGGCGATGCCGTAGGCGGAGGCGAGCGCGCTCGAGGTGCGAAACATCACCACCAGCAGCAAGACACCCACGAACAGCGCCGTGGTCACCCGCGGGATGTAGATCTGCCCGGCTTGTGACGCCGACGTGTGAAGGATCGCCAGCCGCGGCAGCATGCCGAGCTGGATCGCCTGGTGCACCAGCGAGTAGGCCCCGGTGATGACGGCCTGGCTCGCGATCACGGTGGCCGCGGTCGCCAGCGCCACCATCGGCAGCAACAGCGTTTCCGGGACGAGCCGATAGAACGGATTTTCGATTGCCGCGGGATGGGCAAGGACCAGCGCGCCTTGCCCGAAATAGTTCAGCAGCAGCGCCGGCAGCACCAGGCAGAACCACGCTCTTCGGATCGGCTTACGTCCGAAATGGCCGAGATCGGCGTACAGCGCCTCTCCCCCGGTGACCACCAGGAACACCAGGCCGAGGGTGGCGAGGCCGATATTGCCGTGGGCCAACAGGAACTGGAACCCATAGACCGGATTGGCCGCCCACAGCACGCCCGGATCGTCGCGAATGTGCAGCACGCCGGCAACCGCGATCGCGACAAACCAGATCGCCATGACCGGCCCGAACAAGCTCGCCACCCGCGCCGTCCCGCGGCTCTGGCCCGCGAACAGGCCGAACAGGATGGCGATGGTCACCGGCACGACATAATGCTCCAACGCCGGGGTCGCGAGCTTGAGCCCCTCGACCGCCGACAAGACGGAAATTGCCGGCGTGATCACCGAGTCGCCGAGGAACATGGAGGCGCCGATGACGCCGAGCAGGAACACCAGCGGGGTGCGCCGGCCGAACGCACGCGTCGCGAGCGCGGTCAAGGACAGCGTGCCGCCCTCCCCGTTGTTGTCGGCCCGCAGCAGGATCAGCACGTATTTGATGGTGACGACGATGATCAGCGCCCACAGAATGAGCGACAGCACGCCGAGCACCGTGTCGCGCGTGACCGGTCCGGACTCGGCCGCCGCGGTGACGGCTTCCCGAAACGCATAAAGCGGGCTGGTGCCGATATCGCCATAGACGACACCGACGCTGCCGAGCGCCAGCGGCCAGAGGCTCGATTGCTCTTGCGATACGGGACCGGTAGCCGAATGGGCCGCGGCGGACGCGGTTTTTTCGTTGGCACCATTGTCCATGGGGTCGGATCGGTCTCGACGCACCGCAAAAAAGAGCGGCGCCTTATATCACCGCTCCCCCGCAAGCAACATGGCCTGATGGGACAAGTTTCGCCGGGCCTTGACACGCGGCTCGCAGTCCGCGTTGGCCACAAGCGTAGCAACCAACTACGGCTGGAAGTTCGGCGGGATCGGCGGCTCTTCCCGCATCAGCGTGATGGTCACGCGACGGTTGGCCGCAACATAGGGATCGTCGGGAAACAGCGGCTGCGTGTCGGCCCTGCCGGCCACCATGTAGAAGTGGGCGCTCGGCATGCCATCCGTTTCGAGCTGCTGGCGAACCGCGTTGGCGCGGTCGGCGGAGAGCTCCCACGGCCCGTAGCCGGGCTGCGGCGGCATGCGGCTCGCCGAGGTATGGCCGGTGATCGAGACGCGGAAGGCGGTGGCCTTGAGCGGTGCGGCGAGCCGCTGGATCAGGCGGCGGGTGCGCTCATGCGGCTCCTTCGACCCTTCCGGGAACATCGAGCGGCCGTCCTGGTCCACGATCTCGATGTTGAGGCCCTGCTTGGTCTCCTCGATCATGATGTGCTTCGACAATTCGGTGATGTCGGGCATGTTCTGCAAGGCCTGACGCAGCGAGGCCGAGGCGAGCGCAAAGGCGCGATCGTCCTCGAATTTCGCGCCGTAGGAATGCTGGCGGCCGCGCTCGTCGGGGGTGGGCGTGGCGGAGGCCTCCTCGGGCGGAATCGGCGCGGTGCTCTTGAGCTTCGGCCGGGTGGGCAGGCCGGGGATTTCGATCACCCCGGAATAGCGGATGCGATCCTGCACGCCGAAGGCGTCGCGCATGGAGCCGGCCACGATCTGCAGCTTGACCTGGTCCTGGGTGGAGAACGCGACCAGCATCACGAAGAACGCGACCAGGAGGCCCATGAGATCGGCGAAGGTGACGAACCAGCCGTGACCGCCGTGTGCCGCGCCGCGTTTCTTGGCCATCGCGCGCGTCCGATGCTCAGGCCGGAACCGTTTCGGCTTCGGTTTCCTGGTGTCGGTGCTTTTCCGGCAAATAGGCGAGCAGCATCTCGCGCACCAGCGTCGGGCTCTTGGCCTCGCGGATCATCAACACGCCGTCGATGATGAGGGTGCGGTTGATCTCCTCGTCGACCAGCTTCAGGTGCAGCTTGTCGGCGATCGGGAGGCAGAACAGATTGGCGACCGCGGCGCCGTAGAACGTCGCCAGCAGCGCAACCGCCATATAGGGGCCGAGCTTGGAGGGATCGGTCATGTTGGCGAACATCTGCACCATGCCGATCAAGGTGCCGATCATGCCGAAGGCCGGCGCGCAATCGCCGACCGCACGATAGATTTTTTGGCCCTCGTCGAGGTGCGTCAAGAAGTTGTCCCGGTCGCGCTCGAGGTTGTCGCGGATGAATCCGTTGTCATAGCCGTCGGCGACGAAGCGGATACCCTTGGCCAGGAATGGGTCCTCGATCTCGATCTTTTCGAGCCCGATCGGCCCCTGCTTGCGGGCGACCTCGGCGAGCGAGGCGAGCTCGTCGACCAGGTCGCGCTGGGTGATGCGGCGCATGGTGAAGGCGAATTTCGCGCCCAGCGGAAGGCCGTGGAAGATCGAAGAGAGCGGAAACCGGATCAGGGTGGCGGCAAACGAGCCGCCAAAGATGACGATCGCCGCGTGGGTATCGGCAAACATCCGCAGATCCCCGCCCATCAAGATGAGCGTGGCCAGCACGATACCGCCCGCGATCAGGCCGATGCCGGTTGCGAAATCCATCGAACAAACCCCGCCCAGATACACGAACGGGCGTACGCCCATACCCCCGGGTGACGCCGACAAAGACCCTAGCCTTGCCGCGCTTAAGGGACGGTTACCAAAACTTCACGATAACGGCGCCGCGACCGGGTGTAGCGCATTGAAATCCGCGCTGAAATCCGTGCCGCCGCCCGGATTTTCCATTTCGACCACAAGCAGCCACTCTAAAGGCGGCTGCCGGTGCCGGCGTAGGGGATCGACGCGATATGGTGCGCGGTGTGGGAACTCGGTCACGGCCATCAGCGCTCGGCATCGCATCGACAAGCGATAGTCCTTGGTCGCCAGCGCACGCTGGTGTTAAGCTTTGATGGCCGTCCGCCGTGCTGAGGTGGAATCTGGCAGTCAGTGGTGGGGGAGTCAGTAGTCATGAGTCAGCGCGCGGGCGACGTACCCGAGCAAGTCCTGCAATTTGCGCCCAAGGAAAAGCCGCCGCGCAACGACGGCGATCCGTTGGATCAGTCCGGACAGGCGATCGTTGCGCTGCTGCAGCAGGCAGCCAACCTGTCGAACGACAACTGCGACCGCGCCATGGGTCTGGCGCACAAGCTTTCGATCCAGCTGCGTGCCGCCGAGGATCGGATCAATCAGTTGCAGGCAGAGGTCGAGCAATTCCAGGATCGCGCCGCGCGGGCCGAGAAATGGCTGTTTCGGATCTACAAAGAGATCGAGGAGAAGCTCATCTCTCCGCGGGCAGGCTCCCAACAAGCGTCCCGCCAATAGGCTCGCCTTGGGGTGAGAACGCGCCGCTTTAGGCGGCGATATTCCCGTATTCTTCCTTCAACAGCCCGAGCCGGGCGTAGATGTCGCGGTCGGACACCTGAAACAGCCGGGCGGTGCCGCCGGTGCTCTGGTGGACGATCCGGTTGCCTTGCGGGAGGGTGAAAATGTCCCGCTTCTTCCATCGGATCGTCGCGTTGCCGACCTGACTTTCGCCCGCGCCCTCCACCACGCAGCACACCGAATTGGCGGTGGTGCGAAACGGCAGCGTCGCCGCGCCGGGATCGAGCTGCACCAGAAAGCAGTCCATCAACGCCATCGCCGAGCCGCCGTTGAGCGGGTTGACGTAGCGCACGCGGCGCGAGCCGTCGCGCGCCGGCGGAGCCGCCGCTACCGCCGTCGCCGCCGTCGCGTAGGGATAGCGGAAGACCGGCGAATATTCGGTGGTCGCGTAGCTGGTGTCGGGGACGACGTTGGCGACTGCGAAAGCCGCGTCGGCGACAGTGTCCGGCATGTCGGCGACCGGTCCCGGCTGGAACGCGCCCGTCCCCATGTAGTGGTGGAGCGGCACGTCGAGCGCATCGAGCCACATGATCGGCGCGCTGCCGTTATGCGCATGCTCGTGCCAGGTCCAGGCCGGCGTGAGGATCAGATCGCCCTCCTCCATCGGACACGGCTTGCCATCGACGATGGTGATCGCGCCCGAGCCTTCCAGCACGAAGCGCAACGCATTCATGGTGTGGCGATGCGGACGCGCGCGCTCGCCCGGCAACAGCACCTGGATGTTGGCGGCGAGCGTCTTCGACGTCTGCGCTCCGTCCTGCTCGAACCGCGACGGCGGGACGAGCTGCATCACCCGGCGCTCGACCGCCTCCGGCGAGGCGACCTTGATCGCGCCGGCGATCAGCGGACGAATTGTCTCCCACGACCACAGATAGCTGGCCTCGGGCGGCGGCGCCGGCCGATGCGCCAGCTTGTTCTCCCACAGCGGAGCGAGATTGGCCTCCTTCCACGCCTGGCGGAGCGCGTCGATGTCGTTTTGGGCGGCTGCGTTCTTGGCGGCGACTGCGGACATGGCGGTCAACCTCTTCTGCGACGATCGATTGAAGCCTGAGTCTAGAGAACGTCGCCACACTGTCAATCGCGGCCGGCCGACGTGTCCGTTTGGCGCTCGATTGACTGGCAGACACGTGGCCCTATAGTGCTCGAAACCCCACTCATCACAGGTCAAAGCGCGGGCGGAACGGGAGGACGGCAGCTCATGCAATTCGGTGTGCAGTTCTTTCCCGCCGTCGACCATACCGACAAGAGCGCCGCCGACTACTACGCGGAATCGCTCGCGATCGCCGAGGAAGCCGAGCGTTTGGGATTCACCCATGCGCGCACGGTCGAGCACTACTTTACGCGTTATGGCGGCTACAGCCCGAACCCGATCGTCTTTCTGACCGCCGTGTCGCAGCGCACGAAGGCGATCCGTCTGGTGACCGGAGCGGTGCTGCCGGTGTTCAACCACCCGTTCAAGCTCGCGGGCGAGATCGCCATGCTCGACGGCATTTCGGGCGGGCGGCTCGACGTCGGATTCGCGCGGGCGTTCCTGCCGCACGAATTCCGCCGCTTCGGCATCTCGCCCGACGAATCGCACGCGCGCTTCCGAGAAGGGCTCGAGCAGATCGAGCTGCTGCTGACGCAGGAGAACGCCACCCATCGCGGGCAATTCCACTCGTTCGAGAACGTCACCTCGCTGCCGCGGCCGACGCAGAAGCCGCGCCCGAAATTCTATATCGCGGCGACGCAGACCCCGGAATCGTTCGAGTTCGCCGGCACGAGCGGCTATTCGCTGATGGCGATCCCGATCGGGCCGATCGGGCCGCTGCTCGAGCTCTACCGCAAGGCCTGGCGCGCGGCCGGACATCCCGGCGACGGCGAGGTCATGGTGGCGTTCCACATGTTCTGCCACGAGGACGCCAAGCTGGCGCGCGACATCGCGCGCCCCCCGTTCGAGGAATATTTCCGCGCCCTCAACGAGGCGGTCGGCGACTGGACGCGCGGCACCACCTCGAAGGACTATCGCGATTACGACAAATCGATGCGCAGGCTTCGATCCTTCACGCTCGACGGCCAGATCGACTCCGGCGGCGCCTGGGTTGGCACCCCCGACGAGATCAAGGCCATCATCCGCCGCGTCGTCGGCGCGATCGGAAAGTTCGAGCACGCGTCGCTGCAAATCAACTTCGGCACTATCGACGTGCGCGAGGCGCAGAAATCCATGCGGCTGTTCGCGTCGCAGGTGATGCCGGAATTTGCCGAGCCGGCGGAAAGGCAGCCGGCACGCCAGCCCGAGCCGGTGGCGCAAGCGCGCTAAAACTCTTGCGTTGTTGCATTTTCGCACGGAAAACCGGATTCCACTTTTCCTGAAAATGCTTCAGGACGGCGCCCCGCCCGCTTCCCGCACGGCGCAAGCTGCGCTATCTGACAATGGAAGGTCCCGGCGGCGAGCCCGCACGGCCCAAGTGTCGATAAAGTCCCGAAACAGGGAGGAAACCATGCGCCAGATCGGCCATTTCGTCGGCGGCAAGGAAGTGCCCGGCAGCTCCGGCCGCTCCGGCGACGTCTTCAACCCCAATACCGGCGAGGTGCAGGCCAAGGTCGCCTTCGCCAAGCATTCCGAGGTCGAGCACGCGATCGCGGTGGCCGACCTCGCCCAGCCGGCCTGGGCCGCCACCAATCCGCAGCGGCGCGCACGCGTGTTGTTCAAGTTCCTCGAGCTGGTGCAGAAGGAATTCGACAGCCTCGCCAAGTTGCTTTCCTCCGAGCACGGCAAGACCATCGCCGACTCCAAGGGCGACATCCAGCGCGGGCTCGAAGTGGTGGAGTTTGCCTGCGGCATCCCGCACCTGATGAAGGGCGAGTTCAGCGAAAGTGCCGGTCCCGGCATCGACCTGTTCTCGGTCCGCCAGCCGCTCGGGGTCGTCGCCGGCATCACGCCGTTCAACTTTCCCGCCATGATCCCGCTGTGGAAGTTCGCGCCGGCGCTCGCCTGCGGCAACGCCTTCATCCTCAAGCCGTCCGAGCGCGACCCGTCGGTGCCGATGCGGCTCGCCGAATTGCTGGTCGAGGCGGGACTGCCGGCCGGCGTGCTCAACGTCGTCAACGGCGACAAAGAGGCGGTCGATACCTTGCTGACCGATCCGCGCATTCAGGCGATCGGCTTCGTCGGCTCGTCCGCGATCGCCGAATACATCTACACGACCGGCTGCGCCAACGGCAAACGGGTGCAGTGCTTCGGCGGCGCCAAGAACCACATGGTGGTGATGCCGGATGCCGACATCGACCAGGCGGTGGATGCGCTGATCGGCGCCGGTTACGGCTCGGCCGGCGAGCGCTGCATGGCGGTCTCGGTGGCGGTGCCGGTCGGCAAGAAGACCGCGGACATTCTGGTCGAGAAGCTCATTCCCCGCGTGGAGAGCTTGAAGGTCGGCCCCTCGACCGATCCGCAGGCCGATTACGGCCCGATGATCACCAGAGCGCATCTCGACAAGGTCAAGAGCTACGTCGACCTCGGCATCAAGGAAGGCGCCAAGCTCAAGGTCGACGGCCGCGGCTTCAAGCTGCAGGGCTACGAGAACGGCAACTTCATGGGCGGCTGCCTGTTCGACGAGGTGACGCCCGACATGCGCATCTACAAGGAGGAGATCTTCGGTCCGGTGCTCTCGGTGGTGCGCGCCAAGGATTACGAGGAGGCGTTGCGGCTTCCCTCCGAGCACGACTATGGCAACGGCGTCGCCATCTTCACCCGCGACGGCGACACCGCGCGCGATTTCACCAACCGGGTCCAGGTCGGCATGGTCGGCGTCAATTTCGCGATTCCCGTGCCGCTCGCCTACCACACCTTCGGCGGCTGGAAGCGCTCGGGCTTCGGCGACCTCAACCAGCACGGGCCCGATTCGGTGCGCTTCTACACCAAGACCAAGACGGTGACGTCGCGCTGGCCCTCCGGCGTCAAGGAAGGCGCCGAGTTCGTCATTCCGACGATGAAGTGAGCCCGCCACATGGCAGCGACCGCCTGCGTTCGGACGTTGATTTGGAGCGGCGCCCTTTGTTTTGCATTCACGTGTCCCGCCGCGCAGGCCGATAGTGCGGCGCAGGCGGAGATAAGGACTGCCCTCACGCAGTGGACGGCGGATTTCAACGCCGGCAACGCCGACAAGGTGTGCGGGTTGTTCGCTCCCGACCTGATTGCGCAGTACCGCGGCCAACCCGAGCGCGACTACGATGCGCTCTGCGGTGTCCTCAAGCGGTCGCTGAGCGACCGCTCGAAGATCTACAGGTACTCCCTTGTCATCAAGGAGATCCTGGTCGCGGGCGATCTCGCCGTTGTCAGGTTGGTCTGGACGCTCAAGGTGCAGCGGAAAGATTCAGGCCCTGAAACCGCTTCGGACGAGCCGGGCATGGACATCTTCCGACGGCAGCCAGACGGCAGTTGGAAGATTTCCCGCTACATCGCCTACGAGGCATCTCCGTGAAATGCGGAACGGGTGGCAATCCGTGGAGCTTGATTGCGCAAAGCCGGTTCCCGCCCGGATCAAAGTCCGGCGCGGGTTTCCCGCTGACCGCATCTAGGCCACGCAGGTCCGGTTGGGCGGCGTCTCGATGCTGTTGCGTCCGCACTGACACCGCGGCGGGCGGGTGCTCGACGAGACCGTCACGCTGGTGATCCGGTTCTTCTGCACGACGATGTTGCACAGCAGCGCCAACTGACCGCCGTCGCCATCGATCTGGAGCTTGGCGGTGCCGACTTTTTGACGCAGGACGGCGGTTCCGTGTCGGACGGGCTCGAGCTTGGTCGAATCGAGATAGAGCGCCGGGGCCGAAGTGGCGGGAACGGTCTTGATCTCGACGTAGCCCACGCTGCCGTCGGGGTTGCAGGCCGCGAGCCCGAGAACGAGCGCTCCGCCCAGAAGGCGACCGGCAAACGGCCACATCGTCAGACCCCCGGCGGCTTGATGGTGGTCAGGAGCTTCTTGAGCTTGTCGGAGGCGTCGCGGATGCCGTCGGTCAGCCTATGGATGACTTCCAGCGCCTTCTCGTGCTCGCGCACCTGGAGCAGCTCGTCGATGAAATCCTCGTTGGTCTGCAGCGTGCGCAACAGCTCGGCAAAGTCCTTGCGTGCCTTCTCGAGTTCGCCGATCGCGCCCTCGGTTGCGATTTTCAGCTCACGCCATCGCTGGATCAAGAACTGCTTTTCCTCCGGCTTGTAGCGCGTTTCCTGGTCGAGCGCCTTGAGCTTGTCTTCGGCGCGCCGCAAGGCCTTGGCGCCGAGATTCCAGACGGTGCCGTTATCCGCGACGGCCCCCAGGAGCGCGCCGACGTGAGCTCTCAACTCCTCGATTTCCTTGCGTGCAGCCTCGGCGTTTTGGGTGCGACCCATGGTCTGGGCGCTGTCGTCGATCCTCTTGCTCAGATCGGTAAAAGTCTTTTTGAGCTCGTTGAGCTGCCGGGAAAATTCATCGTCCGCCATCTGCACGTCCGGAGCGGCATTGCGTTCGGCCTGGGCAAGGACGGGACCGGTCGAGGCCACATTTAGGACGAACAGCAGCAGCGTAACGGCAAGCAGAGCAAGTGACCGCTCGGCGTGGCCCCTGGCAAGGACGCAACTCATGGGTCAACTCCCGCAACAAGACATATGGCGGAGGTTAGATTCTTGGTAACACTTGGGCGGAAGTGCGGCGTGTCCGTCCGATTGCGGCCCGTTGGTCACCAGGCGCATCTCGACAAGGTGAGGAGCTACGTCGACCTCCCGCGTCAAAGGCGCCGAGTTCGTCATTCCGACGATGAAGTGACACGTCGCGACGGTGTCGCCCGTCCGCGTCCATGGGCAAGCGACGAGCCGCGCCGCCGACGCGCTAAGCCTTGGTCGATTTCACCGGCCGAGGAAAGATGTCCGGAATGTCGGACGGCAGGATGGTCTTGACCTCAGGCATATTTGCAACGGCGGCCAAGGTGTCCACATCCGCGACCAAGGAAAACGACTTGGCCAACCGATGGACCTTGCCGAGATCCGCAGCTGCGTGCTTTCCAATTTTTTTCTTTGCAGCCTCTATGATCTGTTTCGCCACATGCGGCAGATTCTCCGCCGGTGTGTCGTCATGCAGAAAGACCTGCGCCGTCACCGGCCTGCCTTCGCCGGCTTGCGCGCGCAGCCGCGCCAGCACTTCGGGGGTGCTCCATTCGGACGAGGGCGTATCGGCATTCATGGCGAAAATCTCCGGGCTTCTCAATATAGGATATAGGCGCGGCTGAAGCGAATGCCAGAGCGGCTTCCGTTCCGTTGGAAACCGGACCGTGGTGCGCTTGAACGCGCCTTCTGGGGCGAACGGGCGTCCCCTCTGGGATCAAGTCCCGGCGGGCTGCGCCGGACTGGCCCGCGCGCGGCGATCTCGATGTTCAGCTGCGCCGTCGCGCCTTACGTGGCCGGCTAACCTTATTTGCCGTGGGACGGGCGCGATGGGAGCGACTCTTTCGCGCGGCGCCCCGTTTTCGCCCGCCAGCCGGCTTTCCCCGGACACTACGCCGCGCGGGACGCAAGGTCGCTACCGCGGCAGGCGCACGCCCGGTCAACGTCGTGAACGCAGCAACCGCGTCGGGGACGCCACGATTGCCGCGCTCCTTCAGCATGCCGCCCGGCAATTTGCATGAGGACGTGATGGCGCTTTCCAACTCGTCTGCCGTCGCCGTCGGCTTGGCCTGCAAGAGCAGCGCGGCCAATCCAGCAACATGCGGAGTGGCCATGGAACTCCCGTTCAAGGCGACGTAGCCTTTGTTCGGAGCGCAAGAAATCACGTTAACACCGGGAGCGACGAGATCCGGAACGAGGGGGTCGCCGGGTCGGTTGAACGTCTGACTTCCGGAAAAATCCGCGACGATATCTTGCTGATTCATCGCGCCAACGGAAACCACGTTGACGTAGTTGCCGGGAGACCGACTGGTTTCGGGTCCCTCGTTTCCCACGGCGAAGACGGGCAGCACGTTCTGCGTCCGCAGCGCATCGGTAATCACCTGAAACGCCGGCGTGTAGCCGCGCAAGCCAAGAGACATGCTGAGAATGCGCGCGCCCTTCGATACAACCCAGTCCATGCCGGCCAAGATGCGATCGATCACCTGACCGCCCTCGATCACCATGCCGCTTGCGAGCTTTGCACCGGGAGCGACGCCGACCGTGCGTTTCGACGTTGGCCTGCCCGCGATGGTCCCGGCCGTATGCGTGCCGTGGGCCGGCGTTATCTCGTCGCTGTCCCATGGCTTTGCGCCCGGCACCCGATCGCCCGCCATGTCGAACTCGGCGAATTCATCGATGGCGGTACCTAAGGCCGGGTGCTTGCCATCGATGCCGGTATCCAAGTGTCCAACCAGCACGCCGGCGCCGGTGAATCCGGCCGCCCACAGCTCCGGAACACGGAGGCGCGCAATCCCCCAGGTTGGCGCGACGCTCGGCCGCGCGACAGCCTGGGATGAAACCGGTCGGATGAGACTCATCTCGGGCGCGGGCACCATTGATTCGACTCGATTGTCCGCAGCCAACGCGGTCGCGCCTTGCTGATCGACGTAACCCAGCGCCAGGCCCAGGTGCGGGTACACACGAACTTTGCGCTGCGGCAACGGCTGTGGTCGGCGGAAGCTTCTGCTCGCGGCACGTTCGGCCACCGCAGACAGCCGCGCCGCCTGCGTTCCACTGGGCACCATGAAATGGCTCGCGAGTGCGGCTTCCGCGGCCGCCGCGTGCTCCGTTGCCATCTGCGGCTTCAGCGCAATGATGACCTTGGCATATCCAAGGTCGGAAAGATTCGCTTCGAGATCGGATGCCATTTGCTGGGCCTCCTCTGTGATTGTTCATGCAGGTCACGCGGCTATTCATCGCCGCCACCGCGACATGACTGCGACGCCCTCGATGGTTGAGCCCGCCGACGGATACTCGCATTATAACACGATTCCTGCAAGATGCAACCTGTAGATGAGTAACCGGGCGCCGGGGGAACCACCGATCACGTTCGCGACATTTTCGCTCAGCTTCGTTCAGCGCCCAGGTATCGTTGCGGCGCGCGCAATGCTCGATACTTCCGAATTGCCGCTCTGACTGATACCAGCGAGGCGGTACGTATCGGCTCGATCGCGAGACGCATGCCGCCGCAAATGCTCGTCGACCTACTCCAGCAACCGGATCAAACATGGCCGAATACCAGCTCTATTGTTTTGCCCAATCCGGCAACGCGTATCGTGCCGCCCTCATGCTCAACCTCATCGGCGCCGATTGGGAGCCGGTCTGGGTCGATTTCTTCGGAAAAGGCGAGCA
>WNGB01001966.1_pt1 | contig 34459 bp, 30 predicted proteins | sample 5400681 | NCBI WGS metagenome assembly WNGB01 (sample SAMN13153367, study PRJNA577476) | soil metagenome | isolation source: 115 cm soil or saprolite under grassland replicate 2 | place: USA:California | collected 2016-06-15
GCGGTCCACGGTTTCTCTCAGGGGCTGATTCTCGAGGAAGCGCGTGAGATTGTCCACGAAGAGCCCGGCCACGATGTGATCGCGCTCGGGATGGAGCCCGCCGATATGAGGCAGCACCGTAATGCCCTCGGTCACCCAGAAGGGATGCTCGGCCGGCAGGGGCTCGGTGGTGAAGACATCGAGCACGGCGCCCGCGATGGTCCGGCTCTTCACCGCGTCGATCAGGTCGGCGTCCACGACGAGCTCGCCGCGGCCGAAGTTCAGCAGATAGGCCGTGGGCTTCATCGCCTTGAGCCGGCGCGCGCTCATGAAGCCGCGCGTCTCTGCCGTCACCGGCAGGAGGAGCAGGACGAAGTCGGCGGCCGCGAGCACCTCGTCGGTGCGCTCGGGCGGATAGACGCGGGTCACGCCCGCGACAGGTCCCGGCGTCTGCTTGGTCCCGATCACCGTGAGCTCGAGCGCGGCGGCCTTCCGCGCGACTTCCTGTCCGATGGCTCCCAGCCCCAGAATGCCCAAGGTCTTGGCGGCCAGCGTTTCCGAGATCCGGCGGGTCCAGCGGCGCTCCCGCTGATCGAACGCGGCGGCGGCATAGGGCTTGGTCAGATGAAAGAGCGCGCCCAGGATGTTTTCCGGCATCTGGATGCGATGCGTGCCGCGCGCGCAGGTGAGGAGAATGCCGGGCGCGAGATCGGCCAGCGCGAGCCAGCCCTCGACGCCGGCCGTGAGCGACTGGATCCAGCGCAGCCGCGGCATCTTGGCGAGCAGCCCCGGCGCTGCGCGCCAGGCCAGCATGATCTCGATTCGCGGCAGGAGAGTGGCCGGGGGCTCCTCGGTCACGCGCGCGGTGTGGATGTCGACCCGCGCGCCGAGGCCGGCCCGCGCCACCGCCTCGCGGTATGGCCCCGGATCATTGCACCAGAGCAGGACGGGGACCGCATCGCCGCGCGCCGACATAGCGTGGCGAGTGTAGACCCGCCGCGGCGCGGCGGGCAAGCCCTCATGGTTGCCCCGTGAGGCGTCCTCTTGTATCGTGCCCATCCATGCGCCCTCGAGCGACCGCGCGGGCCGTGAGTTGCTGATGCGCGCTCTGATCCTCGGCGCCTCGGGCCAGGTCGGCGCGGCGCTGCTCGGCCTCCTCCGCGCGCGCGGCGATCAGGTCCAGGGCACTCACGCCGGCCATCCGATTCCCGGCCTCGCCCATTTGGAGATCACCGATCATGCCGCCGTTGAGCGCGCCGTCGCCGCCGCGCGGCCGGACTGGGTCTTCTGCCCGGCCGGTCTCTCCCATGTCGATTACTGCGAGGAGCATCCGGAGAACGCCGTCGCCATCAATCGCGACGGCGCGCGCGCCGCGGCGCGCGCGGCCCAGGCCGCCGGGGCGGGCTTCCTCTTCTACTCGAGCGATTACGTCTTCGACGGCGAGGGCGGCCCGTTCGGCGAGGCGGATACGCCGCGGCCGCTGTCGGTGTATGGACGCAGCAAGTGGGAAGGGGAGCAGGCGGTGGCCTCCGCCTGCGAGCGGGCGATCATCATTCGCACCAGCGTCGTCTATGGTCCCGAGCGCCAGAAGAAGAACTTCGTCTACCAGCTCATCCACGCCTGCCGCGAAGGCCGGCCCTTCAGCCCCGCCGTGGACCAGCGCGCGAGCCCGTCCTATAACCCGGACGTGGCGGCGGCGAGCGTGGAGCTGGCCGCGCGCGGGCTGCTGGGCCTCTGGCACGTGGCCGGCGCCGAGGTGCTCGACCGCTACGCCTTCGCGCTCCTCATCTGCCGGGCGTTCGGGCTCGACGCCTCCCGCCTCACGCCGGTGCCGACCGCCGCGCTCGCGCAGAAGGCGCGGCGGCCCCTCGACGGCGGGCTGAAGATCGCGAAGGCCCAAGCGGCGCTGACCACGCGCCTTCGCGCGCCCGACGAGGGCCTGGCCGAGATGCGGCGGCTCGTTTCGGACTGAGCGGGCCGCGTTGACCATCCCGGAAACATGAAGTACAGTAAGCCGTTAGCTGTCGTCGCGGGACGGTGACCGTAGCTCAATTGGTTAGAGCACTGGACTGTGGCTCCAGGGGTTGAGGGTTCGATTCCCTTCGGTCACCCCAATCCCTTTGAAGCATCCGGGTCGTACGCGCGCCCATAGCTCAGCTGGATAGAGCGTTAGCCTCCGGAGCTAAAGGTCAGAGGTTCGAATCCTCTTGGGCGCGCCACTTTCGCTCTCCGCGCAAGCGGGCCGTTAGCTCAGTTGGTAGAGCAGCTGACTCTTAATCAGCGGGTCCAAGGTTCGAGTCCTTGACGGCCCACCAATCGAATCAGGGACTTCCGGAGCATTGGGAGTCCCTGATTTGATTTTTGCTACCACTTTGCTACCACTCGGCTCGTCGAGCGCGTTCACTCCCCCGCGAATGGGCCGCTTTGGGAGCCATCGCCCATACGTGTTAGTCGTGACTTCGAGGCTCTTGTGCCCTAATTGTTCTTGCACGTACTGAGCGGACTCGCCTTGCTGAAGGAGGAGACTGGCGAAGGTGTGACGCAGGCAGTGTGGTGAGAAGTGCAATGGGAGGCTCGCCGCCTTGAGCATCTTCGTAAAGATCTTCCTCACACGACTCTCGTCAAGAGGGGTGCCAGTTTCTGTCCAGAAGACCCATTGGGGAACCTCGACCCACCGTCGCCTAAGTGTCTCTCTCTTGCACTCGACTTGAAGATGGAGCAACGCATGTGCGAGTTGATCACTCATATCCACGGTACGTCCGTGCCCGCTCTTCGGCGTTTCGATGCGGCCCGCCGACAGGGCGCGAACGACTCGTATTTCATGGCCTGTCCAATCCACGTCGCTCCACTGGAGTGCTCGGGCTTCACCAAGACGCATTCCTGTTCGGGCCAGCAACAAGAAGAGCGGGTAGTGGCGGCGCTCGTAGGGGTTCGGAGCTGTGTATGTCGCGGTGAGAAATGCTGACACCTGCTCACGATTCATGGCCTTGATTTCTTCTTGCCTTGCTGCTGCGGGAATCATGAGTTTGAATTGGCGTCCAAGCTTGTCTGCCGGGCTTGCGAGGATGACGCCGTCGTCTATGGCTGCGTGTAGCGATGCTCGAAGGGTCGCGTGGATTATACGAACCGAGTTCCGGGCGAGGCCTGAATCGAGCTTGCCCGCAAGAAGCATCTTGAGGTGTCCCTTGGCAAGATTGCGGATCTTCATGGAACCGAGCCTAGGTAAGAGGTGCAGTCGTAGCGTCTGCTCGTAGCTAGACAGTGTTCGAGGCTTAACGGTTAGCCTGATCAGGTTGAGCCAGCGTTGCGAATATTCTGCAAGACGGATATCGGGGTCGACAATCGGCTGCCTCGGCTGCCTCGACTCATCTAGTCGCTCGGCAAGCACCGCGTCGGCTTGGCGGAACCTGTCAACAAGAATGAGACAGCGGGGTCATGAGTTTAGTGGAGGAGCCGCCCCTTCGTGCCTCGGGTCGGGGGAGGTTCATCCAGACTTCCGTGGGCTAAGGACCGCCGCGGGGCGTTCCGGGTGGGCCGCATAGGCCGTGGCCAGCCACGAAAGCCGTTCGCTCCAACAGGCGGTCGCACCAACGTCACACGCCGTGGATTTCAGCTCGATGTCCCCTTGCGCGCCATGATGAAGTCGGCGCCGAATGCGCCCGGCGAGCGCGTGATATCTCGGAACCCAGCCTCGGCGAGCCACGCCCGGATCTCACCTTCTGTCCAGAGCTGTGCGTGGTCATACTCGTTGAGAAAGAGGAGGTCATAGGCCGCCAATTCCGCCGGTGATACCCGTGAGTCGTCGAGGATCCAGCCGACGACGTAGATCGCGCCGCCCGGCTCGATAGCGCGACTCACGTTCGCAAGGGCGTGCCGCACCTGATCAGGAGCGAGTACGATCAGGACGCCTCTGAGGATGGCCACGTCGTAGGACCCGCTGAGAGGGTCGCTCAGGACGTCCGCTGCCAGCACCCTGACCCTGTCCCCGACACCCGCTTCGTCCACGTAGCGCTGCGCGACGGAGATCGTCGCCGGCAAGTCGGCGATCGTCACGGAAAGATGCGGCCACGCCTCCGCCATTGCGATGGCGAGCCCGCCGGAGCCGCCTCCCGCGTCGACGAGACGGCGGTGGCGCGAGAAATCCTGCCGTGCTGCCAGATCACGTCCGGCCGCCAAGGCCTCCGTGTATGTCCCCCGGTAGAACGACTCGCGCTCATCGCTCGCCATACCCGCGTAGTCCCGTCGACCCTGGGGCGTTCCCGTACGGATGGATTCCGCAGCCTGCAGCATCGACTGCCAACGCCGCCGGTATGCGTGGTGTCGCATGCCGATGTACGTGGGACGCCCGCGGACGAGGAAGTGGTCGGCTTCGGGAGTGTTGGCGAATCGGTCACCGTCCGCGGTCAGCAAGCCGATGGCGGCCAAGGCGTGAAGCAATCGCGCCATTCTGGTAGGGTCAATGCCCAGCGCGTCGGCGAGCTGCCCGGCGCGCAGCAGGCCCTCCTTGAGCGGCGTGAAGACATCGAGCTGCATACCTGCCAGCATGGCGAACGACGGGTAGACCGCGGTGGCCAGCCTCTCGATCGTGTCCGGGCGAAACGCTCGTTCTGGCTTCATCGCGTCTTCCCCTCCAAGTGTGGCATGACTGGTCGGAGACGCCCATGTGCTGTGTTCATTAGAGGAGGGAGGATGGGATGCCGGACACGGTGAGCGGGGCGAAAAGGAGGCCGATGCTCAGGCGGAGCATGAGGGATGAGCCGTGGAGCAATCATACTCCCCCCGGCTCGATGACGTGACGCCCCAGGACCGCGTTGGTCTCAACCGCCGGCCGGGGGCGATTCCGCTGAGGCCTTTCGCGGGGGATTGATCCAGACTTCCGTGGGGCGCGCCGGCGGGTGGCGCAGGCTGGCGGGGAACCGCTCCGGATGCGCCGCGTAGGCTGCCGCCAGCACGGTCGCCCGCTCGGTGACGCGCTGCTCGGCCAGGCCGTAATGCACGTCGGCCGGCGTCAGCAGGCCGAGGCCGGCATGGTGGTGTTCCGTGTTGTACCAATTGAAGAAGACGTGGCAGTAGGCCCTGGCTCGGCGTCCAGCGGCGTCCCCAGCAACGCCCACAATTTTTTTTGGAGTTCGACCAGGGCCTCGGCCCGCTCCGCGCGATGCTTCCACCGCGTCAGCTCGCGCGCCTGCTCGGCGATGACCTTGTCGCGCGCGTCCCTTACCCGGGGCGCCGGCCCGCGCTTTTTCCGCACCCCCACTAGGTCGCCGCGCTCGCGCGCCGCGCGCCACGTCGCCAGGTGGGAGGAGTACAGGCCCTCCCGGCGCAGCAGCGCCCCGACCGCCCCCGGAGTCTTACACCCGTCGGCCTCCCGGACGATCTTCCGCTTGTACTCGAGGGTGAACCGCCGCCGCGTCGCCTTCGCCACGACCTCGATCGCCGGCCCACCGAGGGCCCCCTCTACGGTGTTCATCGGCCTCCGATCCTTGGTCGCCCTCGACTCTAAACTCCCAGGGGGTCGCTGTCTCACTCATATTGGCAGGGAGGGCGGGGCGGTCGGTACGCTGCTAGGAATCCTATGACCCTCGCCTTAAAACACGGTGATCTATTGCTCTCGCCATCATCAATAGTCCAAATCCTGACAAGGAAGGACCATGCTTCTTAAGCTCGATTATTATCCAGAATCGTTTGACCCGTCACTCGGGAGCAAGCTGTCACAACCCGGAACGCTGAATGTGTCCGTCAATAGGCTGATGTGGTCTGCTATTACAGTTGGGCGAGATTCCTGGAATAAAGTCGTCCAAAGTGGAATGTATTCCGCGTTTGAGATTGTTTACAGGAGCGCACTGTTGTTGGCAAATCTCGAAATGTCTAAGAAACAGAAGATTGCGAAGTCATCAGCATACAGGAACTTAGATCCGTCAGAGAAATCGGGAATTTCCTACTTCATCGGTCTCACGTGTGCGAAATTGTTGGCACAGAAATTGTTTGGCGTTAATTGGTTGATGCATCTTGATGTGTACAGAGCAATCCTGAAGCCGCAACTGGAGCCTGGCGCATCGCGTCCAGACTTAGTAGGGAGGGATAGATCGAGGCGATGGCTTGCCTTTGAAGCTAAAGGCAGAAGCGGCGGCGTAACCAGTGAAGATAAGGACGAAGCAAAGGGGCAGGTAGATCGGTTGTCTACGGTGAGCGGCGAGCCCGTATATCTAGGCGTTGGTTTGATCAGTTATTTTAACTCTGGCGATAAATTGGAGGTATTCCTGAAGGACCCTCCGACCGACCATGGGTTCTCTCTAAACATAGATGCGGAAGTATTTTTCAAGGACTACTACAAGCTGTTTATCGATTTGGTGGACTCAGGATACGGGCACGTTGAAAGGGTGTCGTTGGGAGGTCGACACTACCTGGTTAAACACATACGTGAGAGTGATACCCGAATCGGAATAGACGAAAAACTCTACAATCATGGTAAACGTGGGACCGGTAAAGAGTTACTTGAACGAGTTGCGTTGTCTTTGCCCACAAACCGCGATGAATCACACGAAGCGACTGGACCACTGGCGGGAGAAGACGGCATATACGTGGATGTCGGGAGGCAATGGACATCACGATTTGTAGGAGCAAAATAGTGGTAAGGCACCAGGGGAGCATCCAAGGCGGAGCGGCGGGAAGGGCATAAGAACTGAGTCGGATGGTTCACAAGGGATCTTGAGATACGTGGGTCGTGGGGGCAGGTGCATAGAACCCGGTGATCACGGGGCGCTTCCAGGCAGTGGCGGCTATACCTGCCAACAGCAGGGATTGAATTTCTGAAATGGTAGAGAGGAGGCGTGATGGCCTGGCTGTTGACGCTTGTGTTGACTGCACTAATGTTTGGGGCGAGCGTGACTGCGACTGCGGAAGTGGTAGAGACCAAGGACGGGCGGACGATCCTCCTAAAGGAGGACGGTACGTACGAGGTCATCGGGCGCAAGGGCCAAGGGTCTAACCGGGAGTACTCTCGCATCTCTGTCGTCGACATTACGCTCGACCGAGACAAGCTGCACGGAAAGAATGTAGAAACGCGAGGAACGATGTCAGCCGGAACGACTGGCAGCGAACTCGTCGCCCTCATGCTCTACGATCAGCCGTCTAGAATTGGGGTGTTTGTCATGTTGGCAATGGATCGGCTTAACAGGGAACAGAAGAGGCGCATTCTCGTCGGGTGCATGCCGGGCTGCGAAGCCGTTGTCCGACGGGAGGTGAAGAAGGGGACAGTGCTCACCGAGATCATCCTCGATGACTTTGAGATCACCGGCCGTCGGTGACCTATTCTTAGAACTAAGTGTTCCTGGAGCACTTCCAGGGCTGCCTTGGCGTCCGGAACGCGGATGCGCCAGTGAGCGAGCGCCGATTGGCGGCGGCGCCCAGCAGTGTGGCAGACACTTAGACTGTCAAGCAGCGGGGCGGAATTCCTGAAATGGGAGAGAGGAGGCGTGATGGCCCGGCTGTTGACGCTTGTGTTGACTGCGCTAATGCTCGGGGCAGCCGTGACTGCGACGGCGGAAGTGGTAGAGACCAAGGACGGGCGGACGATCCTACTAAAGGAGGATGGTACGTATGAGGTTATCGGGCGTAAGGGCGAAAGGTCTAGCAAGGAATACTCTCGCATCTCTGTCGTCGACATCACGCTCGACCGGGACAAGCTGCGCGGAAAGAGTGTAGAGACACGAGGGACGATGGCAGCTTCGACGACTGGTAGCGAGCTTGTCGCGCTCAGCCTCTACGATCGTCCGTCCATGGTTGGTGTCTTTGTCATACTGGCGATGGACCGGCTGACCAGGGAACAAAAGCGTCGGATCCTGGTTGGATGCATGCCGAACTGCGGGCCGTGATTCGAGGAGAGGTTAGGAAAAGCGGGGAACTTCTCACCGAGATCATCGTCGATGATTTTGAGATCGCCGGGCGACGGTGAATCTATCTCAGAACCAAGTGATCTAAGGACTTAGCCGGATATGACGAGCCAAGGCAAACCGGACAAGAGCGAGAGTCAGGAGCTACGGCTTCGGCAAGTCTTCCCCGGGGAGTTGAGGACGCAGCTTGAGAGGCATGCAAGCTGGCTTGTAAATGGCACGCCATCAGGTGCAATGGCCGACCTATCGAGCTGCGACCTGTCATCGGTTGATCTGTCACAAGAGGATCTCCGCGGCGCCATCTTTCAAGGAGCGTGTCTACGTCGGGCCAAGCTTCGCAGAGTGAGCGCCGCGCGGTTCGATGAAGCCGACCTTCGGGAGGCCGACCTGGAGGCGGCGGATGCGGAAGACACGTGCTTCGACGGAGCTAACCTAATGCATGCGAATCTTCGGCGTGCCAAGTTGCGCCGGACGAGCTTTAGGAAGTCTAGGCTGCTTGGCGCCAACTTCAGAGATGCGGATCTCCGGGAGGCAGACCTGGGTGACAGTATCGGTCTTGTAGCAGCGCAGATTGGTGGCAGTACCGTCGCTGATGCCAAGCTACCACGTGTAATCGAGAACTTCGACGGTCTAAAGTCAGTTGACGAGGCATCCGCGTATGGACGAACGCTTTTTATGTCGATGTTGGCGAGCAGTGTCTACTGCTGGTTGACTATCGCCACGACGACTGACGCGGATCTCCTTACGAATTCCGCTTCCTCACCGCTTCCGATCATTCAGACAGCAATCCCGATTGTTGGATTCTACGCTGCGGCACCACTGCTGCTAATGTGCCTGCACTTATATTTTCTGTTGGCGCTTCAGAGACTCTGGGAACAACTGGCAGATTTACCGGCGGTGTTTCCGGATGGTCGTCGGCTGGACCAAAAGGCGTTTCCGTGGCTGCTCAACGGTATTATTTCGGCGCACGTCAGGGGCCTGCGAGAAGAACGACCATCGCTCTCGAGACTGCAAAACGGACTTGGTGGCCTGCTTGCCGTGTGGCTGGTGCCGATCACCTTGCTTCTCTTCTGGGCTAGATACTTGACGAGGCATGAATGGGGTGGGACGAGCTTACACATTATTCTGCTGGTAGGCGCTGTATGTGTTGCCTATGGCTCCCAACGATTAGCGCGGAGAACTCTCCGCGGCGAAATCAGGGACAGACCACTCCGCTCCCGGTTACTTCGGTGGGCGCCCCGGTGCGGAGGTTTCGTTGTCATCCTTTTACTATGTGCGGTCTTTTATGTGTTTTCAGTTGGGGCGTTCGTAGGAGTCCCGGAGGGTGACTACCGCTACTACTATCAGAGACGCGAAATTAGATTTCAGTTTCGAGGGGTGCGGTATGGCAACCCGGTTCTGGTCAGTGCCGGATCGAGCCGTTTCGTTCAGTGGGGACCTTCGCTCTTCATGTGGGTGGGATATAGTCCATTCGCGAACCTTGCCGAGGCGGAGGTCTCCCGGAAGCCGCAATCCTGGACGGGTAGGGAAGACCAGCTACCCTTAGCGAAGGGTGCATACCTCCGAGACGCCGACTTGAGATTCGCAAGCGCAGAACGCGCCTTTCTCGTAAACGCGGATCTGCGCTACGCGAATCTTTCGGCTGCCGACCTCCGCGAGGCTGACTTGCGGGCGGCGAAGCTGGACCGCACTATTCTTGTCCACACTAACCTTCAGGGAGCTGACCTTCGCTCCGCTACGGGGCTCACAATTGGGCAACTCGCGATGGCATGGAACTGGCCGCTTGCCAAATACAGTGCGGATGTATTGAAGTCGCTTGGCTTCCCCGCTGACCACAACGAGCGGATCAACCAAAGGACTCTGGAAGGTGCGGATTTCCACGAAAGACACCTCATCGCCGCGGATTTGAGAAACTATAACCTGCGCCGAGCGAATCTGCAGAGGGCGGATCTTCGCTGGGCGCGTCTGGAGTGCGCCGATCTGGAAGCAGCGTCGCTCCGAGGCGCGAGACTGTCCGGCGCCAGTCTTTTCGGAGCTAACCTCCGCCGAGCGGTCCTGACCGGAGCGGACCTGACAGGTGTGAGTCTCAACGTGATCGGACTGGAGAGCCCCTTTTTTGGCGGTGGCGGGGGAAGCGCGGTGGCGGATTTGCGCGGAACGGATCTGCGAGAAATCAGAGGAGTCGATGCTGAGGAGCTGAGGCGAGCCTGGAATTGGGACCTCGCCTTCTACAGCGCCGAGCTGCTGAACAAACTGAAACTGCCGCCAGACCATAACGACTTGACCAGGCAAAGGTTATTACGAGAACCTCAACCAGAAGCAACTCATGCCCCGCGTGCGGGCTGCAGACCACAACCGGTGAATTGACAGTGCAGCGTAGTGGTCAAGGTAGAGTCAACCAGACTCTATCCTTAGAACCTGGTGATCTACGACCTGCAGTAGGGAGACTGGGCCTTCGAGCCAGAGGAGAGATCCAATGCCGAATTTGGTAGGCGACTCATCGGATCCTCAAGTTCCAGCTGTCGAAGGTACGCATAACACAGCCGGCCTCGGGCTGGCGGCATCGAGCGAGCTGGGTATCGCGGTCAGAGCGGCGGCCAAGACGGATACGGCCGTCTTTGCCACAACAGAGACCGGCGGTGCAGCGATCGACGCTCGAAACCAAACAGGCATAGGGGTGAGGGCCTTGAGCGAGCTGGGGATCGCAGTCAGGGCCGAGGCCGGGAGAGATACAGGCGTTTTTGCAACGACTGAGAGTGGCTTTGCAGCCGTCGACGCCCGCAACAACACGGGCATCGGGCTGGCGGCGTCGAGCGAGCAGGGCATCGCGGTCAGAGCGGCGGCCAAGAAGGACACAGGCGTTTTTGCAACGACTGAAAGTGGCTCTGCAGCCGTCGACGCCCGCAACAACACGGGCATCGGGCTGGCGGCGTCGAGCGAGCAAGGTATCGCGGTCAGAGCAGTGGCCAAGAAGGACACGGCCCTCTTTGCGACAACGGGGACCGGCGTTGCAGCGATCGACGCTCGAAACCAATCCGGCATTGGGTTAAGGGCCTTGAGCGAGCAAGGCGTCGCGATCAGGGCAGAGGCCAAGAAGGACACGGCCGTCTTTGCCACAACCGGGACCGGCTTTGCAGCCGTCGACGCCCGGAACAACGCGGGCATTGGGTTAAGGGCCCTGAGCGAGCAGGGCATTGCGATCAGGGCAGAGGCCAAGAAGGACACGGCCGTCTTTGCCACAACCGGGACCGGCGTTGCAGCCGTCGACGCCCGGAACAACGCGGGCATTGGGTTAAGGGCCCTGAGCGAGCAGGGTGTCGCGGTCAGGGCGGAGGCCAAGAAGGACACGGCCGTCTTTGCTACAACCGGGACCGGCTTTGCAGCCGTCGACGCCCGGAACAACGCGGGCATTGGGCTCTTCGCAAAAGGAGGAAAGTTTGCAGCCTTCTTCGAAGGCGTCGTCATGGTTACCGAAGATGTCCAGTTGCAAAACGCCGACTGTGCGGAAGAGTTTTCTGCACTCTCTGGGGAAACCGTCGAACCAGGCACTGTTATGGTCATCGAAACCGAGAGGCGGCTGCAGCAAAGCACTCGTGAGTACGATCGCTGTGTCATCGGCGTCGTGTCCGGGGCCGGAGACCTGAAACCAGGGCTGGTCCTGGGCAAGCAGGAGGGCGAGACGGACCGCGTGCTGATTGGGCTCGTGGGCCGTGTATATTGCAAGGTGGACGCAAGCTACGGTCCGATTGAGCGAGGCGATCTGCTTACGACTTCCAACACACCTGGGTTCGCCATGAAGGCCTCCGATCATTCGCGCGCCTTCGGCGCCGTGATCGGCAAGGCGCTTCGCGGGCTTGATACGGGCCGAGGTCTCATTCCGATTATTGTCGCTCTCCAATGACAGCGAAGCGTTTGGACGCAGGTCCTAGGAGGGAGAGATTCAATGTTCGACCAAGAACAACTCTTGGCGGCATCCAAGTGGGAGCTTGCGGCGGATCTGGTGGCCGATGAGGGCTTCCGCCAGTCTACCAAGGCGCTCACACGGGCCGCTGCCCTACGCATGTCGCGAACCACGCTTGGGGACGCAAGAATTGAAACTGACGACGAAGAGTTCGTTCGGTCTCACACATATGCCTGGGCGGAGTTTGTTACTAATCTCGGGCATTGGCAGCGTATTGATATGGATTTGCAACTCCCCCGCTCCGAGCGAGTGTTCATTGCCGGCTGGCATTTCCCCGAGCTTCCGAAAGTCTTCTCATCGCTGCGCCGCATCCGAGCGCTGTTGCTCGTTTCCCAGGATGCGCCATGGTTTCAGCCGTTTAAACAACATGGCCAGACTCTCGATATCTTTTCCAAGAACGCGTCGAATATCTTGACGGGAAGTATGAAGTCGGGCGCGATTGTTGCCGCTGTGCTTGACCACCATCATGTCAATACCCGTCACGAGATTTCAACGCTGTTGGGCCGGTCGGTGAAGACTCCCTCAGGCATTTTGGAGCTGTGTGCTCGGTTCGACTACCTGTTGGCTTTCGTTGGCCCACGCGACGACGCAGTGAAAGTGGTTCAGCAAATCGACACCCGCGGCCTATCCGCTGCTTATCTCGCTCAACAGTACAACCGCTGGCTTGAGGCGGAGATTCGACGCGCCCCCGAACGTTGGCTCATGTGGCAAGCCCTCCCGGTCGGCCTCGCGTCAGCCGAGAGTCGGGAAGTCTCATGACTGCAAGTTTGCGGCAGATAGCCTCGAGCATGGATCGAATGTACCCGCCTTCGGTCCCACAGCCACCCCCGGCGATGCCCGCTTTGAGCATGCGGAAGCTCGCCGCACGGTTCCGATACAAAGGCCTCCCCCCAGGGGAAACGCCGAAACCAGTGATATCCCTTCGGCTGATGGCGGGACGGGTGGGCAACTCCGCCACAAGGCTCGAATTCTTGCACTACAACACTTGGCTCATGCGAGACACATTCCAAGTGGCCGATTTGGTCAAGGCGGCCGGGGGGTTGCCCCAGTTCGTGGCCTGTATGGGCTTGGGCGCCGCCGATATTCTTGCCTTTCTTCTCAAAAAGTTCGGCAGCTCGGGACTTTGTGATGAGCTTTTTCCCCCTGTCATAAGCGTATGTGGGGTTTCTGCAAACCCCGTCAACAATGCATGCAAGCTCATCGACAGTGCGGCCGATCTCGCGGCGTTTGTGATCAAAGAATTGGGGTACGGGGTCGACAAAATCTTTGCTCTCTTCTCGATTCCTTTAAACGTTGCCGTGGATTTGGTGTTCGAGATGCTTGGAGTCGTCGTGCCAGCCGAGGTGTATGTGGTAGACAAACCTGATCTTGATGCCAGGCTGATCGAGATCGGGGACCAAGTCTTTAGTTACGACCTCGCAGCGCTGTGTGAGGTTTGGCAGCCCAACCATAAAGCTGAGCTCCTTTCTCGGGGTCCCGCCGCGCTGTCGCTGTGGGGACCGGACGAGCCAGGCTTAGGGGCGTGGGAGCATCTCGGGGCCGGGCTCCTAGTGTTCAGCCCGACATTCAGCATCAGCGACGGCGGGACTTACACATACAAGCGCGCTGGCGTCACACGCGATACCCCGGGAGGATGCGATTTCGGAAGGGCAGTCGATGCCGACCTGTGGGCTCGGAAGGGAATCCAGCGAACCTTGATCGATGTGGGAGTTGGTTTTGTGGAGCTGTACTCGACACATCTCTACAATGGTGGCGATATGCCCGGATGGCTGAGTTCGATTTTTGGTGGTGAACCTACTGATCAGGAGAAAAGCGAGATAAGAGCCGCCCAACTGACGGAACTGGCCAAGTTCGTGGCTGACAAGCATGTGGCTTCGAACGTTGCAATGATCGTAGGCGATTTCAACATCCCAGCCGCCGAAATGGCCGGCCTGATCAACTCCCTCAACCCTAACTCCCTCAACAGCATCACCGGCCTCATTTTTGATGACTGGTACGATTTGGATATGTTTGCCGAGATCTATCCCAGAAAACCTCCTAGCGGTCCCGGCCCTCACCCCGAGTCCGGCCACACCAATCGGGGCGAAAAGACGCCAACTTTCGATTCGATCTGCAGCGTCTTCCCGCAAGGCAAGGCGGCCCCGCCCTTTGGATCCCAAATGGCGAACCTGGTTGCTCCGGGTGACTTCTTCTGCGATGAAACGATCGCGCCCGATCCCGACCCCACCGGTAAACGTATCGACTACATCCTTGTGCAGCGCCCTATTGCGGACCATCCGTTTAATCTCGACGTTTCGAGAATTCGGCGGCGGGCCTTCAAGCGGGACGGCAAGAGTGAGCCTGAATTCTTCATGTCCGATCATCTCGGACTGGAGGTGACCTTATTCGCCAGTTCGGGTCCGTGACTATTGAGGCCATCTGCCGGTGTCTCGCTCCCCGATAGAGTCCGTGATCGAGGGGCTCCAATGCCGCAATCGGCTGCGTTGCCGTCCACAGTGAAGAAATGCCTTTAGGCTCCTTATCACTGTAATTGGCCGGCCGTGGATGGGCTGGTTTTTGTTTTCGTTCGAGCATGCTGGGATTCCGCTGCCGCGTCCGGATTCTCGAGAGCTACATGGCGAGTAGGTAACGGTGATCGGTCTCAACAAGCAATGGTCGAGCACGACCGCCCAGCGCGCCTTCTTCCTCGTCGACAAGGATGGCATCATCCGCGGCCGCCGGCTCGGCACGGTCACAGACGTATTCCCGACCGGGCCCATCCTGGAGGCGGCGCGCGCGATCGTTGGGCAGTGAACGGCGCGCGAACCGGGGTGGGCGCCGCACGACGCTGGATGGTGTGGGCGGGCACCGTGGCCGTCGGGGCAGCGGGAGCGCTCGGCTCGCCCGCGCTCGGCGATTCCCATTCGCCGGCCGCCGTCGGCCCGCTCGCTCCCGCCCAGCTCGCGAGCCTGGATCTCCGCCCCTATCCGCGGGGGACACCGTCGCCGGAGCTCAGCCTCCGCACGCTCGAGGGTCGGACGGTCTCCCTCGCCGGGTTGCGCGGACAGGTCGTGCTCCTGAACTTCTGGGCGACCTGGTGCCTCGAGTGCCGCCCAGAAAGGCCAACGCTCGAGGTCCTGCACCGCCGGTTCGGCGCGCGGGGGCTGGCGGTTGTCGGCGTCAACACACGTGAGCGCCCGCTGGTCGTGCGGAACTACGTCCGCGAGCTGCGTCTGACCTTCCCGCTGCTCCTTGACTCGGACGGAACGGTCACGGGTCGCTTCGGGGTGATCGGCCTGCCCACCACCTTCCTCTTCGGGCGCAATGGCCGAGCGGTGGCGCTGGCGGTCGGCGCTCGCGAATGGGCGAGCGCCGCGGCAGTGGAGATCGTCGAGACCCTGCTGGCCGCCACCTCCGACGAGCCCGGCCGGCTCGGGGACCACCCGTGATTCGGGCCGCCGCGGCGGTGAGGCAGGAGCGGCGCGATCGGCGACACCGCGCGTCCGGTACCCACTCAGCCGGTTGGGTACTCGGACTTGTTCTCATGCTGCTGGGTGGGGGACTGGTCGGTGGGTCGGCCGCCGAGCAACGGGCGAAGCCGCTCCTCATCGGAGCCCTGACGGAGGCCTGGGGCCCCACACCGGCGATCGTGGGCCTGCGGGATGGCCTAGTCGAGCTCGGCTATCGGGAGAATGAGCACTTCGTGCTCGGTATCCGCTTCACCGAGGGTAGCACCGAGGAGCTGCCGCGCGCGGCACGCCAACTCGTCGAGCGGGGGGCCGACATCCTGGTCACTGGAGGCGGTGGGGCGAACGAGGCACGGGCGCTCCAGCAGGCGACCGACCGCGTCCCCATCGTGTTCATCAGCGGGAGCGATCCGGTGGGCACGGGACTGGTCCAGAGCTTTGCCCGGCCAGGCGGCAACGTGACGGGGGTGGCCGACTTCGACGTCGAGCTGGCGCCGAAGCGGCTGGAGATCTTCCGGGAGCTCGTCACGGGACTGAAACGCGTCCTGTTCGCTTACGACGCCGGCGACCCGTACGCTGTCTCCCAGCTGGATCGGTATCGGGAGGCAGCACGGCGACTGGGTTTGACCCTGATTGAGCGGCCCGTCCGCACCCAGGGCGAGGCCCGGCTGGTGCTCGCCAGCGTGCAGAAGAGCGAAGTGGATGGCATCCTCTCGCCACGCTTCCTCTCCCTTAAGATCCCCGGCTTCATCATCGAGGCCGGGCTGCGGCAGTCGATCCCGACCATGTTGCATACCTCGTTCCACGTCGAGCAGGGCGGCCTCGCTAGCTATGCCGCGAACCTGTACGAGCTGGGCCGCCACGCGGCCCGGCTGGTGGATCGGATCATCAAGGGCGCTCGGCCCGCCGACATCCCGGTGGAGCAGGCGACGCGCTTCGAGCTGGTCATCAACATGAAGACGGCCAGGGCGCTCGGGCTCGCGATCCCGCCGAGCGTTCTGCTACGCGCGGATCGCCTCATCGAGTGAGCACCGGCCAAGACCCGGTACTGGCTTCAGGGAAGCCGCTCCCACCCAAATTCTCAGGTCGGTTCCCCACTCGCTGGTGGAAAGTTTCTGGGATCACGTCTTGCTGTTACCGACGAGTGCTTCTACTGAAGCGTCAAGGTCGAGACCGGCTGCCTCTCGCTTCGCGACCTTCCACGGGTTCAGTTCGAGAGGTACCCAGCATGGGCCGATGCTGTCGAGAAAGGTGCGCACGTCCCTCGCCGAGGACACTTCAATGGCATTAGCCCAGGAGAATAGCAGTGTCCCCTTCGCGAGAAGCGCGTCAACGAATCGCTCTCGGCGCGAGGCTCTCCCTGTGGCCAGTTCACTTATGGAGTCATTGTCGAGATAGATACCATAACCTCTGGTCTCTGCAATGACCGCGGGGTTGCCGCTCTCGCTTTCAAAGCGGATCACGAACGACTCCGGTCTCGACAGTATCGGATAGTCACGCGTCGTCGACGTGCCACTTTGTCCGACTAACGTGTGAGCTAAGCCGCAGACACCGGCAAGCCGGTGTCTGGCGGCTTGAGCGAAGGGTAAGCCCGGCCCGTCGTTTCCCGCACCACGGCATAATAGGTCGGCGTTCCAAGTCTTGACAGCAGGCGAATGCGTACGACCAATGGTGCGCTTGGAGGCCCGTTGAGAACCGCGAGGTCGTGCAGTGTCTCCGTAGGGGGTTCCTCAGCTTCTCTGCTACCAATGTAGTGAAGGCAGTGACTCAAGTCGCCTCCGCTCGCATAGCCCACCAACGGGCTTTCGAATGGATGCCCACCAAGTTCCGCTACGGCGAAGGAGTAGGCTACCTTTGCCAGGAGTCGGCAGAACGCTTCAACGTCCGCCTTTGCCTCGGGCATGATTGAGTGCACGCCAAGTTCTGCGACGAGCTTCTCTAGCAGCGCGTGGAAGTCATGACTAGGCGATGCGCCTCTGATCCACAGTCGCTTCGTTACTGCCCCAGCCGCCGCGGTCTTCGGCAGTCCCGTGAGGATTCCGGGCATTCCCAGGTAAGGAAACGTGATCAAGAACGGGTAGCGTTCCTGCGGGACCGGAAGGTACTCCCAGTCTTTGTCCGGCGCGTGCTTGACCTTGAGCCGCAACGTCTGCGGGCGCCCCTTCTTTCGCCGTGTCGGCAGTCCGTACAAGAGGCGCAAGGGGCCATACATGGTTCTCTGGCAAGTCCTCTCGAACTTACTCGTCTTTTCCCTGCAGTCCGAGCAACTCGCATCTGGCAGGACGAAGCGGCCGCCAAGGCCGAGGGGAACAACGTGCTCGTCCGACAAGGCGGCCGTTGATCCGCAGTAGATGCATCGGCCCACTGGGGGATATGTGCGCGCGGGATGTAGCGGCAACAACCCCTTGAGCGGTGGAAGCGTCATGTCTTGCTGACTCAACTGTGGTCTGGGGCGGGCTAACTAGAATTGGACAGGTCTGGATAAGTCGCGGACACTGCGGGCCCGAGCAGTCTAATTCGACCGGGTGGCCGGTGGGTACCGCGGGAGCGGCCTTCTATGACGCACGTTCGACGCATGGTCCTCGGCTACCCTTCCAGTGTTACACAGGCTGGCATATTTAGGTGTGGTGCTGGGTCTTCGGTGATCGGTTCGCGACGTTGTACGCGGCGACGGATCCAGATCGACATAGCGGGCGAAGCCGCTCGGCGATGCGGGCCCGCGCCCCGCCGCACCTCGTCAGAGGGCGGGGCCACGGCGGGCGCCCGCACGGCCATAGCGCCCCGCGCGGCCCTTCCGGTGCTTGTGGCAAACTCGGCGGGCAAAGCTGGTGTGTTCCACGTTAAGAGACTCGAACTCTACTCGGACCGAATCACGCGTCGCCATCCGTCATGATCTGCAACCAAGGGCCAGGTCGACGCGCCGTAAAGCTACGGATCCTTACTGGAGGCGACAGATCATTTGTCCGAGCTGGGGGATGCAGGCGGGCCTGAAAACCCTGGTGTCGGCGGTTCAATCCCATTTGTCTTATGTCCGGCGGTTTCTTCAGTTTTTCCGAGAAGATCACAGGGATAATCCAGGGAACATCAGAGGATCATAGCCGGGGAAATATCAGGACGAGGCCCCCTGGACCCGGATCTGCGGTGCGGGACGACGCGGCGATCGCGGCGCGGCACATGGCCGGGCAAGGACAGAGACCCTCCCAAACCTGGCCAGGGGGAGCTCGGGGTCTGCCGGTGCTAATCACGGTGCTACTCCCAGTGCGACTCACCCATCGCGCTCTATCTCACTCAGGCCGCCACAAGCGCACGAGCCCTGTCCTCGGATCTCCACACGCGACGCGGGGATACATGACACCGAGTGACATGGAGTAAGCTGGAGTGCGACGGATGGAAACTGGCCGGGAACGGTCTCTTAATCAGCGGGTCCAAGGTTCGAGTCCTTGACGGCCCACCAATCACATCGGGCGCTTCCGATCCTTCGGAAGCGCCCGGTGCCGACCTCTCAGCAGATCGCAGCGGTGATCCAAAGGTCGGCGTTCCAGGTGAGTTCCTTGCGCAGACCGTAACGCCGCAGGCGCGCTCGTGCGACGGGCCCGGCACGGCCTGCCGATCTGTCGTCGCCAACCTGGATGGGCGCAGCCCAGCGAACTGTCTGACCCGGGCAGCCCTTTTTAGTGCTTCTTCTCCAGAGAAATAGGCACTCCGCACCATTGTTCACCTCATAACGCGTACGCGATAGTCGCGGAACATGTTTCATCAGCTGAAACCTCGGGTTGACTGGTCCACGATCCGTGATGGAGGCGTGCCCCGTGACGCCGCGGCCCCGCGATATGGAGCCAGGATCCTCATGCGCGCGCTGTCGATCCTGGACCGCTTCGCCGAACGTGAAGAGTGGGGGTTTACGGATCTGTGCGAGGCAGTCGGGCTGCCCAAGAGCACGGCATTCCGCATTGTGTCCACGCTGGAAGCGGCCGCCTACCTGGAAAAACGCCCGGTCACTGGGCATTACGGTCCGGGCTCGAAGCTGCGGCGGCTCGAGAACGTCCTGCTGCGCGTGGAGCCGCTGCGGTGGGCCGCACTTCCGCCGCTCCAGGACCTCGCTCGGCAGACCGAGGAGACGGCGCACATCGGCGTCCTCTACCAAGGTGACTCTGTCACGGTTCAGATCGTCGAGGGCAGCCACTCGGTCCGCATGCACTCCGCGGTTGGCAAGCGCGCCCCGGCGCACTGCAGCGCGCTGGGCAAGACGTTCCTCGCGTACTTCACCGACGTCGAGCTGGACGAGTTCGTCGACCGATTCGGCCTGCGCATGCTGACCGCGCGCACCATCACCGGCCCCGGGCGGTTGCGGACTCACCTCCGGGACGTGCGACGGCGAGGCTGGGCCGTGGACAACGAGGAGCTCGAGGACGGCCTCCGCTGCGTCGCCGTGCCGATCGCCGAACCCCCCGCGCCCCCCTTCGCCGCCGTGAGCATCTCGGGCCCGGCCTCAAGGCTGTCGGCCTCGCGCGACGAGCAGATCGCGCACGTTCTTCAGCAGACCGCGCGGAAGATCGCCGGGATGCTGGATCGCGACCGCCCAAGCGGCGGTCCAGCGTGACGTGAGCCACGCGATGAGCGCGGCGAAACGCACGGCGGCACGTGGGCCGCGCGAACCGGACTGGGTCTGCGCGCTCGGCGCCTTCGCCCCGACCGTGCTCGGTGGCCTCGCCGAAGTGGAGGCGGCCGGCGGCGCGGACGACGACCACGTGCGCCGGGCCTATCTGGGGATCTGAGCGGCGAACGTCGAGAGGAGGAGGAAGACCACCGGCCATGGAAGCGATGCGCGGAGCCGATCTGATCGCGGAGTATCTCATCGCCGAGAAGGTGCCGTACGTGTTCGGACTGTGCGGGCACGGGATTGTGGGCCTCATGGACGCGCTCGGGAGCCGGGCGGACCGGATCAAGATGGTGGGCGTCCATCACGAGCAGGTCGCCGGCTACATGGCCGACGCCTACTACCGGATCGCGCACCGCCCAGCGGCGACCTTCACGTCGTGCGGGCCGGGATCGGTGAACCTCGTCATTGCGCTGGCCTGCGCCATGATGGATTCATCGGCGCTCGTGGCAATCACGGGGAACGTGCCGACTACGCAGTTCAACCGTGGCCCGTTTCAGGAGACGTACCGCCACCATCAGGCGGACTTCCCCTCCGTGGTGCGCCCCTACGTGAAGCGCAGCTTCCACGTGCCGCGCCCCGAGATGCTGCCCCTCGCCCTGCGGCAAGCGTTCAAGACCGCCGCGACCGGCCGGCCGGGGCCCGTCAATGTCGACGTCCCGCTCGACGTCTTCGTCGAGGAGACCACCGCCGCGCTCCCGGAGCCCGATGCGTGGTGGCACTCGATCGATCGCCGCCCCGGCCCGTCGCCCGAGATCGCGCGTCGCGCTCTCGACCTGCTCGCCGCCGCCGAGCGGCCCGTGATCCTTGTCGGCAACGGCGCCGTGCTGTCCGAGGCCGCGCCGGAGATCCGCCACCTCGCCGAGAGGCTCGGCGTGCCGGTCGCACATACGCCCCAGGGAGCCGGCATCATGCCGGCGGACCATCCGCTGGCGCTTGGCGTCGTCGGGCGCAACGGGACGTATCCCGCCAACCAGGCGACCCGCCAGGCCGATGTCCTGCTGGCGCTCGGCGCGCGCTTCGACGACCGAGTGAGCAGCGGCTGGATACCGGGATATACCTTCACGATCCCGCCCACGAGGCTCGTCCACGTGGACATCGATCCAGACGAGATCGGAAGGAACTACCCTGTGCACCTCGGTGTGACGGCGGACGTGAAGACGTTTGTCCGCGCGGTGCTCGCGCTGGCGGAGGCGCGCGGCGGCGACGACCGCCACGAGCCGTGGCGCGGGCAGGTTGCGGCATGGCAGCGGGACTGGGTGGAGTTCAACGAGCGGCGCTACCGGCCCGACGCCGTCCCGGTGCAGCCGGAGCACGTCGTCCGCACCCTACGGAAGGTGGTGCCGCGGGACGGCATCGTCGCCGTGGACGTCGGCGTTCATCACAACTGGGTCGTTCAGCAGTGGCCGGCCTACCTGCCGCAGACCCTCCTGCAGTCGTGGGGCTTCGCCGCCATGGGCTTCGCTGCGGGCGGCGTGCTCGGCGCGAAGCTCGCCGCCCCGGATCGGTGCGCCGTTGCCGTGTGCGGGGACGGGGGGTTTCTCATGACCTCCCACATCGTGGCCACCGCCGTAGAGTACGATATCCCGGCGACGTGGGTCGTCTGGAACAACTATGGTTACGCCTCCATCCGCGACCTGCAGCGCGGGGCGTTCGGCAAAGAGACGACGACGATGTTCAGCCATGAACAGACCGGCGCGCCGTTCTCGCCGGACTATGCGCTGCTCGCGCGCGCCTGCGGTGCCAATGGCGTTCGCGTGACGGCGCCAGGCGAACTCGGCGACGCGCTAGCCGCCGCCGTCCGCTCCGACCGGCCGACGGTGGTTGACGTCGTCGTCGATCCCAGCGCGGGGCCGATCGCGACTGGCACCTGGCAGCTGCCGCCGCTGGCGCACCCCGAGCCGAACTACCCGGCGCTGGTGGCGCGCTCTGGAAAGGCCAAGGCGTGAGGTCGCGCGACTTGGAGACCTCGCCGAGGTCCTCGTGCAGTGCGCCCCTGCGCCAGGCACTGACGCCGAAAGGGGCGGGAAGGGGAGAGCGATGAAAGCGATCGTGAAAACGGCACCCGGGCCCGGCAACCTTGCCTACACGGACTTCAAGGATCCCGACGTCCGGCCTGGGCACGTTTTGATCGAAGTCCAGACGGCGGGACTGTGCGGGACGGACCTCAGTCTCTACAACTGGGCCGAGTCCATGGTGCGGCAGTTCAAGCCCACGCCTCCTATGGTCATGGGGCATGAATTTGCGGGCCTCGTGGCCCAGGTAGGCGCAGGCGTGACCCGCTTCAAGGTGGGGGACCGAGTGACGGCGAACCCGTTGATGTACTGTGGGCGGTGCTACTTCTGCCAGACAGGCCGTCACAACATTTGCGACAACCGTCCCCTGCTGGGCCTGGGCCTGAACGGCTGCTTTGCCCAGTTTGTCGCCGTCCGCCAGGAGAATGTGTATCCCTTGCCGGCGGGGGTGCCCTTGGAAGCGGCAGGCATGAGCGAGGTCCTCTGCGTGGCTCTGCACGCCCTGGACCGGATACGGGTCGGACCCGGCGATACGGTGGCGGTGGTCGGGCCGGGGCCCATGGGCTTCTTGGTCCTGCTGGCCGCGCGGGCCGCGGGTGCCTCGCGGCTCGTAATGACCGGCCTGAAGGTGGACGGCGACCGGCTGAAGGTCGCGGAGAGGTTCGGTGCCCACACCGTCGTGGCGGATGAAACGGACCCGGGGGAGGCAATCCGGGAGTTGACCCGAGGCCTGGGCGCGGACGTGGTCTTCGAATGTGCGGGACATCCCAGTGGCGTCCCGCAAGCGCTCGACCTGGTGCGGAAGGGAGGAACGATCGGCGTCTTGGGTCAGGGGTATCACGACTCGTCGTTCAACACGACCATCCTTTCGTACCGGGAAGTGGAGCTGATCGGCATCCGAGCCTACGACCTGAAGACCTGGCATCGCAGCTATGACGTTCTGGCAAGCCGCCAGTTTCCATTGGAGGACCTCGTCACGCACCGGTTACCCATACAAGAGGCTGCCCGTGGGTTCGAGCTGATGCAGAGCAAGCAGGGCCTCAAGATCATGTTCACGCCCAACTGGGCCTGAGCGTTGCCAGAAGGAGAATCGGCCATGCCCCTGACAGTTGGTGCCTGTACGTACTCGTGGTTGTGGAACTGCCCGCTCCAGGACGCGGTACACCGGATCGCCGAGATGGGGTTCAAGTATTTCGAGTTGATGTCCGCCCCCCCTCACTGCTGGCCGCGCGGCTGGTCGGCGGCTGACCGGACGGCATTCCGGAGGTTGTACGAGTCCCTGGGCTTGCGGCTGACCTCGGTGAATCCGACATTTCTGGACCTCAACATGGCGAGCCCGAACCCAGGGATCCGCGAGGAGTCGATCCGGCAGCTCCGGGAAACCGTCCAGCTCGCCCACGACCTCGGGGCTGGCATCGTCGTGGCCCCCGGCGGTCGAAAACACCTGCTCATCGCTCCCGACGCGTCCCACCTCCTGGGCCTCGTCAAGGGGGCGCTGGAATCACTCCTGGCGGACTGCGAGCGACTGGGAGTGTTTTTCGGCCTCGAGAACGGCTACAACGTGACCCACACCGCGGAGCTGATGGTTCAAGTGTGCGGTGACCTGTCGCACCCAAAGCTGAAGCTCGTGTACGACGTCGCCAATGCCACCATGGTGGAATCGCCCCTGGACGGCTTGGAGGTGGTGATGAAGGACCTCGCCCTGCTCCACGTATCGGACACGGACGATAAGGTCTGGGGGCACGATCGAATCGGTACCGGAGTCATCGACTTCGCCGCAGTGACCGAGAAGGTGAAGAAGCTCGCCTACGCCGGCCCGACCATCATGGAGATCGTTGACCGGCGCACGCCCGACGAGAGCAATCGGGTCAGCCTGCGGCGCATGCAAGCGCTCGGGTGGACGACCTAGCCGGAAAGACTTGGGCGCTGAGGGGCCTGGTCAAATCATGCGGGCGAACGGTCTTGTCCATGGCCCTGCGCGTGGTGGGCTGTTCGACTCTCAACACGCCGTGTTCTCCCATAGGGCCACCGCGTGCGCCGACCGGTCGGCAGCAGTGATTCGCGACTGCCCAGGCTGGGCTGCCTAGCGTGGGGGGCTCCATGGGTGAGGATCTGGTGCTGCAGCTCCAGGGGATCAGCAAGCAGTTTCCGGGGGTCAAGGCTCTGGACGATGTCAGCTTCGACCTCCGCCGCGGGGAAGTCCACATGCTGGTCGGGGAGAACGGGGCGGGCAAGTCCACCTTGGTCAAGATTCTGGCGGGGGCCTATCGGCACGACACGGGTCGCATCGTCATTAACGGCCAGCCGGCAGAGATCCAGAATCCGGCTCAGGCCCTGGCCTTGGGCGTCAGCGTGATCTACCAGGAGTTCAATCTCGTGCCGTACCTCAGCGTCGCCCAGAACATCTTCCTGGGCCGGGAGCCGAAGCACCCGAGAATCCCTGGGCTCATCGACCATGCTCGCATGAACGCCGAAAGCCAGCGGCTCCTCGATTCCCTCGCCGTGGACCTCGATCCTCGGGCCGTTGTCCAGCACCTGGGCGTGGCCCAGCAGCAGATGGTGGAGGTGGCTAAGGCCCTGTCCGTGAACGCCCGGATCGTCGTCATGGACGAGCCGACCTCAGCCCTGACCACCCGGGAGATCGAGCAGCTCTTCGCCGCCATCCGGCGCCTCACGGCGCGCGGAGTCAGCATGATCTACATCTCCCACCGACTCGAGGAGGTGTTCCAGATCGGGGACCGGATCACGGTCCTGCGGGACGGGAAGTGGATCACGACCATGAACATCCAGGACGCCACGATGGAGGTCGTCATCCAGGCGATGGTGGGCCGCACCATCGATAGGCTGTTCCCCCGGCAGTTCAGTGCCGAGAAGGGAGACGTGGCCGTGGCGGTTCGCAGCCTCCATCGCCACGGCGTCCTGCACGATATCAACATGACGGTTCGCTGCGGAGAGATCGTGGGGCTCGCGGGACTGGTCGGAGCCGGCCGTACCGAGCTGGCCCGGGTGATCTTCGGCGCGGATCACTACGACGCGGGTGAGGTGAGGATATTCGGGTGCGCGGTCCATGGATCCCCGAGGGAGAGCGTCGCCATCGGTGTCGGCTTCCTCCCGGAAGACCGGAAGCGGGAAGGCCTCGCCCTCATCTTGTCCGTGCGCGAGAACGTCGTGGTGTCGAGCCTCCGTCGCCTCTTCCCGTCGGGGATCATCCGGCGCGCCAAGGAGCACGCCGTCGTGACGGACTTCGTCAAGTCACTGGACATCGCCACCCCCTCCATCAACCGGATGACGCGATTCCTGAGCGGTGGGACTCAGCAGAAGGTCGTTCTGGCCAAATGGGTCTGCACCCAATCCCGGTTTCTGATTTTTGACGAGCCGACCCGGGGGATCGACGTCGGCGCCAAGGCTGAGATCCATCAACTCATGAATGAGCTGGTGAAGGAGGGGGCGGCGATCCTGATGATCTCGTCAGAACTTCCCGAGGTCATCAACATGAGCGACCGGATCTACGTCATGCAGAAAGGCCGGATCAGCAAAGAGCTGAGCCGGGAGGAGGCGAGTCAGGAAGCCATCCTCCGGCATGCGATGGGGGGCACCGGTTGAGTGAGACCGTGTGGCGCGAGCGGGCGTGGCGTGTCGCGATGGCGCCGGGGGCCGTGTACGCACTCATCGTGCTCAGTCTCGTCTTCAGCGTGTTCACCGCCCAATTCCTGACCCTGCGCAATCTGACCAACGTCGGCATGCAGGGATCGGTCCTGATCATCGTGTCTCTTGGGATGACCCTCATCATCCTTTCGGAAGGGATCGACCTATCAATCGGGCCGGTCCTGGGACTGGCCGGAGTCGTCCTGGCTTTGGGCGTGAAGCAAGAGATGGGGCTCCCGCTCGCGATGCTCCTGGCAATCCTTGTCGGCGGAGCCTTCGGGGCCTTGAATGGAGGCCTGATCGCCTACCTCGGACTCCCCCCATTCGTGGTGACCTTGGGGAGCTTCGGCATGGCTCAGGGGCTGGCCCTCGTGTTGACAGAAGGCTCGTCCGTCGCCGGGCTGGGGTCGGCCATCCAATACTTCAACGACGGACGGATTCTCGGGATCCAGGTCCCCATCGTCTTGGCGGCGACTGCTTTCGCGGTGGTGCACGTCGTCCTGTACCGCACGAAGTTCGGCACCTACGTCTTTGCCCTCGGGGGCAATCAGGAGGCACTGGCTCTCGCCGGGGTGCGCACGCGTCTCTACAAGACCGCGGTGTATGTCCTGGGTGGGATCCTGGCGGGTCTCGGCGCCCTTGTGATGACGGCCCGGATGAACGCGGCCCATCCCACCGTCGGTGTGGGGCTGGAGTTCGACGCCATCGCCTCGGTGCTACTGGGCGGCACCTCTTTCGAGCGCGGCAAGGGTTGGCTCGGCGGGTCGATCATCGGGGCCCTGGCCGTCAGTGTGCTGCGCAACGGACTGAACCTCATCGGTCTCAGCACGTCTTGGCAGGTCTCCATGGTGGGGTTAGTCATCATCCTCGCCATTGCCGTGGACTCCTTGCGGGGGATCTGAGATGTCACATTTCTGGGTGAGTGGGCTCTTCCGCCTGGCGACCATCCTCCTGCTCCTGGTGTTGCTGTCCCTCGTGAGCCCGTACTTCCTGTCGGTCCAGAATCTGGTCAACATCGTCCGGCAAGCCTCCCTTCTGTTCCTCCTTGCCTCGGGCCTGACAATCGTCATCCTGACCGCGGGCATTGATCTCTCCATCGGATCGGTGCTCGCGCTCTCGGCCAGCGTCGCCGCCACCTTCATCCAGCAAGGGTGGATCTGGGGGGGAAGCCTCCTCGGGCTCGTGATCGGGGCCGGCTGCGGGCTCTTGAACGGCCTGATGATCGCCGTGGTCGGCCTCCCCCCCTTCATTGCTACCTACGGGATGCTGTGGATCGCGCAAGGCTTCGCTCAGGTCTTCATGAAGGGCGAGATTGTCTCGGGGTTTCCTCCCACGTTTCGGGTCCTCGGGGCCGGGTATGTCACCGGGATCCCGGTTCCGATTCTGGTCATGGTTGTGGTTCTCGTCATCTGTCTCTTCGCTCTGCGCCGGACGAACTTCGGCCGATATGTCTATCTCATCGGGGCGAACCGAGAAGCGGCCCGGCTCTCCGGGATCAATATTCCCGGGAACCTGCTGCTCGTGTATTCGCTCAGCGGCCTGATCTCGGCGTTCGCCGGGTTGGTGTACGTGTCACGCATCAATGCAGTGGAGTCCACGATCGGCGAACCGTTGCTCTTGCCGGCTATCGCCGCAGTGTGTATCGGGGGTACCTCTCTCTTCGGTGGCGAGGGTGGAGTCGGCGGCACCATGGTGGGGGCGCTGATCATGACCCTGGTGACCAATGGAATGAATCTGTTGAACGTGTCGCCCTATTGGCAATCCTTCGTCATGGGAGCGATCGTCGTGCTCGCCGTTACGCTCGATCAGTTGGGATCGACGAAGGCCAAGCGCACTTGAGGAGAAGGCAGGAGAACTATCCGGAAGGAGGGTGAGCGAAGGCGAAGCTGGCGGCGTCAATGAACGGGCACGAACTGGAAAGCGAAAAAGGAGGAAGGCCAGCATGGTAACGCGGCGCGAGTTTCTCAAGGCGGCGGCGGTGGGAGCCGGGGTCGGCGCGGTCCAGCAGATAGGCTGGCCAGCAGAGGCCCAGCAGAAGCCGTGGAGGATCGTGTTCCACACGAAGAACGTGGTGAACCCGTTCTGGAAGGCCTGCCAGACAGGGGCGAAGGTTTCCCTCGATCGGTTCAAGGATCGCCCCATAGAGCTGATCTACGCGGCCCCGACGAAGCCGGACAACATCGAGGAGCAGATCCGGATCATGGAGGACTGGATCACGAAGAAGCCGGACGCCATGATCTTCGTGCCGGTGGACTACGTGGCCATGGTCCCCACGGTGCAGAAGGCGGTCGCGGTCGGCATTCCAATCGTGAACTACTGCAACCGGATGGCGGCAGGGAAGACCGAGATCTTCGTCGGATCTGACGATGAACAGCTGGCCTACGAGGTTGCCCAGTACACCTTCAAGGCGGTGGGGAACAAGGGCAAGGTGGTCATTCTCGACGGGGTCCCTGGTGCCATCACCGCCCAGGATCGACACCGCGGGTGGCTACGGGCCCTGCGGAACACCAAGGGGATGGAGCTGTTGGCCGCCCAGCCGGCGAACTACTCCCGCCTACAGGCCGTGCAGGTCATGGAGAATCTGCTCCAGCGCTTTCCGGAGATAGACGTGGTCTTGGCGGCGAACGATGAGCAGGCCCTCGGCGCTGTAGAGGCCATTGACGCTGCTGGCCGCCTCGCGAAGATCAAGGTGACGGGGTGCGACGCCAACCAGCCGGGTGTCCAGTCGATCGCGCAGGGTCGCCTCTTCGCCACACTCGACTACAGCGGCTTTGATCAAGGGTATCTCGCGGCCGAGGCCACCTACCGGCTTCTGAAGGGCGAGAAGCTCCCGCAGCAGCTCATGCTGCCGGTGGTCATCGTCGTGAAGAGCAATGCCCAGACCTACAATGTTCCGCCCGAACAGCGGAAGCCGCCCGTCTGGGACAAGATTGTTGCGGCGCAAGGCTAACTAAATGCACCGGCACCCGCAGAGGCGGAAGGGATTCGGCGCCCCCTTCCGCTTCGGCGGGCGGTGCGGCTCCGGAGAGATCTGAACCTCGGCCGGACAGGAGGAAGGTCGCCCGTGAAAACCGCAAGTGCCAGACGGGTCGTGCGGATCGATTCGGTCCCTCGATATGCGGCTCCGGCCCCCTATCGCCGATTTGCCCAGCCCCTCGTGGATCAGGAGGCGTTTCCCGACACCTCGATGTGTGTTGGGTTCTTCACCTATCCCCCGGGGGCCAGGTCGCATACTCATCACCACACGAGAGAGAACGAGATCTACTTCGTCCTCCAGGGAGAGTTGACGAGCGTTCAGAACGGCCGTGCCTACCGGGTGCCTCGGTACGGCCTCGTATTCATCCCCAGGGGCGTTTCTCACTACGCCGCAAACCGGACACGACGTCGCTGTGTCTTCCTGGCGGTCCATGCCCCCGCGGTGCCCGATCTCTTGGAGTTCAAGCGGTCCTGGAAGCGGGTGGCCGCCCGCAGGAACTAAGTGATGGCGCCCGTCGGAGAGACCCTGAGTGTGACCCCATTGACCCAGTGGGACGACGAATACGACCTCGTTGCCCTGGGTGCCGGGGTGGGCGGCATGACCGCCGCCCTTGTCTCGGCGATCGAGGGCATGCGTACCCTCTTGATCGAGAAGAGCGATCAAGTCGGTGGGACAACGGCCCGTTCGTCCGGGACCGTCTGGATCCCGAACAATCCAGAGCAGCGCCGCCTTGGGATGACCGGCGATGCCGACGCGGCCCTGGCGTACCTCGACGCGCTCGTCGGCGGCCGCGCCGATCGCGCCCTGCGCGAGGCCTTCATCGCCGCGGGACCCGAGATGCTTGAGTATCTTGGGAAGCACACGGACGTCGGCTTCCAGGTCTATCGCCGCCAGCCGGATTACCGTCAAGAGCTGCCGGGGGCAACGGAATGGGGGCGGGCGCTGGAGCCGCTCGCGTTCGACGGCCGCACGCTGGGCGGCGATTTCGACCGGGTGCGCTGGCCCCTTCCGGAGCTGATGCTCTTCGGCCGGATGATGGTGACCCGCGGAGAGGTGGCGCGTCTCTTGCGGATCGGGAGATCCTGGGACTCGCTTCTGCTGGGAGCGAGGTTGGTCGGACGGTACATCCTCGATCGCCGGCGCTACAAGCGGGGGACACGTCTCGTCTTGGGCAACGCTCTGAGTGCGAGGCTCTTCAAGAATTTGCTCGATCGCCGTGTGGCGGTCTGGTTCAACAGCAGGACGACACGCCTCATCTCGGAAGGAGGACGGGCGTGTGGTCTCGTCGTCGAGCGGGGCGGTTCGACGGTGCGCGTGCGCGCGGCGCGCGGAATCGTCCTGGCCGGCGGAGGTTTCCCCGCGAGCCCGGAACTCCGCGAGCGCTACTTCCCCAAGCCGGTGGCGCAGTACACCTCTGCATTCGAAGGGTGTGTGGGCGAGACATTGCTGCTGGCCCAGGGCATTGGCGCCTCGCTGGGCCCCCTGGGAGAGGACAATGCCCTGTGGTTTCCGAGCTCGATCGCGGCCCGGAAGGATGGGTCCACGGCGGTGTACCCGCACATCGTGCTGGACCGCGGGAAGCCGGGGCTCGTTGCCGTCAACTCGGCGGGACGGCGCTTTGTCAACGAAGCCGTCTCGTACCACGAGTTCACGCGAGCGATGTATCGCTCGCACCGGGAGGTCCCGAGCATTCCCGCCGTCCTCGTCTGCGATCGGCGTTTCGTCTGGAAGTACGGTCTTGGGATGATCAGACCTCTCACGCCGGTGTTGAAGCGGTTCATCGACAGCGGCTACCTGCACGTCGCGGACTCGGTGGAAGGCCTGGCGCGCAAGATCGGCGTCGACGCGACGGGATTGCTCGCGACGATTCGGGCCCACAACGAGTTTGCCCGGACGGGCGTCGATGCCGACTTCCGCAAGGGGAGCAACGCGTACGACCGCGGGAACGGTGATCCCGAGCATTCGCCGAACCCCTGTCTCGGGCCGATCGAATCGCCGCCCTACTGTGCGGTCGCGGTGTTCCCCACACCGCTTGGGACGAGCTTGGGCTTGCGGACGAACGTTCATGCCCAGGTGCTGGACGGCTCCGGCCAGCCGATCGCGGGTCTGTACGCTTCCGGGAATGATATGCATTCCGTCATGGGTGGGGAGTATCCAGGGGCCGGGTCGCAATTGGGACTCGGCATGACCTTCGGGTATCTCGCGGCGAGACGCGCCGCGGGGAGTGGGGAAGTCACGGCATCCGCCGTCGGCGGAGTTCAACGTCTGCACGCCAGGTAATGCGGGAGGAGTGGCCACTGGCGGAAGCATCCTCGGTGGTAAGGTTCTCGCCTGAAGGTCGCGGCAACCATCTGAGTCGGAGAGTCGCTGGACGTTTCTCGAGCCTACGATGTGCTGATATTGGGCGGTGGCAATGCGGCTCTTTGCGCCGCGGACTGAGTGAATTGAGGTCGTGCCCGATGCTGTTTCGACATAACCGCGTTCGAGGCGATCGGCCATCATGTGAATGTCGCTATTTTGCTACCGCGCCGCTACCACTCCACGCCGCATCAGGAAGAATCAGGGGCACCCTGCGCTACCCCTGATCGTCGGTTTCAAATAGGCTTTGGTCGTCCTGGGCTTGCTCAGTTTGGTCTTTGTCGGAACTCTTAATCAGCGGGTCCAAGGTTCGAGTCCTTGACGGCCCACCAATCGAATCGGGGGTTTCCAATGTCCCGGGAGCCTCCGATTCGCTTTTTGCTACCTACGGCAAGTGGCTCCCGACGCGTGGCCGAGTTGCCGCTGCACGTAGACCGGGCTTTCGCCTTGCTGGAGCAGCAGCGAGGCGAAGGTGTGGCGGAGGCAATGCGGGGAGAAGTGTGTCGGGAGTCCAGCAGCCTTAAGGGTCCGAGCAAAGGCCTTCCGTACGCGGCTCTCGTCCAACGGCGTTCCGGCTTCGGTACAGAAGAGCCAGTGTGGAAGCTCTGGCCATCCGCGCTTCAGGGTCTCCGTCTTCCGTGCGACCTGGAGACGTAGGAGAGTGTGGCTCAGCTGCTCACTCATGTCCACGGTCCGTCCGTGGCCGCTCTTCGGGCTGCCGATTCGGCCCGCTGATACAGCTCGGGCCACGCGAATCTCACGTTCCCCAAAGTTCACGTCCTCCCACTTCAGCGCCAACGCCTCACCGAACCGCACACCGGTTCTCGCGATGAGTAGGAGGGGCGTATGCATAGCCGGGACCGTACGGGCAGCCGCGGCGAGGAATCGAGACAGTTGCTCCCGTGTCATCGCCTTGATTTCCTCTTGCCGAGCCGCCGGGCCTACTATGAGGCGTAGCGGGCGCCCGAGCCGGTTGGCGGGGTTCGCCAGGATGGCTCCGTCGTCCACCGTCGCGTTGAGCATAGCCCGAAGCGTCGCGGAAATGATCCGGGGGGTTCCTGCTGCGTCGCGAAGGCGGGCAGCCGCTGCGCGATCCCGCGCTAGACGAGCTCGTGGGCAAGACCATCGAGTGCGACGCCGAAGCCCACGACAATCTGCTGATCATGTCGAGTTGGCGAGTGCTCGAGTGAGGGGCGTGTCGCGAGCCGCAATCCGCGCGTGCTAGCGGTGTTCGGTCGTGAGGATCTCAAGGGCGTCGTGGGCAGCGCGAGCGACCTCGGGATCAGGATCCGTGGTGAGGCGGCGCAGCTCCGGCTCGAGGCTCGAGGCGCCGATATCGGCGGCGATGAGCAGGACGATCGGCAGGTGCTCGCGCCGTCGAATCGCCTCGGCCACGAGGAGCTCGGCGCGCTTGCCCCCTTGCACGAGGAGCATGCCGGCCACGGTTCGCTCGCCTTCGTCCGTCGAGCCGAGGGCCTTGACCAGCGCGCGGCCGGCCGAACGGCACCCGATGACCGTCCAGAGTGACTTGAGCGCGTAGAGCCGCGCGAAGATCAACGGCCCCATGCGGCCATCCTAGCGCGCGGGCGCCTGGGTCTCCGTTGGTCAGAGCCAGGCCGGCACGTTGTACTGCTGCCAGGTGGCTGGGTCATGGGACAGTGAGTGATCGAACCAGAGCGGCAGGACGTGCTCCTCGATGCGCGGATCGTAGAAGCGCTGGCCGCCGCCGTCGGCGAGGATGACGAGGTCGAGATGCACGCGGATCGAGATGACCCGGTTTACGCGGTTGAACGCGGGCATGTACTGCGGCCAGTGCACGGGGCAGCTCAGCAGGATCATTCGGCCGACCTGCGTCCCCGCCTGGCTGGCCACCATCGATACGCTACCGCCGTGGCTGTGGGCAAAGAGGTCGAGCCCGGCGAGGTTGTGCTGCTGGACCCAGGTATTGAGGCGTGCCCCGCCCAGCGCGCGCGCCGCGACACTGTAACCGCCCGACCAGTCGAAGCGATCCTGAGCGCCGTACAGGTTCGGGTCGACGTTGGTGTGGATGTATTGCCAGAAATCCCCGTTTGGGGGCTGCCACCACGCGGCGGTGCGGGCCCACGTCCCGTGCACGAGCAGGCTCGTCCGCGACCGCCGCCGCGTCGAGCGCCGCGGCCGGGCCTCGAGCAGCGGGGCCAGCACGGGATGGCGCGGCTCGACGCGCGCCAGCGCCGTCGCCGCCACCTCGCGCGTCAGCGGATCGCGGCTGCGCACGCCACGGGCGAGGATGGCGATGGCGCGCGAGGGGTCGGCGGCCACCAGGAAGTACGAGGCCGCCGCGGCGGCCCGCACCAGCTCGCGCGGATGGCGCAGAGCCACTTCCACGAGTACTCCGGCCGTCTCGTGGCTGGCGTCTCGATAGAATGCGCTCGCGGCGCGCCGAAGCGTCGCCGTGGCCGTGCGCGCCTCGCCCCGCGACGGGGTCGGCGCCGGCGCCGACGCAAAGCGCACGCCGGCCATGCGCTGGAGCGCCTCGGGCTGAAGGCGCGGCGCGCCCGCCGGTAGATGTGGAAATCCCAGGTGGCTCAGATCGCTCGGCGGAATCGCCTGGAGCCGGCGCCGCGCGACCGGATGCAACAACTTCCCGGAGGCTTCCGCTCGCGCCCGGTTGAGACAGGACGTGGCTCGGTTCCGCGACGTCTCTGAACGCCGCGGGCCCGGCGATCGGCCTAGGGGTGTGTGCGCGTCCCTGCGTCCGTGAGCGTCCGGTCGGTCCTTGGCGTTGTCGAGCCATTTGGATTCCTCCACACGCGGGGTCGGACCCCAACAGTGTACCGCGCTCCCCGCTGGCGCTAGTTCAACCTCCGCGGCGATGAGCGGCCGCCCAGGGCCGCCGGGTCCAAGAACAAGCCTTATGCTACTTACGCGGATGAGTCGTGCACTCGTGCCCGAGATGGGGGCAGCCTTCCCAGGTCAGCATCTTGCTGGGAAATCCAATCCGATTCCCAGATTCTAGGCTGCTCCCACATCAATTCCCACGGAACTCTCAGACACCGAAGTCTGCGCCGCCGACCTGAGTTTCGTCAAGAAGGGGGCAGACGATAAGCCTTCGCTCAAGGGGTGCTGTCATGGCCTGAAGTATCTGATCGAGGCGGGCCGGGTGAAGAACTGCGTGAGATCCCACTGGGTCCTGGGCGTTACGTGGCGGAGCCGTAAGGAACAATGATCAGAAAGAGCAAGTGACTGATCGATAGAGTTTGATAATTCTTTGATTTAGAATGAGCGATAAAGGAGGAAGAGATGGACACGATGCCACAGCTAAGTGATAAGGAAGTAAAGGTACTGCGAGCCGTGCGCAAAAGCGCCATGGACGGGTACAGTCTCCTGTCTGCGACCGGCCTAGATGCGCAGGATCTTGTGGACGCGCTGTCGAAGTTGCAGAACGTGGTCAGCATTAAAGGGGAGTTGCTGAAGGATAGGATCGGAGAAGCATACGTAGCACTTCCGCCCAACAATCGAGGCTTCGTAGATATGATCCTGGCAAGAT